>Ga0080064_1000053_pt1 | contig 348779 bp, 313 predicted proteins | sample Subgrocontami54m_FD_69260 | JGI IMG/M metagenome (GOLD analysis project Ga0080064, IMG submission 69260) | Subsurface groundwater microbial communities from S. Glens Falls, New York, USA - GMW46 contaminated, 5.4 m (SPADES assembly) (version 2) ... | reverse complement strand
ACTTCCGCACGACGGACGTGACGGGAGACGTGAAGCTGGCGGCAGGGGTGGAGATGGTCATGCCGGGAGACAACATCAGCGTGGAGATTGATTTGATTACGCCGGTGGCACTGGAGAAGGGTCTGCGCTTCGCCATCCGCGAAGGCGGCCACACCGTCGGCGCCGGCGCCTGCACGGAGATCATCGAGTAGCACCGAAGAAAATCGAGATTTTGACAGAGAGAAAAAGCCATGCGCGAAATCATCACGCTGCAATGCACGGAGTGCAAAAACCGGAACTATACGACCACCAAGAACCGGAAGAAACATCAGGACCGGCTGGAGACGTCGAAATTCTGCAATACATGCCGGAAGCATACCGGGCACAAGGAAGTGAAGTAGCGAAACCGGAGGGGAGTAGGTTCAACGGTAGACCGCCGGTCTCCAAAACCGGATGTGGGGGTTCGAATCCCTCCTCCCCTGCCAGATTTTTCAAGGTCTGGATGCGGAGCGCGAATAAGAAGACAGGCGCGGTGAAGGAATTGGCAGGGGAATAATGGCAGAGGCTCTCAAGGTGAATAACGAAGAATCGCAAAGCAGCGGTCGCGGCCCCGAGCGACAGCCGGAACGGCAGACTCCGGAATGGTTGCAGCGCATCGGGGAATACCCGCGGCGCTTCCGGCAGTTCCTCCACGAGGTGCGCGTGGAGATGAGGCAGGTGACGTGGCCGACCCCAGATGACGTGCGCGCAACCACCTTGGTGGTGATCCTGACCGTTTTCTTTTTTGGATTTTATCTGTTCGCGGTGGACCTCGGAGTGAGCCAGTTGGTCGAGAAGGTGTTGAAAGCCTTCCGCCGCTAAGGACTCGTATGGCGATGCAGTGGTACATCATTCATACCTACTCGGGATTCGAGAAAAAGGTGAAAGAGAGCCTGGAGAGCCGCGTGGCGGCGTTCGGGCTGCAGGACAAGATCGGGCAAGTGCTGATCCCGACCGAGGACGTGGTGGAAGTGCGTGGCGGGAAGAAAGTGGTTTCGCCGCGGATGTTTTACCCGGGCTACGTGCTGGTGGAAATGGAAATGGACGATTACACCTGGCACGTGGTGCGGTCTACACCGCGGGTGACGGGTTTCGTAGGGACCGGGCAGACGCCCACGCCGCTGAGCGAAGAAGAAGTGCAGAACATCCTGCACCGTGCGGCCACGCCTTCGGACCGGCCGAAGCCGAAGCTGGTCTTCGAGCGGAACGAACAGGTGCGCATCGTGGACGGCCCGTTTGCGAATTTCACGGGCGTGGTGGAAGAAGTGAACTCGGACCGCAGCACGCTGAAGGTGTCCGTGACGATTTTCGGCCGCTCCACGCCGGTGGAGTTGGATTTCGGGCAAGTCGAGAAACAGGCGTAAGAGGGATTTCAGGGGAGCTGGAAGATGGCCAAGAAAGTACAAGCAACGGTCAAGCTGCAGTTGCCGGCCAGCAAAGCGACGCCGGCACCGCCGGTGGGTACGGCCCTGGGCCCGCAAGGCGTGAACATCATGGACTTCTGCAAGCAGTTCAATGCGAAGACCAGCAAAGAGCCCGAGGGGATGATTATTCCCGTGCTGGTGACCATTTACGCTGACCGGACTTTCACGTTCATCCTGAAGACGCCGCCGGCTTCGGAACTGCTGAAGCGCGCCGCGGGGATTGTGAAGGGATCCGCCGAGCCGAACCGGACGAAGGTGGCGAAAGTGTCGATGAAACAGGTGGAAGAGATTGCCAAAATCAAGCTGCCGGACTTGAACACGACGAACCTGCAATCGGCGATGCGCACCGTGATGGGCACGGCGCGAAACATGGGAATTGAAGTGGAAGGCTAGAGGAGAAGGACATGAGCCGCAAAGCAGGAAAGAAAACGGAAACGGCAAGGAAGCAAGTGGAGGCGCGGCCGTACCGGCTGGCGGAAGGCGCTGAATTGCTGAAAAAGGTGCATTTCGTGAAGTTCGACGAGACGGTCGAACTGGTGGTGAACCTGGGCGTTGATCCCAAGCATTCAGATCAGGTCGTGCGCGGCACGGTGGTGCTGCCTCACGGGCTGGGAAAATCGAAGCGCGTGCTGGTGCTGGCCGGCGGGGACAAGGTGAAAGAGGCAGAGGAAGCTGGCGCCGACTTCGTGGGTGGCGAAGACATGGTCCAGAAGATTCAGGAAGGCTGGACGGATTTTGACGCGGTCATCGCCACGCCGGACATGATGAAATCCGCCGGGCGGCTGGGCAAGGTGCTGGGCCCGCGGGGCCTGATGCCCAACCCGAAGACGGGCACAGTAACGTTTGAAGTGGCCCGCGCGGTGAAAGAAGTCAAGGCAGGCAAGGTGGAATTCCGCGTGGACAAGGCGGGGATCGTGCATTCGCCGATCGGAAAGATCAGTTTTGAGCCCGCGGCGCTGGCCGCCAATGCCGCGTCCGTCCTGGCAGCGATCCAGAAGGCGAAGCCGGCAGCGGCGAAAGGCAAGTACGTAAAAAAGATTACTCTGACGTCCACGATGGGTCCGGGAATTCCGATTGATGTGGTGGAAGCCGAAGCCGCCGTGGCCGCTGCTGCGTAACGCAAGCAGCGAGTTCTTGCAGCAGAAGCAAACCCCTCGCCCGCGGCGCGGGGTAAAGAGGAGCAGGCCGTGAAGAAGCGCAAGGAAAAACAGCAGGACGTTGAAAAGCTGCACGTGGAGCTGAGCCAGGTGTCCACGGTGATCCTGAGCACATTCAAGGGGATCACGGTGGAACAAGACACCAAGCTGCGCCGGGCAGTGGAATCCACCGGCGGGCGCTACCGCGTGGTGAAGAATACGCTGGCGGAACGCGCGGGCGCCGGGACTCCGGCGGAAGGACTGCTGAAAGGGTTGAGCGGCACGAATTCGATCGCCTATACGGCAAGTGACCCGGTGACTCTGGCGAAGGTGCTGACGAAAATCGCCAAGGACGTGCCGGCGTTCCAGTTCCGTGCGGGCGTGGTGGAAGGAAGAGTCATCTCGATCGAAGAGATCCAGCAACTGGCGCAGTTGCCGTCGAAGGATGAGCTGATCAGCAAGATCATGTTTTTGCTGAAAGCGCCGGCGCAACGACTGGCAACGGTGCTGGCCGCAGTACCGAAGAATCTGGCTGTCGTCACGAACGAGGCAATCAAGCAAAACAAGTTCGCGCAATAATCGCGAAGAGGAGAGGAAACAGCAATGGCAGGCAAAGTCGAAACCATACTGGATGAAATCAAGGGCCTCACGCTGCTCGAGGCGGCCGATCTGGTCAAGAAGATGGAAGAAACATTCGGCGTCTCCGCGGCTGCTGCTGCCCCGATGATGATGGCGGGCGGTGCAGGGGGCGGGGCGGCGGCTGCACCAGCGGAGGAGAAGACAGAGTTCACCGTTGTCCTCTCTGAAGTCGGCGCGAACAAGATCAACGTGATCAAAGCCGTCCGCGAAGTAACCAGCCTGGGCCTGGTGGAAGCGAAAAACCTGGTCGAAGGCGCGCCGAAGCCTGTGAAAGAAGGCGTAAACAAGGACGAGGCGGCCACGATCAGGAAAAAGCTCGAAGACGCCGGGGCCAAAGTCGAAATCAAGTAACGCGGGACGCGGCCGCGCGGAGGTTCTCCGGCGCGGCTGGCGAACCAGTGGACTCGCATACGCACGTTTCGACCGGTACACACGACGAGAAAGTGCACGATGCCTTCCCTTGGCGAGGAGGGGTGGTGGCAGTGAGTGTGTCCCGGCTCGTGCGTCTGCGCGCCGCAATGCCGATGCATGAATGCGATTTCTCCAGCAAGTTGCCTGCACGTCCCGCCCGTTTGTGCGGGGACCCGGGACACCGAAAGGTATGAGGTAAACCAGCATGCAGATTGGAAGCCATCCTCTTCGTGAGCGTGAGCGGTTGGATTTCTCAAAAATCCAGGCGAGCATCCAGATTCCAAACCTGATCGAGGTGCAAAAGCGGTCGTACCAGCGCTTTCTTCAGATGGATTTGCTGCCGAGCGAGCGCGAAGACAGCGGCCTGCAGTCCGTGTTCAGCTCCGTGTTTCCCATCCAGGATTTCCGCGGGCTTTCCCAGTTGGACTTCGTGGACTATGCGATCGGGAACTGGGAGTGCAAGTGCGGCAACCTCAAAGGGCTGCATCACCTGCGCGCGACGTGCCGGAGTTGCGGTGCATCGGTTGTGACGAACCCGTACAAGACTGGCGACGTGCTTTGCAGCAAGTGCGGCACATTCAACAAGAATTCACCGACCTTCTGCAACAAGTGCGGCGACCCAGCGGCGCTGCAACTGAAGTACGACATGAACGAATGCCAGGAACGCGGGATGACGTACGCCGCGCCGTTGAAGGTGACTATCCGGCTCACCATTTTCGAGAAAGATCCGGACACCGGCGCGAAAAATATCCGCGACATCAAGGAGCAGGAAGTTTTCTTCGGCGATGTGCCGCTGATGACGGAAAACGGGACGTTCATCATCAACGGGACCGAGCGCGTGATCGTGAGCCAATTGCACCGCTCGCCGGGCATCTTCTACGAAAGCGCGAACAATCGCACGTACTTCCTCGGGAAAATCATTCCCTATCGCGGCTCCTGGGTGGAATTCGAGTACGACACGAAAAATCTTCTCTACGTGCGCATCGACCGCAAGCGGAAATTCCTGGGGTCCATCTTTCTGCGCGCCCTGGGAATGAAAACGAATGAGGAAATCCTGCGGACGTTCTACCAGGTGGAGCGCGTTTCGCTGCGCGAGGACACGCTCTACTGGAACGTATCCGAAGGGTTGGTGGACCGGAAACTGGCCCACGAGATCAAGCACCCGCGGAGCGGGGATGTCATCGTCGGAGCGCACAAGCGGATTACCGAGGCGTTGCACAAGGAAATGACCAAGGCCGGCTTGACGCAGGTGAAAGTTTCGGCCGGCGACCTGGAAGGCGCATTCACGGTGGCCGACATGGTCAACCGGCAAACCGGCGAAGTGCTGGTGGAATCCAACAAGCCTGTGACGCCGGAAATCTGGGCGGCGCTGCATGCAGCGGGCATCACCGAAGTGGACGTGTTCTTCCCGGAGCGCGACGAAATCGGCAACGTGCTGCAACGAACCCTGGAAAAAGACGAGATTAATTCCCCGCAGAAGGCGCTGGTGGAAATTTACAAGAAGCTGAGGCCCGGCGACCCACCGACGCTGGAAACTGCGACACAGCTCTTCAATGGAATGTTTTTCGACGCGCGGAAGTACGACTTCAGCAAGGTGGGCCGTCTGAAGTTCAACATCAAGCTGGGAATGGAAACGCCGCTGGAAAAGCGGACGCTGGACCCGGCCGACTTTGTTTCGGGGATCAAGTATCTCTTTAAGCTGCGCAAGAACATCGGCAGCCTGGACGACATCGACCACCTGGGAAACCGCCGCGTGCGGGCCGTGGGCGAACTTCTGGAAAACCAGTTCCGCATCGGCCTGGTGCGCATGGAACGCGCCATCAAGGAGAAGATGTCGGTTTACCAGGAAATGTCTACCGCGATGCCGCACGACCTGGTGAACGCGAAGCCGGTGATGGCGGCGATCCGTGAGTTTTTCGGAAGTTCGCAATTGAGCCAGTTCATGGACCAGACGAACCCGCTCAGCGAAATTACGCACAAGCGGCGGCTTTCGGCACTGGGTCCGGGCGGACTTTCCCGCGAACGCGCGGGGTTTGAGGTGCGCGACGTCCATCCGACGCATTACGGCCGCATCTGCCCCATCGAAACGCCGGAAGGCCCAAATATCGGCTTGATCAGCTCGCTTTCGTGCTACGCGCGGATCAATGAGTTCGGATTCATCGAGTCACCCTACCGCAAGGTCAAGTCCGGGCGGGTGATTGACTACGTGCAGGTGGTGAACTCCGGGGACAGCGAGTTCAAGGCCGGGGACATCGTCGAGCGCGAAAAAGTGGAGGCCGTGAACGAGGAACTGAAGCGGCGCAAAGTAGTCAGCGACGCGCACTGCTTCTACCTCTCCGCGTGGGAAGAAGACCGCTACGTGGTGGCGCAGGCCAATATCCAGCTCGACGAGCGCGGGCGAATCACGACCGAATTGGTGAACGCCCGGCAAGCCGGGAACTTTGTGCTCAAGAGCCGCGAGGAAGTAGATTACGTGGACGTGTCGCCCAAGCAGCTCGTCTCGGTAGCGACGAGCCTGATTCCCTTCCTCGAGAACGACGACGCCAACCGCGCTTTGATGGGTTCGAACATGCAGCGCCAGGCCGTTCCGCTAATCCGCGGCGAGGCACCGCTGGTGGGCACGGGCATGGAGCGAGTCACAGCTCGGGATTCCGGAGCGGTGGTCATCTGCCGGCGCGACGGCATCGTGGATCAAGTGGACTCGGAGCGTATCATTGTGCGCGTCGAATCAGACCATTCCGGTGTGCTGAGCCGCGAGGTGGGCGCGGACATCTACACACTGACCAAGTTCAAGCGGTCCAACCAAAACACGTGCATCAACCAGAAGCCGCTGGTGCGCGTGGGCGACCGCGTCCGCCAGAGCCAGGTGCTGGCCGATGGCCCGTGCACGGACCGGGGCGAGCTGGCGCTCGGGCGCAACGTCCTTGTGGCCTTTCTCCCGTGGCGCGGCTACAACTTTGAAGATGCCATCCTGGTGAGCGAAAAGCTCGTCAAGGACGACTACTACACTTCGATCCACATCGAGGAATACGAAATTGAGGCCCGGGACACGAAGCTGGGTCCCGAAGAAATCACTCGAGACATCCCCAACATCAGTGAGGGTTTCCTCCGTAACCTCGACGAAAGCGGCGTGATTCGCATCGGCGCCACCGTGCGGCCGGGAGACATCCTGGTGGGCAAAGTGACACCGAAGGGTGAAACGCAGCTCACGCCGGAAGAAAAACTTTTGCGCGCGATTTTCGGCGAGAAAGCCGGCGACGTCCGCGACGCTTCCCTCTACTGCCCGCCGGGCATTGAAGGAACCGTGGTGGACGTGAAGATTTTCTGCCGCAAGGGCGCCGAGAAAGACGAGCGGCACAAGGCCATCGAGGCAGCGCAACGAGCGCGGCTGGAAAAGAACCTGGCGGACGAGATCCGCATCCTCACCGACGAGCGCCTCAAGCGCCTCGCCGGCCTGCTGGGCGGGCAAAAGCTGACCGCCGACCTGCACGACGAGAAAACCAACAAGAGGCTGCTGACCAAAGGCACCGAGCTAACCCGCGACATCATCGAAAAGGTCTCCACGCGGAACCTGAAGCGGCTGAAGCTTACCGACCGTGATCCGCTACTCATTGAAAAGATTGACGAGATCGAGGAGATGACCTCACGTCAAATTGACGTGCTGCGCAAGATCACCGACGAACGCATCAACAAATTGACAAAAGGTGACGAGCTGCCGCCGGGCGTCATCAAGATGGTCAAGTCCTACATCGCCATGAAGCGCAAGCTTTCCGTGGGCGACAAAATGGCCGGCCGCCACGGAAACAAGGGCGTCATCGCGCGCATCGTGCCGGAAGAGGATATGCCTTGCCTGCCCGACGGCACGCCAGTGGAAATTGTGCTGAACCCGCTGGGCGTGCCCAGCCGCATGAACGTGGGCCAAATCCTGGAGACGCACCTCGGCTGGGCGTGCAAGGAACTCGGCCGGCAGGTCGCGGAGCTTTTTGACGAAGAGAAGCGAGCCGAATCGGTGCGCAAGTGGTTTAAGGAAGTTTTCGGTCATACGCCTGTTTGGAGGCGCATCGCCGAGCTCGAGGACCAAGAGATGCTTGCCTTGGGAGAGAGCTTCCGCGACGGCATTCCCGTCTCCACGCCGGTCTTCGACGGCGTCAGGGAAGGCGAGATTCGTCAACTGCTAAAGGCGGCGGACCTGCCGCTCTCTGGCAAGCAGACGCTGCGCGACGGGATGACCGGCGACATCTTCGCGCAGGAAGTGACCGTAGGTTTCATTTACATGCTGAAGCTCTCGCACCTGGTCGACGATAAAATCCACGCCCGGTCCATCGGGCCTTACTCGCTGATTACGCAGCAACCGTTGGGCGGCAAGGCGCAGTTCGGCGGCCAGCGCTTCGGCGAAATGGAAGTGTGGGCGCTGGAGGCTTACGGCGCAGCGCACATCCTGCAGGAATTGCTCACCGCCAAATCCGACGATGTGTATGGCCGCGCCAAAATCTACGAGGCGATTGTGAAGGGTGAAGCCGGCATCGAGCCCGGAGTCCCGGAGTCCTTTAACGTCCTTGTGCGCGAATTGCAGTCGCTCTGCCTGGACGTCGAACTGATGAAGCGGCAAAAGCCGCCAGTCGAAACGGCCGCGGATTAGGAACGGTTTCCTTCCCCGTTTGAGTTGCACGCGGGGAAGACGACAGGATTCAGGAAAGGTCGCGTCCTTCCCGAGAGATCGGGACGGGCGGGACGGCCCCGGCCAAACTCACCGGGGCAAGGAGAACGCCATTGTTCCGCAGCAGCCCGTATGACCGAGCAAGTCTGATCGCCGATTTCGACAGCATCCGGATCAGCCTGGCCAGCCCTGAAAAAATCCGTTCGTGGTCCCACGGCGAGGTGACCAAACCGGAGACCATCAACTACCGCACTTTCAAACCGGAGCGGGACGGCCTGTTCTGCGCCAAGATTTTCGGTCCTGTCACCGACTGGGAATGCCTGTGCGGCAAGTACAAGCGCATGAAGCACCGCGGCGTGATCTGCGACAAGTGCGGCGTGGAAGTGACCCTGAGCAAGGTGCGCCGCGAACGGCTGGGACACATCGAGCTGGCCTCGCCGTGCTCTCATGTTTGGTTCTTCAAGGGACTGCCCTCCCGCATCGGGTACCTGCTAGACATCACCATGCGAGATTTGGAGCGAATCCTTTACTTCGAAAACTACGTGGTGATTGATACCGGAGACGTGCCGGGCATCAAGGACAAAGAAGCACTTCCAGAGGAAAAGTACCGCGAGCTGCAAAAGGAATACGCTGGAAAATTCCGCGCCACCATGGGCGCCGAAGCCATCAAGGAAATGCTGCGCCGCGTGGACGTGGACAAGCTTTCCGACGAGCTGCGCGAGAAAATGAAGTCCGACCCGAGCCTCCAGAAGCGCATCAAGTTCGCGAAGCGCCTGAAGGTCGTGGAGGCCTTCCGCAAGTCTGGCAACCGCCCGGAGTGGATGATCCTGGACGTGATTCCGGTGCTTCCGCCGGAGTTGCGCCCCCTGGTGCCTCTGGATGGAGGCCGCTTTGCCACCTCCGACCTGAACGATCTCTATCGGCGTGTGATCAACCGCAATAACCGCCTGAAGAAGTTGATGGAGTTGCACGCCCCGGACGTCATCGTGCGCAACGAGAAGCGCATGCTCCAGGAGGCGGTGGACGCGCTGTTTGACAATGGCCGGCGCGGTCGCGTGCTGCGCGGTGCCAACAACCGTCCCCTCAAATCTCTTTCTGACACCTTGAAGGGCAAACAGGGGCGCTTCCGGCAAAACCTGCTGGGCAAGCGCGTGGATTATTCCGGCCGCTCCGTCATCGTGGTCGGTCCGGAGCTCAAACTGCACCAGTGCGGCCTGCCGAAGAAAATGGCGCTGGAGCTTTTCAAGCCATTCATCTATCACCGCCTCGAAGCCAACGGACACTGCACCACCATCAAGCAGGCGAAGGAGATGGTTGAGCAGCAAGAACCCATTGTCTGGGACATCCTGGAAGAGGTGATCCGCGAGCATCCGGTGCTGCTGAACCGCGCTCCGACGCTGCACCGGCTGGGCATTCAGGCGTTTGAGCCGGTGCTGGTCGAAGGCAAGGCCATTCGCATCCACCCGCTCGTCTGCACGGCCTTCAACGCGGACTTCGACGGCGACCAGATGGCGGTGCATATCCCCCTTTCTCCGGAAGCGCAGGTGGAAGCCACGGTGCTGATGCTCAGTTCGGGCAACATTCTCTCTCCGGCCAACGGTGCGCCGCTGGCCGTCCCCACGCAGGACATGGTGCTGGGGATTTACTACCTGACGAAATCGAAACCGGGAGGCAAGGGCGAGGGCCGCGCCTTCGGCAATGCCGAGGACGTGATGCTGGCACTGGACGCCGGCGAAGTGGACCTCTTGACGCCCATTCGCCTTCGGTATACCGGCGAAGCCATTGACCTGACCGTAGCCTACGATGATCAGGACGTACCCCACGCGGAACCCCTGATGCTCAACCGGCAGTTCATCAATACCACGGTGGGCCGGGTGATCTTTAACGACCACCTGCCGGCGGGCATGCCGTTCATCAACGGACTCCTGAAAAAGAAGGGCGTGCAGCAATTGGTGCAGTACTGCTATCTGCGGTTCGGCCTCGAGCGGACAGTGCCGTTGCTCGACGAGCTGAAGGAACTTGGCTTTTTGTATGCGACGAAGGCCGGGATTTCCATTGGCATCGACGACATGATCATCCCGGGCGACAAAGCCAAGCTGGTGGAATCGGCGGAGAAGGAAGTCGTCAAGGTACAGCAGCAATATCTGGACGGCGCCATCACCAACGGCGAGCGGTACAACAAGGTGATCGGCATCTGGGGCGAAGTGACCGAGCGCGTCTCCGAAGAAATGTTCAAGGCCCTGGAGCGGCAGGACAAAGAAGGCGTTATCAATCCGATTTACGTCATGGCGGACTCCGGCGCCCGCGGTTCCAAGCAGCAGATCCGGCAACTGAGCGGGATGCGCGGCTTGATGGCCAAGCCTTCAGGCGAAGTCATCGAGACGCCGATCACTTCCAATTTCCGCGAAGGGCTGACGGTGCTGCAATACTTCATCTCCACGCACGGCGCGCGCAAGGGCCTGGCAGACACGGCGCTGAAGACGGCGGACTCCGGCTACCTGACGCGGCGTTTGGTGGATGTGGCGCAGGACGTGATCATCTCCGAAATCGACTGCGGCACGGTGGACGGAATCTACGTGGAGCCGATTGTCGAAGCGGGCGTGGAAGTCGAACCGCTGCGCGAGCGCGTGATCGGGCGCGTTTCCCTCGAAAAAATCAAGGACTACGAGGGAAGCGTGATTGTGGACATCAATCAAGAAATCACCGAGGAACTGGCGAACGCCATCCAGGGCGCGGGAATCGAGCGGGTGAAAATCCGCTCGGTGTTGACTTGCGAAACGCAGCGCGGCGTTTGCGCGCGCTGCTACGGCCGCAACCTGGCCTCCGGGCGGATGGTGGAAATGGGCGAGGCGGTGGGCGTGATTGCCGCGCAGTCCATCGGTGAGCCGGGCACGCAGTTGACGATGCGGACATTCCACATCGGCGGCACGGCCACGCGCGTCACCGAACAATCGAAAGTGGACGCGAAGAACAACGGCTACGTCAAGTTTATCGACCTGAATGTAGTCATCGGCAGAGGCTCGCTGATTTCGATGAACCGCTCTGGCTTGATTGCAGTGGTGGATGAAAAGGGCCGCGAAAAAGAGCGTTACCACGTGGTGTACGGCGCACGGCTGAAGGTCGCGGACGGCGCCGCGGTGACCGTCGGCCAGACGCTGGCCGAATGGGACCCCTATACGTTCTCGATCCTGACCGAAATGGGCGGCACGGTGCAGTACAAGGACTTGCAACCCGGCATCACCATCGAGGAGCAGGTGGACGAGGTAACCGGCCTGGCGCAATTGGTGGTCACGCTGCCGCCAGGGGACGAAAAGCACCAGCCGACCATCCTGGTCCGCGACTCCGCGGGCCGCGTGCGGAAGAAGTACCTGATGCCGTCGCGCGCCCACTTGATGGTGCAGGACGGGGACGAGGTGAGCCCGGGCGACGTGCTGGCCAAGATTCCGCGCGAAACCACCAAGACCAAGGACATCACGGGCGGCTTGCCGCGCGTGGTGGAGCTCTTCGAAACACGCAAGCCCAGGGACCCGGCCGTCATCTCCGAGGTCGACGGCATTGTGAAGTACGGAGAAATTGCCAAAGGGCTGCGCAAGATCACGGTCGAGAGCGAAGACGGGCGGACGGTGAAGGAATACTCGCTGCCGCGCGGGGTGCACATCAACGTACAGGAAGGCGATCACGTCAAGGCGGGCGAGCCTTTGATTGACGGACCGCTCAACCCGCACGACCTTCTGGCCGTGCTCGGCGAAAAGTACACGCAGGCCTATTTGGTGAACTCGATCCAAGAGGTCTACCGCCTGCAGGGCGTGAATATCAACGACAAGCATATCGAAACGATCGTCCGGCAGATGATGCGTTGGGTGAAGGTGGAGGACGTGGGCGATTCGATGTTCCTCCTCGAGGAGCAAATAGACAAGTTTCGCTTCCGCGAGGAGAACGAACGGATACTGTCCGAAGGCCAACGGCCGGCCACGGGCCGCCCGCTGCTGCTGGGAATCACCAAGGCGTCGCTTTCTACGGATTCGTTCATCTCCGCGGCGAGCTTCCAGGAAACGACTCGCGTTCTGACGGAAGCTGCCATTTCCGGAAAGGTGGATTACCTGCGCGGCCTGAAGGAAAACGTCATCATGGGCCGTCTGATCCCGGCTGGGACGGGCATCGAGCACTACCGGAACATCAAACTGCTCACGGAAACCCCCGAGGAAATTCCCGTGGGAGAGGAAGCCGGGCCGTCCGCTGAAGAACTGACACCAGAGGAAGCGGCAGCGCTCGAGTTCCTGCGGAAGGATACCGGCGCGGCAGCGGAAAACTAAAGAACCGAGCACACTGGCACAATGCAGGGACAAACGGCGGCAGGCCACGAGGGTCTGCCGCCGTTTGTTGTTTTGCCGAAGATGAATGATGCCGGACCGGAGCACTAAGAAAAGCACAGTGCCTTGAGAGCGAGTGCACGGCTGGAAACTCAATGGTGAATTCGAATTGCCGCCCGTGGCGCTCTGGGCCTAGAATCTTCGAGCCCAAACCTGTTCCCAGCCCAGTGGGAAAGTCTTCTACAGCGCCGGAGAAAGCGCAAACCGCTTCAGAGAAGAACCGAGGAAATGGCCATGCGGGAACCCATTCGGACTGCGTCCGAGGAAGAGCCGAAAAGGCCAACAAAGTCTCCTTCCAACCCGGAACGGTCTTCCAACCCATCAGTTCTTAAGAGTGAATCCTCGGGCGTCCAAGACCGCGTGGTCCGCCTCGAAGAACTCCTAGACGTTGTTGTCCGCTCCCAGCAGGGTTACCGCGAGCTGATCGACAGCATGGATGATGTGATGTTCTCGGTCACCGTGGAAGGAGAAATTCGCGCTGTGAATCGGAGGTTTGCGGAACTCGCGGAACTGCCGTTCTCCGACATCGTGGGGCGCAACCTGGAGTCCATTATCGAAGAACCGACACGCGAAATGGCGGAACGCGCGATGCCCTGGTTCAGCGAGCGGCGATTCTGGCAAGGCATCCTGAGAGTCCGGATGAGAAAAACGAGCGGGGTGCGCTATTTCGATTGCACGTTGCGCGGTGTCGTGAAGGGTGACGTGGTGATCGGGGTCAGCGGCATGGCGCGGGACGTCACTTACGAGCGCGAAAGCGAGGCGCGGTTCACGCAGCTCTTTGAGACGCTGCACGAAGGCGTCTACTTTTCCACTCCGGAAGGACGGCTGCTGGATGCGAATCCGGCGCTGGTGACCATGCTGGGGTATGAAAACAAAGAGGAGTTAATGCAGGTGAATGTCACCGACCTGTACATGAATGCGGAAGACCGGCCCAACCTCCTGAAGGAATTTGAGCAGCAAAGGACGGTGCGAGAGAAAGAAATTGTCTTGCGGCGGAGAGATGGCAAGTCGCTGATATGCCTGGACACCTCCACCGCCATCCGAGACACCGCCGGCCGCGTGTTGCGTTACCAGGGAACTTTGGTGGACATCACGCAAAGGCTGGAAATGGAAGAGCGACTTCACCAGGAACAGGAATTTGCGCGGCGCCTGGTGGAGAGCTTCCCGGACATGATTGTGGTGCTAGATGCGGACGGGCACTACACGTATATCAGCGCACGAATGATGGATCAACTCGGCTATGAGCCAGCGGAGATCCTCGGCAAGGCGCTCGGTGAGCGCACCCACGCGGATGACCGAAGTGCCGTCCTCGAGCTACACAGTGATTTGATGCGGGGGAAGCGAACCTACGGGACTGTGGAATACCGGACTCTGCACAAAGACGGCAGCTGGCGGACGGTGCGCGCCACGGCCAGCCCGATGTGTGATGCCTCCGGACACATCATCGGGGTGATCGCATCCGCGCGGGACATGACCGACCTGAAACGCCTGGAACAGCAAGTGAGCCAGTCCGAACGACTGGCGGCCATGGGCCAGATGATTGCCGGCGTGGCCCACGAACTGAATAACCCGCTGACGGCGATCCTCGGAATCAACGACCTGCTGCGGGAAAAGGCCGCCGACGAGGCAACACGACGCCAGCTCGACCTCATCCAGAAACAAGCGCGGCGCGCGGCGGAAATCGTACAAAACCTGCTGACGTTTTCCCGGCCGCGGGCTCCACGCCGCAGCCAGATCCGGCTGGATGATTTGGTTCTACACACCATCCAATTGCATGAGTATTCCTTGCACGCGAATAACGTCCAGGTGAAATATCACGCGGAGCCTGGCCTTCCATTCGTGGTGGGGGATTCAAACCAACTCATGCAAGTGTTTCTCAATTTAATCGTCAATGCCGAGCAAGCCATCCGCGAGGTGGGAAGCCAGGGCAAGCTCAGCGTGCGGGTTGCTCAAGAAGAGGGCAAGATTCAAGTGGCCTTCCAGGACGATGGGCCGGGCATTCCGCCGGCAATCCTACCGCGGGTTTTCGATCCGTTTTTCACCACAAAGCGCCCCGGCCGGGGGACGGGCTTGGGGTTGAGCATCTGCATGGCCATCATGCGGGAGCACGGGGGAAACATCGAAGCGCGGACGCCAGCCGAAGGAGGCGCGCTGTTTACGCTCACGTTCCCGGCCGGCAGCGCAGAGATGAACGAAACCAGGAATCCGGAGCCTGCCTCGAGCGAATCCGAACCCACAAAAGAGGCTCCATAGAACCCGTCGTGCCATCCTGCCATCAAGTGGGGCTCATTTTTTCGCCGGGGGTTTTGCGGCAGCAGGCACGTCCACACCGAAATCCCAAACACCTGCGTCTAGCCCCTCATCCGGATGAATCTCTGCCAAAACATATTCCCCTGGAGGAAGCGACTGGCTGAGGGTAAGCCGGTAGACGCCTTTTGCGAGCTTCCAGCGCTCGACGGAAACGACTTTCCGATCCTCAAGTTTTTCGCCGGTCAGCACTGTGTCGATGCGCTCGATTTCGCGGACCCCGCTCTTGACGCGGGCTTGAATGAGTTCCATTTCCGGATCGTGCCCGTCGGGAGTGCGGATGAAAAACTCCGGCTGCGCTGTGGTGACGCGGAAAGAGGCTCGCGCGCCGGGAAGCTCCACCCGGTGACGCGTGGGGATGGGCATGGGCACGAAAATCTGTGTGATGATGCGGCCCTTGTCGCGCTTTAGTTCGGTGCCCACCAACTGAAGTGAGCGAATCGTCTTGCCCTCGAGCACGAACAGCCCAGGAGGGTCCGGAAGAAATACACCCGGCGCCACCTCCAAGCTGGCGTCCGCGTCTACTTCCTCGGCGATACGGGCCATGCGGAATTCTTTCTTTTTCTCCTCGATCTTGGAATCCAGAGCGCCCGCGGCTGCTTCTTCCTTTTGGGTGGCCTCCCAGTCTACCAGGGATGCGGGGATTTCCTCCCATGCGGAGCGTTCGACACTATAGTAGCGGACGCGGTCGCCCTGGCGCGCGTAGCTACGGACAAGATGGAAGGAGCCGTCAGTGAGAAATAGCTTTTTGCCGCGAGGAGGAGCATTGGGGATGTCTGGCTTCTGTTGTGCTGCCTGGGTTTCCTGAGCCTGCACTACGGAAAAGGGAAACGCGCCGGTGAAAAGAGGCACCGTCAGGCATGCTCCAATCAACAAGAGGAAGCACGCGCTTACTGCTAACCGTCTTTTCATGACCAGATGCAATCCCATTCTTCCCTTCTCCGCTCTGGCTCGTCTTGCATCTTCTCAAACATTGGATGCACCGAATGGGCAGGTGGTTTGGCGACCACAAACGCCAATGGCCCTTCTAAGCATAGTCCGGGAGGCACGCAGGAGCAATTGGGCGGTAAAGAACGGCGCGGGGTGCGAACGGGGCTTGGATGTGTTAGAGTGCCGCCCTTCTCGAACACCAAAGAGCCTGGAGGGTTGAGATGCGGCGAAAGATGCTGATTGTGCTGGCCCTGTTGACGTGCCTGGGCCTGTTCGCGCCCTCAGGGAACGCGCAATCTTTCGACATCGTGAAGGTGGCGGACGGAGTCTATGCCGCTGTTGGACGTGCCGGAGTAGCTTCCAATGGAGCGTTCATCGTGAACCAAGATGACGTCCTGGTAGTGGATACGCATTTTCGGCCGAGTTGGGCAAAGGATCTCATCGCGGAAATCCGCAAGGTGACCAACAAGCCGGTGCGTTACGTGGTGAATACCCACTGGCACAACGACCACGTCCAGGGGAACCAAGCTTATTTGAGTGTTTTCGGCAACGGGGTCGAGTACATCGCTCAGCATGCTGCCCGCGAGGATATGGTCAGCAAGGCAATTCCTTCTGTCCAAGACCAGCTCACCAAAGATGTGCCGGACCGCATCGCTCGAACAGAAAAAATGCTCGCCGAAGGCAAAGGCCCGGACGGCGCTCCGCTGACGGACCAGGGAAAGGCCAATCTGGCGACGCGACTGACCAGCGACAAGGCATACTTGGAGGAATTGAAGTCCATTCAGATTACTCTGCCAACGATTACGTTCGAGCGCAGCCTGGTGCTGCACAAGCCCGGGCGGACGATTCATGTGCTCTTCTTCGGAAAGGGACACACACGGGGTGACGTCGTGGTGTACCTCCCCAAAGAGAAAGTCGTGATCACAGGAGACTTGGTAACCAATGGTATCCCCTTTATGAGGGATGCCTATCCCTCCCAATGGGTCGGGACGCTGGACTCAGTGCGAAATCTGGATTGGGACACCGCAGTCACCGGACATGGCCCCGTGCAAACTGGCAAGGAGCAGGTGGACAAGCTGCTTGCCTACATGAAGGACATGGTGGCGGCGGTCAAAGAAGCCGTGGGGAAGGGTCTGACGATGGAGGACACGAGCAAAACCATCGACCTGAGCAAACACCAGGCAGCATTCCCAGCCTATGCAACAAGCCCGCAGGGTTATTCCGCAGCTTCCAAAAGCGCGGTTGAAAGAACGTGGGTTGAACTGACAGGCAAGATTCCCAACTGACTTATCCCGCCAGGAAAGCCAAAACGCCCCGAATTGTCGGGGCGTTTTTGTTTAGGCTCAATTAACGCTGACTGAATGCAGCCGCAGCAGCCGAATTAGGCGGACTTATGCTGGCAGCGCGGGTAAAGAACCGTGAGGATCATCAGGTCGGAATTGGTGAACAGCCACTCTTCGGCCTGAGCACCCGCGGCCTCCGCAGCGCGTGCGAGAAATCCGAGGTGCTTACTCCGAGCAAGACTCTGCAGGTGATCGAGGCAGATGCCGGTGAGCCGGGAGACTTCGTCCGCCGTGAACAGTTTCTGACTGGACCGAATCGTGACCAAGGTTTCCTCACACAAATATCTGATGCAGCAGACATATTAAACGCTGCCGCGAAACACTGAGCAATAGTCTTTCCGTTCCTGTACCCAAAAACTTTATGACTAGTACGCGGCGCTGAAGTCACGTTGTTTTAAAGATTTGGCGCCATGGGAAGCCGCTTTGCAGGAGAGCAACGCCGGACTGGAAGATGAAACAGTGTGGCCCAAAAGTGAAAACGAGGGGCATAGCTGCATTACTTTTGGAATACTTCTACGATTTCTTGAATTTGTTCTGTGTGGCGAAGCTCGTGGTAGCCGATGTTTGAGAACCATTCGTTGAAGTCCAAATACCCGAAAAAGGGATGTTTTACGCGATAGGCTTGGAGGTCTCTGCTAGCATTTTCGGAGAACAGGGCCAGCGCGCGCTTGCGAAGCGCTGCGTGACGGGAAAGTGACTCTGCTTTCTCCAGCACCATGGCAGGGTCAAGGGGAATGGGAGTCTTGCGTTTGAACTGACGATATCGGGAGAGGCGCGGCGGCAAATGAATCCGCTGCCAAAAGGCGAGTTTCTTTGGAGGGGCAGCGAGCATGCGCGCAACGCCGCCTGTAATTGCCTCCTCAACCATCGCCAGGTGAGCAAAAACCTCGGCAGCAGACCATGCGCCGGGAGAGGGGGGAGTGCGCCAGGAATCCTCGGGCACAGCCTGAGCCGCGGCCAGAAGTCCGGCTTGGGAGCGTTGGAGCAGCGCCGTGATGCGGTTGGTGTTGGGCATGGGATTACGGACGGGCGCAGCAAGCAGCGCCCCTACAAGGCAAATCCTCCTGCTTGCTCGAATGCGTGCGCCAGTTGGAGCACGCGGGACTCCTGGAAATAAGCGCTGAAAATCTGCATGCCGACGGGCAGGCCCTCAGGAGTCTTGCCACAGGGAACAGAAATGCCCGGGACACCGGCCAGCGAGCCGGTGACGGTGTAGATGTCGGCCAGGTACATTTCGAGCGGATTGTCGGTTTTCTCGCCGAGACGAAACGCCGGGCTGGGGGAGGTGGGAGTGACAATCGCGTCCACCTGCTGAAAGGCCTGCGTGAAGTCGCGAGCGATCAACGCACGCACCTTCTGAGCCTTCAAGTAGTAGGCGTCGTAGTAGCCGCTGGAAAGAGCGTATGTGCCGAGCATGATTCGGCGCTTGACCTCGGGACCGAAGCCGCGGCCGCGGGTCTTCTTGTACATGTCGAGGAGGGTGGCGCCGGGCACGCGCAAGCCGTAGCGCACACCGTCATAGCGGGCGAGGTTGGAACTGGCTTCGGCGGTGGCCACGATGTAGTAGGTTGCGATGGCGTAGTCTGTGTGCGGCATGCGCAGTTCCACCGGAACACAGCCAAGGCTCTCGAGGAGCTTGATTCCATTCTCGACTTTTTGGCGGACTGACGGATTCATTCCTTCGCCGAAATACTCCCTTGGAATACCGACGCGCATTCCTCGGATAGGCCGGTCAAGCTCCTCAGAGTAGTCTGGGACTGGAACCGGTACGCTGGTGGAATCGCTGGAGTCGCGCCCGGAGATGACCGCCAGGACGGATGCAACATCCTGTACGGTACTGGCGAAGGGGCCAATGCGGTCGAGCGAAGAAGCGAAGGCAATTAAGCCGTAGCGTGAAACGCGGCCGTAAGTGCCCATCATCGCCGGAATACCGCATAGGGCGCCGGGTTGGCGGATGGAGCCGCCCGTGTCCGTGCCGAGCGAGGCAACGGCTAAGCCAGCAGCGACCGCGGCAGCCGAGCCGCCGCTGGAGCCACCAGGGACGCGGTCCAGCGCGACCGGGTTGCGCACGGGGCTGTACGCCGAATTTTCGGTCGAACTGCCCATGGCGAACTCGTCGCAATTCGTCTTGCCGAGCAGGATGGCGCCGGCCGATTCCAATCGGCTGACGGCGGTCGCGTCGTATGGAGGCACGTAGTTTTCGAGGATGCGGGAGCCGCAGGTGGTGCGCACGCCGCGCGTGCTGATGACGTCCTTGATGGCGATCGGCACGCCGGCCAGCGGCGGCAAAGGCTCGCTGCGGGTGATCATTTCGTCCATGCTCCCGGCCTGGGCGAAGGCTCTTTCCGGCGAAAGCGCGAGAAAGGCGTTCAGTTCGGGGTTGCGCCGCTCAATTCGGGCGAAGAAGTCGCTAGTGAGCTCGCGGGCAGAGACCTTTTTGTTTTGCAGAGCTGCACGAATGGAAGGAATGGTCCAGGCAGCGTCTTTCATCGGTCAATCACCCTGGGCACGCGGAAATAAGGGGGGCTGGGGTCCGGGGCGATGTGGAGGACGGCGCTGGCGACATCGCTGGGCCGGGAAAGATCCTCGCGGGCGGAAGCGTTTTCCGCGTCCGAATCACCGGAAAAAACCTGCGCCATGGGCTGCACTTGAGTCGTGTCCAGCTCATTGAGTTTTTCGACGTAGGCCAGGATGGAATCCAACTGGCGGGAATACAGGTCCAGCTCGGCCTCGGAAAGCTCGAGGTGTGCGAGCTCGGCAACGCGAATCACTTGCTCGCGTGTGATCTTCATTTTCTGGCCTGCTTATCCAGATACTGACCAGCGACGCGGGAGATGAGTTCGCGAAGATCCGCGTCGGCAATCCGATTCAGTGCGGGTTCCAGTTCCTTCAAAACGGCGCTGAGCTTGCTCTCCGCGGGAACGTTTGCTGCCCGCGCCGCTCCGAGCTTGCTCTTTCCTCGCATCTGTGGAATCTGCGTAATCTGTGGATTCTTCTTGTCCGTCACGAAACGGACCTCCCGCACGAGTTCGGAACCCCACCATTTGTTGACTTGCTTGCGGACGTCCTTGCCCATGCTTTCCAACTGGCCCTGCCATTCGGGCTGGTCCACGTCCACGCGGCCTTTGCTCCAGGCGACGGGTCGTGTGTGAAGCGCCAGACGGCTGCCAACCATCAGCGGCCAGACCGCGGTCAGGAGATCCAAAGGTTTGTCCGGCCGCGCCACGCGGCGCAAGACGGACCAGAGACTTTTTCCGGCACGTTCCATAAGGAAGGAATTCTAGCACAGGGCGGCGTGTACGCCGGGAAGGCAACGTGCACGTGATCCGCCTTCACGAAACCCCGGCGAGGCCGAGCTGGGGAGCGATGGAGCGCATGGCCTCGATGCAGAATCGGATGTGCTCTTCGAGCGGGAGGCCGAGCTCCTCGGCGCCTTTGCGGACGTCGTCGCGGTTGACGCCGCGCGCGAAGGCTTTGTCCTTCATCTTGCGCTTGACGGAATCCGGTTCGACCTCGTGAATGCTCTTGCCGGGTTTCACCAAGGAACAAGCGGTGAGAAAACCGGCGAGTTCGTCGCAAGCGAATAGCGTGTGCTCAAGGGGAGTCTGGCGGGCGATGCCGGTGTAGTCGGCGTGTGAAAGGATGGCGCGGATCATCTCCTCGGGGTAACCGCGTTCACGAAGAATCTTCGAGCCTTCCGAGGGATGTTCTTCGGTGGGGTGATGAGCGTCGTTCGGCCAGCGCTCGTAATCGAAATCATGGAGGAGGGCGGTGACGCCCCAAAGTTCCTCGTCCACAGAGTTTTTTCGGGCGTAGGCGCGAACGCAGGCTTCGACTGCGAGGGCGTGCCTGCGGAGGCTTTCGTTCTGGGTGTACTCACAAAGCAGCGTCCAGGCATCTTCACGCGTTGGCATACTTGCGAAGCTCCTCTCTGCCATCAAAATGGGGTGGAACCGCCGCGAGCGTGGGTATTCTGCCTTTTCCGCCGCTTCTTTGCCAGTTTTCTCCGTGTTTCTTAGGCATTACTTGGAAAAAAGCACTTGACAGGGGTTGGCGAACTGAGCACAATGCCGGTGCGCCGGTTTCTGCCTTCCCCCGAAACGAGAGTCCCTCCCATCCGCATCGCTGGAAGAGTCTGCGAGGACATCCAGTGTCGGAACACAGTAGCAAAAGGGTTACAACAGAGCTAGACCGCGAGGTAATTCGCTGCAAAACGTGCGGGCTCGTGCAGTACCGCACGAAAACGGACAATTGCCGTCGCTGCTTGCGCCTGCTGCCTCCCGCGGTGGATTTTTCGCTGCCGGCTCCGGCACCGCAGGAGTTACCGGGCGACGACCGGCAATTGTTTGAGAACTGGCCGAACCGCGACACGGTGGAAAACATCGGGCAGCGGATCCGACAACTCCGCGAGTCACGCGGCATGACGCAGAGCCAGCTGCAAGCTCGCTCGCGCGTGTCGCGTTCGTACCTCTCGCGAATCGAGAGCGGACAAATGACGCCCAGCCTGGGAACCTTGGAGAAAATCTCCGAGGCGTTGGGCGTCGGGCTGAACCGCTTCTTCATTCCGGAGTCAAACGGGGAGTTGTTGATGGAAGACCCGTTCATCCAGGGGCTGCGGCCGTATTTGCGCCAGCTGGACAGCGAGCAGTGGACATGGATTTTGAAGCGGCTGCAGGCGATCACGGACCACGTCACGGCGGCACACGTCGAAACGCCGGCGCGGGCCGCGGTGACGAACTTTGCGGCGGTACGGCCGAACAGCAACGGTCATTCACAGCCAGTATCGCGGGCGACAACGCAGCAGGAGGTCGCCGCAGCAGCGCTTGTGCGACGACACCGGCCCCCAATGCATAAGTACCGCGAATCAGCGGCGGGGCACCGCTAAGAGAGTTGTTGAATTCGGAAGGGCGGCTCCCTCCCGGCGGACGGCCGGGGCGGAGGCGCCCTTTTCTTTGTTCGAGCAGCAAGACCAAGCGGAAGCATTGTTTCTTAGGACACGCCGGGCAGCTTGGGAATTGACGGTCTGAAAGCTAGCAGAGATAGTGGCAAAGCTCTGTCTGGGGTCCCGAGTCCATCGGGACGCCGTGCCTGGCGGGGGCGCCTGAGCACGGGAGCAACGTCCCGAAGTGTCGGGTGGATTTCTGGGGGCATTCATCATGTCTGCGGCACGCGAAAAACAAAACATTTTTGGAATCGAGAGCGCAGGCAAGCAAAAGTCTCCAAGGAGCCTGCCGGGACGAGAGGCGCTACCGGAGACATCGGCGGAGAGACCCCACGTTTTTGCGCGAGTGCCCACCCATTCCTTCGGCATGGCGCTGGAGCGGCGATTCCACCCGCGCGCAGCTCTGCGCCTGCCATTGCGCCTGACGGAAGTGAACCATGAGTCCGAGCCTGTGCCGATTACTTTGCTCACGAAGAACATCAGCTCGAGCGGCGTGTATTTTCTGGCGCCGAAGCGACTCGAGCCGGGCACTGCCATCGAGCTGGAAGTGGGGCTTGTAGAGCGCCCGTTGGGAAGAGGCGGAGTGCAAATGAGGACGGTCGCGCACGTGGTGCGCACTGATAAAGCACCCGAGCCGGGCTGGCACGGCATGGCCGCGCGCTTCGATGACATCGCATTCCAACGAGACGAGGAATTGCCGCCGAGATTCCTGAAGTAGGTTTCGCCCAACAGCAACCAGACCCGGTTTCCGCCCGCCAAGTTATCCCCGTTTTCCACAGACTTTTTGATTGCCTTGCGGAACCGGGAACTTATAATCTTCCTGCTTCGTTTCATTCGTGTGGAGCTTCGTCCGCAACAGCCAGGATGCGGCGGAGGCAGCGACACCGCAGTGGGGGCGTGCTACAAAAACACCCAGACCGTAGAATTGACGCGGCACATCGGCTTGCGATGCGTTTCGTTTATGTTCAAACCGTGGAGGCAACCATGAAGAAAGTAATGGGCGCGGTCATCGTGCTCGCTATGACATTGGCTATGACGGGCACCGTGTGGGGGCAGGCGCAGATTACCACCGGCGTGATTCAGGGAACCGTTCTGGACGCTTCCGGAGCGGTGGTACCGGGCGCGACGGTTGAGGTCAAGAACCTTGATACGAACTTTACTCGGACGCTGACCACGAATGAGGACGGGCGCTTTGTCGCCCTGCAGTTACCGCCGGGCCGCTACGAAGCGACGGTTACAAAGTCGGGCTTCGCGAAACTTGTACAGCAAAACATCAACGTTACCGTTGGACAGTCCGTGACGCTGACGGTCAACATGAAAGTGGCGGCGGCAACGGAAACTGTGACCGTGACGGCAACACCCACCGTGGACACCATCAAGACAGAGATGAGCTCGACGCTCAACGACTTGACGGTAACGAACACGCCCATCCTGGGGCGCAAGTTTGAAGACCTGCTGACCCTGACGCCGGGCGTGAGCGTCGTGCAGGGGCCGGACGGCGACGAAATCACCTTTAACGGGCAGCGGGGCATCTTCACCAATGTCAGCCTGGATGGCGGCGACTACGTCAACGGGTTTTTCGGCGAGCAGGTGGGCGGCCAGCGCGCCGCGATTGATATTCCGCTGGACGCCGTTAAGGAATTCCAAGTGGTGGCATCAGGCGCCACCGCAGAATTCGGACGCACGGCGGCGGGCGTGGTGAACGTGATCACCAGGTCTGGCACCAACGGGGTCCATGGCAGCCTGTTCCACTACCAGCGGCACGAAAATTTGAGTTCCAACTCGTCCGACGGGAAACCGCTGAAGGACTTCCACCGCGAGCAGTTCGGCGGCACGATTGGCGGACCGATCATCAAGGACAAGTCGTTCTATTATTTCGCGATTGAGCGCATCACGGGCAACTTGCAGCGCGACAATCTGAGCGCGCAGATCGGCGCCACAGCATGCCCGGTGGCCACGCCGACCGTCGCGACCAATGAAGCGCTCATCAACAGCAACTCCGATTGCGCGCGACTGGCAGCGACCAACTTCATCCGCACCACACGTTCGCAGGAGGAAGCGCTGCCGGTGCGGCGGCCGATTTACACGACGGCGCTGCTGGGCAAGGTGGACTGGAACATCACGCAGAACAACCAGCTCGCATTCACCTACAATTTCAATGCTTCGAAAAAAGTAAACGAAACCTTTGACGTGGCCACCTACGGGAACTCCGCCAACGGCATCGAAGGCAACTTCACCAAGATTCATGTGCTCAACGCCAACCTGTTCAGCACGATTTCGAATACCAAGGTGAACGAAGCGCACTTCACGTATTCGCGCGAAAACCGCCCGCGCACTGCGGTTGCTTCCAAGGTGCCGGCCGATACCGCGATGGGCATCACGGGCTTTGGTGATTCGTTCCGCTTCGGCTCTCCCTTTTTCCTCGGCCCGAACGTTGACGAAATCTTCTGGCGCACCCAGATGCGCGACAACTTGACCTGGGTCTCCGGCAAGCACACCTTCAAGTTCGGCGGTGAATGGATCCACAGCCTAAACGACCAAGTGTTCCGCGGATTCTTCCAGGGCAGGTACATCTTCAACAACACCGCGGGCTTTCTGCGCTACGCATCCGCGCCCGGGCCGAACGGTTTCGGTCCGAACGCGGTGCTGTGCGCGAATGGCCAGTATGTGACCCAGGGCAACCCCGTGGGCACAACCTGCGCCAGCATTGGCTCGGCACCTGCGGGTGGGGGCGGGCCGCTGCTTCTGTTCTTGCAGGGCGCCGGTCGCAACGGCCCGGCCACAGATGCTGCGGGCGCTTCGAAAATATCCAATGAAGAGTTCGGCTTTTTCGTTCAGGACAAGTGGCAGGTTCGTTCGAACTTCAGCTTGAGTTACGGCCTGCGCTGGGAAATGCAGCTCTTACCGGACCCCACCGTGGCTCCGGCACAGACGGCCTACGGCTTTGCGCTAACCAATCCACTTTTCCCATCCACCGGGAAATTCCCGGACCAAAAGAAGATGTTCCAACCGCGCATCGGCATTGCCTGGGACGTTCTCAGCAACCAGAAGTCGGTGGTGCGCGCCAACGCGGGCATTTACAACGCCCGCCAGAACATGCTTTCGCAGGTCGGCTCCATCACCACCAACGGCGTGCAGCAGCAGACTATCTTCAGGAGCACTGGCGTGTTCACCTCATTTGGCGCGCCCACTCCGACCTGGCCTGGGCTGGTCACGGCCTCGGCTTCGAGTTGCGGCACGAACCCGTTCCCCTGCTTTTCGGGCGTGCGCATTCCACACCGCGATTACCACAACCCGCGGGTCTACACGTGGAACGTTTCGTATGAACAGGAACTGGCTCCCGACTGGTCGGTTTACTCCGACTTCACCTGGTCGAAAGGAGTCTTTCTAACGCGCTTTATCGACTTCAACAACGGATCCGGCACGCCGGTTTGCTGTAACTTCGTTCAAAACGACGCCACGACTTTCGTGGCCGGGAGCGGAAACTTCATGAACTACCCCGGGCCGGCGCCTTTTGGGGCGATCGGGATCGAGCTCGACGAGGTGATGACGGCGACGAGCTTTGGCCAGTCGCTCTACCGTGGCTGGACGATCGGCATGCGAAAGCGCTTCTCGAAGCGCTTCCAAATGGAGTGGAATTACGTGCTGGCTTGGGACTACGACGATGATTCCAATGAGCGTGATCCCTTCAGCGACCGCACCTTCAACCGTTTCAACATTCGCCAGGATTACGCGTTCTCCGACCGCGACATTCGTCATAAGTTCAACTTCTTCACGTACGTGGAACTCCCGTGGAAGCTCCAGACAAACGTTCGGATGCAGGCGCGTACAGCTCAACCTGCTACTGCAAACCCGCGCGTGCTGAGCGGCACGGACCGTGGCCGAAACACCCTGCGCAAGGACAACGAGTTTTTCTCGCTGGACTGGCGCGTGGTGCGGCCGTTCCAAATCACCGAGCGCATCGCGCTCACGCCGATGATCGAGATGTTCAACACCTTCAACAACAAAAACAACATCAACCAGCTGAGCGCGCCGATTCTCTTCAACTTCGACGGGTTCCTGCGCAACGGTGTGGGTGACCCGAGACAGGCCCAGATCGCGATCAAGCTCACGTTCTAGCAGAATTCAAACGAGGAGTGCGACACAGAATAGGCTCCCCCGTTTGATAACATTCGTCCCGGTGGCAACTATTGCATTCTTGCCACCGGGACGATTCTTTTGGTGGCAACTCAAATCATCGGTGCCTCAGACATCTGATAACATCCATTCCGATTGGATGGCTCCTCCCCACCCCAAACCGAAGCGAATTCTCCCGGCAGCGACAACAATTGAAGCGGATAGGGTGCAGGCAGTACTGTTTGATTGGGATGGAACGCTGCTCGATTCCTACCACGCAGATTCCACAGCCTATCAGGCGATGTTCAAAAAGCTGGGAATCGCGTGGGGGATTGCGGAACTGGAAAAGCACTACTCGCCCAACTGGCACCGCGTGTACCGCGCCGCTGGGATTCCGAAAGAACGCTGGGCACAAGCAGACCAGCTGTGGCGAGCAGCCTATGCAAGTCTTCGACCTGCGCTGATGCCGGGAACGCGGCGTGTCTTAAGACAACTCGCAGGCAACTATGTATTGGGACTGGTGACGAGCGGTAATCGCGCGCGGGTTCGCGGGCAACTCCGAAAATTCGGATTCGCGCAGGTGTTCCGCGCGGCTGTGTTCGCAGAAGACGCGCAACAACGAAAGCCGCACCCGGCGCCGCTGAAGCTGGCACTCGTGCGCCTGCAATTGCGAGCCGATGAGTGCATCTACGTGGGTGATTCTCCGGAGGACATCGAAATGGCGCACCGCGCCGGAGTTCGGGCCATTGCTGTGCTGGGACCATTCCCTAATCACAAGCGGCTGCGCGCCGCTGGCGCAAGTGAGTTGCTGGAGTCGCTGGATGAGTTGCCCGCGACGTTGAGGAAGATGCGTTCGGCGGCTGCGAAAAAGCGAAGGAACGGCTAGCGGGGCGGTGCGACAGACACAGGGGCCGCGCCTGTTTTGTAATTGGTGAAGCGAATGGTCAGACGGAGGCGCGTCGGACCGCCCTCGGACTTCAAAGATTCCTCCGAGCGAATGAAGGACGGGAACCAGTACTTGCCTTCCACGTTTTCGCGAAAGGTCTCGAAGAAGACAAACGGCTCCAGGCCGGTCTTCGACTCGATTTCGGAGACCCATTTGCCGTAGGTCTTGACGATGGCAAAATCGCGGTCGTCCACCCAGATGAGTCCTTCAAAAAAGCGGCGCGCACGCTCCAGCCGCAAGGGACGCACGCGAAACATGTAGGTGGACAGTTCGTCGAGCGGCTGCTTGCCGGCATACGTCAGCTCGTAGAATGCCAAAGAGACGCTGGGGAGCATGAAGGGCCGGATGCGTCCAAACTCGGCCAGATCCTCCGAGGGCAATGCCAGAGTCACGAGAGAGGAATGCGTAGTGCGTACGACTTTTTCGTACGGCTTGCCATCGGGAGCAAAAAGGAAGTCGGTGGCCATCTGGAATTCGCCGACTGTTCCGCCGCTCTCATCGAATTCCTGTAGACGCAAGGACACTTGATAGGTGGAGGAATTGCGAGCTCGGATGATTTCGTTCTCCCGCTCGGAGACGCGGCGGATGAGCTCCTCGACAGGAATCGGCGGCGGCTCGGGAGCTTTGTCCGTAGGGATGCGCTTGATCTCGCGGCTGGGCGGGGGCGTGACGGGCCCCTGCTGAAGCCCACCGGCGAAGGCAGTGCAGATAACTGCCAGAAGGACAATCGCGGATGGACAGGCGTATCTCATCGAGATTGAAAATGTTCCAAATGGCCCATCATAGCGGTGGAATCACTCCACCGGCTTAGATGCAAGCCTCGATGACCAGGCAACTTCCTTACCAAAATTTTTCCAACACCACTAATCGACCGGCAGCACCTGGAATCGGACATTGTACCTCCCGACCTCGCCGCCGGGAGTGAGAACCGGAAACTGCAATTTCAGCAGCGCGGAGAAATTCTTCATTTCAACGGACATGCGTCCAACCTTCCATTCAACGGCCAGAGCATAACGGCCGGGGGTACGGATTTCCAAGCGGCTCGCCGTTTCGGGAACATTCAGCGGATCGCGGCCCGGAACAAACTCCTCACAATGCTTCCTGGTTTCTGCATTGTCTGCCGACGGCTGCATTTTCGGCGTCGAAGGGTCCAGCCAGCAAAATTGCGTCGTGCGATCCCCGCCGTGGACTACCGGCACGGAATTCACGGCAATGAATGACTGTGCCGGGGGCGAGGCGCCCGGAGCCTGCGCATCCGCCGAAACGGGCGCATTCAGACCGACTTCATAGTCGACGACCACTGCCTGCGAACTCGATAACCTCACGGTCTTCACGATCCGGGCGCCGGTAGGAAAAATGTCCGGCGCGTCGAAGGAGAGCCGGAGAGCATTTCCACCTTCGCCGGGAATCCACTCGGCGGCATAGGGACGGTTGAACAGACCGTAGCGACCACGGGCGCGTTCCGGCCGCGTGGAAGGCAGATTGGGGGTGTAAGAAAAATGGTCGCGCAGCGCGCCCACGTTGGTGGTCACGTTCAGGCCAGATGATTTGTCGACCAGGGCGAGAGCCCGGCCGCCATCACCGGGAGAAACGATCAGGCGCAGAGCGGAGTTCTCCAAGACCCATTCCGGTGCCGTATCGCGGTCAAAGTCATACTGGTAACTGGTCACTCCGGATTCGGCAACGACGGCAAAGAGAATGGGAGATGAACGGTGGTCGCGGCCCGAGCGCGCTTGCAATTCTCCCTGGAGAAGTCCGTCCGGCCGGACAGGAGCGGCGCGCCCGTTGTTGCTGCCGGTCTCCGATTCCCGCAGCGGTTTCAAAGTAATTTGCGCCTGGCGCGTGTCATTCCCCTCAAGAGAAACGTATCCGGAACCGCGAACGGGTCCTTCGACAACGAAGTCGATATCGCGGCCGAGGTCGTCATAGCTGGATCCCTGGAGAATGATCTTGGCTTCGTGGTTCTCGTCGAGAATGACGAGCGGTGGAAAACTCGTAAGCGAGCTCGATTCGGTGAGTGGAAGGCGAACCGCATCGGCGACGGAGTATTCAAATTCGTGGCGGGGTTGTTTGGATGGATCCGGTTTCTCGGGCACCTGCGGTGTATAGGGCAAATTAATTTTCACCAGGCGCAAATAATCAGGGGCGGCTCCCCGGAGGAGATCGATCTCCAGGCGATGCTTTTCCGACACCCAACGGGATTCGGGCTTCATGTCTTCATCCAAATAAACGCGTCCCGGGTGGCGGGCCAGGCGAAGTGCAACCGTGGCGCGCGCGGGCGTGTAAAACGTCAACTCGAGCGTCTTGCCGCTGCGCTCGGCAATGAGAAGTTCGGCGCCGGCGGAAATGACTTCGTCCTCACATTTGTCGTTTACAGCCGCAGCTCTACAAAGCGGATAATGAAGGGGCAGAAGCAGGGACTCGCGGACCGGAAGCGATACGGAAACGTTCAGGAAATCTTCTTCCAATGAGCCACGGGCCGAGGCGCGAGCTGAAGAGCGCGGAGAAAGCACTTCAAATGTCTGTTCCGACGGCGAATCGTAGTTGAGGTTGGTGACGCTGAGGAGACCGCTTCCACCGCGGCGCACGCCGAGCTGCCCGGTCCCCGCGTTGCTGACCAGTTGCATAGCGACAATGTCGTCCGAGAATGTGGTAGCCGCGCCGGAAGAGATGCCCGTAGTTTTGACGGACGGACGCACCGCGGCGCGATCCAGAAATCCGTGGAGTGATTGAATCGCCCAGCTCGCTTCGAATCGAGCGCGGTTTTCCGAGAATCCTTCATCGAGCGAAACCCACGAGTAAAAATCCTTGGTGCATTCGAACACGCGGCCCTGGCCAAGGGTCCAACCGGAAGTGACTGCAGATGATTCCGAGGATACAAGCGTGGCCGGCGGAATCGGCGAAGAAGATTTCCACAGTTGCTCGATGATGGCGCCTGTAGGACGCGTGGGGAACAAAATCAAAGTGCCTCCCTTACGCACATAGTCAACAACTGAACGCTGCGCTTTTTCTGAAAGTTGGAATTTGCCGGCGGGAGAATCAAATACAGGCAGAAGCACCACCGGGTGGCGAAGAAGTTGCTCAACGGGCTGATATTGAGGGTCCAAGAGCTCTGAAGAAATCCCTGCAAGCTGAGCCACGCGGGCAATGCGCATGACCGCGTTCGAAACACGCAAGATGTCCTCACGCTGCAGCAATTCCTGCGGAAAAGCGCCCATCGGATACACGAGACCGAAGTCGGCGCGCTTGTGAGACGAAGCGAGAAACTCGTCCCATGAGTCCATCAACATGCCATTGCGGATCACCGCCCGGGCGCGGGACTGACGATTGGCGGCGACGTCGAGGGCCGCGTCCCAGCGGTAGTGACGATTCGTCCAGGGAGTCGAATACGTTGCGGGCGTAACCGTGTCCTGAGCGGGGAAATAGCTGAGCCCGTGCAGACCATGAGCAAGAAGCAGGCGGGAGCTCAGCAGCGTGTTAGCCGTGGGGCTATCGAATGCGCGTGTATCGTCGCCGGGAGTGTACCAGGCAGCTTGATATTCGATGATGAGCGGCGGAAAGGCCGGTTGCGTTTTGAGTTCCTCGACAAAAAACTCGATCGTCGAGGCTTCGCGAGCGGTTATTTTGCGTTCCGCTGGGGCGCCCGGTGCCGGTTTCTCCGGCGGTTGCAGGTAGTATTGCCCCATCGCGCCGATGGGACGCTCGAGGCCGAAGCCAGCGGCAGAAACGCGCATGTCCGTTGGATTAATGAACGCGAAAACATCGAGCCCGCCGTCCTCGAGCATTTTCCGAAGCTCCATCATGTAGCGCCAGAAATCGGGACCGGCGTAGTTCGTTCGGCCAAGGGCCATGTCGTCGTCCAACTGGACAAAGAGAAGCGGGCCGCTGATCTCTATTTCTTCCAGCTCGCCGCGCTTACCGACTGGCACTTTCACGCGCAAGCTTTTGTGCGGACTGTATTCAGAAAGCTCGCGGGCCACGGAGGCGAGCCACTTCCTCGCGTAGAGCATGTGGGTATCATTTTCGAGCCAGCCCTTTGCGGCGGCTTCCGCGTCGCGAGCGTTTAGGTTGGAAAGCGGGGGGTAGCGGCCTTCGAGCCGATCGCGAACGTCCATTTTGAATTCGGGGCGCTCGAGCAACCATTCGGGATAACCGCCGTGGCGCCATTCGTTGAGGATCACCGGGCCGGGACGCGCAATCAGTTTGAATCCTTTTTCGGAGATGAGATGCAGAAGCGCGCGCAAGTCGCGACGCGGGTTCGAATGGCCGTCGAAGTCGAGCTCGCCCTCACGGGGCTCGTGCCAATTCCAAGGGATGTAGAGGTCAATGGTGTTGATGCCCAGCTCGCGGTGGCGGTCGAGGGAAATCGACCAAAGATCGCGCGGAATGCGATAGTAGAAAAATGCCGCGGAATGGATGAAGAAAGGCTTGCCGTCCACGCGAAGTTCGGGATACCCCCCCTGTTGAACCGTTTCCACGCCGCGAACGGCCGGGGGCTCCTTGCGCGGGCGATCTGCGCCATCCGAAACGGGCTGGAGAACTTGCAGGGCGTCCGTTTGGAGACCGGCAGCAAAAAGCGCGGCGCTTAGAAAAAAGGTGAATAGAAGACAGGCGTACCTGCCAATGATGGGCCGAATCATGCGACGAGATTGTGACATGAGCGCAAAGGGTTTCGCCAGAGCGTCCAACCAGCGGACAAACCCTTCCGCCGTCAATTCAGGCCCGCCTCAAAGGAGACCCTGGAAAGATTTCAGATTGGAAGAAGGCCGTTTCGAGCCTCCGGGCCGGCCCCAAAGGAGGCCGGTCCGCGAGATCAGTGCTTTGGAGGCATCAATCTCGTTACGGAAGGCTTATCGCTGCTCCGGCCGCGCAACTTGGCGAAAACAAATCCCACAACCACCATTCCTGCAAAAAGTCCGATTGCGTACATTTAGTTAGTTCGCTCCTGTATCAAAATAGTCTGAGACTTACAAAACAAATCCTCCCTGCCCGTCTCACCCAGGAGGGAGGCCTCTTCCATAAATAGGATACGCGGTTGGAATGTGTGCCGTCAATAAGTACTACAGCAAAAAACCTGGGCCGACAGAAAGAACCTCGCAGGAGGAGGGCCTGCGAACACTTGTCCGAGCGACCTCTGATAGAATCACGCGTGCCACGGAAGAGCCTCTGCCGTCCGCAAATCGTGCAGGAAGACCGACAGGCAAAACGATTTGTTGTATCGGGTATGGTGCAGGGCGTAGGCTACCGCTTCTTTGCGCAGCGAGCGGCCAGCCGGCTCGGCGTGGCCGGATACGTGAAGAACCTGAGCGATGGACGAGTGGAAGTGTACGCCATCGGCACGGCAGAACAATTGCGCTGCTTGCGGGCCGAACTGGGGCGGGGCCCGCGCGCGGCAGAGGTCAGCCTAGTGAGCGAAGAAGACGCGGCGGTGAGCCAGCAGTACACCGGAGGGTTCGGGATTGAGCATGACTGGTGACGGAGCGTCGCGCGCACACTACAGAGGAGACAACCGAATGGACGATCTGAAAAAATTGATCCGTGAGGTGCCCGACTGGCCGAAACCCGGAATTCTGTTCTACGACCTGACCACCCTTATGAAAGACAAGAAAGGCTTTGGAACACTTATCGATCGCTTGTGCGAGCACTACGCCAAGACAAATGTGGACGTGGTGGCCGGGGTCGAAGCGCGGGGATTTATTTTTGCGCCGGCGCTGGCCGTGCGGCTTGGCGCGGGCTTTGTGCCGGTCCGCAAACCCAAGAAACTCCCTTGGAAGACCGCCCGCGTAACCTACGCGCTTGAATACGGCAGCGACACGCTCGAAATCCACGAGGATGCGGTCCAGCCGGGACAGAAAGTGCTGGTGTGTGACGACCTGCTGGCCACGGGCGGCACGGCTGCGGCAACCGTCCAGCTTGTGCGGCAATTGAAGGGTGAGGTGGTGGGTACGTGCTTTGCGGTGGAACTGAGTTTTCTGAACGGCCGCTCCAAACTGCCCGGCCTCGATGTGTTTTCGCTGATTCAGTACGACAAGTGAATAAGAAGGGGGCAGGGGGCAGGAAAAACATCAGGAGTTGAGTTTGGCTCGTTGACGAACAACCTCAAACAGGACGACACCCGCGGCGACTGAAACATTGAGGGAACGAACGGGGCCGGCAGTGGGGATGGAGACGAGGAAATCGCAACGTTTGCGCGTGAGCTCGTGCAAGCCTACGCCTTCGCCGCCCAGGACGATTCCAACCGGACCAGTGAAATCAACCGCCGCGTAATTCTTCTCCGCGCGTTCGTCCAGCCCAACGAGCCAGTAGCCTACCTCCTTCAGCTCTTTCATCGCACGAGCTAGATTCTTCACGCGAGCGACAGGCAAATGGGACAGCGCACCGGCGGAGACGCGCGCCACAGTGTCGGTGATGCCAACGGAGCGACGTTCGGGTATGACAACACCATCTGCGCCGGCAGCAAGGGCCGTGCGAACGATGGCGCCCAGGTTGTGCGGATCTTCCACGCCATCCAGGAGGACGAGAAAACCTTTCCCATTTTCGCGGCTTGCGCCCTGGGCAATCAAATCCGCCAAATCGGACGCCTGCTTCGCGGCGGTTAGCGCGACAACGCCCTGATGCTGGCCGGAGCCAGCCAGGCGATCGAGCTGCGCGCGGTCTTCAAAACGAACGCTGACACCGCGCTGCCGGGCCATGTCGACCAATTCTTCGAAGCGGTTGCCATGGCGGCCACGGACCATCACGATGCGGTCGAGCGGGCGACCTGCCAGCAGCGCTTCGCGGACAGCATGAATTCCAATGAGCCGGTCCATCTTCCTCCTGATGATGCCCGCTTGCAGGATGAATTTACTTCAAAGCGAAAAAGATGCCTGGCGCTGAGGAGCCAAAGAAAACGCGATAGCTATCCTTCCAGCGTGACGATGGCATGGGCCACGATGGCCTCACCGCGGCCGACGGCGTCCACACCTTCGTTCGTCTTCGCCTTCAGATTGATCTGCCGCTCATCGACCTGGAGCGCAAGAGCCAGCGCTTTGCGCATGGCTGGAAAATGCGGGCCGAGACTGGGCTTTTCCGTGACTACGATGGCGTCAACGTGCCCTATGCGAAAGTGCGCTTTGGCGATCAGCTTTTGGACGTGTTTCAAAAAAGCGAGGCTGGAGGCATCTTTCCATTTTGCGTCGGTGTCCGGAAAATGCGTGCCGATGTCGCCGAGTCCGGCGGCGCCCAGCAGGGCATCGCAGATGGCATGGCTGAGCACGTCGCCATCAGAATGGCCGGCAGGGCCTTTGTCAAAGGGAACCTCAACGCCGCCAAGAATCAGCTTGCGCCCTTTTTCCAATCTGTGCAGATCGTAACCAATACCCGATCTAGTCATTTTTGAGCTCGTTCCTGCTGGAGATAAAAGCGTGCGAGTTCCATGTCCGCAGGGCGCGTGATCTTGATGTTGCGCTCGGACCCAAGAATGACGTGAACGGCATGGCCCAACCGTTCGACCAAGGAGGCTTCGTCGGAGCTGGTCGAGCCAGCCTCAGCGGCCTTTGCGAAAGCTTCCTTCAAAAGCGAATACTGAAAAGCCTGGGGAGTCTGCGCAAGAACGATGCGCTCGCGCGGGATGGTCGCGGTGATCAGCGCGACATCTTCGGGCAGACTGGCGCGCATCACTTCCTTAACAGTGTCAATCGCCGGGATGCCCAGGATGGCCGCTCCGCGGGCGCGTGCTTCGGCGATGACGCGTTCCGTCTGCTCACGCGTGACGAAGGGGCGCACGGCGTCGTGGACGAGAACGATCTCCGTGGCAGGATCCACTTCGGCGAGGGCATTGGCCACAGACTCCTGGCGGCTGCCGCCACCACGCACTACTCGCACAGGCCGACCCATTTGCTCTTGCGCGATGCGCTCGGCGAGGGCCGGAACTTCTTCTGCGCGGGTGGCGACCAGAAATTCGGTGATTGCAGAGCAAGAGGCGAGACGGCGCAAGGTGAAAATCACGAGCGGCATTCCGTCCAAGTCCAAGAACTGTTTGAGCGTGTCGGCGCCCATGCGGGTACCGAGTCCGGCGGCGGGGAGAATGGCGGCAATCCGGCTCATAAGGGGGATGAAGTTTACCCCAAGCAGTGAAGGATAAGAACGGGAAACGAATCTGTGGCGCGGCAAGCCGTGCCCCGAGAATATTCAACTACTCGCGGTAAGGATCGGGATGAGTAGGCCGGGGCGGGCGTTCGCCGCCGGGCTGGCCTTCGGTAGCCGGGCGGGTTTCCCCGGGCGGCGCAGAGGGCTGGCGCATGTGCTGCTCTGCACGCTCGTCAAAACGGCCAAAGATCATTTTGCCGGCTGTCGTCTGATGGACAGAAGTGACGTTGATATCGATGGTTTTGTTAATCATGCGGCGAGCTCCGTCCACGACGACCATGGTGCCGTCATCCAGATAAGCCACGCCCTGATTGTATTCCTTGCCTTCGCGAAGGATGAAGACGCGCATGGCTTCACCGGGAAGCACAACGGGCTTGAGGGCGTTGGCGAGCTGGTTGACATTCAGGACATCAATGCCCTGAAGCGTGGCCACTTTGTTCAGATTGAAGTCGTTGGTGATGATTTTGGCGTCGTAGCGCTTGGCCAGCTCAATCAGTTTCATGTCCACTTCGGGGATGTTGGGGAAATCATCTTCCGCGATCTCCACTTGAAGATGGGCCATCTTCTGAATGCGCTGGAGGACTTCGAGGCCGCGGCGGCCGCGCTGACGCTTCAGCGCGTCCGCGGAGTCGGCGACAAGCTGAAGCTCGCGGAGGACAAACTGCGGAATCAAAAGAGAGCCGTCCAAAAAGTGGGCTTCGCAGATGTCCGCGACACGGCCGTCAATGATGACGCTGGTGTCGAAGACTTTCATCTGGCGGCGGCCTGTGCGCTCAGCTCCAAACAGGCCGCCCAGGGCCTGGAGGTTGAGCATGTCGCCCTTGTTGGCGCCGACAATGAGGCCGACATAGGCCATCACCAGAAGGATAGCAACGCTCAAGAAATCTCGGGAGTCTTCGTGCATGCCGGTGCGCGCCAAGACCAAGCTCATCAGGTAAGCGCCGAAAATACCCAGGATAGAGCCCGTGGCAGCGCCGAGCAGGCGCTTTAGGCTGGCGCGACGCAGGCGGATCTCAAAGAGAATGACGGCCAGTGAAAACAGTATGCCGACAATCACGGCCAAACGGAAGGAAAGGCCAAACGGATGGAAATACCCAGCGACCGAAGCGCAGATGGCGATGAAAATGATGCGGACAACCAACATGTCCGCAACGCCTCCGATATTGGATTCGGACAACCGGGAGAGGTCAGCCGACTTCAAGGAAAGTGATTCAGTTCGGCTGATTCCAGTAGAGGAAGACCGTGGATGAATGCGGGCCATATGAACCTCGTATGAGCTGCTAAGAATTGTAAATTGTAAAATAGTCTTCTCGAACGAACTGGGCTTAAGAATTCAGATGCGCTGCACCCAGAATGAAATTGTATAAAGCACCGGAGAATCTATGAAACGCCAGAGTATAGCACTCTGGTCCAACGAGTGGGTATCACATCGGGAGAAGATTTCTTCAGGAGAGATAAAAGCGGGGAACACGAGGACCTACGGCGCAGAGGAGGTCGGAGGTTACAGTGCCGAGCAGGCGGGCAACATCGGAAGCCCAAATGGCGGGCCCACCCGGGCCAGATGAGCCGTAGATGGTGGCGACGTCTCCAAGTCGGACGTCCGGCAAACTCGTGACGTCCACCATGGTCAGATCCATGGAGACGATGCCTACGATGGGGGCGCATCGCCCGCGCACAAGAATGCGGCCGCGGTTGGTGAGGGCGCGAACAATGCCGTCGGCGTAACCGGCGGCGATTACGGCGATGCGCGAAGGACGCTCCGCGACAAACCGGGCGTTGTATCCGACCGCATGGCCGGCGGGGACATCGCGAATAGAGATGATGCGGGCGCGCAGGCTGAAAGCCGGCCGGAGTTGGAGCGTTTCTTCCGCTTCGGCCTTCCGCTCGGGAGGCTCAAAGAACTGATGGTAGCCGTAAAGGATGGCGCCGGGACGCACCATGTCCGCCCAAGTCTCCGGGCGCGCGGCAACCGCAGCGCTATTGGCAAGGTGCAGAATGCCGGGATCGACGCGCTCCGCACGGAGTCGTTCAATGGCTGCGCGGAAAAGGGACTCCTGCCGCTCCGTTTGGTCGGAAGTGAAATCTTCGGCGGAAGCAAAGTGTGTAAAGGCGCCGTCCAAGCGAAGGTGCGGAGATCCAGCGAGCCCCTGCGCAACCGCTCTCATTTCCACGGCGGAAACGCCGAGGCGATTCATGCCCGTGTCAATTTTCAAATGGACGGCGTAGGGGCCTCGAAGCCGGCGGGACCCGGCAGCGGAAGCGGTGGCGCGTTCGAGATGACGAAGTTGATCGATTTGGGTGATGGCCGGGGTCAAACGATGCTCGATCAGGGGATGCTCTTCGCCTGGCCAAGTGCCAGAAAGAACCAAAATCGGCTGACGAATGCCGGAAGCGCGCAGTTCCGCGCCTTCCGCCACGCACGTGACACCAAACCAATCGGCGCCTGCTTTCGCGAGCGCTTTGGCAACGTGGACGGCGCCGTGACCGTACGCGTTAGCCTTCACGATGGCGAGAATCGTGCGGCGGCGGCCGATGCGGCGGCGGATGGCGCGAAAATTTTTGGTGATGGCGCCGAGTGAAACTTCCGCCCACACAGGGCGTCCATCAAACTGAACAGGGCTCTTCATCGGTCGCAGGCGTCCAGCCTAGTCGAAAACGCTTTCCAGGAAAACACTCTTCTGGCGCAAGCGTTCCGCACCGTCAACATGCCACCGAAGGAGAGAGCACGTCGTGCGCCGCAAGAGCATGTGGGGGAACAGCGATTTGTCCGAGCGGTAAGCGATTGAGAAGACAAGAAAAGCGAGTGCAGAACCGATCGACAAGACGCGGCGGGTCAGTATCCGCGAGGAAAAGCGCGGCAGGGACGACACAGGTGTTGCAGGCGGCAGACACCATTGCCGCCGCAAAACAATGGTCTGCAATGGCGGGCGCCTATGAAGGAGTGCCCCAAGAATCCGACGCGGCCTCTTCGAAGCGAGTGTGCGTCTCGAAGAAAATGAAATTGAGACGGTCGGTGGGTCCATTGCGCTGCTTGGCGATGATGAGCTCGGCCTGGCGGCGCTCATCCTCAGCAACGTCCTTCTTATAGAAATTTGGGCGGTGGATGAACATGACTACGTCGGCGTCCTGCTCGATGGCTCCCGATTCGCGGAGGTCGGCGAGTTGTGGCTTGCGATCCTCGCGCTCGGGAGCGCGGGTCAACTGGCTGAGCACGAGCACCGGAACTTTGAGTTCCTTGGCGAGGGCCTTCAGGCCGCGGGAGATGCTGGAAACTTCTTCGACGCGGTTGGAGAAGCGGCCGCGGCCGGAGATGAGTTGCAAATAATCCACGATGATGAGGGAGAGACCCTTGTCGCGCTTCAAGCGGCGGGACTTGGCGCCGATTTCGACGACAGAAGAGGAGCCGGAGTCGTCCATCCACAGCGGGGCCTCACCCAATTGCCCGAGTGAGACGGTCATCTTAGTCCAGTCGGCGTGACCCAGGCGGCCTGTGCGGAACTTGTGTGCGTCAATCTTCGCGTGCGAAGAAAGCATGCGGAGCAGCAAAGACTCCTTGGACATTTCCAGACTGAAGATGGCCACCGTGCGCGGCTCTTCGGCGCGAACGGCCACGTTTTCGGCGATGTTCAGCGCCAGTGCGGTTTTCCCCATGGACGGCCGCGCGGCAAGAATGATCAGTTCGGAATCCTGCATCCCCGAGGTGAGCGTATCGAGCTGGTGGTAACCGGTGGAAAGACCAGTGATCTTCCTGCCTTCGGTCAGGATGCGGTGCAGGCGTTCGAAACTCTCCTTCACCACATCTTTTACGCCGACAAAGCCGGTGCGAATGCGCTCCTCGGCAAGCTGGAAAATCTGCGACTCGGCATTATCTAGAATATCGTCCGCGCCTTCTTCGGCTTCGAGTGCTTTCTGCTGGATGGAGTGGGCAGTGTGAACGAGGTTGCGAAGAAGCGCTTTCTCCCGGACGATGCGCGCATAGTGTTCCACATTGGAGACGCGTGGGACGCCGTCCACCAATTGCGCGAGATACGCGGGGCCGCCAGCAGCTTCGAGTTCACCATGGCGGGCCAGTTCGTCGGTGAGCGTAACCAAATCGATCGCTTGTTGCACCTCGCGAAGCTCAATCATTCGCTCGTAAATGCGGCGATGCTGATCTAGAAAAAACTCTTCTGGCCGGAGCTTTTCTGTGGCCAAGTCGAGCGCATGGTTATCGAGAAGAATGGCGCCGAGAATGCTGCGCTCGGCGTCAAGATTGTGCGGCAGGGGCCGCTCCAGAACTGTTTGGGTAGCCATAGGTGTATTCGCCTTATTTTCGCCGCGTATCGTTGCGGAGGCAATCTTTATTTTCGCCGCAGCAGTGGTTCTACTGACCCCGCGATAGAGGATTGCCCGCCCGAAGAGGGTGGCAAAAGAAACTGAATTCTTTACGCGTGCAGGACCGGCGTCAATTGTGAATCGGTGTGGATATCTGAACGATGAAAAGCTGAGGAAACGTTGTGCAAACAAAATGAAAAGGGCGCCCACCGGAGTGGACGCCCGAAATCGGAAGGCGGCTCATTCTTCGCGGTTGACGATGAGCTTGACGCTGCCGGTGACGCCGTGAGCGAGCTTTACCGGAACATCATATTCGCCGATGACCTTGATGGGTTCGTCGAGTTGGATGCTGCGCTTGTCAACCGTGTGGCCCTGAGCGGCGAGAGCTTCGGCGATGTCCGCCGAGGTGACGGAGCCGAAGAGTTGGTTGGTCTCGCCGGCCTTGCGCACAAGGGTAACCGAGGTGGTCGAAAGTGTCGCGGCGAACTGCTGCGCAAGATCCTTTTCGCCGGCGGTGCGTTTGGAGAGATGGCCGCGAATCTGCTCAAGGCGCTTCAGATTTCCCTCGCTGGCCTGGAGAGCCAGCTTTCGCGGGAGCAGGAAATTGCGCGCAAAGCCTTCGGCAACTTCGACAATCTGACCGCGAGTCCCGAGTTTTTCAACGTCCTCTTGCAAAATAATCTGCATGGTCATTTCCTCATTCGTGAAAAATTTGGCGATGCGCCGCGGACTAGAGTTCCGACGCAAACGGCAGCATGGCAATATTGCGGGCGCGTTTGATGGCCACCATGAGCCAGCGCTGATGCCGCGAACACGTGCCGGTCATGCGGCGCGGCAAAATCTTGCCACGGTCCTGCACGAAACCCTGCAGAACGTCCGCTTTCTTGTAATCAATGTAGTCCACTTTCTCGGTGCAAAAACGGCAGACTTTTTTCTTGCGGAAATACTGCCGCTTGCCGCGCCGCGGCGGCCCACCTTCCCTCTGGGGAGGCCCGGATTGCGGTCTGGGTGATTCGTTGGCCATGATTCTTCCTTTCGTCTAACTCGCCGAGGCGGCGGATTCGGCAGGCGCCGGAGGCGCCGCCGGAGCGGACTTGCGCGGGCGGCGGGCCGCCCGGCGCTCGCGCCGATGGACGAGTTTTTTCTGCCGCTTGATCTCCTCGTCCAATCGGACGGTGAGATATTTGATCACGGGATCGGCCACTTTGAGACGCCGCTCTAATTCCTTGATCATTTCGCCTTGCGTGCCACGGAGCTGCATGAAGAAGTACTGCCCTTCGCGGTGCTTGTGCACGCGATAGGCGAGGCGCCGCGTCCCCCACTTTTCCATTTTTTCGACCTTTCCGCCTTTTTCCACGGCGGAATGCTCGAGCGCGGCGAGGACCTTGTCCGCTTCAGCCTCCGGCGTATCCGGGCGGCAGATGAAAATCAAATCATACAAGCGCTCTTCCATTTTTCCTCTCTCCCGAACTCCTTGCCCGCAATTTGTTGCAACCCAGCCTTCTCAATTCTCCGGCTCTTCCGGAGGCTCGACGCGACGGTTGAACCGCGTCATTGCCCGGCCAACACCTTCCGCAAGAATCACATGAACGGCTTCGGCCGCAGCGTTCACCATCTCTGCTGCGCTCTCCATATCCGCGCGGCGCATCGGGCGAAGAACGTATGCGGCGAGATCATCCACCGGATGCTCTGGCTGCACGCCTAAGCGCACGCGGGTGAATTGCATCGTGCCAAGAGCCCCGATCATCGACTTCATCCCGTTGTGCCCGCCGGCGGTGCCACGCTCGCGGACGCGAATCATGCCCCAGGGCAAAGCCACATCGTCGTACAGCACAATGGTCTCGGCCGGGTCGCACTCAAAGCGCGCGAGCAACTCGCGCACCGCAAGACCGCTGACATTCATGAAGGTCTGCGGCTTCGCCAAGAGAACTTCATGGCCCGCCAAGCGGCCACGGCCTAAGAGCGACTTTGCCTCCGGCCGCTCGATGCGCGCGCCGGCCAATTCGGCGAGACGATCGAGCGCCTGGAACCCGAGGTTGTGCGGCGTCCAAACGTATTCGGGTCCGGGATTGCCGAGGCCAACGATCAAGCGCATCCGCGCGTCCATCCCGCCACCGGAAGAAGCCGGCCTATGCCGCACGCCGGGAGAATCCGGCGCCGCGGGAACTTACTTCTTCTTCTCCGACTTCTCGGACTTCTCCTGCTTTGCCGGTTCCGCTTCGCCTTCTTCGCCTTCCTCGACTTCTTTCTTGCCCTTCTTAATGACTTCGGGCTCAGCCGGCGCGACTGCTTCGGTGGCAACTACCTCCGCTGGCTTCTCTTCCTCGATGCGCAGCGTAACGACGTGCGCAAGCACGCGCTGCGGGTCCGTCAGCAGCTTCAGCTTTGCCAGATCCAGTGGCAGCTCGCCGGCGCGGAGTTGCTTGCCGATCATCAGAGGCGAAACGTCCACTCGAAATTCTTCCGGGATGTCCGTCGGCAGGCATTCGACTTCGACTTCACGGGTGACCATTTCGAAGATTCCGCCCTGCAGCTTGACGCCCTGCGGCTCGCCAAAGGTATGCACAGGCACCTTCACGCGCATGCGGACGTCCATGGCGATGCGAAGCAAGTCCACGTGCAACAAATCGCCACGAACGGGGTCGGCCAGCCAGTCTTTCACAATCACTTTGTCTTCGCTGCCGCCGATGAGCTTAAGCGTGAAAATCGTGTTGTGCCCCGATTCCGACTTCAGGATGGAAACCACCTGCTTGGCGTTGACGCTGACCGCGACGGCGCCACTCTTGCCGCCATAGAGCGTGGCGGGGATCAGGCCGGTGCGGCGAATGCGGCGCGCAGCGTTTTTGCCTCGATCCTCCCGAATATTCGCTTCCAGAATGAATTGCTGCATACGTCCTTCCTTCTCGCCCCGGCCGGACATCCCAGCCGAAAGGATCAACTGAAGAGTTCGCTGATCGAGGTTTCCTCGTGAATCGACCGAACGCCACGAGCGAGCAACTCGCCGACGCTGAGGACCTTAATCTTACCCAACTTTCTGGCTTCCGCCGAAAGCGGCACCGAATTCGTGACCACCACTTCTTCGATTGCGGACTGGGAAATTCGATTCACCGCTGGCCCAGAAAGAATCGGGTGGGTGCAAGCCGCAAATACGCGCGTGGCGCCTTCCTTCAGCAGCGCTTCGGCGGTCTTCACCAGGGTGCCGGCGGTATCGATAATGTCATCGATGATCAGCGCCGGCCGGCCCTTCACGTCGCCAATGAGGTGCATGACTTCGCTGACATCAATGTCGACGCGGCGCTTGTCCACGATGGCCAGAGGCGCGTCAATGCGCTTGGCAAAATAGCGGGCGCGCTCGACGCCGCCGGCATCAGGCGAAACGACGGTGATGGAGCCCAGCTCGGCGAGCTTTTCCCGAAAGTATTCGATCAGCACCGGCTGAGCGTACAGGTGGTCCACCGGCACAGTGAAGTAGCCCTGCACCTGCGGCGCGTGCAAATCCAGCGTCAGCGCGCGGGAGGCCCCGGCGGTCTCGAGCAAATCGGCGACAAGCTTCGCGGAAATGGGCACGCGGGGCTTGTCCTTGCGGTCCTGGCGCGCATAGCAGTAGTAAGGCATCACCGCCGTGATGCGCCAGGCGGAGGCGCGCTTGAACGCGTCAATCATGAGCAGCAATTCCAAAAGGTGGAAATCCACCGGATTGCTGCAAGGCTGAACAACGAAAACGTCAGCGCCACGCACGTTTTCAAGAATCTGGAAGTGAATCTCGCCGTCGCTGAATTTGCCCAGAACGGCCTGGCCGAGGGGCACACCCAGATGGCGGCAGATTTCTTCAGCCAGCGGCCGGTGAGCGCTGCCGCTGAATATTTTGAATTTATCGTCGTTCAAAGGAACCCCTCAGAACACTCCCGGCCAGCCGAGAGCACGAAGGTACTCTTTTCTCGAAAGCGTTCGAACTACGAAAACGCGGTCGTCCGAAAACGATCGCGCAGCTCGGCGCGCCTGCGCTGGGTCTGGAAAAACTCCGAACACCGCCGAACCACTACCCGCCAGCGCGGCTTCCGCGGCTCCTCCCTGGAGCAATTTCCGCTTGATGATGCCCAAGCGGGGATGCCGAGCGAAGACAGCCTTCTCGAAACCGTTCGAGAGGACGCTCCACTGCGTGCTCCAGCACAGAGCGCAGAAACTCCATATTTTAAAGGCCGGGCGGCGATCTGTCAACGTGGAACTGACCCAAGCATAGGCGTCGCGAGTGGGTACTGCGATGGCCGCCGGCGAAACCACAAGGACAGTGCGGCGAGGCAGGTCCGGCAGAGGAAAGATTTCGTCGCCGCGGCCCACGCCCAGTGCCCGTCCCCCGTAAAGGAAAAACGGCACATCGGCCCCAAGATTCGATGCGATTTCCAAAAGGCGCGGCGCGGGGAGTTTGCGTCTCGTGAGGCGGAGCAAACCAATCAATGCTGCGGCGGCATCGCTCGAACCCCCACCGAGCCCTCGACCCGCCGGAATTTGTTTGCAGAGCGAAACGTGCACACCAGAACGAAGGCGTAGAGCGCGGCGCAGGACATCAAGGGCGCGCCAGACAAGGTTTTCGCGACCCAGGGGCAGCGATGGGTCGTCGCATTCGAGTTGGATCCCCGGCTGGCGGGAGAATGAGACCTCCAGCGTATCGTGCAGCGAAATCGTCTGAAAAACGGTACGCAACTCGTGGTATCCGTCGGACCGACGACCGAGAATGTCCAAGCACAGGTTGACTTTGGCGAAGGCGGAAATGCGAACGAAGTTCATCAGCGGTGAAGTTACTTGGGATTTGGTTCAAGCGCCGACTTTTGAGCAATCCGGTGCTTCAAGCCGGCGAGCTTTTTTTCGAGAGCAGACACGCGGTGAGGCTCAAGTTCGGTCGGAAGGGCGCGCTGCCATTCTGCGAGAGCCTTTTCCCATTCGGCCGCGGCCAGAGTGGCGCGGCCAGACTTTGCGAGTATGTCACCGAGATGGTCGTGGATCGTAGGGTCGTTCCGGGAGCGATCGATTGCTTTTCGAATAAACGACTCAGCCTCTGCCAGCTTGTTCTGTTTGAAGAAGGCCCAGCCAAGACTATCCAGATAAGCGCCATTGAAAGGCTCTTCGGCCAGAGCCTGGCGAATCAGATCCTCTGCTTCTTCTAGGCGAATACCCTGGTCGGCCAGCATGTATCCAAAATAATTCAGTGCCTGGGCGTTTCGCGGACTGACCTGCAACACTTTCTTGAACTGCGCTTCCGCTTGATCGAATTTCTTCTGTCGCTCGAAAATTGCGCCGAGCATAAACCAGACGCCTTCATTTTCGGCGGGAGACGATGCAAGCTTTTCGGCTGTACGGACGGCGAACTCTGCTTCATCGAAGCGCTTGCCGCGGTCGTACACTTGAGCGAGGGTCATGTACAGATCACGATCATCGCCGGCCCTAGTGAGCAGACCGCGCAGCAGACCGGCGGATTCGTCCGTTTGTCCGTTTTCTCCGAGCATCAAGGCATGAGTAACTTGCAGGCCGCGGTCCCGGGGAAACATCTCCATTCCCTTGCGCGATTCTTCGAGCGCGCGCGGCATGTCCTTGGCGAGCCGATACGTATCAGCGATCAAAGAGCGAGCGCGCTTCTCGTTTTCTGTATCCAAGCGGAGCAGTTCGCGGTACGCGTTGATGGCGGAAGGAAAGTCCTCTACTTCTCGATTGAGTCGTCCCAGTTGCTCATAGAGAGCTGCAAGGGTGCGCTGGGAATCGGCTAAGCTAGCCGAGTTCGCCTTCACGGCGGCGACCGAATCAGAGAGGACACGAATAGCATCGTCGAACCGGCCCTGCGCTTCGTAAAGAAGCGCCTCGCTGTATATGACTTCAAGACTGCCTGGGGAGCGCTGCTTCGCACGCAACAGGCTCTCTTCTGCGCGATCAAGCTTTTTCAGTTGCCGGTAGATCTGAGCGATGCGGAGGTAGTTCTGCACTTCAGCGGGCTCAATCTCCGTGAGGCTCTGGTACTGCGAGAGAGCCGCGTCCGTCTTTCCTTGCGCAAGCAGCGCCTGAGCAAGTTTGCGGCGGTACTCGGGCACGCGAGGGTCGAGTTCCACGGCGCGGCCAAAACTGGCTTCCGCCTGCGCGTGCTCCTGCGTTCGGACGTAGGCATCCCCGAGCAGAGCCAGCAGCTCAGAGGAAGAAGAGTGGTCCGCGATCATTCCGAGCAAGGCAATCACTTCTTCCGCGCGGCCCTGATCCAACAGCAGGATTGAGAACTGACGGAGCAACTCCTCGTTTTCAGGCTCCTGAGCGAGCCCGCCGCGCAGTGCCTCTTCTGCATGAGGCAAATCGTTCTGAAAACGGTACAGGCGCGCCAGCCAGAGAGATGAGTCCGTGTCGGCGGGGTCCAGGCGCAGGATTTCACGGTACTGTTCGATGGCGCGCGCGACTGTTTCCTTCGAACCGGATGGCGTGCTGCGCTCACCCAGCGTATGGACGTAGATGCGGGCGAGCAGCCGGCGGGCGGCCAAGCTATCCGGCTCGCGTTTTAAGAGTTCCTGGGCTTCCACAACGGCGTCACGTATGCGCTGGGACTTGGCGTACATGCCTGCCAGGCGCTCGCCGATCACCGATGCGCGGGGATCGAGGCTGTAGGCCTTCTTGTAGTGCTCAATGGAAAGACTGGCGTGCTCGGAGCGATTGGTATCTTCGTAGAGTTCCTCGTAATAGTTCCCCATTGCAAAGTTGAAGTAGGCCTCCGCACGACTATCGAATTCCTGAGTCTGCGCTGCCTTGTCCGCGAGTTTCTTCAGAGGCGGAGGAGTCTGCTGAGCAAAAAGCGGGGATTGAATTAGGCAAAGCGCAACGGCCAATGCAACGGCCGCACAAAGTGGTCGAAGATCTTTCATCCAGTCACCAGGCACAAATTATCCTATATGCTTCTTCGGTGGTCAAAGAGATCGCCGGTTTGGTTGACATGCGGTGCATCTAATGGCGGAAGTGCCGCACGCCAGTGAAGACCATCGCCATGCCAAGCCTGTCAGCGGCAGCGATCACTTCATTGTCGCGCACCGAGCCGCCCGGCTGGATGACGGCGACTGCGCCGGCCTTTGCTGCCTCCTCCACTCCATCGGGGAATGGGAAAAATGCGTCGGAACCGACGACGCTTCCAGCCAGCGCGAGGCCGGCATTGGCCGCCTTCATTACCGCGATCTTGACGGAATCTACGCGGCTCATCTGGCCGGCGCCAACACCGAGCGACTGACCATCGCGCGCGAATACGATGGCGTTGGACTTGACGTGATTGGCCACTTTCCAAGCAAAGAGAAGCGATTGGATCTCTGCCGGTCCAGGCGCGCGCTTCGTCGCAACTTTGAGATCCATTTCCCCGAGGCGGTAACGATCGGGTTGCTGGACAAGAACGCCGCCGGAAATGCGCTTGAGTTCAAGTGCAGAGGAATCGTCTGTTCCCGGCATCCGCATTAAACGCAGATTTTTCTTGGAAGCAAGTTTTTCCAGCGCCGCAGATTGATAATCTGGAGCGACGATGCATTCCACGAAGAGCTTGGAAATTTCCTCCGCTGTAGCCGCATCAAGAGGACGATTGAACGCGAGCACACCACCGAATGCGGACACCGGATCACCAGCAAGGGCCTTGCGATAAGCATCCATCAGTGAATCCTGCTCTGCGGAGCCACACGGGTTGTTGTGCTTGATGATTACTGCGGCGGGCCTGTCGAATTCCTCAACCAGGCGCCAGGCTGCATCCAGATCGACAAAGTTGTTATAGGAAAGCTCCTTGCCCTGAATCTGCACGGCGCCCGCAAGACCGGCTGCGGGCTTCCCCGCGGGTATGTAAAGAGCTGCCTGTTGATGCGGGTTTTCGCCGTAACGCAGGGGTTGTTTGCAATGAAGCGCGATGTGAATGCGCTCCGGGAGTGAACTACGCGAACCAAGCTTGATGTTCTCCTCCTCGGCGAAGAGCCGCTCTAGTTCGGAAGTGATCATGCCGTCGTAGCGAGACGTACACGCGAATGCTTTCCGGGCGAACTGGAGGCGGGTCGCAAGATGGAGTGTGCGGCCGGGGAGCAACTCGGCAGCAACAGCAGCATAGTCGGCGGGGTCTGTAACAACTGCTACGCTTTCGAAATTCTTCGCCGCGGAACGGATCATCGAGGGCCCGCCGATATCAATGTTTTCGATCAAGTCGGCGGGGGTCATGTCCGGATGCGCAGCGGTAGCCTCAAAGGGGTAAAGGTTTACAACCACGAGATCAATTCTAGGGATTCCGTGCTCGAGAACCTGACGCTGGTCGTCGGTATTCATTCGGCGATAGAGAATGCCCCCGTGCACGCGTGGATGCAGTGTCTTTACGCGGCCGCCGAGCATTTCCGGCCAGCCAGTCAATTCGGCAACGTCGCGCACAGATACTTTGGCCTCTCGTAGAAGCTTCGCGGTGCCGCCTGTGGAGACAATTTCGATACCCAGCCCGGCGAGTTGGCGAGCAAAATCTAGAATGCCTGTTTTGTCAAAAACACTTATCAGTGCCCGTTCAATGATCACACTTCCCTCCTGGAAGAAACGAAAAGCGAAGTAGTGTATGCGAAACCAGCGGGAATGACCAATCGGGAATTTGGCTGGACAGCAAGTGGATGAGCGGCAAAACAAGAACAAAGCTGTGGTGGTAGGGCGATTACTTGGTGCGTGCTTTCAACTTCACCTGGCCATCTTCCATGGCGATAGAGTATTCCACCTGATCTGCTCCGGCCTGTTTCTTGAGCTGCTGCGTCTTCAGGCGGACGAAATCCTGAAAGTTGGCAAGCGTGAGTGCATCGGTCTTCTCGCCAGCTTTCTTCTTGGCTTCGACGAGAGCCTTGTAGAGCTGCTGCACCTTTTCCGGCTCGTGGTCGGGATCGGAGCAGGACACTTCGTAGAGCGAAGGCGGGCCAGCCGGCCGGCGTGAAGCTGCTGCCGCAGCAGGAGCAGTTTCAGCGTGCTCCGGGGGCCCCTCCTTTTCGCGCTGGGCCTCGATGGCTTTTGCGGCGGCGCCGAAGTGGCGCTGGACAAAACCCTCCTCTTTTTGCTTCAGTTTTTTACGCCACACTTCCATGTTCTTGGTAAAACTCTGAGTGAGGTTATTGAAGCGGAATCGCTGGGAGAAGTTCATATCCGCGCCCCGCTCGGAGTAGCGTTTGATCGTTTGCTCGGCGCGCCATTGTGTTTCTTGAGGCGGACGCTTGCGACCTCCGCCAAAGTACATGTCGTACTCGATCTTGAGCTGGCGGATGTCTTTCTCAAGCTGATTCAGATCTTCGTCAACGGTCGCCATGGTGCCTTTAAGGAGACAACGAATGGTAGTGCCCATGCCGCCGAGCGTCAACCGAAACTAGAAATTGTGTTTCGACGATGACGGTTGCGCGGGGTTTCGCCGCTGTGCTCCAATACCAACAGCATGAAAAGCCCCACGGACGGCAAACAAGCAGCGGCGTCATCCTATCGGAAAATCCCTTCTGTGGACGAGTTGCTTGGACGCCCGCGGCTGGCGGAACTGGCCAAGCAAACCGGGCGCGCACTGGTGTTGGACGCAGCCCGGGACGTTTTGGAAGGCATCCGCAAAGCAATTCAGAGCATGCGGGAGGCTTCGATAGACGCCCTGGATTCAGCCAAGATTGAGGAGCAAATAGCCATCGAAGTTGGCCGGGCGCTCGAACCATCTTTGCGGCAGGTGATTAATGCAACCGGCGTGGTGCTGCACACCAACTTGGGCCGCGCGCCGCTGGTGGAAGCGGCGGTCGAACAGTTGCGGCAGACCGTAACGAAGTACTCCAACCTGGAATACGACCTAAACGCGCGGGCAAGGGGAAAGCGGGACGCGCACACCACACGACTCTTGACGCGGTTGCTCGGAGCCGATGCGGGTATCGTGGTGAACAACTGCGCCGCAGCGGTATTCCTGGTACTGAACACGCTGGCCAAAGGCGCGGAGGTAATCGTCTCGCGCGGCGAGTTGATAGAAATCGGCGACGGCTTCCGCATTCCGGAAATCATGGCGGAAAGCGGCGCGACGCTGCGCGAAGTGGGCACGACAAACCGCACGCGCGTGGCGGACTACGAGAGGGCAATCAACGAGCGCACCCGGCTGCTGCTGCGAGTGCACCCGTCGAATTTCCGCGTTGTGGGATTCACCGAACGGCCGACACTGGAGGACTTGGTTGAGCTGGGCCAACGACGCGGGCTGCCCGTTTGCGAGGACCTGGGCTCCGGCTGTCTGGCCGACCTTTCGCCACAAGGCTTTGAGGAGCCGCTGGCGGGAGCGAGCCTGGCAGCAGGCGCCACACTGGTGACATTCAGCGGCGACAAACTCCTGGGCGGGCCGCAGGCAGGGATTATCGCGGGGAAGCGCGAGTATGTGGAGCGCGTGCGAAGGAACCCGATGTTCCGCGCGTTGCGAGTGGACAAACTGACGATTGCCGCGCTCGAAGCCACGCTGCTTGCTTATCTGCGCGGGTCTCTCGACGAGATCCCCGCGTTGCGGATGATCCGCATCAGCAGCGAAGAAATCGGCCGGCGGGCACGGCTTCTTGTTGACCTACTGCGTCCGGAGTTGACGTCCGGTGAGGTGGAGCTGGACGTACGTGACGGGTGGTCGGTCATTGGAGGCGGATCCACGCCGCAGCAACAGCTTGCGACGAAAGTGATTACGATTTCGAGCGTGCGATACTCGGCGGCGAGGCTTGAGGCGCGGTTGCAAGAAAAATCAATGAAGATGCCGGTGGTCGCGCGCGTCGAAGAGGACCGGCTGGTGATTGATCTGCGCACCGTCTTTCCCGAGCAAGAGCCGGCGCTAGTATCTGCGCTGCGCGACGCGCTGCGCTAGAGTGCCCCGATGCTTTCCTTCGTCATTCGCGGCGGAAAACTCCATCCAGAAGAAAAACAGATTCCCCGATTGAAACCGGGATGGGCTGTGGTCCGCGTGAGCCTGGCTGGAATCTGCAATACGGATCTGGAAATCCTGCGCGGCTATCACGAATTTTGCGGGACACCGGGGCATGAGTTCGTGGGAGAGGTGGTGGATTGCGCCGAGCGCCGATGGATCGGCCAGCGCGTGGTGGGCGAAATCAATATCGCGTGCGAAGGGCTGGGCCGGAGAGCGAAATGCAACTTCTGCCGACGCGGGATTCCAACGCACTGCGAACACCGGCGCGTGCTTGGAATCATTGGGCACGATGGAGCGTTCGCCGAATACTTGACGCTGCCGGTTTGCAATCTGCACAAGGTGCCAGACAACGTGAGCGACGAGCAGGCTGTGTTCACTGAACCGCTGGCAGCGGCATGCGAGATTCTTGAGCAGGTAAGAATTACGGAACATCGCGAGGTGGCCGTATTAGGCGATGGAAAGCTGGCGCAATTAATTGCGCGCGTGCTGCAGACAAGGGTGCCGCGAGTGACCATGTTTGGCAAGCACGCCAATAAGTTGTCGCTGGCCCGGAAGGCCGGGATTGCCACGAGCAGAGTGAATCGCGAAACGCGCGGCGTTTGGAAGGCAAAGAAGCACTGGACGATGGTGATCGAAGCGACAGGCTCCCGGAGAGGAATGGAACGGGCGCTGGCGATGGTCGCGCCGCGAGGAACGTTGGTGCTCAAGTCCACGTTTCATGGCGCAGCACGATTCGAAACGTGGCCGATCGTAGTGAATGAAATCAGCGTGGTCGGGTCGCGGTGCGGCCCATTTCGCCCGGCGCTGGACCTGCTGCGGCGAGGAGAAGTGGACCCGCGGCCGTTGATCAGTCGCGTGATTCCACTGCACAAGGCGGAAGCGGCGATACAATACGCCCAAAGGCTGGGCGTGATGAAAGTGCTGCTTAAGCCGTAAACCCCAGACGCAGGAAACATACTTCCTCAGTTCTCCTGTAAGGAATAGCTCGAGAGATTCTCCGTGGCGATCACGTTTAGGGGCAGATACCGATCGCTTCTCTTCCATTCGTTTTTTTCAGCGCCGACAAATGCGCTGAAATTCAAGAAGATTGTGGGCCCGCTTGCATACGTACTACGATGAAGCGAGAAACAGGTGACGATGCCCGTTTCTTGACTTTCCTGGAAACGACTGCCTAGACTGGCGGTTTGCGCGAGTAGGAATGATGCAGACAGAAGGCAAAGTCATCACGGTGGGTGTGACCGGGGCGAGCGGAGCGGTCCTTGCGCAGACAATGCTGCGCTTGCTCGTGGCCGACCAGCGTGTGACCAAGGTGCACCTCGTAGTAACGGAAGCGGGCTTGCGTCTGCTGAGCACGGAACTGGGCATTGTTGCGCAGGAGCCAAAGCGGCTGCCGGCGTTGCTGACAGGCACGGACGCGAGGAAAATCGAATATTTTCCCAACAAAGACGTCGGGGCGGCAATTGCTTCCGGCAGCTACCCGGTGGACGCGATGGTGGTGATTCCCTGCTCTGTGGGGACGCTGGCCTCGATTGCGTGCGGGACGAGCGAAGACCTGTTGGCGCGCGCAGCGGACGTCTGCCTAAAGGAAGGGCGGCGGCTGATCCTTTGTGTGCGCGAGACGCCGCTGAACCGAATCCATTTGGAAAACATGCTGCGGGCACAAGCTGCGGGAGCGGTGGTCATGCCGGTGATGCTGTCCTTTTATCATGGGCCGAAAACGATTGAAGACCTGGTTACGCAATTCGTCTATCGCGTGCTGGGCCAGATGGGCTTGCCGCAGGGGAATCAGTATCGGTGGAGTGGGAAGCCGGAAAAGTAAAGATCAGTGGCTGGATAGCGAACTTGGGGATTGGTGGCTGATTTGAGCATGAAATTGGGAAAGCTGCGGACGACTCTGGAGATGATCAAGTTTGAGCACTCGGTGTTTGCGCTGCCGTTTGCGCTGACCGGTGCGCTGCTGGCGGCTCGCTATGCGGGGCCCGCACCGGCGTGGCCCGCGTGGCGGCAGATTGCCTGGATCACTGTGGCAATGGTGGGGGCGCGGTCCGCAGCGATGACCATAAACCGTATCGTCGACCTGCAGTTCGATCGATTGAACCCGCGGACGCAAAACCGGCCGCTGGTGACGGGTGCACTTTCGCTGCAATTTGCGTGGGTGTTTACGCTGCTGGCGGCGGCTGTGCTGGTGGGAGCGGCGTGGCAACTGAGCCCGCTGGCGCTGAAACTTTCTCCCGTAGCGCTCATCGTACTTTTATTTTACTCATACACAAAACGATTTACGGCGTGGTCGCACATGGTGCTGGGGTTTTGCCTGGGAATGTCGCCAGCTGCGGCGTGGATTGCGATTTCCGGCGGCTTCGACACGCGGATGCTGATCCTCTGCGCGGCCGTGACGCTGTGGGTGGCGGGTTTTGACGTGCTATACGCGTGCCAAGACATCGAATTCGACAAGCAGGCAGGGCTGCACTCAATTCCGAAAAAATTCGGCGTGGCGCAAGCGCTGTTGATGGCAAGAGGGATGCATGCGGTGATGGTCGTGTTGCTGGGGCAGTTGGCGATGAGTTTTCGATTGCCGTGGCCGGCGTTTGCAGGCATCGTCGTGGTGGCGGTGCTGCTGGCGTACGAGCATCATCTTGTCAAACCGAAAGACTTGAGCAGGCTGGATGCTGCATTTTTCACGGTGAACGGCTATATTAGTATTCTGTTCCTAATTTTCTGGGGGGCAGCAGTTTACGTGTCACAACCATAGGTGTCTCGAAGCTGAAGATGGCGGAACTCCATATTGACGACGCGCGGCTGAAGCCGATTGCCGAAAAAGTGCTGGCCGGAGAACGGCTGAGCGCCGACGACGGCATCACACTGTACCGAACAAATGACTTGTTGGCCGTAGGCTGGCTCGCGAATTACATCCGCGAGAAGCGGCACGGAAACATCTGCTACTTCAACATCAACCGGCACATCAATCCGACCAACGTTTGTGTGGCCCATTGCCGGCTGTGCGCGTTTGGGCGCGATCCGGATGCAAAAGGCGCGTACACATACGCGCTGGAAGAAATCTGGCAGCGCGCCGCGCAGGGCGTGGCGGAAGGCGCAACGGAATTTCACATTGTCGGAGGGCTACACCCCGAACTGCCATTTTCGTACTTTCTGGATCTGCTCCGCGGACTGAAACGACGATTCCCGCACGTGCACCTGAAGGCGTTCACGATGGTGGAGGTGCAGTACTTCGCGAAGATTGCGAAATTGTCCATCGAAGACACGCTGCGGGCGATGAAAGACGCTGGCGTGGATTCGCTGCCGGGCGGCGGCGCGGAGATTTTCAACCCGCGCGTGCGGAAAGTCATCTGCGACCACAAGACGTCCGGGCAGATGTGGTTGAGCATCGCGCGGACGGCGCACCAGATGGGGCTGCGGTCGAACGCCACCATGCTGTACGGTCACATCGAATCGGAAGAAGAGCGGGTGGAACACTTGCTGTTGCTTCGGCAGTTGCAGGATGAAACACACGGGTTTGTGGCATTCATTCCGCTGGCATTTCATCCGGAGAACACCGCGCTGAGCCATGTGCCGAAGCCCACGGGGTTCGCGGATTTGAAAAACATCGCCATTGCGCGCCTGCTGCTGGACAACTTCGAGCACATCAAAGCGTATTGGATCATGCTGACGCCGCGGATGGCGCAGATTGCGCTGCGGTTTGGCGCGGACGACTTGGACGGCACGGTGATCGAAGAGAAAATTTACCACGACGCCGGAGCAACCACCGAACAATTCACGCCGCGAGCAGAGCTTGAAAGGCTGATCCGCGAGGCAGGGCGCGAACCCGTCGAGCGAGACACGCTTTATCATCCGGTGGACCGCTCAAAGCTTCCACCGATTGCCTCGCGCCCTGCGAGCGATCACTCACTTGTTTCTCTAACTCTCAACGTCTAGCAATCCATCGGGCGGAGCCCAAGGGAATTCTGATGCCGCGGCTAACGAGCACATCGCCCCTTCGTGTGGCCCTCCTCTTGCTGCTCGGCTTGTTGGCGATGGATTGCGTCTGGGTACAAACCCATCCGTATTCGAGCCAAATGTGGCCCAATCGGAACTCAGGAATGAGGCCGGGGGGAAATGCATGCCCCGATTCCGTTTCGACGCGCTCATCGCAACCGGATGGCGCCGAAACGCTGGGGGAAAGTGAATACGGCTGGAAACTCACGGCGGTCGATGGGCGCGAAACGACGCTGGAAGAACAGAGGGGGAAGGTGGTATTCGTGAACGTGTGGGCCACTTGGTGCGGACCTTGCGTGGCCGAAATGCCGGGGATCCAGGCGCTCTACGATTCCACCGGAAAACAAGGAGTGGCATTCGTGCTGGTTTCGGAGGAAGAGCCTGGCACGGTGAAACAATTTATCGAGCAGGAAAAGTATTCTTTTCCAGTTTTCACGACCAGTCGGATCCCCGAGGCGTTCAAAACGCGAGGCATTCCGGCTACGTTCATCGTGAACCGCCAAGGCGGCATCGCCCACAAACATCTGGGCTCTGCGGATTGGAACACCGAGTCCTGCCGGAAATTCCTTAGCGCACTGCTCTAGGCGAAAACATTAAGGGCGCCGGCGGTGGCGGACGCCCCTTTTATTGCGCGATCTTCTCAATCCATTCAGCGATCTGAATCCGGCGGACGCGTGGAGGCCGGAGGCGTTGGAGGGCCTTCCCTGCGCATGCCCGGTCCCTGTTGCATTTGCATGCGCCTTTTTTCGTCGTCCGTAGCCCGTTCGCGCATGTGTTGTATTGATTCCAGCTTCTTCCATTGTTCGACGCTAAGCACGCGGCGGATGGCCAGCATCATCATGGCGTTCTCTTTTTCCAGTTTACCGCGCGCGGTGAGAAGGAGATCAATTTGCGCGCCGACTTTGGCTTCGTCCGGGCGGTCGGCTTCGATGAGCGGCTGAAGACGCGTCTCCTGGCGCTCAACTTCCGCGCGCAGGTCAATCAGCTTTAAGCGGTGCTCCAGAAAAGTTTGTTCGATTTGAGTGATCTGCGCCTCGGTGATTTGAAGCTCGCGAACCACATCCGAATTCTTCCACCACTTGCCGAGGTCCGGCGGTGGCTGTTGCCAGCCGGGCTGACGCGGGTACGACTCCTGTTGGCCTTCCGCCGCGGGCGAAACGATGACGGCGGCTGAAGGCGGAGCTGGAGCGGAAGTGATCACATCTATCGGAGGCGCAGTAGCGGGCACCGGCGCTTGGGCGAAAGCAATGACCGGCAAGAGCAGCACAAGAACTGCCAAGACACTTCTCTGTTTCATCTTCGTTCTCCTTTAACAAACTCAACGATCCGACTTGCGGTTCGCGGCGCGGTGCAACTCCTGCGCGATCAGTGAGGCAGGCTCGAGCGCACGCGGAACGTCGCGGCGGGCAGAGCGCTGAATGTCCACAAGCAAATCGTGATCAGGGTCAGATTGCGTGGCTGCGCCAACAGAAACAGGCGGCCGGCTTTTTTGAAGCTGAAGCGGCGGCGCGCCCTGCGCAAGAAGCGCTGCAACGAGCGCAAGAATGGCAAAGGATGCAGCCCAAGCCAGCGGGCGTGTTTCTTGTTCGTGGCCCGCTTGGATGCGTGAAGTTATGGCAACATGCTGCTCACACCAAAAGCTTTGCGGGCGCTCGGCGAGAGCGAGCGACTCAGCGCGAGCAGTGTTAATCACAGCGCGAATGCGCTCCAAATCACGGCGGCATGAATCGCAGTCTGCTAGATGCGCGGCGATGGGTGCATCGCCTTCCGCCAGCAGCGCAGCACCCAGTTGTTCGTCCGTCAAGTGATCCGTCATCGGTTGCTCCGTTGACTTACTTTTTTTCGTATGGCGCCCAGTGCGCGATGCAGGTGTGACTTCACGGTTCCGGTCTCGAGTCCGGTAGCCTGGGCGATTTCTGTAAGTGTCATTTCTTCCACGAACCGCAAGACAAAGATCGCGCGTTGGCGCGCGGGGAGAGTATCCACAAAGGCGCGGACCGCAGCGAATTGTTCGCTGGCGATTAATGCCCGCTCGGCTGAGGGCTGCGGATCCGTGACGGCAAGCTCAGGGGCTTCGGAGGCTTCTGAACGGTCGCGGCGGAACAACTGGGTCCAGATGGCGCGACGGCGGTTCTTGCCGTGGTCTGCGGCCAGATTCATGGCGATGCGAGTCAACCAGGTGGCTACGCTGGCCTCGCCGCGAAAGCTCGAGCGCTTGCGGTACGCCCTCAGAAAACATTCCTGCGTGAGAGTGTCCGCAGCGTCGGGGTCGCGCAGGAGTGAAAGCAGGAAGCGAAAGATGCGCCGCTGGTGCGCCCGAACGATTTCGTCAAAGTCCTCGGCGCGCAGACCGCATTCGGGCCTGGCGCGACGTAGCGGTGCTACTTCCAATCTGGTCAGCGCAGTATCCAAAAGACCTCGATGTGCCCTACCTCATATAGACGATTTTCCCGACACAAGGTTTACACTGCACTGAAAAATTACCGAAACGCAGCGCGCTGCCACGCAGAACCGCCGCTCACCGCAGGCTGTGGAGGCCAAATCATTCGCCACAGCAGCAGGGCGTAAAACGGGCCGTAGGTGAGCCAGAGGTAGAAGGGCTGAAGGTGCCAAGCGCCCCCGCCCTGGATATCAATCAGCACGTGGTAAGAGAGAAATTGCAGTACGGTCAGGAGAAGCCACGCGGGATTCGGGAAAAAAGCCAGGAATGGCAGCAGCCACGTGAAGAGCCAGGAATAGGCGTTCGGCGAAAACATCAAGATTGCCCCAAACAAAAAAAACGCAGCGCGCACGCCGTCGAGGCGGCGGGCAGCCGCCCAGATCGAAAGTCCTGCGACCACACCGGCTCCGATGCCTGCTGCAACTTCGGGTATGCCGCCGAACCAGTTGATCAGCGAATAGAGACTCGCGTTGCTGTGGTGCGAGCGGGAGTCGTAATCGACAAGATTTTTCAACAGCTGCGCCCATGCAGAATAAAAGGGCCAAGCGCAGACGGCAGCAAGGAGAGCGGCGGCCAAGGCGTTGAGCCAACTCCACAACGAACGCGGCCAGCCAGCTCGGCGCAGCCAGAGAGGAAGAAGCACGATCGGAAACGACTGCACAAGTGCGCCGACGGTGAGCGCTAGCGTTGACAGCGTCCCGCGCCCCCGTATAATCAGCAGGCTGGCAGCAACGACGGCGGCAATGGCCAGCGCGTCGTGGTGGCCGCTGGCGGCGAATTCGATTACCACCAACGGATTCCACGCATAGATTGCAAGCGTGAGATTCCTGCCACCGGTGAACTTTACCCATCCTGCGAGCATCCCGACTACGAGCAGGTCCCCAAGCAGGGAGGGAAGCTTCAAGGCAATGGGGCCGGGCAGGAATGGGTAAGTGAAACGCCAGGCCAGCTCGGAGAGCGGCGAGTTGGTGGAGGGGACGTCGCGACTTGGAATGGCGTTCCAGTTTGCATCGCGAAGGCGAGTGAGTCGCGGGTCGTCCGGGCGGATGGAATAGGGATTGAAGCCGGCCTCTTGGACGCGGCCGTCCCAGCGGTAGCGGTGGACTTCATCGGAAAGCGTCGGAGCGAGAGGAAACAGCGTCATTCGGAAAAGCAGGGCGCCGAGTAGAATCAGCCAGAAGGCAGACGGCGTATCGTCGGAGGCTTCGAAGAAATAGAGTGCGATCAGGTAGATCGCACCGGCAGCAAGCCCGAGGGCGATGGTCTCCACGACGTAAAGTTTCAGGTCGCTAAGCCGCCGCAAGGCTTCGAAGAGAAGACCAAGCACGCCTAAGCAAAGCGCGACCAGGTACACCTGGCGCGGCGCCAGGTACTTCTGCAAAGCGATTTCGAGAGCGCGTAAGCGGGTTAGCATTCGGGAGCAGATGAGTGGTGTGGTGGTTGCATAATCTCGCGCTGCTGGTTCAACCGGGGCAAAACCCGATACAAAACTACTTTCGCAAGCTGGTCGGTCCGGACCCGTTTCGCGGGCTGTACCATCTGAACTCGTTCGACCTCGCGGTGATGGTCCCGTACTTTCTTGTGCTGGGCGTACTGGCGATGTACGGGCTGCACCGCTACTGGCTCGTCTACTACTATTTCAAACACAAGCAAAATGTGCCCGGCCCGGCGCCCGAAGTGGCCGAATGGCCCAAGGTTACCATACAGCTTCCCATCTTCAACGAACGGTACGTGATCGAACGGCTGGTGGAAACTGTGGTGAAGTTCGACTACCCGCGCGAGCTCGTGCAGATCCAGGTGCTGGACGATTCCACCGACGAAACGAGCGAGATTGCCCGTGCTTGTGTGGAGAGATATCAGGCGCGGGGCATTCCCATCGAGTACCAGCACCGCGACAACCGAGCAGGGTTTAAGGCTGGAGCGCTCGAAGATGGGCTGAAAACGGCCACGGGCGAGTTCATCGCCATCTTTGATGCGGATTTTCTTCCGCATGCGGATTTTCTGTGCCGCACACTGCCGTACTTCCTAGCGCCGAGTGCGATGGCCTCCGATGCATCGGCGGTTGGGATGGTGCAGGCGAGGTGGACCTATCTGAACAGCCGGTATTCGAAGCTGACGGAAATCGAGACCATCTTGCTCGATGGGCACTTCGTGATCGAGCATGGCGCGCGCTCGCGGCGCGGCACATTCTTCAACTTCAACGGCACGGCCGGCGTGTGGCGCCGAGCAGCGATCGAGGATGCGGGAGGCTGGGAACACGACACGCTCACCGAAGACACCGACCTTTCCTACCGTGCGCAACTCCGCGGCTGGAAGTTCCTCTACCTGCCGGAGATCGAATGCGTCTCCGAGCTGCCCGTGGAGATGAACGCATTCAAGGCACAGCAAGCGCGTTGGGCGAAAGGACTCATCCAGGTGGCGAAGAAAATTCTTCCGCGCGTGTTCCGCTCCGACCAGCCGTGGCACATCAAGGCCGAAGCGTTTTTCCATCTGACGGCGAACATCAGTTACCCGCTGATGATTCTCCTTTCGACGATGCTGCTGCCGGCGATGATTGTGCGGTTCTATCAAGGCTGGTTCCAAATGCTTGTGGTGGACCTGCCGCTGTTCCTGGCCTCGACGTGCTCGATTTCCAGCTTCTACCTAGTGGCACAGCGAACTCTTCATCCGAAAACGTGGAAACGGACATTTTTGTATTTGCCATTCGTGATGGCACTGGGAATCGGCATCGCTGTGCGCAATGCGCTGGCGGTGATGGAAGCGCTTGCAGGAAAGCAATCAGAATTTGCGCGGACGCCCAAGTACCACATCGAAGGACTAAAAGACAGTTGGGCGAAAAAGGCATACCGCCGGCCTTCGGGCGTTCTGCCGTACGTGGAAATTTTGCTTGGACTTTATTTCGCGGCGACCGTGCTGTACGCCATCCAAAATGAAAACTATGCGACTGTACCGTTCCTGCTGCTGTTTGTGTGGGGCTACCTGTACACTGGATTGATGTCGCTCGGGCAAGGCTATTTCGAGCGCCTTCGGTTCAAGATGGAACCGCCAGAAGAGCTCACGCCGCGGGCGGCATCGAGTGGAGCGCCAAGTTTTTAGCTGGATACGCAACTGATTGTTTCGATTGCTGACTTAGCATTCAGCAGAGGATGACCAATGGAATCGAGAAAGGATTCGGGGGAAAAAGGAGTGCCGCTGGCGGAGACGATTCGGCTAGACGAGCTGGTGAATTATCAGGATGGTTCGGTGGTGAGCAGGCAGATCGTGAAGCGGGAAAAGGGTAACGTCACGCTCTTCGCGTTCGATCAAGGGCAAGAGTTGAGTGAGCACACGGCCCCGTTTGATGCGCTGGTGCACGTTTTTGATGGTGAGGCGGAGATCACAATTTCAGGGAAACCGCTCTGCGTAAATGCGGGCGAGATGGTGATTATGCCAGCAAACCAGCCCCATGCGTTGAAAGCCGTCCGCCGATTTAAGATGGTGCTGACGATGATCCGGGCGTAAGACAGATTGATTCATGATGAATCGCACGCATTCGGAGGCGACGATGAAATTCAAATACCACAATCGAGCGACACTTTTTGCTTTGCTGGGCGCACTGATAGCGACTATGGCAACGCCTGCTGCGGCACAGCGGAAAGCGTTGACGGTGGAGCGCATCTATGGCCCGGGGCCGAGCCTGAGCGGGGCGCTCACGCAGGGCTTGCAGTGGAGCCCGGACGGTAAGTTATTGAGCTACACCCAGCGCAGCGGACAGGGGCGAGAGGCAAAAACAGACATTTGGGTTCTCGATGTGGCAAGCGGCGAGCGGCGTGTGCTGCTCGATTCAGCGAAGATCCAGGCGCTCGCGCCACCTTCGGCAGAGTCAACGGGAACCGGCAACCAGACGACAGGCCTCGGGCGACTGACTCCTCAACGTTTCCAGTGGTCGCCGAAGGGCGATGCGCTGCTATTTGTCGCTCAAGGAAATCTCTACTGGTTCGACCTGAAGACACAGGGGGGCAAGCGGCTGACGAGCAGCAAGGAAGCTGCCGAGGATCCAAAGATCTCTCCCGATGGAAAGACGGTTAGTTTCGTTCGCGGCTTCGACCTCTGGATTGTGGACATTGCCACCGGCAAAGAAACACGGTTAACGAGCGATGGGAAAGAGGAATTGCTGAACGGAAAGCTGGATTGGGTCTATCCGGAAGAATTGGACATTCGCACCGGATATTGGTGGTCGCCGGATTCTTCACAAATCGCGTTCCTGCAAATGGACGAGAAAAGCGTGACGCGGTATCCGATTGTGAATTTCCTGACCTACACCGGTGAATCCGAGCTGGAGCGCTATCCAAAAGCGGGGGATGCAAACCCCGTGGTGCGGGTGGGCGTGATTTCCGCGAAAGGCGGTGCGCCGCGCTGGATAGACACCGGCACGGAGAAAGACATCTACTTGCCACGCGTGAACTGGTTGCTGGACGCGAAGCGGCTGATGATCCAGCGCATGAACCGCGCACAAAACAAATTGGAGCTGCTGCTCACCGATGCCACAAGCGGAAAGGCACAAATCCATCTGACGGAGGAAGACAAGAATTGGATCAATGTTCATGACAATTTGTATTTCTTTTCGGACGGCAAGCGGTTCCTGTGGTCGAGCGAGCGCGACGGGTTCCGCCACCTTTATCTCTACGACCTGACCGGAAAATTGTTGAAGCAGGTGACGAGCGGCGGGTGGGAGGTGACCGGCGTGGTCCGCGTGGACGAGAAAAAGGGCGTCGTGTACTTCAATGGGTCGGAAAAGACGGTGCTGGAAAACCACCTCTACCGAGTTGCACTTGACGGAGGCCCACCAACGCGGCTGACGAATGTGGACGGGTCGCACGGAATCAACATGTCTCCGGACGCGGCCTACTACGTGGACACCTGGTCCACAACAATGGCACCGGCGCGGCAAGACCTGTACCGCGCAGACGGCACAAAGGCACTGACCATCAATGAGAACAAGGTTGCCGAGTTGGCGGAGTACGGGCTGTCGCCGGTGGAATTCCTCAAGGTGAAGGGCGCCGATGGCACGGAGTTGAATGCTTCGATGATCAAGCCGCCGGACTTCGACGCGTCGAAGAAATATCCCGTGCTGGTGAATCTCTATGCCGGGCCGCACGCCCAGAGCGTACGCAACGCCTGGAGCGGCAGCAATTTCCTATGGCATCAAATGATGGCGCAAAAGGGCTACATCATTTTCGTGGTGGACAACCGGAGCGCCAGCGCACGGGGGCACGTGTCCGAAGTAATCATCCACCGCAAATTCGGCGAGACCGAGCTGGCGGACCAGCTTGCGGGCGTAGCGTATCTGAAATCGCTGGCCTACGTGGATGGCTCGCGCATTGGCATCTGGGGTTGGAGCTACGGCGGTTACATGACGTGTTACGCGATGCTGAACGGCGGGGATGCGTACAAGGTCGGGTTCGCGGGCGCGCCGGTGACCGACTGGCGTCAATACGACACGATTTACACCGAGCGCTACATGGGTCTGCCGAAGGACAACCCGGAAGGGTACAAACAGTCGTCACCGGTGACGCACGCCGCCAAGTTGAAAGGCAAGCTGCTGATTGCGCACGGCACCGGCGACGACAACGTGCACTATGCAAACACGGTGCAGTTGATGGAAGAATTCATCAAGGCCGGAAAGTACCCGGAGGTATTTTTTTATCCGGGGCGCGGCCATGGCATCAGCGACCCCACAGCGCGGTTGCACCTGTTCCGGAAGGTGACGCAATTCTTTTTGGACAATTTGTAAAGACAACACCACTCCAAACAACTGAAAGGGGCGCAGCAAACAGCGCCCCTACATTCCTTCCAAACCAAAACCTATATTGCTCTTTACCAGTGGACGCGGACGCGGTAACGCAGGACGGATGTGCCGTCCTTGGAAACGGGCACGTTGAACTGCGCGGCCCAGGCAGAGGTCTTGGTCCACTTGTGGGTGGAATCAACCATCTGCCAGTCGCCTCCGATGGGTTCGTTCACTTCGACTGAGATCGACGACTCCTTGTGGTTGCGCAGCGTGATTTCAAACTCCATCTCATAAAGGCGGTCGCTCAACTTTTTCCAATCGGTCTGCTTGCGTTCGCAAACCACGTCGAAGGCGTTGCCGATGTGCAAGCTGAGCATTTCGTCTTTTGGAGTATGGTTGATGCGGTCCTCGCCGACGAACTGCACGCCGCCTTTCGAATCCGCTTGATAGACGCGCACATTACCAGCGGGCATGGGCATACCCAGGCCGGATTTTTCATCATTCTTGAATTTGTAATATACTTGCACGACATCTTTCAGCGGCGAGCCGGGGTGCTGATAGTTGTGGTAGTAGAATTGCTGGCCCTCGACGACGAACAGTTTTTCGACGGGAACGCCCGTGCCGCTGAGCAGATTGATCTGTTTGGTTTCCTTGTCGGCGATCGATGTGCGGCGGCCCAGACTGTACAGGTGATATTCGGAGAAAGACTCCTGCTTAAATTGTGGTGCGGCGACTTCATCAGCAATCATGCGCGCGGCCTTCGCTGCGACTACGCCGTATTGATTTGCGATTCGATTAAGGTCTCCGGCGACGAGTTGCAGCTTGGCATTGCGGTAGGCCGTGCCGCTGTTGTTCGTCAGCGTAACCCATCCGTCGAGGTCAGCAGCGTTGTTGTCGCGGCCAACGGTGAGCACGTAGTCGGAGTTCCACGCCATGTTGCCAGCGAGATAGGAAGCCTCAACGCGGTGGCGGCGGGCCCCGGTGTTCTCGAGCATCCAGACGAGGGTGGGGCGGCTGAACAGGTTGTCCGGCAGCTCCGGAAAGCGGATATGATCCGTGTACATTCCAGTGACGATTTCGTTGCCGATTTTCCAAACGGGGCCATTGTTGTTCGCCAGGAGAGTGGCTTTTACTTCTTCCTTCCGCGTGGAGCCGTTCTCCTGAATCAGGCGAACGAGCGTGACCTCGCGACCCACGTACTTTTGGAGCAGGCGTTGTGGATCGAGTAAATCATACTCGTAGTTTTGCTCAAGCACGCCGAGGCGTGCAGGCTCCGTGAGCGAGCGAAAGTGCACGGTAGCGGGATTCACGGACGCGGCGATATCCATAAAGCGCAAATCGAAAACGCCGCTGGGCAGCGCGACCTGGCGAACGTCACGGACTAGCGCGATATTCGAATTGTAGACAGTGACAGCCAAATCCACCTGATCGTCGAGCGTGCTGCCAGGGTGCTGGTCTTCTTTGGATGGCGAAGCCGCCGCAACGGGAGCCACGGCAAGCCGATCCACGATCAGCGGCGTGACCGCAAGACCGGCGACCAACAAGGCTGTCCAAAACAATCTGTGTGTCATTCCGAGACGCATTTTGTTCCTCCCTAAATTCTGCCTTCCACCCTTAGAACGAACGCAGCAGAATTTCTTGCAGAGGGGAAGAAGCAGAAAAAGCACTCAAGGTAGGTGAGGTCGCGGGCAGTAGATTCCGAGTATGAAAACAGCGGTGGAATTCAGCGCGCACGCCAGTGAGCGCCGGCGTCGCGAGTCTCGAAGGTATGGCCATCGGCAGCGGTCAATGTGACGCTGAGCTGGTCGCTCGCTTTCAAATTTACGATACCCCTCTTTGTGGGCGAAGGAATGCTCTCCCAGTTTTCGCCGCCGTCCATGGTGCGAAGGAGCACGCCATTGCTGCCGCCCACCCAACAAATGCTCTCGGAAGACGCCGAGCCCGAAAGGAAGGATTCCTGTGCAGGGCTTGTCTGTGTTTCCCAGCTCTTGCCGGCGTCGCGAGAGTGTTCAATTTGGCCTGCAGAACCCAGGCGCCAAATCGCTTTGGAGTTTGGAGAAGTGACGATGATCTCGCCAAGCGCATTGAGAAGTTTTGCCTTGGACTGCGGCTCGGCCTCCAATGCGTAGCGAGAGCTCGCTGTGTCCTGCTGGCCGGAAGTGCTTTCTTTCTTGAGCGCGGCCTGTTTCTTGGCCTGGGCGCCGGCTACGGCAGGGGCAGCGGGCTCTTTCGCATCAGCTGCACCGATCGCACGCCCCTGTTTTTGAATACTCTGGACGCTCGGAGCGGCATCCGGCGAAGGGACGGCTTGCGCGCGGCTAGTTTCGGCTGCGCGATTCTCCGTTTTTGCAGTTTCAGTCTGCATTGCGCCGGATACCACAGCGGTTGGTGGCTGCGCCACAATCACGCGGCTCTCTGCCGCGGCAACTTGCTTCTCCTCTTCCGCCGGTTTGAGCAGAGCGCGAGAAGCAACTACACCTGATGCAACCTCTGCCGAACGCGCGCCCTTGTCTTTTAAGGCTTGTGCAACAGGCGCAGGCTCCAATGCCGTGGCTGCATTCTTGCGATGGAGTTCGTCCAATTCGCGGCGGCTTTTCTGTTGAAGGTCCGCCGAAAGGGTCTTTGTGCTGGAAACGGCATCCGCTGCAGCGTCCGACTTTGCCGGCGCGGGTTCAGCCGGTTTTTCCGGTTTCGACGCTGCTGGGGCCGGGGCCGCTGCTTCTCGCTTCGCGACTATTTCCCCACCACTCATAGAGCCGGTGGGAGCGTTCATGGTTTTGAAGGAAACATAGAAAACGAAAACTACGACGGCCGCGCCGACAGGAGCCATCCAGCGCCAATCCCAAAGCCAGGAAAACGCGGGCTTCTCATCTGCGGCCGGCTTCGCCGCAGAAGGAGGCTCAGAGCGCGCGAGCGCGGCCAACTGCTCCTGGCAGCGCGAGCAGGCCGAGAAGTGCAGCTCGCACAGGGAAACTTCGGAGGCGGAAAGCGAACGGTCAAAGTAAGCCGCGAGCGTCGCCGCATCCGGGCACTCTTCCCCGGCGGAAGCAGGAGGCCATACATTTTTGCGCTTCAGCATTCCAGCCATCGCCTTATCCGGTTTTTGTTCATCCGCCACTGCAGTTCTCCTTACTTAGAACGCCCGCTACGCGATTTCTTGCATATGCTCATTTTCCCAAGCATCTATTCCCGCTCTGAAAGAGCACGTGTTAGATCGAATGGCCATTCTTCCACGGCGTATTCAAAGCACAGGCGAATCTGAGCGTCGCTCAACCGCTTTTCCGCGCGCAGCGCGTGCTCAACTTGCTTGCGCAGTTTCCCTCGGGTTCGGTCGAGATGGCGAGAAACGGTGGCTTCGTGCTCGTCGAGCAGACGCCCGATCTCAGCGAGCGTGAGGTCCTGAACGTAGTAATAAGCGAGGCGCAAGCGCTCGTGCGGCGGAAGCGCAGCCAGCGCTGATGTCAACGCGACCTGGAGCAAGCTCAGATAGCGCGCGCGGTCGGGGTCGCTTTCCGGCGCAACGCGGCGTCCGCCAATTGAAATAACTTCCTGCTCTGTTTGCTCGTCATCGAGCGATTCGGTGCGCCGGGAAGCGCGGACGGAGTCCACAAACCGCTGGGAAAGAATAGCGCGAAGCCAAGTGGCGAGTTTGCTGCGGCCATGAAAATAGTCGAAGAGAGACCGGCGTTCGCCGCTTCCCTGCTGGCCGCCCCCTCGGCTTCGCTCGGAACTGGCGCCGCGGCCCGCGCCAAACAGCTCGGCATAAAGTGAGTCGGCGAGCTCGCGGGCTGCAGCTTCGTCGTGTCGACAAATTGCGCGCGCAGCCGAATAGAGGTCCGAGCGGAACCGAGAGACGAAGTGTTCCCAGGCAGGTTCCGATGCCTCCCTGCAAGCTGTTGCCAGGGCCAAATCCTCAATGTAAAGCGAATCGAGATAAGCCGCTACATCCCCACGCGCAGGAACTGAATCGCGAAAGCGGCTCGCGACGCTGCGCCGAATCGCGTCCACAAGCGGGCTGTGAGAGACACCACCGTATGCTGACGCTGTGGCCTCCGCTCTTTCAAGAAGCTTGTCGATGCGGGACGCGTGGGCTTCGAGAAGTTTTTGGGCGCCGGGCATGGCCATTTGTCTGATGCTGTCAGGGAATCATACCGCAGTCCGCAGTGCTCGGAGCATACAGGCGTGGCTTTAGTATCTGGCCGCCCTCCGATCTTCAGGGATGGACGCAAAGATTGAGTAACAGAACGGGCGGCTGAATCGTCTGTTGATCGAGAAAGCGTCCTTCGGAGGGTCCATGCTCTAGACTTTAAATTTTGTGTACCGAAGGCTGCCGGGCGGAGTAAGATTTGCCGGACCAAAAGCAGGTGACGGGTCAGGCGCTATGACCCCGGAGGAACCGATGTCCAAGCGAAAATTCCCCCCGCAGAAAGGACTCTCGCGACGCACCTTTCTGAAGACCACCGGCGCGGCTGTCTCCGCAGGAGTGATGAGCGGGGCGGCGGCCGAGATGCTGAGCGCGCAGGCGCCGGGAAGAAACAAATTGGCGGGGCCGGGTGAAGTTCCCATTACGCTGCGGATTAACGGCACGGCACAGAACCTGAGTGTGGAGCCGCGGGTGACGCTACTCGACGCGTTGCGCGACCGGCTGGACCTTACCGGCGCAAAGAGAGTGTGCGACCGCGGCACATGCGGCTCCTGCACGGTGCTCATCGACGGCAAGGCGATGTACTCCTGTACGATGCTGGCGATCGAGGCACAGGGTCGGGAGATCCTCACCATCGAGGGTCTTGCGCCCGAGGGCGAATTGCACCCGATCTCGGCGGCCTTTGTAGAAAACGACGCACAGCAGTGCGGGTTCTGCACTCCGGGATTCGTGATGGCGTGCAAGGCTTATCTGGACAAGTATCCGAGCCCGACCGAAGCGCAAGTGCGGCATGGACTCGGCGGAAACCTGTGCCGGTGCGGCACGTACATCGGCGTGCGAGCGGCTGTGCTGGACGCCGCGGCACGCATGAAGGGAGGGCGTTAAGTCATGGCCTCCGAAAAATGGCCCGAAGCGGGAAAGCGAAGTCTGATTGGCAAGCGCACCACGCGGCTCGACGGCGCCGTGAAGGCCTCCGGCCGGGCGAAGTACACCTACGACGTCAGCCGGAAAGGCATGCTGCACGGCAAAATGGTTTTTTCTCCGCACGCGCACGCCAAAGTCGTGAGCATCGACACCAGCGCCGCCGAAAAGATGCCCGGGGTGAAAGCGGTGCACTTGATGATCGAGCCGGGAAAAGAAGTGCAGTATCAGGGTCACGAAATCCTGGCGATCGCGGCCGAGACGGAAGATCAGGCACGCGATGCAGCGCGGGCCGTGAAAATACAGTTCGAAAAACTCGAGCACTTCGTCGCGGATGCTCCGCCGGAGAAAGCAGGCGACCACGCGAAGCCGCAGGCCGAACAGACAACGGGTAATCCCGACCAAGGCTTTGCAGAGTCACAAGTAATTTCCGAGGGGACATACGGCTCACCGGTGATCACTCATTGCTGCCTGGAAACACATGGACAGGTCGCGGAATGGGAGGGCGACAACCTGCGCGTGTGGGCCTCAACGCAGAACGTCAGCGGGATCAGCGGTGAAATATCCGACGGCCTGAAAAACGGCGGCGTGGAGGTGCCGGCCAGCAACGTGCAAATCCTGACGCCCGTAATGGGCGGCGGCTTCGGGTCGAAGTTCGGCGCGGACACCTGGGGCGTCGCCTGCGCGCAACTGGCGAAGAAAGCCGGGCGCCCGGTGAAGATGATGCTCGATCGCGACCAGGAATTGATGGCCGCCGGCGCGCGTCCTTCGATTCACGCGAAAGTCCGTGTGGGCGCAAAAAAAGACGGAACACTGACAGCCTGGTGGTCAGACTCGTGGGGCACAGGTGGCTTCGGCACGGGCGGTAACCCAATCCTGCCGTATGTGTTCACACGAATTCCCAACAAGCACTCGCGCCACACGCGCGTGGAAACGAATTCGGGACCGGCCCGCGCGTGGCGCGCGCCCAACCATCCGCAGATGTGCGTGATCACGATGTCGGCGTTGGAAGACCTGGCGGCGCGGCTCCAGATGGACCCGCTGGATTTCTTCCTGAAGAACCTGCCCTTCGTGATTGCGGAGCGAGCGGAATCATACCGGCAGGAATTGCTGAAATGCGCGGAAATGATGGAGTGGAAGAAAAAATGGCATCCGCGCGGCGATAAGACGCCCGGACCGATCAAGCGCGGCCTGGGGCTTTCGATTCACACGTGGGGCGGCGGCGGACACAATAGCACATGCAACTGCACGATTCGTCCGGACGGCTCGGTGGAAGTCTTTCTCGGCAGCCAGGACCTAGGAACGGGAACGCGCACAGTGATCGCTATCGTCGCGGGGGAAACGCTCGGCCTGCCAGTGACGGGTGTGAAAGTCAATATCGGCGACAGCAAGTATCCGCCGTCGGGAGCTTCGGGCGGATCCACAACGGTTGGCGGCGTGAGCGCGTCAACCCGTCGCGCCACCACGAAAGCATTGAACGAATTGCTGGCCAAAGTGGCGCCTGCTTTGGGAGTCGAGCCGGACAAGCTCGAAGCCAAGGCCGGTGTGATTCGTGCGGTGGACGATGCCTCGAAAAGCATTTCCTGGAAGCAGGCCTGCGCGAAGCTGGGCACGACAGCCATCAACTCCAGCGGGCAGCGTACCCCTCGAGGCGCGGACGAGCTGATTTCCTCGGGCGTGGGCGGATGCCAGATGGCGGAAGTGAGCGTGGATACCGAGACGGGCATCGTGAAAATCGAGAAGCTCGTCGCCGTGCAAGACTGTGGCCTGATCATGAATGCGAAGACTGCGGAGAGCCAGGTTTTCGGAGCGCTCATTATGGGTGTGACGTATGCCCTCTATGAAGAGAAAGTGATGGACGAAATCACAGGCCGGTGCCTGAACCCGGACATGGAGTTTTATAAGCTGGCCGGGATTGGCGACGTCGGGAACTTTGCTGTTCACTTCATGTCCGGACCGGGGTATGACGAGCGCGGGCCGATTGGTCTGGGCGAACCGCCGGTGGTTTCACCGGGCGCGGCGATTTCCAACGCTGTGGCGAACGCCATCGGCGCGCGGGTGCCGACGATCCCGATTACGCCGGACAAGGTGCTGGCTGCGCTGGAAGCAAAAGGAGGCGCTGCTTAAATGAACTCCTTCGAATATGTGAATCCAACGACTATCAAAGAGGCAACCGGGTTGCTGGCGGCGCAATGGGGCGAGGCGGAAATTCTGGCCGGAGGCACCGACCTGCTGAGTCTCATGAAAAATTATGTGGCGACGCCAAAACGCCTGGTGAGCCTGAAGGGAATCAAGGAGCTGGACGGCATAACCGCCACTGCGGCAGGGTTGCACATCAGCGCGATGGTGTCGTTACAGGAACTGCATGACCACAAGGCGGTACACGACGATTATCACTCACTGGCGCATGCCGCGGGCAGCGTACCCAGCATGCAGATCCGCAACATGGGCACAGTGGGCGGGGACCTGTGCCAACGACCGCGGTGCTGGTATTTCCGCAACGGCTTCGGACTGCTCGCGAAAGACGAAAAGGGTCAGCCGCTTGTGCCGGCGGGCGAAAATCGCTATCACGCCATCTTCGGTCACCCCGGTGCAGGGCCCGGCGCGTACTACGTGCACGCATCGAGCCTGGCGCCTGCGTTGATCACATTCGGTGCCACGCTGAAAATTGCCGGCCCGAAGGGCGAACGGGAAGTAGCACTGTCCAATTTTTTCGTGATGCCGAAGATAGAAGGCGAGCGCGAAAACGCGCTGATGCCGAATGAGATTGTCACGGCAATTTTCATTCCTGGCGCGTCCAAGGGGATGCGGACGGCAACTTACGAAGTGCGCCAGAAAGAGGCGCTCGACTGGCCGCTGACGACAGCGTCGGTTGCACTGCGGATGAATGGCGACATTGTGAAAAGCGCGCGAATCGTGATGGGACACGTGGCGCCGGTGCCGTGGCCCGCGCTTGAGGCTGAAAAACTACTTACCGGACAAGCCATCACGGAAGAAACCGCCGCGAAAGCTGGCGAAGCGGCGGTTCGCGGCGCGAAACCGCTGAGCGGAAACAAGTACAAGGTGCAGCTCGCGCGCGTGGCTGTGAAGCGGGCGCTGCTCGAGGCCGTAGCGCAGGGCAAGGAGGGAATGAACCATGGCTAGCCTGAACGAAATGATTTCCACGGGCCAAATCTGCTCCAGCGTGCGCGCGAAAACCATGTTCTACTACGTGGAAGGAATGGAGGAGGCAAGCGATTCCTCCGTGGCCGGATCGCGGACGTACGGCAACATGTGGTGCTCGCGGACGCAGTCCATCATTGGGCCCGACAGCCAAGCCGTGGATTTGGAACAGTGCCGGCCGGGCCGGGGCTGTTGCGAGACGGCTTAGAACAACTCCAATTGGCAGAATTGAATCCTTCCGCTGGCCATGAGAGAATGTTTCTGCGCTCGCGCGTAGCGCAAACGAAACACAAGCAGGAGCACCCACCATGAATGCGAAGAGAATTCTATTCGCTTTGGCATTGGCCATTTTGACGCTGGCCGCGCCGGCAATGGCGCAGATCCGCGGGGACTACATCGAAGTGCGCACGGCAGATGTATATACAGGCCCTTGCTTCGCAAACGGCGAAGTAGGGCTGACCGGGCATGACGCGGTGCTGGCTTGGCGCATCGAGAAGGGCATCTGGGCTGGCGTTGAGCTTGGCGGGCTCAGCGTAGTGGCGGTGGTGCATGCCAGTGCGACGCTGGGAGATTCATATTCAAATCCACTACCCGCGAAGGTCGTGATGATTGTCGATGTGGTTGCCAGCCAAACGCAGCGCGCAGCGCTCATTCATTTCGCGCAAGCGCAAACCGCTGGGCTGCTGAAGGACGTTGTCGCCGTGGAAGTTTCACCCATCCGCTTTGCGGTGGATGTGAACGGGCGGCACGGCTACACCACGCTCGAGGCGGGCAACCTGGCAAGAATCTCCACGCGCACAATTACGATGGGCGATTCGATCTGTCACAACGAAGAGGTGTTCTACCAGCCGCTGGCCGACGGCTTGATGCACGCGATGCCCGCAGTCGCCGTAAATGCGAGCTATCAGGGAAATCACCTGGGCGGCACGTGGAAGGAATTCGAGCGGCGCGGCGCTTTCGTGGGGACGTTCTCGCAATAGATTTGCCGCGGCAAAGCGAGAGAATGGAAAGGCCCGCCTGAATTGGGCGGGCTTTTTTGTCAAGCGAGAGACGCTATGCTGTCCTTATCTAAATTTATGGGACTCCTACGCATCAGTTTCATGCTGTTTGCAATCTCCACACTTGCGGCAATCGCGTACGCGCAGGACTACAAAGTGGACTCATTCGAGGCGGCCGCTCCTACAGAGCTTGCCGCCGCGGTCCGCGAAACGCTGGGCAACACTGCGATACGCGTGACAGGCCCCGAGGGGCCGCTGTGCGAGATTTGGCTTCGCAAGGTGGTGCCAGCGCTTGCCAACCCGCCGCAAAAACTCGGCATCGCTTATGGTCAATTCGAGGAAGGCACGCTTTTTGGTGCAGTCCGTTTCTTACGGGAGACCCGCGATTTTCGGAAACAACTGGTGAAGCCCGGCGTCTTTACACTGCGCTACGCACTCAACCCGGTTGACGGCAATCACATGGGGGTCTCGCCGATTCGCGATTTTCTACTGCTGCTCCCCGCGGCTGAGGACGTCAATCCGGCAAACCTCGCCAGATTGGACACGATCAATCTGAGCAAGAAATCGATTGGACTGAATCATCCTTCTGCATGGAGCATTACCAACGGGGAGGGTGAGCACGCCAAGATGCCCGAAGTGGCCCGTTTGGAAGAAGAAGATGCATGGGTGCTCTACTTCCGCGTACAAGTGCTACCCACCGGCGGAGCTCCTGCGCCACTGGTGCTAGGTCTGATCGTGATGGGCCACGCGCCCGAAGCGTAGGTTGCTCGAGAGTAAAGAAAAGAAACTAAAAACTAACATCCTCTCTACTTTCCCGTATTCGTCTTTTTCGACTCCGTGGGCAGTGGTCGCTTCAAAACCTCCTCGAACAAGTCGAAGATGCGACGATTGGAATCAAGGCGGGAGAATTCATTCCGCCAGCCATGGTCTTCCACGGGCATGGTTGCGAGCGCCCAGCCTGTCTTTTTCAACTCAATCAAACGCTGGACCAGGCGAATGGTGTCCTGATAGTTGACGTTGCGGTCAAACATGCCGTGGAGAATGAGCAAGCGGTCTTTCAGGCCGTCGGCAAAATAGATCGGCGAACTGCGGCGGAAGGCTTCGTCGTCATCGTACGTCAAATTCAAAATGTTCGAGGTGTAAGGGTGGTTATAGTGCGCCCAGTCTGTGACCGGATACATAGCAGCGCCTGCAGCGAAGATTCCCGGATGCTTGAAGAGCGCCATCAGTGTGAAGAAACCGCCGTAGCTACCACCGTAGATGCCGATGCGGCTGGCGTCCACGCCATGTGTGGAAACCAGCCACTTAGCCGCGGCGACAGCGGAATCAATGTCCTTGCCGCCCATGTTGCGGTAGATGTCTGTCCGGCAATCGCGGCCGTAGCCGGAGGAGCCGCGGTAGTCGAGGTCGAGCACGGTGTATCCGTTTTGGAGCAGGAAATTAAAAAATGGAGTGGTGCCGAACCCGCCCCAGTTTCTGAAAACCGACTGGGCATAGCCGGCGCCATGAACGTAAATCACAGCCGGGCGCAACGGGTGTGGCTTATCCGGTTTATAGAAGCGCGCGTAGAGGGCGTTGTTGTAAGCGTCCGGGATTGTAACGACTTCAAACTTCCGCCAGCGGTAACTCTTGAATTCTTCCGTGTAGGAATCCGTGAGCCGAGAACGTTGCGCACCGGGCTTGTTCTCCATTCGGTAGAGATCTGTTGAAGCGTCGGGATTGCCATGGCTGAAAGCCAGCCATTTCTCGTCCGGAGAAAGTGTCGGATCATCGACGCCGTCGCCAGCAGTGATGCGCGTGCGCGCACCGCCCGCAACGGGCATGGAATAAAAGTGCCGCTCGCCGGGATGCGTTTCACTGGTCGTGAGATAAAACTTCGATTTGTCCTTGGATAGTTGTGCGGCAGTGACTTCCCATTTGCCGGATGTGAGCTGCTTGGGCTTGCTGCCATCGGCGATGGATAGCGTGTAAATGTGGAAATAGCCGTCGCGCTCGCTGCGAAACCAAATGCTGTGATCGTCGGGCAGCCAGCCGTAAGGGCCCTGGCTTTGGATCCACGCATCATCGTGCTCAGCATCGAGAATCGTTGCCTTCGCACCGGTAAGGTCAAGAAGCAGGACCCAGCGATCATTGTTATCCCTGGAGCGGAGAACGCAAAAGGCGCTCTTTCCGTCGTTGGACCAAGCGACTGCCTGCGCACCGCCGAAAAGTCCGGCCGCCTGGCCCCCGACGAATTGAAAGCCATACTCGCGCTTTTCAAGACCCATACTCACGTAAGTAATTTTCCCATCCGAAGCGTTCATAACGCCGAGCTTCTGTTGCGGTTGGGCAGCGCCGACCTTGACGCGGCCGCTGCCGCCAATCTGCGTGCCGAGCCGTTCAGTCTCGACGTAGCCACTCTTGGTAACATACTTCGGCATCTCCGGCACCTTGGCCTTGTTGGCCTCCCCGCGGTCGGTCAAAATAAAGGTGACCAGGTTGCGATCCGGGCTCAGTTGCAAGTTGCCGACCGACTCGGTGTCCTTCAGATACGTCGGCTCTGGAAACGGCCCACGCTCGCGCTTCGTCCGATCCTTCTGCTCCTTCTCGTCCTTGTCCTGCTTCTGGAGGATTTCAAAGAGCTCGAGCTGTTGCTTTTCCAAGTATTCGTCCTGCTTGGTGAGCTTCGGTTTTTCGTCGGGATCTTTTCCCTTGCGGAAGTCGGTTAGCTGGCGCGTTTCGCCGGTCTCGATGACCCACTCGAATAGGTTATCGCTGCGCGTGAAAAGAATTCCCTTTTCGTCGAAACTGAAACGCGCATTTGTTTCGGGATCTGAAGTTCGAGTAATCTGGCGGGTCTTCGAGGTGCGCAGATCGTGCAGATAGACGTCGCCTTGGAAAACATAAACCTTCAGCGAGTCCGCCTTATTGCGTTCTCCCGGGTTCGAAGAGAGCCAGCGCTTTTCCTCGTCGGCCACTCTACGAGGTTTGGCGTCCACGGAGTTCATCGTCAACTCGTACAATTCGTCACGGTCGGCGAGCTCCGGGTTCCACTGGAAGTAAAGCTTCACGCCATCTTCCGACCAGCGGATCTGAGTCGGAGCCGTGCCGGCCCATTTGCCGGCATCGCGCGAAATGGTTTCCAGTGTCAATTGGGGTTCTGTTTTTGTTAAAGGCTGCTTCTTCGCGGCAGATTGCGCCGCTAGCGGGGTCATATTCACCTGGAGCAAAGAAAATACGATCAGAAAGACGCCGAGCAACGCAACGCTACGCTTCATGATTGACCTCCCGAAATCCGAGCAAAAGGACGGAGTGAACTGTGCTCCAAATTGAATTCCAGCACGAGCCGCATGGGACGGCGCGCACGCTAACACGAATGCACCAGCGCGCTCAATCGAAAATGCGACTGCTGATGAGTTCCCGGCTGCTGGCCGCGGCATGCAGAAGGCTGTAGAATGCGCTGCAAATGTACACTTGCCACGAATGCGAGCGCGAGTTAAACCAAGCAACGGAAGTGTGCCCTTACTGCGGGACCGAACTGAGCGGCGATGCACAGGCCCATGATTCTCTGCCCAAGAAAACGAAATGGATTGCCGTGATCATCCGTTATGGAATCCTGCTTGGCGCCATCTGGGGGTTCATGTGGTATGTGCTGCCTGAACAGCGGGGCGGCGAAGCGGCATCGCAAGCCGAAGAGCGAGCCATCCGAGCGCTGCGCGATGCCGGGGCATCGCTTGCCGCCTACGCGGACGCGCAGAGCGGCAGCTTTCCGCCATCCCTGGAAGCACTGCCCGGCGAATCTGGTGAGCGAATGAGGCAAGCGGCGCGAGCGGCGCTCGCCGAGGGCTATGCCCTCGAGTACACCCTGCGGCAGGTGGAGGCAAACGGCGCCCATGGCCAATACACTTTGCTGGCACGACCACGAAACTGGGGATATCGGAGTTTTTATTTGGATGAAACGGGCGTGCTTCGTGCAACGCGTGAAAACCGTGCAGCAACCACGCAGGATCCAGCGATTTGAGTCCGACGAGCGTCTGGTAAACAGATGCTCGTAAGGAATGGAGGCGTGTGATGAGTTTACGAATTGGGCAGCGGCTGCTGTCAACGTTCGTGCTCGTGAACTTATTTTTGCCCGCTACGGTGGTCGCGCAACACCCAGGCTTCAGTGTAGGGCCGGTGACTGCCATGCCTGGGACGCGAGCTTCGGGGTTTCTAGAAGTGCCCGCGCAAGGGGCCGACCAAGGCACGCGAATTCCGTTGACGGTGGTCCATGGCGCAAAGGCGGGGCCTGTGCTCGGTATTGTGGCAGGAACACATGGCTATGAGTACGCGCCCATCGTGGCCATGCAGCGTTTCCCAGCCAAAGTGGACCCAAAGGAACTCGCGGGAACCATCATCATCGTTCACGTGGCGAATCTGCCGTCGTTTCTCGGGCGCACGATTTACTATAGCCCGGTTGACGGGAAGAACCTGAACCGCGTCTATCCGGGAAAGGCCAATGGCACGCTCTCGGAACGAATCGCTGATGCCATCACGCGCGAAGTAATCGATAAGTCGGATTACGTGGTGGATCTGCACTGCGGCGACGGAAACGAGGCGTTGCGACCCTATTCCTACTGGATGACCAGCGGGACCCCCACAGTGAATGCCCAGTCGAAAGAGATGACGCTTGCGTTTGGCCTGGACCACATCGTAATCGACAATGAGCGGAGCAGCGACCCGGCCAAGTCCATGTACACAGCCAATACAGCGATCACGCGGGGGAAACCCGCCATCACGACGGAGACGGGCGGGATGGGCCAGGCAGATGCAGAGAGCGTGGGGCTGGTTGAAGCCGGCGTCTTCAGCCTCCTGCGCCATTTCAAAATGCTACCCGGCGAACCGAAACGCGCGGAGCACCCGATCTGGATTGATCGTAATGAAGTGTTGCGCGCAGCGGCCACGGGGACCTTCCACGCGCAGGTAAAGCCCGGCCTAACTATAGCTCAAGGATCCATTCTCGGAGTCTTAACGGACTTTTTCGGCCGGACAATTCAGGAAGTTCGCGCGCCGTTTTCCGGAGTCATATTGTATGTGGTTGCCACGCCGCCGGTCAGCCAGGGAGAACCCGTGGCGATGGTGGGGCATTTGAAGATGCCCGAGGAGCAGTGAGAAACCCAACGGCAAACAGACTTTGGTCCAGTTCCACCGCATGACTATCTAAACCCTGGAAGTGGACTCCTGCTCGGTTTCCCAGCCGTGCGTCCCCGAAATACTCTGGTAATCTGAATCTCGTTTTGCTGTGTGTAGTAGCCGATTGAGGGCAATCCACGCTAAGCCGGCTTTTCTTTTGGCGCGCAACTTGGATAATAAAACTTAGGGAGACCATGGCGCGAAAAACTGCCGACTTTGTGGGAATCCTGGCTATCGCCGCCATTTCGTTTGCGGCCGGCTATTGGCCCGAGCATCGGAAATACCTGAATGCAGTTGGAGACCTGCGCCTCGCCGACAGACAATTGACCGATGTGATGGGGCGTCTGCGCATTTATCACCTGGAAAATCTGCTGCTACAGGCGCTGGATCACACCGCTCATAAGGAACATAAAGAGGCCCAAATCGTTGCGGAGCAGTTTTTCATCGAGGTTCGCGCGGAAATGGCCCGGCCGGACATGACCAAGTTCAATCCGGAGTTGAAGGAGATTCTGGACAAGAGCGACGTCATCAAAACTGCTTTGGAAAAAGGAGACCAGGCTGCGCGCGATATGCTTCGTGGAGTCATGCAGAAACTCGCAAAAATTGCAGGCCCGCCGCCGACCGCCAGCGAGCCGCCTGCAGTCCTCGGAGCCTCGCCCGCGCCAAGAAGCTGAGCGCTAATTTATTTGTCCGCGAAGGTCAAAAGGCGCATCGAATTGACTGGATGGAAGGCAGAACTACAGGGAGTCGCCAACTGATAATCGGCAGGACACTTGGTGGTGTCCTAATTTGAATTTCGGGGGAAATAGACGATTAGGTGATGGGCTATTTGGCCGTGAGGTATCTGTTGCCATTAATCATGCAATCCCTAATCCTTGCGCTTCCCGTGTGAAAGGACCATGTCAATGAAATACGAAGTTGCGGTGGAAGCTGCACAGGCAGAGTTGGTGGCAGCAGTCCGGGCCACAGTGCCTATCGGAGATATCGCCCGAGCATGGAAACCAGCGCTCGATCAAGTGTGGGCGTTCTTGAAAACGAATGGCGAATTGCGCCCGGGACATAACTTGTTCCTCTATCACCACGCAGAACGCCGGAATGAGCCAATGAACATCGACTTCGGCGTCCAGGTGGCGCGCGCGTTCGAACGGGAGGGCGACGTCCGGTGCATCGAGACGCCGGCTGGCGAGGTCGCAAGGACAGTTCATATCGGTCCTTACGATCGACTAAGCGACGCGCACAATGCACTCCATGCTTGGTGTGCTACGCACAACCGGAAGATCGCGCAAGCTTCATGGGAAGTCTACGGTGATTGGAATAACGATCCGGCTCTGCTCGAGACGACGGTCAAGTATTTGCTAGCCTAAAAAGGTCAGCCCTCCGACGGAAGGAGGCAGACCTGAAATTAGGACACCATCGGACACTTTGAGCCTTGGCGTTTGGGTCTCCAGTTTGCTAGAATCGATATGTATGCTGCGGCGCATTCTACTCTCGATGCTGTGCCTGAGCCTAGCCAGTTTGGCTCCGACGCCAATTTCCGCATGCTCGGTACTGATGCCCCTGCCAGTAAGTTGCCTTCCGATAGTCGCTTCCTCATCTCCACATGCCTCTCACTGCGAGCAGGCAATGGCCGCGTCGATGCAAGCTGCGGGTGAGAATGAGGCCACGCTTCAGGTCAAGGCATCGGAGCTTCCTTGCTGCAAACTGATTGCTGCTCCTGTGCCGGATGTTCGCGCCGGCATCGGCAAAACTAAAGTCGCTCCCGTAACTGTTTCGTCTGAGAATGTGCGGCAAGCAATCACCGAAATCACGATTGAACACAAAGCCACGCAGACCGAGTTGGAGCCATTTGCATCTCCTCCCGACCGACAGCCCCTTCTTTGCACTTTTCTGATTTAACTCTCTCCTGAAATCTTCGCCCATGCGTCCTTGTGTGTCCGGACGCCGACCAAAGTCGCTGTCAATACATGCAATGTCCCCTGCTTGGGGTGCGAGGTAATTCGAATGAGAGTCCGAATGCAATTGCTTTTGAGTCTCACATTAATCTTCAGTGCAGAGGGAAACGCCCGCGCGCAGGAAGCGCCGGCCGCAAGCCCGACTCCAGTCAGGCTGGCCGACCTGGTGGCCGAGGCCGAGCGGAATCATCCGTCGATCCAAACCGCCGCGCGCATGGTGGATGTGAAGCGCGCCCGGGTTGCACAGGCGCGGGCGCTGCCCGACCCGCAGATTTCCGCCGGATATATGGGCAGCCTCGCGCCATTCAAAACGCAGAAAAATGATCCTTCGAGTTACCGGACCCTCGGGGTGATGCAGGAACTCCCCTATCCGGGCAAGCGCGACCTGCGCGGGAGAATTGCCGCCAAAGAAGCCGACGCCGAAATGCCGAATGTGGAAGCGGCGCGGCGGCGCGTTCGCGCGGAGGTAAAGCTCGCCTACTACGAATTGTGGAGCGTCGAGAAGTCGCAGGAGATCACCGGAAAGAATAAGGAACTGCTCGAAAAGTTCGCGCGCATCGCCGAGGAGAAATACAAAGTAGGTAAGGGCCTGCAACAGGACGTGCTGCGCGCCCAGGTGGAAGTGACGCGCATTCGGCAACGGCAAACTTTGCTCGAGCAGCGGCGGCACACGCAGGAAGCGTTGATCGCCAGCCTGCTCGTGCGCTCCGATGATACCCCCCTTGGGCCGCTGCCCGCAGTGATCGCCAAAGGCGGGCTGCCGTACTCGCTCGAAGAGTTGATCGGCAAAGGTGTTGAAAATTCTCCAGAGATCCGCCGCCAGGAACAACTCATCGAGCAGAGCCGACTGGCGGTCAACCTCGCCCGAAAGGAGTTCTACCCGGACTTCAGCATCAGTTGGGACTATCAAAACCGCACGTCAGGCATCCCGGAAATGTACGGCCTGAAATTCACGATGAACCTGCCGTTCTTCAACAAGGGCCGGCGTTACGCGGCGGTGAATGAGGCCAGCGAGACGCAAACCGGCGCACGGCAGATGCGCGAAGCCGTGCGCACTGTGTTGATGTTCCAGGTGAAGGAACAGTTCCTGGCCGCGCGGGCCTCGGACGAACTGTTGACGCTGTATTCGAAGGCACTCGTGCCGCAATCCGCGCTCACGCTGGAATCTTCCATGGCGGCCTACCAGGTGGGGTCGGTGGATTTCCTGAGCTTGCTCACCAACTTCATCACCTTGCTCGATTACGAGACGAGCTACTACGAAGAGCTGGCCCGCTATCAGCAGGCGCTCGTGCGACTCGAAGAACTGACCGGGATTGAATTGGACGGGGCTGCAGGCAGCGCCCCAGAGGCGAGGCAGCCGTGAAAACCAAAATCATCTCCGTGCTGATTCTGCTGATCATCGTGGCCAGCGGCGCATGGTTCTACCGCAACTCGATTGCCGCGTGGGTCCATGGAAATCCAGCGCCAACGGAAACAAGCACCACTGCGCCAGGCGAGCGAAAGATCCTCTATTGGTATGACTCGATGAATCCCGCATACAAGTCCGATAAGCCCGGCAAGGCGCCTGACGGCATGGATCTTGTGCCTAAGAACGCGGACGAAGAAAGCACCGCAAGAAATACGACGCCGGGCGAGCGAAAGATTCTTTATTGGTACGACCCCATGCATCCGGCCTACAAGTCCGATAAGCCCGGGACGGCGCCCGATTGCGGCATGCTCCTCGTGCCCAAGTACGCGGACGAGGAAGGTGCCATGAAAAACATGGCGCCCGGAACAGTGCAAATCACCGCGGATAAACAGCAATTGATCGGCGTGCGCATGGGCAAGGTCGAACGGCAGCGAATTGAACGAATGCTGCGTTTGGTGGGCCGCATCGGGGTGGACGAAACGCGCGTGTCGCATATTCACACCAAGGTGTCAGGCTACATCGAGCATGTTTACGCGGATTTTGTGGGCAAGGAAGTGAAGGCCGGCGATCCGCTGTTCACCATCTACAGCCCCGACCTGGTTTCCACCCAGCAGGAATTTTTGATTGCAGTGCGCGCGCAGAAAGAGTTGAAGGACGCCCCTTACAAAGAGGTGTCGAGCGGCGCGGCATCGCTGGTGAATGCGGCGCGCGAGCGGTTGCGGCTGTGGGACGTGGGCGAAGAAGAGATTGCCGAGCTCGAAAAGGAAGGCAAGGTGAAGCGGGAACTGACAATGAATTCGCCGGTGAGCGGAATTGTCACCGAACGGGCGGCTTACCACCACGGTCGTTTCGTCAATCCGGAAATGGACCTGTACACCATCACCGATCTCTCTTCCGTCTGGATGCTCGCGGAAGTCTTCGAATTTGAGGTGCCATACGTGCATGTCGGCCAAGAAGCGAAGGTGCGGTTGAGCTACATGCCGGGGAAGACATACACGGGCACAGTGAGTTTTATCAACCCAGGTGTGGACCCGAAAACGCGGACCGTGCGCGTACGCATTGACATGCCCAATCCGAATCTGGAGCTGAAGCCGGACATGTATGCCGACGTGGAGTTGACGATTGATTACGGCTCGCAAATCGTGGTGCCGCAGGAAGCCGTGCTCGACTCCGGGACGGAGCAGGTGGTATTCGTGGAGCGCGGTAACGGCTACTTTGAACCGCGGCCAATCAAGACCGGGCCGAAAATGGCCGGCCTACCGAAGGCGGCCGGCGCGGCCGCCGGAAGCGAACAAGTCATTGTTCTTTCCGGTCTGAAGCCGGGCGAAATCATCGTGACGTCGGGGAATTTCCTGATCGATTCCGAGAGCCGGCTGAAGAATCCCGCCGGCGGGCCGAAGCACCTGCACTGAGGCGAAAGGAAATCGTACATGTCGAAATCCATTTTGTCCAAAATTGTGATGAGCATTGTGGTGCTGGCGCTCCTGACGGCGGCAGGCTACTGGCTTTTGCAACGGACGGCGCCGGAGGAATGCAAGGTGTGCCGGCGTGAAATCCATGCCGCGGCGCGGGCCGTGATCGAGGTGGACGACAAACAAGAGGCGGTTTGCTGCGTGCGCTGTGCAATGACACTCGACAAGCAAGAGCAGAAGCCGGTCCGGCTGGTGGAAGTGACGGATTACATCCGGCATACGGCGCTGGCACCGAACGATGCTTTTTACGTTGAAGGCAGCCGCATCGTGCTGTGCCAATCCCACGAGCCGCACATGGACGAAACGAAGCACGCCCAGGCGCGCGTGTTCGATCGCTGTGAGCCGAGCGTGTATGCGTTTGCCCGAAAAGAAGAAGCCACGGCATTTGCCGCGGAAAATGGCGGAGCCGTGCTGAGTCTTGTTGAGTTAATGAAGGAAATTCCCGCGACAACGCCAGCCGAGTCTGGAACGGTGAAAAAGCCATGATTGACCGCATCATTGAGTTTTCAGCTCACAACAGATTTCTTGTGTTTCTGATGGTCGGCGTGGGCGTGCTGTTCGGCTGGCATGCGATGCAGAACATCAAGCTGGACGCGATTCCCGACCTCTCGGACACCCAAGTGATCATCTATTCGCGCTGGGATCGCAGCCCGGACATCATGGAAGACCAGGTGACGTACCCAATCGTCTCAGCGCTGCTGGGCCTGCCCCGCGTGAAGGACATCCGCGGCTTTTCTGATTTCGGCTATTCCTACGTGTATGTGGTTTTCGAGGATGGCACGGACATTTACTGGGCACGCTCGCGCACGCTGGAGTACTTGAGTTCAATCCTCCCCAAATTGCCGCAGGGTGTGAATGTAGAGCTGGCAAAAGACGCGACGGCCGTGGGCTGGGTCTTCCAGTACGCGCTGGTGGACAAAAGTGGAAAGCACAGCCTGGATGAGTTGAAAAGTTTTCAGGACTGGAATCTGCGCTACCAATTGCAGTCTGTCGCCGGCGTCGCCGAAGTTGCGCCGATTGGCGGCTTCGTGCGGCAGTATCAGGTAAACCTCGATCCGAACCGGCTTCTCGCTTATCACATTTCCACGAACATGGCCGTCGAGGCGCTGCGCAAGAGCAACAACGACGTGGGCGGTCGGCTGATCGAGTTCACCGGGCGGGAATACATGGTCCGGGGGCGGGGCTACATCCGCTCGATTGCGGATGTCGAGCAGACCGTTGTGGCCAGTAACCCCGAGAACGGGGTGCCCATTCTGCTGCGCGACTTGGGGACAGTGACTCTTGGCCCGGATCTGCGCCGTGGCATCGCGGAATTGGATGGTGAAGGCGAAGTGGTGGGTGGAGTCGTGATCATGCGCTTCGGCGAAAACGCCATGGCGGTGATCGAGCGCGTGCGCCAGCGGATGAACGAAATTGAACCCTCGCTGCCGCCGGGCGTGAAGATTGTGACGACCTATGACCGCGCGGACCTGATCGAGCGTTCCATTGAAAACCTGAAAGCCACATTGATCGAGGAGATTGCCATTGTCTGCGTAGTGATTTTTCTTTTCCTCTGGCACATCCCGAGCGCACTTATCCCAATTGCGACGATTCCAATCGCGGTGCTGCTTGCGTTTATCCCGATGCAGGCGATGGGTTTGACAGCCAACATCATGTCGCTCGGCGGAATTGCCGTAGCCATAGGGGCGATGGTGGACGCGGCCATCGTCGTAGTGGAGCAAACACACAAGAAGCTGGAGCACTGGGAGGCCGAAGGTCGCCCCGGTGACTATCAGAGCGTGGTCATCAACGCAGTGAAGGAAGTTGGCGGCCCGAGCTTCTTTGCCCTGCTGGTGATCGCGGTATCGTTCATGCCGGTGTTCACACTCGAGGCGCAGGAAGGCCGTCTGTTCAAACCGCTGGCGTACACCAAGAATTTTTCCATGATCATCGCCGCGCTCCTGGCGATTACGCTGGACCCTGCGCTGCGACTGCTGTTCACGCACATGAAAAACTTCGAATTCCGCCCGCGATGGCTGGCGCGCGCCGCCAACGCGGTCCTGGTTGGCAAGATTCACAGCGAGGAGAACCACCCAATCAGCAGGCCGCTGATGAAGCTCTACCATCCTGTGGTGGAATTTGTCCTCGAGTACCGCTGGACGACAATTCTTGCAGCAGTGCTTTGTTTCGCGTTGACGATTCCCATTTTCTTTCGTCTGGGCAGCGAGTTCATGCCGCCGCTGGACGAAGGCACGCTGCTGTACATGCCCATCACCATGCCCGGCATTTCCGTAACTGAAGCCGGGCAATTACTGCAGGTGCAGGACAAAATTCTGAAGACGTTTCCGGAAGTCGAGCGAGTGTTCGGCAAAGCGGGCCGCGCCGAATCGGCCACGGACCCGGCTCCGTTCTCCATGATGGAAACTGTCGTAGTACTGAAGCCGCACGACCAGTGGCCGAAGAAGAAGCGCTGGTATTCCGAGCGCGCACCCGAATGGCTGCAAAAAATCCTGCGGCGCGCTTGGCCCGACCATAAGAGCACACAGGAGCTGATCTACGGACCGCGCGGACTGAACGAAGCGATGCAGATTCCCGGCTCGACCAACGCCTGGACGATGCCCATCAAAGCGCGCATCGACATGCTCACCACCGGTATTCGCACGCCGCTGGGCATCAAGGTGCTCGGCGCAGACCTGGCGCAAATCGAGGAAATCGGCCAGCACATTGAAGCGGTGCTGAAAGACGTGCCGGGCACGACGAGCGTCTTTGCCGAGCGCACCGTGGGCGGTTACTTTCTCGATTTCAATCTCCGGCGCGAGGACCTGGCGCGCTACGGTTTGACAGTGGACGACGTGCAGATGGTGCTGACGTCAGCGGTTGGTGGCGAGCAGGTGACTACGACGATCGAGGGCCGCGAGCGCTATCCAGTCAATGTGCGCTACCTGCGCGGCTACCGCAGCGATGTGGGCACGCTCGAGCGCGTGCTGGTGCCCACGCGCGACGGCGCGCAGATCCCGCTGGCACAGCTTGCAGATATCCGCATCGTCACTGGACCGGGGATGATCCGAAACGAAAATGGCCGGCTGAGCGGCTATGTCTATGTGGACGTCTCCGGGCGTGACATCGGCGGGTACGTGGAGGAAGCCAAGCGCATCGTGCAGGAAAAGGTGAAGCGGCCGCCGGGTTACACGCTGGCCTGGAGCGGGCAGTACGAAAACATGCAACGCGTGAAGGAACGGCTGCTCCTGGTGGTGCCGATTACGCTCTTCCTGGTTTTCCTGTTGCTCTACTTCAACACGCGCTCGCTGGCCAAGACATTCATCATCGTGCTCGCTGTGCCATTTTCAGCCATCGGCGCAATCTGGCTGCTCTACCTGCTCGGCTACAACATGAGTATCGCCGTCTGGGTGGGGTTGATCGCGCTGTTGGGTGTGGACGCGGAAACCGGCGTGTTCATGCTGCTCTATCTGGACCTCGCCTATTCGGAGGCCAAGCAGAAAGGCCAATTGCGCAATTGGGACGATCTGCGCGAAGCCATCGTGAATGGCGCTGTGAAACGGTTGCGGCCGAAGGTGATGACCGTCGCCACGATGTTTTTCGGCCTAGTGCCGATCATGTGGTCGACCGGCGCCGGGGCCGATGTGATGAAGCGCATCGCCGCGCCGATGATTGGCGGCATCTTCAGTTCGTTCGTGATGGAGCTGATCGTTTATCCGCCCATCTATGCCATCTGGAAAAAGTTCGAGATGAAGCGGGAAGCATGCCTGGCGGCAGCGGCCGAGGCGCAGCCATAACACAACAAAGGGGAAATGGAATGACATGGAAAACGGCAACGGTTTTGGTTTTGTTTATCGTGATTGCAGCACTCATTGGTCTGGCTATTTGGTTTCAGAGGCATGGCTTCAGCGCGCGGGAGGAACCTGCCTGGTACGAGAAAACGCTGGCGCGTCACGCGCGACGAATTGCCACGCCGGCCGGTTCTAAGGAGTTGAAAAACCCGCATCCGCTGACGGATGAAGGTCTGGTGGAGGCACGCGAACACTGGGTGACCCACTGCTCGACTTGCCACGCCCTCGATGGCAGCGGCAACACAACAATTGGACGAAACCTTTATCCAAAGGCGCCGGACATGCGGGACCTGGATACGCAGAAACTGACTGACGGCGAGATGTTCTACATCATCTCCAACGGTGTGCGCTTTACGGGTATGCCCGCGTGGGGCGGAGAGGATAGTCCGCAATCGATCTGGCAACTGGTTGGCTACATCCGGCGTTTGCCGGCGCTCTCGCCGGAAGAGAAACTGCTACTGGAAAAACTACAACGCGGAGAGACTGGCGAGGGGAAAGCGGCAGCACCGAAAACGCACACACACGCGCCGGGCGCGCCGCCACACAAGCACTAATTGGAGCCATAGGAGTATGCGAACACGGATCATCATTCTTGTGCTGTTGGGACTGGTGACATGCGCATCGCGCGCGCAGGCACAGAGCGCCGGGCAAAGCCCCTATGCTGAATTGCACAATCGGCTCGCACGGGCGGCAGACGCCCAGCTGGAGGCTATTCGCGCAGCGCCCATGTCCCAAACTTCAACGCTTCCTGCAATCGCGTCCGCTGGAACTGTTACTCCGGTGGATATTGCCTCTGGCTCCGGAAGCTTGGCCCTTGCCGTCTCCCTCTCCCGCGTGAGCGCGGCGCAGGCACGTTTGCTCGCATTGCGCGTGGATGCGGCACGGATTTTTGTGGAAGAAGGCGTGCCGCCCGAATTGCTGGTGGTGGCAGAAGTCGAGAGCGGGTTCAATCCGTTGGCGCTTTCGCCGAAGGGCGCGCGCGGACCGTGGCAATTGATGCCAGCGACCGCCGAGCGCTTCGGGCTGCGCGTGGACGGGCGGGTAGACGAGCGGATTCAACCTGAGCGCTCTACGCGTGCGGCAGCGCGCTACCTGCGAGAGCTCCACGCGCAATTCGGCGACTGGCTGCTGGCGCTTGCCGCATATAACGCCGGTGAACAACGTGTGGCGAAAGCTGTTGAACTGGGCGGCACGCGAGACTTCTGGCAATTGGCCCAACGGCGCCTCTTGCCCGAGGAGACACGACGATATGTTCCGGCCGTCCTGAGGGCCGGGAATTATTGATGATCTTCCTGGAGAAGAACTAGGCAAATGGCGGAGAGGGGGGGATTCGAACCCCCGGCACCGGTTTTAGCCAGTGCAACTGCTTAGCAGGCAGCCCTGTTCGGCCACTCCAGCACCTCTCCGCAGAGATTGGCGGCCACAGGCTCGACCCTGCTACGCAAAGTATAACATTCAGGTTCCTCGCAGTAGAAGCGATCCCAAGTGCGTTGCGCGGAATGCGAAAAATCCTCTATAATTCAGGCGTTCCGCAGGATTCGGGCTTCTGATAGCAGGCGTGTGCGGAATCGTTTCAAGAGTTGGTGCTCCTCCCGGCACATAGAGCACACCATGCTTTTGGGCCACCTGCAGCGGGCGAACGAATCATGAGCGATGCAGTCGCGAAAATCCGGAAAAAACTCGAGGAAGAGGTGAGGACTGTCGAGCATGAGTTGAACCTCGAGCTGCCCAAGGAACTGATGAAGGCCCGGGCGCACGGCGACCTTTCCGAAAATGCGGAATACAAGTACGCCAAGGAGCGACAGAGCTACCTGTCGGCGCGGCTAGGGCAGCTCAAAAAGCGTTTGGGTGATGTGTCCATGCTGAACCTGGACAACCTGCCGACCGACCGCGCGGGCTACGGTTCGCGCGTGCGGCTGCTCGACCTGCAAAAATCTGCGGAAGTGGAGTATAAGCTGGTGACACCGGAGGAAGCGGACGCGGCGAACGGACTGATCTCCACTTCGTCGCCAATCGGCAAGGCACTGCTGGGGCGGCGCGTGGGCGACGAAATCAAGGTGCAAACGCCTGCGGGGGATAAGGATTTCGAACTCGTGCGGCTGCGAACAATCCACGAGGAAGCGTAGCAGCGGGCATTAAGGGGAGAGTCAGCGCCCGCCAAGCTGAATCCTATGGTGACACGTAAAATCGGCGAGACTCTGCGGTGGGTGCTCTACAAGATTGTGTACGCGCTGGCGGCCACCGGAGTCGAACCTAATTTCCTGACGTTTCTGGGACTCGTCATCAACATTGTGGCAGCGTATCTCTTCGCCAAAGGCCGCTTCCCTGCCGCCGGCGGCGTGATGATCCTGGCCGGGCTGTTTGATATGGTGGACGGGCGGGTGGCGCGCGCGCAGGGCCGAGTGACCAGGTTCGGCGCTTATTTCGATTCCGTCATCGACCGCTATTCCGACGTGGGCCTCTATTTCGGACTGCTGATTTACTACGCCAGCGTGAATCGTTTCCGCTACGCCATATTAGTGGGCGTGGCGATGGCAGGTTCGGTGATGGTGAGCTACGCGCGGGCACGCGCGGAGTCGCTGATCCCCGAATGCAAAGCGGGCTTCTGGGAACGGCCGGAACGGATCGTGCTGCTGATTCTGGGCGCTCTGGCCAACAAGATGGCGCCAGCGCTATGGCTGCTGGCCATCGGGCCGAACATCACCGTGATCCACCGCATCGTTCATACCTGGCGCGAAGCGAAGGCCGGGCACTTCGTAGAGGTGGTGCCGATCAACGCGCCCGAAGTGTCCTCTGTCAAACCGCAAGAAACCGCCGGAGTGGAAAGCCAGGCGCGCAATGCCGCTGCACCGGAAGGCCTTGTTCCCGGCGTGGCTGGCGAGCGTGGCCGCTAGAGAAAATCATGAATGCAATAACATTCTGGGAAATACTGGGGCTCGGCGGCGTCATTCTTTTTTTCGCCGGACTCCACATGCTGTGGCAGGCCCGGGAGGAGTTTTTCTTCTGGCTGGAAGAATACTTTCGGCTGCTGAGGTTGTCGGTCCATCGCGCGACCGACCCGCAGCAGGTCGCGGTTGCGCCGGCATTGCCGCGTGCGGAGCGCAAGCACACGCTGCGGATGGTGATTGGCGTTATCCTGGCGTTTGTCGCAGCGCCGATGCTCTTGACCTTGGGGTTGACGATGGTCTGGCTCTCCCGCCGGGGCGGATAGAACGGAAGCAATTTTCAACGATTAACTTCTTTCGGAAGGCAACATTCTCGTGCCGAACTACCTAAGACCTTCCCTGATTGTTCATGGTGGCGCTTGGGCAATTCCTGACGAGGCCGTCGCCGCATGCCAGGCCGGATGCCGTCGCGCGCTCGAGGCTGGCTGGGCGATTCTTCAGAGCGGCGGAACGGCTGTTGATGCCGTGGAGGCCTCCATCGTCGTTCTCGAGGACGACCCCACATTCGACGCCGGAATCGGCTCGCATTTGAACCGCGACGGCCGAGTAGAGCTTGACGCCATCATCATGGACGGCGCTACGCTCAACGCTGGCTCGGTAGCATCGGTACAGCGAGTGCGGAATCCAATTCGACTTGCACGCAAGATACTGGAATCATCTGAGCACCTGATGTTCGTTGGCAACGGGGCCGAACACTTCGCCGTGGAACACGGCATAGCGCTGTGCAAGCCGGAAGAGTTGGTGATCCAGCGCGAACTCGACGCTTGGCAAGAATGCAAGAAGAACAATCACTCGCAAGAGCATCACGACATGCGGAGTCACGGAACCGTTGGGGCTGTAGCGCGCGACACGCAGGGCCATATTGTCGCGGGTACTTCCACGGGCGGGACCTGTTGCAAGCTACCGGGCCGCGTTGGCGATTCGCCGTTAATCGGATGTGGATGCTATGCGGACATCGAAGCAGGTGGAATCTCTTGCACGGGCTGGGGTGAGGCCATCATGAAGATTGTGATGGCCAAAACAGCGGCGGATTTTCTGCGCCCTCCGTCGGGGGGCGCGCCTCTTTCCTCGCAAAAGGCCGCTGCGGCTGCCGTGCGCTTGCTCGCAGAGCGGGCCGGGGGCGCCGGTGGGCTGGTTCTGCTCGACAAGGAGGGCCGCCCGGGATTTGCGCATAATACGCCGCGCATGGCCTATGGCTATGTTGCTGGTGATGAGTCCTTCCTCGTATACGTCTAGGAACCACTTCTACGCCAGATTCCACTCGACACAACGCTCGTGTGAAGGACTTGTCTATTGGCACCGAGACCTCTTTTCCCAGTGGGATTTGCCCCAGTAAAAGGCAAAGGGTTGGCTGCTCGATGCCGCCACAGTAATATAGTGGCCCGTAAGTACTTGTAAAAATTCCAGTTACTCCTACTCGCGACATTTACAAGTTTGGCTGGTGTTTTGCTGGCCTTACATGGAGGTCGTATGCCCGCCGCGCGAGACCCATCTGCAAGGAGGATTGCGTGCCAACACAAACAGAACAAATCACACAAGCGCACAAGCGAGCAGATCTGGCCGGGCCGGGTATCGGCGACTATGCCGAACTGGATAAGATTCTCCCTCAGGATTACTGCTCCCTGCTCACTCCCAAGGAAACGCAAAGGGCCATTTTCTCGGTGAAAAACTACATCGAAGAAAACCTCTGCAACGAGCTGAACCTGATGATGGTGACGGTACCGCTTATTGTGGATGTGGAGAGCGGCGTGAATGATTACCTGGATCGGGACGGCTCGCGCGGCCCGATTCAGTTCCATATCTCAAACGACCGCGACATCCACCCGATTGAGGCGCAAGTGGTGCAGGCCGCCACAAAATGGAAGCGCGTCGGACTGCAACAGTTTGGGATGCAAGTGGGAGAGGGCCTGTGTACCGACATGCGCGCCGTGCGCAAGGACTACTTTCTCGATCATGACCACAGCGTTTATGTGGACCAATGGGATTGGGAGCGCGTCATCACGGCGGAACAGCGCAACCTGGTTTTCCTGAAAGAGATCGTGTCGAAAATCTGGAAGGTCATCGTCGGAGCGGAGAAGTTTGCGCAAGAACTGTTTCCGAAGTTGAAGAACCCGAAGTATCCCAACCTGCCCGAAAAACTGACGTTCCTGCACGCGGAGGACATCCTGGAAATGTATCCCGACTTGCCGCGGAAGCAGCGCGAGACAGCCATCCTGCAAAAGTATCCGGCGATTTTTATCATTGGCATCGGCTGGATGCTCAAGGACGGCTACCCGCACGAAATGCGGGCGGCTGACTACGACGATTGGGTCACGGAAACACGGTCCGAGAATGGCCGGCCCATGCACGGTCTGAACGGAGACATCCTCGTGTGGAACCATGTCACTAGGCGGCGCCATGAACTGACCTCCATGGGTATCCGCGTCAACGCCGAGACGTTGAAGCAGCAACTGGAAATCACCAACCAGCTTCACTTTCTCAAATTCCCGTACCACCAGGCGATCCTGAACAACACCATTCCGCTGAGCATCGGCGGCGGCATCGGGCAATCGCGCACCATGATGCAGTTGCTGAGGAAGGCGCATCTTGGAGAGGTGACGGTGAGCGTGTGGCCGAAGATCCTCAAGGAGATGTGTCACGAGAAAAACATTCATGTGCTGGAGTAATCGTCGGGGAGACCTGCGAGAATAATTGCCATCGTCATTCATGGAAAGGGCCGCTGCAAGGCTGAGTATGGATCGTCCCTGCGGCGGCCTTTCTTGGTTCCACGTTCATTGAACGTTTGCAATCCGCTGTGCTAGCATCCGGAGTTTCTACTCAGGGCTGCTAAATCTACAGTGGCCCTGGGACGCGATGATCAAGCCCGTGCTGGAATCGTCTGCCACCACGGATTCGGGGGAACCATGAAGACATTCAACACGGATTTCATCCGCAACATCGGCATTGTAGGCCACGGCGACACCGGGAAGACCCAGTTGGTGTCGTCGTTGCTGTTCACCGCCGGGATGACCAACCGCTTGGGAAAGGTCACCGAGGGGAACACTGTGACCGACTGGGACGAAGAAGAGATCGCGAGAAAGATCACCATTCAAAGCGGACTGGCCTATGCCGAGTGGGTACCCCCAGGTAAGTCCGAGAAAACCAAAATCAATTTCCTAGACACCCCGGGCTACAGCACGTTCATCAATGAAACGAAGGCTTCGCTGGCAGCGGCCGATAGCGCGTTGATCCTGATCGACGCCGTGGCCGGTGTGCAGGTGGTCACGGAAAAAGTGTGGGATTACTGCACCGAGTACGACATTCCGCGGGCGTTCGTCATCAATTGGATGGACCGTGAGCTGGCCAGCTTCGAGAGAGCCATGACTTCGGTCGAGGCGGTATTCGGACGAAACGCCGTGCCCATCCAGTTGCCTATCGGACAGGAAAAGAACTTCCGCGGTGTGGTGGACCTGGTAACGATGAAAGCTCTCGTTTACAAGCCCGACGGTGACGGCAAGGCGAGCATCGAAGAGCTTCCGGCAGACATGGCGGAAACGGCCAAAGCGGCGCATGAGAAATTGGTGGAGCTAGTCGCCGAGGGCGACGACGCTTTGATGGAAGAATTCTTTGCTCAAGGAACACTGCCGGTGGAGGACTTGTCGAAGGGTCTGCGCCTGGCCGTCCTGTCCAAGCGGCTGCATCCCGTGCTGCTGAGTTCAGCACTGCACGGCATCGGCAGCGATGCTGTCTTGAATTTTATTGTGGACTTTATGCCTTCGCCGGCAGAGCGCGGTAAGGCGGCCGGGTTTACGGAAGCAGATCGCAAGGGCAATCCAATGGAGAGAGCGATCAGCACGAATGAGCCGCTCTCCATGTTTGTCTTCAAGACGATTGCCGATCCGTTTGCGGGGCGCATCAACTACTTCAAAGTGATGTCCGGAGCGCTGAAGAACGATGCCACGCTAACAAACTTCAACCGCAATTCTCCAGAGCGGCTGCAGCACGTTCAGGTGATGCAGGGCAAGACGGGCACTGAAGTGGCCGTGCTGAACGCAGGCGACATCGGCGCCATCGCCAAGCTGAAGGAAACTCTCACCGGAGATACGCTCGGCGAAAAGGCCGCTACGATTTTCTACCCGCCGGCCCGGATCCCCGAACCCTCCATCACGTTTGCGATTGAGCCGAAATCCCGCGCAGACGAAGACAAGATCGGTACGGCGATCCACAAATTGCTCGAAGAAGACCTGGCCCTGCGCTTCTCGCGTGATCCGCAAACCAAGGAATTCCTGCTCGCGGGATCGGGGCAGCAGCACATTGAAGTGGTGGTGGCCAAGATGCATAAGCGCTTCCACGTGGATGTGACTTTGAAACCGCCCAAGGTCCCCTATCGTGAAACCATTCGCGGCAAGGCCGACGCCGAAGGCAAGCACAAGAAGCAGACGGGCGGCCATGGACAGTTCGGCGTTTGCCGCATCAAAATGGAGCCGCTCGCGCGTGGCAGCGGATTCGAATTCGTCAACGATATCTTCGGCGGCTCCATCCCCAAAAATTGGATCCCTTCTGTGGAAAAAGGGATCCGCGACTCCGCCGAGCGCGGATACCTGGCTGGCTTTCCGGTGGTGGATTTCAGAGCCAGCCTGTACGACGGGAAGTACCACGATGTGGATTCCTCCGACATGGCGTTCAAAATCGCCGGTTCGCTGGCTTTCAAAGAGTGCATGAAGCAGGCCAGACCCGCATTGCTGGAGCCCATCATGAATGTGGAGGTTTACGCGCCCGATCAATACTCCGGAGACATTATGGGTGACCTCAGCTCGCGCCGCGGGCGCATCAGCGGAAGCGAATCGCGCGGGTCGAACGTGGTGGTGAAGGCACAGGTGCCGCTCGCGGAGATGCTTTCCTACGCCAATGACCTGACCTCGATGACGCAGGGCCGCGCCAGCTATTCGATGGAGTTCAATCATTACGATTACGTGCCGGGCGAGCAGGCCGAAAAAATCATCTCTGCCGCCAAGGCGGCGCGCGCCGGCCAGGTAGAGGAAGAAGAGGCCTAAAGAACGGGTCGGCCAAATTGGTGCTTGTTGCGACGCGCTGGCTCTGCGCTAATTGCTCTCTATGAAGAAAACATTCCGGCACGCTTGGCGCACCGCTACGCTCGCGATTCACAGCGGAGAAGAGAAACACGGTATCGGCGCGCCCGTAACCACCCCCATCGTCCGCTCATCGACGTTTACATTCTCCAGCACCGCGGAGATGAAACGCTGGGCGGAGGGCCGCAGCAAGGCCTACATTTACACGCGCTACGGCAACCCGACGCTTTCCGTCGCGGAAGAAAAGGTGGCCGCACTTGAAGGTGCGGAGGCTGCCGTTGTAACAGCATCTGGCATGGCAGCGATTTCGAGCGCGCTGCTGGCTGTGCTCAAGGCCGGCGACGAATTAATCGCCACGCGCCAGCTCTACGGCGGCAGTTACCGCCAACTGCGTGACATTTTGCCGCGGTTTGGCATCCGCGTGCAGCACGTCGAAAACGATTTGGCCGGGATCGAGAATCTCGTCAACAAAAACACGCGCGTTTTGTACACGGAAACTCCGACGAATCCCACGCTGCGATTGGTGGACCTGCGTAAAGCTGCGTCATTTGCGCGACGGCACAAGCTTGTCTCCATCGTGGACAATACATTTGCCACGCCTGTGCTCCAGCAGCCGCTGGCTTTGGGATTCGACATGACCGTGCACAGCGCGACCAAATATCTTGGCGGACATTCCGACCTGATTGCCGGCGCTGTGGCTGGCAGCCAGAAACTCATGGCAGCAGTGCGTCAGATGGTCATTTACCTCGGCGGCTCGATGGACCCGGAAGTCGGCTTCTTGCTCATCCGCGGAATTAAGACGCTTGAGCTGCGAGTCGAAAGGCAGTGCAAGAACGCTATGGCTGTTGCGAAGTTCCTCCATCAGCATCCAAAGGTCTTGCGTGTGCACTATCCAGGACTGAAATCGCATCCGGACCACAGGCTGGCAAGAAAACAGATGAGCGGCTTCGGCTCCATGCTGGCCTTTGACATGAAGGGTGGGATTGGCGCGGCGCGGCGCGTGTGTGACCGCGTGAAAGTGTTTCTGCTGGCTGCGAGCCTCGGCGGGGTGGAGTCGCTGGTGGTCCTGCCGCTTTATACTTCTCATTACAAGATGAGCGCAAAGGAGCTCGCTGCTGCTGGCGTCTCTGCTGGCACGATTCGGGCTTCCATTGGCCTTGAGGATCCACGCGATCTAATTGACGACCTGAAACAAGCGCTGGCCTGACCCTCGTTTCTTCAACTCCCCATGCGCAAGTCACTAGTACTACCCGTTCCGAAGAGCCACTCCCGCGCGCCAGAACAGGTTGACCTCCACTCGCGCTGCCCGTACACTCTCCGCTACCCTGCCTAAAGACTATGCCGTCTAAATGAGAGACGGGATCGGCAGCGGCAGACAGCGCTTGAAATTGGAACCGGAATCCTCATGAAGGCCAAAAGCAGCGCCATTCTTCTCGCTTCGATTCTCGTGCTCATGCTTTTGGGATGCGATGAGTCGGCAAAACGCTCGGCTCGCGCGCGCCCGCCGGAGACTATAGTTGATCAGACACAAATGCCCGCGCCGCTCCCAACGAACCGCCGACTCGTTGATGGCGCAATTCTAACGCCACAACCTCCCGCTGCCGTCGAAGTGCTGATCCAAGCCGTCGAGGCCGCTTTTCGTTCGGGTGAGCAAAACTACAAGGCCGGCCACCTGGAAAAAGCGCGGCGGGACTTCGACCGCGCCGTGGACTGGATGCTGGCCAGCGGCATTGATCTGCAATCTGACCCACGGCTAGAAAAGCTTTTCGACCGGCTGGTCAACACGGCTCACTCCTACGAGCTGGCCGCCTTTCGCGAAGGTGACGGAATTCCCGAGCAGCGCGCGGAACCCGCCCCAATTGACGAAATAGCCGAGATGAGCCTCCCTTCTAATCCAATGTTGAAGGAGCGCATTGCGTCCGACCTGCGGACGATTTCCCACGACCTTCCGCTCGTCGTGAACGACCCTGTTATTTCGTACCTGAACTTCTTCCAGACCACGCGCGGCCGCGCCATTGTCGAGGCGGGCCTGCGGCGCGCGGGGCGCTACCGAGAGATGATTGAGCGAGTGCTGCGTGAAGAAGGGCTTCCGCAGGATCTGATTTATCTTGCTCAAGCGGAAAGTGGATTTAAGCCGCTGGCGTTATCACGCGCCCGCGCGCTGGGCATGTGGCAATTCATGTCGTTTCGCGGCCGGGAATATGGCTTGCGGCGAACGTGGTGGATTGACGAACGGCAGGACCCAGAAAAATCCACGCGAGCCGCGGCACGTCATCTGCGCGATCTGTACGGGCAATTCGGCGACTGGTACCTGGCGCTGGCCGCGTACAACAGCGGCCCGGGCAACGTCCAGCGCGGCATCGAACGCACGGGCTTTGCGGATTTCTGGGAGCTGTACAAGCGCAACGTGCTTCCGCGAGAGACGAAAAACTACGTTCCCATTATTCTCGCACTGACGCTGGTAGCCAAGGACGCTGCACGCTACGGCATTACGATTGAGCCCGAACCGCCCATCCGCCCCGACCACGTGAAACCCGGTCATCCGATCGACTTGCGGCTGGTGGCGGAGACACTGGACGTCAGCGTGGACGATCTGAAGTCGCTGAACCCGCAACTTCTGCGCACGGTTACGCCCACAGACCCTGAATTTGAGCTGTACTTGCCTGAGGGAGCGGCTGACCGGTTTTTTCTAGAAATCGCCGCCATCCCGGCTGAAAAATGGTTAAGTTGGCGCAGGCATCGCATCGAGGATGGTGAGACGCTGAGCGCAATTGCAAAACAATATCGCACGGATGCGAAGGCGATCGCCACCGCCAACGGCATCGAGGCCGGAGCCGCATTGCAGGCCGGCGAAAAGCTGATTATCCCTGCCACAGTGCAGCCTTCGACCAGCCTTGGCAAGCTGGTGCGTTACAAAGTGCGCCGCGGCGACACGCTGCCTTCCGTGGCTGAGCAGTTCAGCGTCACGCCCGCAGAACTGCGCCGCTGGAACAATCTTCGTACTGACACCGACAGGCTCACCCGAGGAATCTCACTGAAGGTCTATCCTGGCGGAGAACTGGAGCGCAAGTCGCGTGGCAGCGGTCGCGATGTTGTGTCCGCTTCGGGCCCCGGCCTCATTGTGAATTCTGCGGACACAGCCCGGCTCAGGAGCGCTTCGCAGAAACCCGGGCTGGGTGCCTCCCCTCAGCCGACCATTCACCTTGTACGAGCCGGTGAAACGCTTTGGTCCATCGCGCGTACATATCAGACCACGGTGGAAGCCCTGCGCCGAGCCAATCGTTTCATTGCCGACCGTCAGATCCAGCCAGGCGACCAGCTCCGCATCTTGCCGCCGCCATAGTTTTTCAAGTTTTTGTATAGTTAACCCATTTATTTGTTGATAGTTACAGTGACTCTGCTCGATTCCTCCCTTAATCGGTTCCACCATTGTCAACACTTTGCTCTTTTCTGCTCTCACCGAGTTCCCTTCTGCTTTGACTTGACAACTTCCCCGAACTCCGTATAAATGCCGCGGTGCTATTTGCGTCCCAAAACATTGGGCCATTGCACAGGCTGCCGATCCATACCGCTTCAATCCAGAGGTCTCGCGCAATTGCGACCGGGACCCGGAGGTCATGATGCTCTTCCAAATGAATCCGCTCGGCGACGACGAATCCAACGATATTCCGCACTTTGCAGATGACGATGAGCTCGGCTCTGTGCGCGACGAAACCCTCGAAGAGGAAGCAGATGATGAACTGGTGATCGAGGAACGCCCGGTAGATTCTGCTCCGCCTCCTCCACCGGCTCCAGCAAGAAAGAAAATCTCCAAAAAGTCGAAGACCCGCCGTGGTGGGCCGAAGGCGCGCCAGGGCGGGAAAGCTCGCCGCGGCGGTAAGAAGAAGTCGAAGGCCCATCGTGGTGGAACGAAAAGGAAGGCGAGGAAGTCCAAGGTTCGCCCGAAAAAGTCAAAGACCCGCCGTGGTGGGAAGGCGAAAGTTCGCCGCGCTAGGTCTAAGGCCGGACGTGGTGGCAAAGGCAGGAAGCGGCGGCGCTAGCTTTTCTGACGTAGCGCGGGGTTTAGCCCCGTGCTCTGAACTGTGGGACTCGTCCTGCCATTCAGAATGGCCTACAAATTCAAAGGGCGTCCAATACACTGGACGCCCTCTTTCTTTTTTGTTCAATTTCCGTGTTTCGATATTTCCACGGCTGTTCTTGGATCACCGACCTTACATTACATTTCCGCCGCCACATGGGCCACGCGGCCAATGATTAAGTCCGCGTACGTTTGACCTTCTTCGATGCGCAGCACCTCGACCGGATAATCTTGATTGTGCGGGCGAAGCACGAGCAGGCCTCCTGAAGCGCCGACCGCGTCCTCGCGCAGCTCGACATACTTCACAGTGCATCCGTCGCCTTTGCGCACAGCGTAGAGGTTGCGCTCGCCCTTGTGGTAGGGCCGCAAGCTGTTGTAGTGCCGGTCAATCAGGAGCGTCGCGCCAGGGCCCACCCGGGGCCACATGGACAGCCCCTCTTTCTGGTCCACATTGATGAGCACAAAGCGCGTCCAGTTCTTGCGTCCCGCGCCGCTCCTCGAAGGAACGGCGGCAACTTCGGCGCGCAGCCGCTGCAAGAACGAGCGCCGGAATTTCAGCAGCTCTTTCACCTCTTCGTTGACGATCACTTCGCTGCCCGCGGCAATCGAGCCTTCCACCAGCGGCGCTACCTCATACTCCTCGTCCTTGCCGGTTCCTGCGCTGCGCGACACCGCCGCCACTTTGGCCACCTCGTGCGGGTTCAACAGGTCGTACAGCGTCATCCCCACCGCCTTCACCATCTTGTCCAACGCGGAAAGTTTCAGCCCGCGCTTTTTGTTCAGGAAGTTGGAGATGTGCGCCTGCGTAAACCCCGTGCGCCGCGCCAGCTCCATTCCCGTCAACTCGCCCGCGTCAATGCGCTTGCGCAACTCTTTCCGTAAATTGTCCTGCAATCCCACGAAGCTCATGCCAGAAGCGTATAACGACCAGCTAAGAAACTCAAGCTGAAAATACCCGCGAATCAATCACTTCCGCGAATAAATAAATGTCTTGACAAGTAAATACTTTGAGTTATTATACGAGTATTATGTATAGCCGTAAGACGACAGCGGACTCTCCTTCTTCATCGCAGCGCCCCTTCCCGCATCGGCAGCCGGGCTTGGAAAGCGCAATAGACGATCCTCGTGCGGCTGCCGACGACTGGGTCGAGGAATGCGACCGGCAGGCCGCCGTGCTCGTTGGCGGCGAAGCAACACCAGTCGAGGCGGGTATTTTTGCTGAGTTTCGCCGCAAGCTGGCCATGGGCGAAGCGCTTTCGCGCGCCGTTGCCAAGCTAGCCGAGGCGCTTCGATTCTCGGGGCGAGTTACCGTTACGTTTCACCAGGGCCGAATCACCAAGACCGTTTTCGAGGAGCTGCATGTTAGTAGTTGGAAGGCCACTAAAGCCCCAACATGATTCGTCCGCTGAGGCGAGCTCTTACGCTCGTCCTCTGAACAACGAAATCGACCCGCAGGTCTGACGAAACCTACTTCGGAGCCCTGCATCGCGGCAATCCCAAGTCATCGATTGGGACACGCCGGGATTGCAGGGCTTCTTGCTTTGGAGGCCATGCGATGACGATCCACGACACTCACAGATGCGAGACTCCGATGCTGCGCGTGGAGCTTGGCTACTGCCCGCGGTGCGGGACACTGCGCGCAGTTCCAGCAGGGGCCGCTACAAATGTCTGCACGGCCTGCCTGAAGATTTTCGAATGGATCAATTCCGGATGGGAGCGCCCGGGGCGTCGCCGCTCACGGCGCGTGAATGCCTCGAAAGGAGGCCGGTCATGAGACTGCCTTCTTTCGAAAGGACGCGCACGATGGCTCTCTTACACCGATTTCTGCGCACAGCGATGTCACTGGGCCGAATGCCTTCGCTTGTGGGCCGGGAGGTTTTTCGCGCGCGCGTGCGGGCGCGTCCGCCGGGCGCATTCGAAGACGCAGTATTGTTTGTATGCGACATTGAAAAGTGCCTCCACCAACTCGAACCCCTCGAGCAGCGGCTCATCGCTTATTGCGTTCTGGAGAATCGCTCGGAATGGGAAGCGTCGCGTCAGTTTCAAGCCAGCCAGGGATTTATTTCGCGCCACCTGGGTCACGCCCTGGATTTGCTGCACGTGACATTTTGCAGTCGCGGACTTTTGCCTCCTCTGCCAGAAGCTATGCGAAGCACCCCTGCGCACGACCACCTTGAATTTCATTCCCGGAGGGAATCATGAAAAAGAAGAGACAGCCGAGGAAGTCGAATGCAAAAGCCCTTGCCGAGAACAGGCGGGCCCTTGTGAATGCCCCTGCGTCCTTCACTGAGCCGGAACCCAGCAGGCCGCCGCTGGCCGGCGAAGCGCTGGAGTTGAAAGTTGCAGAAGTGCTGTGCGGGAGTTTTAGAACGACGGCCGGACGCGATTCGCTGCGCCAAAAGTGCCAGGGCGCAGATGACCCGGCCATCGAGGCGGCAATCGTCTCGCCGCGCGTGCGAACCGTCGTCGAGCCCGTGGCGCGGGCCTATGCTCTGGAGCAAGTCATCGCCGTGCTCCAACTGCTCTTTTCCGGCGCCAGAGATGCGTTGGAAAAGGAGAAGCCCACCTCGGCCCAGCTCACCGCGCTGAAGATCATTTTCGAGGTGGTCGTCGAGAAACTGCTGGAGCGCATTTGGGGCGGCACCTGGCAGGAATCTGCCGGAGTTCTTTTCACTTCGGACTTCGAGAAAAGTATCGTCGATAACATGCTGCAACTGGTTCGTCGTCAGAAAGCGCCAGTGGCCGAGGAGCCGCACCAAATACCCAATAGCGGCGACGACAGAGCGACTGCGAATGCCGTCGATTGTGATTTGCCTGGCGTTTTTGGAGGGTGAAGACATGGAAACTACAACCTTGCACTTTGCAATTCCGGCAGATTATCTGGATCGACGTTTCGAAGGGCCGGTGGCTGATGCTATTTTTGGCTGCGGCGCAAGTGCGTCATGGTTTGACCAGCTCCTGCCGGGCATCCTTCGTATCCGCGACCGCGAAGGACGATTGAAGCTGCTTTGGCCAAACGCCGCGCAGCAGCAGTACGCGCGTACCTGCAGCAGGCGGAACATCATTTTGAAAGCGCGCCAGCTCGGCATGACCACGTACATCGCGGCACGATTTTTCTTGTCCACTATCAACCGTCCGGGAACTGTGACACTACAGGTGGCCCACTCGCTGGAATCCGCGCAACAAATGTTTCGCATCGTGCACCGTTTTGTCGAGCACCTGCACCCCGATGAGCTGCGCAGGATCCGCCTAGTGCGCGCAAACGTGCGTGAGCTTGCGTTTGCCGGCATGGACAGCCGCTACATCGTGGACACCGCCGGAAACGAAAACGCCGGCCGCGGATTGACCATTCACAACCTGCATGCCTCGGAGGTTGCGATGTGGCCCGGCAACCCGCAGGAAACCATGGCCGCGCTGCTCGCTTCTGTTGATCCCGATGGGGATGTAGATATTGAGTCCACTCCGCACGGGGCGGGCGGGTATTTTCATGCGGAATGGCTCCGCGCGGTCGCCGGGGAAGGGTTCACTCCACACTTCATTCCGTGGTGGGTTGAGCCGGCGTACCAATTCCCGCTCGCAAGAGGTGAATCCCTCGAACCGTTCAGCAAAGCAGAAGATCTGCTGATTGCACGCGAGAAGTTCACGCCGGAACAAATCAAGTACCGGCGCCACCTCCTGCGCACCTTTGGCGGCTTGGCGCCGCAGGAATTTGCCGAGACGGCCACGGATTGCTTTCTCGTTTCGGGGCGGCCGGTACTGGACGTGCCTGCCATCGATGCACGTCTCCGACAGCTCGCATCGCCCCTCCGCGTCGCGCAGAACGGCGCGGAATGCGTCTGGCTCGAACCACAGTCCGGGCGCAGCTACGTCATCGGCGCGGACGTAGCCGAGGGCGGCGCGGAAGGCGACTATTCGGCAGCCGTTGTGCTGGACCTCGAGACCGGTCTGCAATGCGCCGAGTTGATGGCTCGCTGGCCGCTTTCGCGCTTCGCACGGGAGCTGGCCCGGCTCGGCGAGCGCTACAACGGCGCATTGATCGCTGTGGAGCGCAATAATCACGGCCACGCCGTCCTCTACGCCCTGCAACATGAGTTCGACTACTCTCGGCTTTATCGGCACGCGGAGAGTGGCAGCGGAACGGGAAAGCTGGGCTGGCCGATGAACGCTCGCACCAAACCGCAGGCCATTGGTGCACTGGCACAAATGCTGCGCGACGCTCCCGCGACGTTCGCTTCGCGGCGGCTGCTCGAACAGTGCCGCAGCTTTGCTTATGGCGACGACTGCGGAATGGCTGCCCTTCCCGGCACTCACGACGACTTGGTCATTGCAGCGGCTATTGCTCTTGCGGTTCGCGAGCAGGGCGGCGGACTGCGTCTCTCCGGAGTGCCAAGATGAAATGAGGGGACGATTCTGGGAATTACCTTTCTCTGCGGACACCGTCGCCTTCTACCTACCGCCGACCATCCGTATTTAGTAACATCCGCGGCGATGACGCTTGCGCTCGAACACATCCGGCGGATGCGAGGTGGTGCGCAATCGCACCTGATGCGCTGCGCAGACGGGCATTATTACGTCGTCAAATTTCAGAACAATCCGCAGCATCGGCGAATTCTGGTCAACGAATTGCTCGCTACACGGCTGGGCGCGCGGCTTGGATTGCCCACGCCGCAGGTCGCCGTCATTGACGTGCGAAAAGATTTGATCGATCTCACAACGGAACTCGCGATTCAATTTGGGTCGGGCTGCGTGCCGTGCCGGCCTGGTTTCCAGTTCGGCTCGCGCTATCCCGGCGATCCGGCACAGACACCGGTTCATGACTTCTTGCCCGACGAGCACCTTCGTGATGTGGAAAACATTTTGGATTTTGCCGGCATGCTCGTTTTTGACAAGTGGACCTGCAACACGAATGGCCGCCAGGCGATATTTTTTACCGAACCCGGACGCTCCGGCTTTACCGCGTGGATGATTGATCAGGGATTCTGCTTCAACGCCGGCGAATGGAATTTCCCGGACGCGCCGCTGCGCGGGTTGTACGCGCGTGCGCGAGTGTATGACTCTGTCCGCGGCCTGCAATCGTTCAGCCCCTGGCTCGACCGCCTGGAAAAGATCGATTGGAACACTGCGTTCGACGAGTTACAGAAAGAGATACCGTCGGAATGGTACGAAGATGACCAGGACGCGCTATTCCGCCTGCTGGAAAAACTTCTTGCGCGACGTCGAATCGTGCCCGACTTAATCCTGGAAGCGAAGAAAACTTACCGGCAGCCATTTCCAAACTGGACGTGAACCATGAGCGAAGAACAAATGCAGACACTGACCTACCGCATCCTGCGGTATACGCCAAACTTGATCCGCGATGAGTGGATCAACGTGGGCGTGCTGCTGCATGATCCGGCACGCAACTCACTTCATGTGCGCCTGATTGAAGAAGCCGAGGCGTTTGCCCGTCTTCGCAAGTTGCGATACAACGCAGAAGAAAGCCTCCTGCGCGCACTACAATCCGACCTAGAGGCGCAGGCCTCCGCGCACCCGGAAGGCGCCGCGGGGCTCCTGAAACATCTGGATGATACGCTGTCGAACCTGCTGCAAATGAGTCCGCAAAAAGCAGTGCTCTCCGCGGATCTTGATTCTGAACTCGAGCGCCTTTATTCCGATCATGTCGCCCCGCCGAGCTATCGTCCGCGCAGCGCGGTCGAGGCCGCGGACACCCGGGCCGGAATTCGCAAGCGCGCAACTGAGATCTTCCTGCGTCGCGGCTTGTCGGGCCGAATGAATCGTGGGATACGCGTGGATGAGTTCACTTTCAAAGGCGACCCGCTCCACATTGATTTTGGGTACCGCGCCAATGGAACACGTGGATTCTTGCACAGCATCGCGCTGGCGCGCGACCCGCGGCAGGCCAAGGAATTTGCGTTTACCGTTGAACGAATCCGCGCGCGTGTGAACGATTGCCGCTTTGTGGCCATTACCGAGACCCAGCCGCGACCCGACAATGAGCGCCATCAATTTGTCGCGCAGGTGCTCGCCGAGCAGAAAATCGAAATTGTGCCGGTGTTGCGGCTTGACGATTTCACCGACCGCCTGCGCCCCTTGCTGCAATAAAGGAGCGGAAAAGGCCACTTCAAAATGCACGCCTTTTTCTTGTCAAGAGGGGAAAGCGCTTAGATTTGAGTTAACTCGCTGAAAAGACTGGAGAAGAAACTTTCGCTTAAGCGAATAATAACCATGCTGGATGTGATATACTGAAAGTATAGAGGGTTGAAAAAGACGACCCCGGAGGAATCCCCTCCGGGGTTTTCTGCTGTTGCAGCCTCCACGGGGCGTGCCGATGCACGCCCCTTTCCTTTTTCTGACGCGATGAATACTTCACCAATCCGCGCGGCCCTGCGTCGCGCCTGGGAATTCTTTGCCGGAAGCGAGGCGCGCAGGACGCTTGTACTCCCGGCCGCTGTTCATAGCATTACGCGCCAGGCGCTGCCGAAACCGACGCCGGTGAATCTGCGCCGCTTCGGGGAAACGCCGGTGGCGCGCAAGGCGATCAACACGATCAAGGATCGCATTGCCGGGATGCGCTGGCGGATTCAGCGCAAGGGTGCCGGCCCCGCTGCCGGAGCAGACGACCCGCGCATCGCCATTCTCACCGCCAACTTCGACGCGCCCAACCCTGACGACAGCTTCCGCACTTTCAGCGAACAAGTGATTGAAGACGTGCTGGTAGGCGGCTGGGGCGCGGTGGAGGTGCAGCTTACCTCGAACACACGCCGGCCGCTGCTGCTCTGGCCTGTGGACGGCGCGACCATCCGCATTTACGCCGGGTGGTCCGGCAATGAAGAAGAGCCGCGCTACGCACAAATCACGCCCGCGGGTCAGCGCGTGGACTTGCGTAACGACGAGTTGCTCTATATCCGGCTAAATCCGCGAACGCATACGCCTTTCGGCCTCGGCCGGATGGAAGTGGCGTTCGAGACGATCAGCTGGTTGTTCGGCGCGCAGGATTACGCCGCGCGCCTTGCTTCAAACACGGTCGTGCAGTATGCGCTGTGGCTCGCGGAAATGCCGCCGTCGAGCTATGACAAGGTGATTTCCTGGTGGCAAAACGAAATCGAAGGCACCGGCAAGGTGCCCATCATCGCGAATTTGCCGTCAAAGCCCGAAGTGCTGCGCTTCGGCGAAGGTTCTGACCGCGACCTGCGCCTGGAATGGCAGCGCTTCCTGATCCGCATTATTGCTGACGCGTTCGATCTGCCGCCGCTGTTGCTGGGACTTGAACAGGACATCAACCGCTCCACCGCAGCGCCGCTGCTCGAGGATGCTTTCCGGACAGCCGTAGTGCCTACCGCCAAGCTCTTTGCCGAACACATCACTCGAGAAATTCTTGGCCGCCGATTGGGCTGGAGCGATTTGGAATTTGTTTTTGAGGATCTCGAAGTCTTTGACGAGCGCGCCCAGGCGGAAATTGACGAGATTCTGATGCGCAGTGACGTGCTGCTGCCCGACGAGGTGCGCCTGCGTCGCAATCTGCCCGCACTCCCAGGCGGCTGGGGCGCGCTGACATACACACAGCGGCGAGTGCTGGCCCGTAAGAGCAATGCGCCGCAGGGAAACAGCAATCAGTGAGGGTGGGATGAAGAAAAAGCTCACGGCGCACGGCATGCGGCTCGAGGCCATGGCACTTGAAATCCCGGAATTTCCAGAGCATCCGAATCGCATCCCGTTTAGCGGCGTGCTCACGCGCCTGGACGCGCCCAGTGACCGCGCGCCGGCCGGCGCGGCTGGCCATCGCGTCCTGCTGACGCGCGCCGCCGCCGAGCGTGCTCTGCCCAGCCTTCTGGGAATGGCAGTGGACTACGCTCCCGGACTTCGCAGCCACGACGTCCGGCGAAAGATCGGCGTCATAACGCGCGCGGACATTGTCGGCGACCGTCTTGAAGTGGGCGGCCATTTTTTTGGAAAAGATTTTCCAGACATCCTCAGCCAGCTCCGCGCCCAGCGCGAGCAATTGGGGATGTCCTACGAGGTAACCGGTGTGCGGGTGGCCGACGCGAAGGCAGCCGTGTGGGTCCTGGAGCGCGTCGTCTTCACGGGCGCTGCGATCCTGGAACGAAGTGCTGCCGCCTATCAGGCCACTTCTCTCGCCGCCGGTTCCGCCGCCTCACAACAGCCTTCTTTTGATTTCACGAAACTAGGAGAAACCATGGACGAAAAGATCACGCAGACATTGGACGTGCTGGCACAATCGAGCCGCGCACTCGCGGCGGAGTTCTCCGGGCTGCGCGCGACGCTCGAAGAATTGCGGGCCACGCAGGAAACGATGGCGCGCCTGCTCGAAATCAGCCCGCGGCCGCAATCCGCGCCCGCCGATCTCGAAACGCGCATCGAGGAGCTGGGCTGCGCCTCTGACGCACTTCGCTGTCAGAACGAGGCGTTGCGCGCTCAGGCCGACCGATTCGCTGCGCAAGCCACACGCAAGACCTTGCCGCCACAGTTGCTGACGCTACTCGCCAAGTCCCACGTGGCTGTGGACGCCTTCGGCCCGAACGGCCAGGTGGATGTGGTGGTGCTCGACAAGGCGCTCGAGGGCTTGCCTGTCGAACAGCGCATGGCCGTGAAGTCGCAACTCGCGCGCGCCGGCGCTCTGCTGTAAATCAACGATTTCTTTCAATCCGGCGGAACGCCGCCGCGGCAAGACCTGCCCGAAATCTCAATCATCGAGGGAGAACATGAACAGAGGACAATTCATTGACATTGCGGCCGCCGCCGATTTTCTGGGGCCGGGCGCGATCGAGGTCAATCGCTACCAAAACGAAATCACGGACTTGGTGCGCCGCCGCGGCGCCTTCGGCCAGCGGATCAGGCATGCGCCCGCGACCGGCCACCCTTCGCGCTTCTTCGAGCAGACGGCCATCAACGCAGCCGCCGCGTTCGTGGACCCGCGCGCCATTAGCCCCACGGCGGGCTCTCCGACGCGCGTGGAAAAGACGTTGCCGCTCAAGTCCATTGTCGCGCAGATCAATTTTTCCCTGTTCGACGTGGAGGTGACGCGCCAGCAGGCCCAGTTCGCTTACTTGGAAGCGAAAGATCTGTCCGATACGATCGACAGCGTTCTGCGCAAGCACGACCAAGCGCTCTGGACCGGCACGGACACCAGCTTCACCACCCCAACCACGCTCGAATACTACGGCGTGCTGCAGCAAATTAGCGACGCCGGCTCCGCTGTCAGTATCACCAACTTGACGGCTTCGCTGGTGGACAATATCAAGACACAGGTGACGAACATGATCGCGCGCACCGACTTCGAAGCGCGCCCCACTGCCATCTACGCCAACCCCGTCACGCTCGACCTGATTGACCAGGAGATGAAGTCCATTTACAACGTGGTCCTCTCCACTCGACAAGTCGAAGGCGGCATCACCGTGAAGGAGCTGGCCACGCAGGCCGGCGCACTGCCGCTGATTCCCGACTGGGCCATCCCCACCACTCCGAGCGCGCCGAACACAATCCACGACGTGGTCATTGTGAGCGAAGAGATGGTCGAGTACCACTGGCTCACCGATCCGAATGCGCGCGTTTTCCAACTCGGGCTGCCCACGTCTCTGGCCTCCCAGCACGTCGTCGTGAAATTCGGCGCCGTGGTGGCCAAGGGCGCGGCCTACGCTCACAAGCGCCTGCGCTTCACGAGGTAATCCCGGAGGGACATGCCCGGCAACCTGTATCTCTCGACGGCGGAATTCCCCGCCTACGCGCTGGTGGATTCGACCGACCCGGCGCTCGTCCGCGTGGCGAGTGACCTGGTGGACTCGTTCTGCCAGCGCGCCTCGCTGCTGGTGACGCAGTACACCGAGCGCAACCGCCTGCCCGGCGGACGTCCGGTGACCCGCGCTACCTTTACTCCGCTCGCCGTGGCGCAAGGCGCGCAGACACCCTTCGTGCTAGTGCGCGCACGCCATGGACTGCTTCGCGGGCCCAACGCGGCTTCCTTCGCGGAGATGCTCACCCCGTTTGGCGGCCCGCCCGAGTGGGTCAACCTCGATCCTGCGCAAGTAGAGTACGCCGCATCTACAGGCGAGCTCTGGCTGCCGACAGGGATCTTCGGCGCGCCGTATTCCGAAGTCGAACTAACGTACACCGCTGGCTACAGCGAGCCGCCGGAAGCTGTGAAATTGGCCTGCGCTCAAATCATCCGCAACGTGGAGTCGCATCCAGCGGCAAACGTTCACGCAGTGCAGCTCGACCGGCTGCAACTCGATTATTTCGCGGGCTCGCTGATCGATGAGGACACCCGTCGGCTGTTGGCGCCGTTTGTTGCGGTTCGCCTCAACTAACCATGCTTGGATACTCACCCGCCGCGCGACGCTGGGTGGAGCCGCTGCTGGCACTTCGCGCCGGCGGCTCCGTGACCCTGCGATTTCTCGCTCCCACAACGGATCCGGCAAGCGAGCTCGGCATTCTGCCGGATGCCCCGGACAGCCCGGTGGACTATCCGGCGCCGCGCTCCTACGTCCGTGAGCTGACGGCCGAGGAATTGCAGACACTGGCCGGACAGTTCCGCCAGGGTGCAAGAGGGATCCTGTTGAGCGACGAATTCGCCTGCTCTGTGGCTGCAGCGCAAGGACTGGACACTTCAAAGCAAGTTTTCGAATCCGCTTCCGGGATATTGATCGCCGGGCAAATTTGCCGCATCCGCAGCATCCGTCCGCTGGAAGCCGGCGACGCAACCTACGCCTGGCAACTTCTCTGCGACGCACCGCTGGAGGCGCAATAAATGCCAGCTCGCACCATCGACCTCGATGAGCTCAACACCCGGTTTGAGAAAATGGCTTCCGTCATCGGCCGCAGCGCGGGCATCGGCGTGACGGATGTCCGTGCTGCGGCGTACGCGCGTGTGCTCGAGTACGGCAGTATCGCTGGCCACCCTCCCTGGCCGCACACGGGCAAGGGCACCGTGGCCGCAGTCAACCCGGAGACTGGAGCACAAGTCGTCGTCTCCGCGCAGGCGGCTCAGGGTTTCATTCGTTTGCATGCGCCCGAATTCCTCAATCAGATACGCGAATCAATCGCCAGCCCCGTCGACTGGCTGGATGCCCAAGAAATTGACCTGCACATCGCTTCTGCAGTCTGCTCATCCGCGGTGCACGCAGTAGAAGAAATGCGGGCCGCTGTCCCTCGTGAATCGGGGCGCCTGGCGCAAAGCCTCGCCATTGTGAATGGATAGTTGATTCAGAGGACGATGCGAATCGCAGGCGATCAGCGCGGCCGGGACTTTTCAGGCAGAGACCTGACCGGGGCAGTTTTTGAGGGTGCGGATCTCTACCGTGCTTCTTTCGCAGGCGCAAATCTGACCGGAGTAACGCTTTCAAACTGTTTTGCCGCCGAGGCGAGTTTTCAGCAAGCCCACTGTGCTTGCCTCCGTGCCATCAAATCGAATTTTTATCGCTCCGACTTTAACGGCGCGGATTTGAGCGACGCGCTGCTGTGGAATTGTGTGCTGGCCGGCGCGGACCTCCGCGGCGCCAAGCTGCGCCGCCTGACGGTCACGCTCGACTGCAACTCATTCGAGGAACTGCGATTGGAACGTTGCGCGAGCGCGGAGCTGGCTTATCTCTTTGGCCGGGCTCGCTCTCCTCATCGGCAAGGGTGGATGGACGTTGTCGGCGAGCGCGACGTGGCGCGACTAAAAAGCGTTTTCACGCGCTAGCGGACCAGCCTTCACGCAGGATGGAAATGCAAGCAGCCAAAGACAGTTTCTTTCGCGCACTGCAATCGCGCCTCGCGATGGTGAACCCCGCGCGCACCATCACTATGGATGGCGCGCCGCGCCCGGCGATTCTCGTCGTGGAAAACGAGTCCTACCCTCCGCCGAAGCTTTTTTTCAATACTTTTTACATTCATTGGCTTGGCGCGCCGGCAGTCCGCGAGTTCTCTGGAAAGCTCGCACCGCGGTATTCGCTGACGGCGCAACTCGAGTACTTCGTCCAGGGCACGGCTTCATTGCAACGCCCGTTTGCCGATCGCGGGCGCCTGCTTGCACAGCTTGATCGCGAGCTTATCGAAATTCTATTCCCGGGCTCAGCCGAAAAGAAGGACTACAGCGCGATTCCGCCCGCAGCTCTCGGCAGCAGCCTGCTCTGGCGCTGGACCCCAAGCTTTCAGACTACCTCCGACGGCGGTGTGCTGCGTCGGCTCACGACGGTAAATGTCTCGTTTTTTTTAGAAGCGATTCCGAACTGATCTAGATTCCCGGCAAGACTTTCCGCGAAGGAGTTTTCGATGCCCATTTCCAAATCGCTTGTGCAACCGTTCCGCAAGCCGATGCTCATCATCGGCTCAGGCTTCCGCGGGTACTTTGCGCCCTACGCGCAGGGTGCGTCGCCCGCGCCCACTCTCTACGACCCGGCGCGCCAGGGCCGCTTCGACACGAACGCGCCCCCGGCCGGATGGTTCGACCTCGGCTGGATTGATCAGCTGAAGCGCTCACCCGCCGGGCGAATTGGGCAAATCCGTTCCGGCTACCGCGGCGCGGTGCGCGCGCAATACCGGGGCGAGATCGGCAGCAGTGTTGAGTTCGAATTCCGCGAATGGGGCAAGCTGCAAATGGCGCTCGCCACCGGAACCACGCATTTCAATATTTTGAAAGCTGCCTCCGGCAGTGCACAGCAGCCTCTCGGTGGCACGCCTAGCGCCGCTGTGGCTCTGGGTAGCGGCTCCACCACAACCAGCATAGTGCTGACCAGCGGCGGTGGTGCACAGTTTCAGGCCGGCCAGTTTATCGCCGTTGATGTCGACTATACCGGTCAATCCGGTTACATCGGCACCGGCATCCAGGCCTCGTTCGTGCCGGCCGGCAGCGTCACTGACGCGGACTTTGTCCGCCGCGTGACATTCAACGTCGGTGTCATCAAAACCATCAGCGTGGACACACTTACGCTCGAGCAACCCATGCTCGGCGGCGCGCCTGTCGCCGGAGCCAAGGTCCAAGCTGTAACCGGCTTCGCCAGCCGCGAGGGCAGTTCCTTTATTCCTGCATGGTCCGCACTTTTCGTCGTGGACACGTTTGATGGCGCGCAGCTTTATTATTACTATCCGCAGCTCTCCATCGCCAGCGACCGCGAGGAAGGCGCCTACGATGTCGACAACGCTGGAAGTGCTGACTTGAAGGGCAGAGCGCTGCGCGCCGAATTCAATGCCCTGGCGTACGAAGATCCCGTCGACGGCGAGACCGTTGTCTGCTACCGCGGCTTCTTCCCGGCGCCTGGATCGCTGGCTTACTGAGATGGCCGCAGCTGGCAAAACAAATAACGGAGAAGCGGAGCGCGAGGTAGAGTCACGTTATGCCGCGCGCCTCGATGCAGAAATCGCACACCTGCGCGAGCAGTCCCGGAACGCCGTCGAGGAATTCAAGCGCAGCTTTCCTCCTCCGAGTGACGAACAGATCGAGCGGCTGCTCTACTCCGAACTCCACGAATTCACCGTCGAGCTCGGTGGCCGAAGATTTTCATTGCGCGAATTGCCGGCCCTCTTCGAAAAGAAATTTCTTCGCTTGGTCGAGCAAAAACTGCCGGCCATTGTTGCAGAGATTCTCTCTTTCGACGAACACCTCGGCGACCCTGCTGGCGATGCGGCTTCTACGTTTGCAGGCATCCTGACCCAGGCCGGCGGCGCCCTTGAACTCATCTCTGAATCTTGCGTATTGGTGCTCGATCCTTCTGGCGATGCGGGGCTGACTCGCGAATTCATCCAACAGCACGCTTCCACCGCCCGGCAGCTTCGGATCCTCAAGGCGCAACTTATGCTGAATGGAGCGCGCGATTTTTTATCGCGACTCTTCCCCGCCATGGGCGCGATGACCACAAACGAGCTAGATACCCCCAACTCGCTGGCATCGTCAGTTGGGTCGAATTCTTCCGCGAGCCACCCGGGCTTATCGCACGGCGATTCAGTTTAGGACAACTGGCGCTGATCGCCTGGCAGCTTAACGAATCTTCGCGGAATGCCTCCGAATGCCCGGATGCGGCCGTCCAAAGTGTGGACCTCCGGCGAATGACTGGCGAACAACTCTCGAAGCACCTGACGGAAATCGGTGCGTAAATCAGTTCTCAATTGCTAATACGATATGCCCGACACCATTGCTGATGTTCTTGTGCGCCTTGGCGTGGACACTTCCGCCCTGCGCGCGGGCTTTCGCGATGCGCGCAGTGAAACCTCGCGCTTTGCCGTGGACTTTGCGAATACTCTTTCCGGCCGCAGCGGCAGCCTATTCAGCTCCATTGGGAGTTTCTTTGCCGGCCTTTTCACTCGCGGCGCGAAAACTGCCGCCAACAACATCACTCGCGAATTCCAAGACATCATCACCGCGTTTAACACCGGGTCGGCCACACTCGGCGAAACGATTCGACACCTGGAAGTGGAGCGCGCCCAGGCTGTGCAGCGGCTTTCCGGCAAAAAGGGTGGCCGCAACGAACTAAACAATCTGTTGCCGCAGTTCGACGAAGCCATCAACAAGCTCCATACGCAGCAGCAGGCTACCTTCGAACGATTCGACGAGCAGCTCGGCTTGCTCCGCACCGGCGAAGCATTCCGTAGCGTGGCGGCGGACGTCCGCGATGCCGTCCGGCAATTCCGAGACTATGTGGATGCAGGTGGTGACCTCGCCAAAGCCAACGAGTTTCTCTCGCTCACACTCGAACAATTACAAACGCGCTCGGCCGAGGAGGTTGCCAGTGGCGAAGCGCAGGCGATCGAAGACGCACTGCAATTGAACAAGCTGATGCGTGAGCGCAAAGACCTCCTGGCCTCGTCGGCGGAGGAGGAGCGCAGCATCCTCTCGCGCGGCGTGCTCGAACGCCAGCGCACCGTTGCACAGGATAAATCGGTCGAGCTCGAGGCCCTGCGCCGGAGCCGGGACGAGCGCCTCGCCGACCTTGACCAAAACATCCGCGTGCTCCAGCTTAAGGTGGACACCGAGTCGCAAGTTTTCACTCTGGCGAGAGACCGAGTAGCGCTCGAAATGCGGCTACTTGATTTGAAGGCACGGGAATTTGATCGCGAGGCTGCACAGCTTGCCGCCTTGAAAGAGATTGTGACCGGCATTGTACCCGGCGCCGGTGGGCTTTTCACTTTGACGCCAGCACTGCAGCAAATCCTGAACCTCGGCGGCGTTCAGATTCTCGTCGGCGAAAATGCCACGCCGGCGCAGGCACGGGTCGCCGGTGAACAGGTCATTGAGGGAATGCTGCGCGGTCTTGTTCGAGAGCGGGCCCGGTTCGGGACAGCGTCCTGATGGCCATCATTCTAGAAATCGACAACGGCGACAACCGCGGCAGAATTGATTTCACGCGGTACCTCGTATCGCCGGACCAGTCGCCCGCGGTGCTTCTCGATCGCATGAATGTGCCGTCGCTATTCGATTTCTCTCTGATTCCCGCGGACGCGCAATTCATTCCGCCGCGTCGCTCCGCTTACGTGCGGGTCACCGGTTTGGCCGACGCCTTGCCGCCGGGTGGCCCTCGCGTCCCCGGACCACTCTTCACCGGTTACATCACGAATGAGCCGGCGATCGGGTTCCTCGGTGCGCGCAGCGGCGGCCCGGTCTATGGATATCGATACCAGGCGACCAGCGAAGAATACCTGCTCAACGTCAAGCGTCTGGGCATCAATCCGCCTTTCCTCAATCAGACCGCTGGACAGATTCTCCGCCTGATCACGGAGCGCCTCCAGCCCGGCCGATTTGATTCGACTGGAATCTCCGACGGCGCCCTGATCCCCTTCTACGAGCCGGCCCCCGATGGAAATTGGAGCACGATTGCGCGCGAGCTCGCGGAGAGATCCGGCTTTGTCTATCGCGTGCTGGACGGGAAAATCTACTTCGAACCGGTTGGGGCGCAATCCGCCGGCGTGGTGATTGACGAGCGCGACCGCCGCTTCCGTCCGGAGTCGCTCGAAGTCTCGCCGGTCGGCAATCCGATCCAAAACGATGTGACCCTCTTGGGTGTCCCCGAGCCGCAAGCCATGGTCGTTGAGCATTTCATTGGCGATGGATTCACTTCCCACTTCACTCTTGCCGCGCCGATGTACGGTGCAGAGTCATCCCTACTGTTGGCGGACGATTTCACTGGCGCTTCGATTGACGCCAGTCGCTGGCAGGAATTCGATCCGGCCAGTTGTATTCAACTTTTTGAGGGAAGGCTGAACATCGCCGGCGGTACCGGGACAATCGGTGAGACCGCCTTGCTCGCTCACCAGGCTATCGAGCTCGGCGGTGAACTGGAGCTTCTCCACGGCGAATTCGAATTCACCTCAGCCTCCACCGGAATTCTAGGCGGTCTCTATTCAGCAGCCTCGCTCATACCGCTCAATTGCCTGCTTGGATTTGACGTCTCATCCATCGCTGGTACTTCCCGCATTCGCCCTCTCATCACTGGAACCGTGCGGCCCGCGGAAGTTCTTGTTCAATCCAATCACCATTATGTTTTGCTTTCCCATCTGAGTGCAGATCGGATGCACCGAATCGAGCAAACGTTTTCGAGTTTGAACACTTCTTACGGCGGTGCGTCGTTGCCAGCCAGCGTCAAGGTGACGCTAGTCGTCCGTGACATTGACCTAGCCGACCCCGCGCATGTGCTGGAAACTGTGCTCAATGAAAGCACGCTGGCAGCGCTTCCCGCATTTGCCTTTTACGCACCGGTGAATTCCGCCGACCTGCACGTGGTCGTGAATTTCCTGCAAGCGACAAAACCAATCCAGGCCAGTCTCGTCACCCAGGCGCCGGGCGATTTGCCACGAACGCGTTCGCTGGGATTCGGCGTTGCCGGCCAGGACGCGACCATTACTTCAGATTTACGGCAGAACCAGTGGGCCCTCGAATTTTACGAAGACACAATCCCTGAGCGCGGAGAAAAAATCACGCTGAGGTACCGTGCCGCTGGGCGTGCGCGCGCGCGCGTACGCAACGCATCGAGCATCGATGCAGAAGCCGCGCTCGCCGGCGATGATGGCGTACGGGCAGCGGTGCTGAACGAGTTCAATCCCATGCCAAGGACTTCCGCCGAAGCGGAGCTTGCAGCACTAGCGTACCTCGCCGACCATACCGCGCCTCGCTTTGAAGGACGCTATTCGACTTGGGGAGAATTCGCCGATTCCTATCCGCGCAGCGGCCGGCTGCTCGACGTGCGAAACGAATCCCGCTATCCGACGATCACTGCTCTCGTGCGCAGCGTCTCAAGCGAGCTGCGCGAACTCGAATCCGAACGCATCCTGCACACGCTTGAGTTCGGTCAGCCTTCCCTCTTTGAAGATCTGCTCCGGCATTTTGCGCCGCTGGAAAATATTTTAACATCTCACGATGCATTGCCCCTTAACCCTCTCGACTCGGTAGAGATTGGCGACACTTTTCTTGGCGATTCGCCGGGCCTCACCCTTGCGGCTACGAGCCCCACGTATTTTTCTGTGGACTTGGGCGCTCTTCCGCCCGCCAACGGACGGTACGAAGTTCGCCGTAGCGATCTGGGATGGAGCACGGCATCAGCCTCAGGGACGTCACAAAATCTACTGGGAACTTTTGCGACGCAGTGCTTTTTGCTTCCGCGCACTGCTCGCAACCATCTCTTTTACGCGCGTCCCGTCGACGCGACCGGCGCCACCTGTCGTTATTCAAGTGTGCTCGGCGTGCACTATCCACTCGTTCCTGCGGGGCCGCAGTCCCTAACCGTTCGATTTGGCACCGGAGTGGACAACAAGCCGGTCATCTCCGCCAGCATCGAACTTGATCCAACAAATGTAAAAGATGTGGATCGAGTGGAGCTTCGGGATTCAGACGCCATCACCGTTCTGGCGCAGTGGGATTTCGGCCAGCTTAGCCTAGCAGAGGGCATTCTTCGCGTCGACCATCTCCTCGACAATTCCATTCCTCTATTGCGCAGCAAGACGTTGTATGCCTTCACGCAAAACGTGTTGGGCGAGTATTCACCGGCACGGCTTGACACTGCGTCGATGCCACAACCGATCAAACCATCGCTTTCCGGCGGTAACTCAGTCGGCCAAATCTTGGAAATCTTACTGGACCAAACTGGGAGCGATATTGTTGGAACGCAGATTCAGGTGAGCGCCCCCGCCGGCAGTTTCTCCGCGCCGTGGCAGGATGTTCTTCTGCCGGGGCAACCACAAAAATTCAATGTCGTGGTTTCCCAGTCCGGTGGATGGCAGTTCCGTGCTCGCCGGCGGGATGCCATTGGATGGTCTCCGTGGTCCAATGAGCCGCAAGGCCAGCTTCCGGCGCAGTCCATGGCCTTTGCGGTTCATTTCTTCGAGGCGCAGGAGCTGGATCCGTCTATCGGCGCAGCAATCAACTCGCAAAACTTGCTTGGCAACAGCGAATTTTTTCTTCCGGGCATCGCCGGTCAAGAGGGCACGCACGTCGCGCGTTACTTTGCGCTCATGAATGCAGCATCTAACGGATCCGAAGTGGACCTTTCAGCCGCCAGCAACGAGATGGAGTGGAAATCCGGTATTAATTTTGCCGCGGCGAACCCAGCTTTTCGCTCACTTTACAGCAATTTCGGAAAGCTGTTCAACCCTGGCGAACCTCTGACGCTCTCTGCTGCGCTGCGCCACAATGGCAGTGGGACATTCCCCAAAGTTTTGCGCTTTGCGCTGCGCTCCACTTCCACGCCGGCTTACGACCTGACGAAGGACTTGCTCGCCGGAACCATCACCGGCACATACCAATGGTTCAGCGTGACGTTTACATTGCCAGCCAACCAAGTCGTGCCAGCTGATCTTGCTGTAGAGTTAGCTGTTGTGGTCGCTGCCGGCCAGTCGATCGGCTCTGCGCTTTTTTGCGATAAGGTCATCTTGAACCGTGGGCATCGTCCTGCCGCTCCTAGCATGGCACCGTGGGACGTGCTCGCGCTTGCATGGAACGCGGCCGCTGGGGCATATGATTTGCCGGTGACGGCCCTGGCCGCCACGCCGCGAAATTCAGACCCTGGCGACGCCGGCCGCCTCTCAGGCACGGGCACAGAAGATTTGGACCCAACCTTCACCAGCCGATTCTTTCGCGCGACGGCCTGACCCGCAAAACCCTGGTTTGAGTCAAAGGAGATTGAAGTGACTCGCTCGTCCTATTCTCATACGGGAATCCACCTCTGTGTGTTTCTCTTGTTGATCGTGAGCTTTTGTGGCACGGCCAGCGCCACCAACCTGACGGGAACTTTCAAGAATCCCGATGGCACCTTGGTGAACGGCAAAATCATTTTCCTGTTGAACCAGCCGGCACGGCTGAATGATCAGTCGGCACAGATTGTGCCGATGGTGAAAATCTTTGCCATAACCAACGGCGCGCTCGAAGCTGGCGCCTTCGTCTATGGAAACGATGTCCTTGTGCCCGGCGGCACATACTATCTCGTGCGGCTTGTGGACAACAGCAACAACCTCCTTTTCGAACAAAAGTGGTCCATCAGTGGCGTCAACCTGAACCTCGGATCGTTAACGCCCACCACAACCGGCGTTGTGTTCCCCGATCCGCTCATCAAGAACCTTGCCACTGGTCAGGCGGTGCAAGGCCCGGTTTCGTTTGCGGCGCCGATCACAGCTTTCAGCCTTACGCTCAATGGCAACCTGAATCCCGGAGCAGCCGATTCGTATGACTTGGGCAGTTCTTCCGCGCCCTGGCAGGAGCTCCACGCACAACGCTGGAATTCTATGCATGCCGTAAGCACCACGGGCGGCACAGCCTTGCCGCCCGCAGTTGCTCCCTCTGCAGCCGTATTCAGCAGTGGCGGCAGCATTGCCGCGGGTACGTACTACTTCAAGATCACCTACTTCAACAAAAACGGCGAAACCACCGCCAGCCCAGTCGGCACCCTTACTGTGTCGAGTGGCAGCACGAATCGCATTCACGTTGTACCGTCCGATTTCCTTTGGGCCAGTGGTTGTTACGGATATCTTGTCTATGCGTCTAACGACAACGTGAATTTCTACGTACAGACGCCATCCGGGTTGATCTCGGATTTTCAGCTTTCCGCTCCGGGCGGCAAGACAGGTCACTACGTCGCGCTGGGCAGCTATGGTGCGCGTTTCCCATCCTTGACGTTTTCCGGTTCCGCCCCGCCGTCTTCAAACACGGCGATGATTGACCCTTTACAAGTGGCGTTGAATCAGGAAATGCGGCAAACCGACTACGCCCTTGCCGGCGGGACGTTGCTAATCGGCAGCAATGGGGCGCAATACGGGTACGTTTTGACGACACCGCTAATCGTCTCCCGATACGCCAGGATCATCGGTACTTCACATATCGGGACGCACGGTGACGCGCAAGGGCGTATTATCGCCAATTTTGCGGATACAAAATTGGCTGGCGTCATGCAGTTTGGTGGATTCGTTTCGTTTGAGAACCTGGATTTCTACTCCACGGGCAACGCATTGATGCTGCTCTCCGGGGTGGGGTATCAAGGACAGTCCTACAGCGTCATCAATTCTTCCATCAGGACCACGGATTCGACGGGGACATACTCCGCACTTAGATTGATTGGTCCGATTTACAACGTTCACGGACTCAACAATTATTTTAGAGGCGGCAAGGCTGCGGTGCGCTGGACGAACGGCGCGGGCGGAGAGATTCACTTGCAGGGCGGGCGCTGGGACTTGGACAAACAAGCTCTCGTCAACACAACCGGATGGACAGACCCCGATAACGGCGCGAACGACGCCGGGTTCTCCAATGCAATTGCCCTCGTAAGCCTCAAGGACATTCTATTCGAGCAGGGGACGGCCATTCTGATTGACGGCGTCAACATGGGTGTCCGCATCGAGCGCTGCCAATTCGCGGATACGGTGACGGCGGGCGGGACAGACAGCCTTTTCAAGATGGGCAGCGATGCGTTTGGAAGCGGCTCGAAGTGGACGATTCTCGATTCCACCATGCCGAACTCGGCCAATGCCCGCGTGGGCTTGAACGTGGTGAGCAATATCGCCTCTGCTCCTTCGCTTGAGATTACGAACTCCGGCACAGGCGCGGGAAGTTCGACTGGCACTTTGCAAGCACTCGACCTCAACAACAAAATTATTTTTGTTAGCTTGAGCAATGCGACGTTGAACTTCAATCCTGTTGCCGCGCAGTATACGGTTCTCAATGCGGACAATACGCTTACCCCACGCTGGTTCGGTACGGCCAACCCTGCCAACTCCGGAGCGGGCAAGATGTGGAACGAGTTTATTGACCGCATCGTGCTTTCCTCCTCGAACTCATCGCGCAGCACGCGCAAGTCATTCTTCATGAATGGCAACGTGCTGGAGCTTCGTCAATCCGACGACAGTACGGTTGACTTCGATATTCACCCGACCAGCGGCATCATGAACCTACGCGGCAACATGCGGATTCAAGCCTATGCGGGGGCCGCAGCACAGTTTTCCATTGGACCATCCAGTTCGACCGCCGCAGGCGGCACAATCAGCCTGGTGAACCAGGGCAGCATGTACATGCGCAACGCGGCGAATAACGCGGACATTCGACTCGTCGCAGGTGACGGCAGCGACCGGGCCATCGTGGGCGATGCTGCCGGCGTGTGTCTTTCTACCTCAACGAATTGCGCGCCCATCAAGGGAAACCTGTCATCCACGGCCACGCTTGATTTTCCAAACACTGCAATTTCCGGTTGTTCCGACCTGCCCATGACCGTCACAGGCGCGACCGTCGGCGACTCTGTGTTCCTCGGCGTACTCAACGCTTCCGTTCCCGCTGGAGGATCGTATTTCGCCTGGGTCAGTGCGGCGAACACGGTGACCGTGCGCTTCTGTGCGGATGGCACGGCCCGTGATCCCGCCAGCGGATCCTTTCGCGCCACAGTTGTTAGGTTTTAGCCCTCGCCTAGTTTGCGTCATGCATCAGCACACCACCGCCGCAGTCTGGACGCTTTATCTACTCGGACAATTCGTCCACATCCTGAAGCGCGCCGGCATGGCCGTGCGTTCGAAATCCAATTGTATTCACTCGCGCCGGGCATTCATTGCATTCTATTGGGATGCGTTGCTCGTCCGCGTTGCGCTCTGTACCGGGCTTTTCTGGGTGCTATTGACAAATCCGCGCGGCGTGGCTCGGATTTTGTCGCTCCTCGGCGTCAATATTGCGGCGGATATTTCCGTCGATTTTGGAACTGCGCTGATCTTCGGTTACTTTGCAGATTCTGTTCTGGACTGGCTGGTCAGCAAGATCCCATTTCTACAAAAAGAACTGCCGGCATTGAATGGATCCGGTAATCCAGTGAATTGAGAGATTGCTCTGAACATGCTGAAACCGTCCACGCTTTCAGTCCCTGCTCGTAGCCATGATTTCCGGTTGCTCGTCGTCCAGAAGCTGACACTGCTCGAAACGATGATGACGGAGCTCGCCGGCAACGGCCAACCTGGCCGCATTCAGCGACTCGAAGACAAAGTCCGTTCGCACGACCGGTTGTTCTGGTTGATGACCGGCGCCGGCGCAGTAGTTGGCTGGTTCTTGCAACGATTCTTTCATTGAAGGGGGTGAATCTACTATGGAATCGACAATTCTCGCTTTGGCGCTCTCAGTGATACGCGCTGTCGTGAAGAATCCTGAAAAAAAGGCGCGGCTCAAGTCCGCCCTGCTCAAGCTCCGCGATGCGATTGACGCAGCCTATTTGAGCGAATAGCTCTTCCCCGCTGCAGCACTTTCGCTTTCCGCTCGTTTGCCGCAGTTTTCTCGGAGGTTGTAATGTTCGCAAGAATTCGATTTGTCCGGTTCGCACTCTGTGCGATTGCTTGGAGCTCCGTGCTGGCCCTTTCTGCGGCGGCGCAGTGCCCTGCGAAAACGACCGTCGCGGACACTCTGTACAACGCTGACGGCTCTCCCGCTTCCGGTCGCGTGACAATTGCCTGGCCCACCTTTCTCATCGGCACTTGCCAGGTCATTGCCGGCCAAACCACTTTGGTGGTCACTGGAGGCGCGTTCAGTATTCAACTCTACCCGAACAGCAGCGCGGTTCCCTCCGGTACCAGTTACCGCATTACCTTTGCGCTGAAGACTGGCCGCGTTACCACCGAATACTGGGTCGTGCCGGCGAGCACTTCACCCGTTGCCTTCGCAGCCGTCCGAGCTCCCACGGTGCCTGTCCCCGCGGTGATGTTCGCAGAAGCGCAGGTTACGAGCTTGGTTGCTGACCTTGCCCGCAAGGTCGAGCTACCCGCTCCCTGCCCGTCCGGCAAATTGCTCGAGGCAAACGGCTCAAGCTTTCCGCCGCAAGTTAACTGCGTGGATCCATTGAGCGGTGGCTCAGGATCGCAGCACCAGGTGAATGGCGTAAATCTTGTTTCGAGCAATCCCATCAATTTTCAGGACTCGGCTTCCATCTCCAGTACCAACCCGAGTGCCGGTAACATTCAGTCAGCTATCAAAAATGGCTCAGTTGCCGCCTCGATGCTTTCCGTCTCCAATCCTTCCGGGGTTCAGCTTTCCGGTGTTGGCGACAACAACATCGCGGCCGCGGCGCTTTCTCCCAACCGCATTGCTGGTACGTCCGTCGTTCAGGCGCGAGCAATCAATTCCAGCTCTCCACTCTCCGGAGGCGGAGACCTCTCCTCTGACCGCACAATCGTCTGTCCCACATGCGAAGTCAGCAGCAACAAAGGCGCGCCCAGCGGCTACGCTTCGTTGAATGCTTCGTCCAAAGTCGTCCAGGACCCAGCCAGCGCACAGACCACGCCTGCTGCTTCGAAGATTCCGCTCGCTGACGGTGCGGGAAAGATCGCCGATGGATGGCTCTCTGCCAATGTCTCCCTACTTGGCAGCGCCGTCGATCTTGCGAGTGAAGTGAGTGGCCTCCTTCAGCCAGCAAATGGTGGTACTGGTGCGAGCAATACTGCTACTGCCGGAAAATTTCTGCGTGGAAACGGAACGGGATTTGCTACTTCGGCGGGGGCTGCGGCGGGTGTTGGTTCCTGCACAAATCAAGTCATCACGGCAGCAAATGATGACACCGCACCGACCTGCAGCACCATCACTTCCGCGCATGTTGATTCTTCGGTTGAAAAGTCCGCAAACAAAAACGCAGCGAGCGGCTATGCGGGTTTGGATGGAAGTTCACGCATTGCAAAAGCGCAGGGACACAGCGCCACAATCTACAACGACCAAAGCAGTACGTATACTGGCGCAACGACGCAGGATATGAGCGCGATTACGGCCCTTAAGCATCCTTCGGCCGCTGGTGCAGCTCCAACGGTTGGCGGCGACATCCGTTACGACACGACTAGGGCATCCACGGTTGGAGGCGGCAACCAATCCACCACGGGATTCTTCCCCCGCATCGTGAAGATGACGAACTGCACCACGGATGGAAACTGCACTTCCGCGTCCGGCGGCAATCAAGTGGACGCAGCTTCCGGCGCGCAGGGCACCACGGAGACGAACTTCGCGTCGAACTGGTCCATGCCCGCCAGCTTTCTCTTCACCAACAAGGCCATTCGGGTCTGCGCTGTCTTTCAGTTCACAACGACAGGCAGCCCGCCGACGCTAATCCTGCGCCTCAAGGCCGGCAGCACCGTGCTGGTGAACAATGGGGCCATCGCGCCGTCGGTGAGCTTAACCTCGAAGGGTTTCAGCAATTGCTACACGGTGCAGGGCACGGCGACGGCGGGCGCGTCGGTGAACGTGGAAGCCGGGTTCGTGGGAGACCGTCAACTCACGGTCAACGCAAACCTGTTCAACCAGGTGGCCCAGCCCGTCTCGGGCATCGCCACGAATGGCGCGCTCACCATTCAGATTTCGGCGCAGTGGGGCACGGCCACCAGCGGAAACACGATCCAGCTTCGGCAGTTCTATGTCGAGGAGATGAACTAACTTGACTTGTGCTCAACGGACACGAGGGGATGGCCGGACAACTGGATGCCTTCCCAGGAATTTCATCACAGCACGGTTTCCGTCCAGTTCTCAAGAATGCTTTTCAGTTTGGTCAGAAATTGGTGGGAGACGGCGCCATCCACCACGCGGTGGTCGTAGCTGAGCGTGATATACACCATCGAACGTATCGCAATCGCATCATCAATCACCACCGGTCGCTTCTGAATCGCTCCCAGACCGAGTATCGCCACGTTTGGCTGATTGATTACCGGCAGACCCATGAGCCCTCCAAATACTCCTGGGTTTGTGATCGCAAACGTGCCTTCCTGCACTTCCTCTGGCTTGAGTTTTTTGGTCCGCGCCCGCTCAGCCAAATCGTTGATTGCGCGCTGCAACCCCAGAAAATTCTTCTCCTCTGCACCCTTGATCACCGGCACAATCAAACCCCAGTCCAGTGCCACCGCAAATCCCATGTTGATTTCTTTGTGTAAAACTACATTCGTTGTGTCCGCTGAAGCGTTTACGGTGGGGAATGCCCGCAGGGCTTCCACGCATGCCTGCACAAAAAACGGCATGAACGTCAGTTTTGTCCCGTGACGACTCTCAAATTCGCCCTTGATTTTTTCGCGGAGCGCAACAATGCGCGTCATGTCTACTTCTTCCACGGAATACACGTGCGGAGAGACGCGCTTGGAAACGACCATGTGTTCAGCGATGCGCTGTCGCATGACGCTCATCGGCTGCACTTCGTACTTCCCAAAATAAATCTTCTCCCGCGGCACGGCGTTTTCCAGAAGCCCATGGGCTACCCCGCCCTGCGCGGACGCAGCGGCCGACGCTCCGGGAGCGCGCACCCCACCCTTATCAATGACTGCCTGAATGTCCTTTTTACTGATACGCCCACCCGCTCCGGTGCCCGGTACTGCGACCAAGTCGATGCTGTTTTCCTTTGCTAGTCGTCGCACGAGAGGTGAACTGTGTATTTTTTCTCCCGCCGGACGAACCGCAGCGGGAAGGGGCGGCGCCGCAAGTGGCGCAGGAGCTGAAGCCTTCGCTGGAGGTTGAGGCGCGGCTGCTTTTGGAGCAGCCGGAGCGGGTGCCAAAGGCGCTGCCGCCTTCACGGGGCCAGAAGCCGCAGCAGGACCAGCAGCGGGGGCGGTGGCATCGATCACGGCTACCACCGTTTGAATCGGCACCGTCTGCCCTTCTCCCACTTTGATTTCCTTCAGCACTCCGCTCTGCGGCGAGGGGATTTCAGCGTCTACTTTGTCCGTAGAAATCTCAAAGAGCGGCTCATCGCGCTCCACCCGATCGCCCGGCTTCTTGAGCCATTTCGTAATCGTCCCTTCAAAAATGCTCTCGCCCATCTGCGGCATAATCACGTCAATCGGCATGCTTCTCTCCTCAGAAAATCAATAGTTCGCCAGCTCGCGTGCTGTGCGCACAATGTCATTCACATTCGGCAAGAACCGTTCTTCCAGCGACGGCGCATAAGGCACCGGCGTATCAAGACTGGTGACGCGCAGGATCGGTCCGTCCAAATCTTCAAACGCGTCTTCACACACGACTGCGGCAATATCGCCCGCGATTCCGCCTGTCTTCGTATCCTCGTGCACCACCATGAGCTTGTTTGTCTTTTTGACTGACTTCAAAATCGTTTCACGGTCCAGCGGCAGCAGTGTCCGCAGGTCAATCAGCTCCGCGTCGATCCCTTCCTTTGTCAGCAACTCCACAGCCTCGAGCGCTGTGTGCATCATCGCGCCGTACGAGAGGATTGTTAAGTCGGTTCCCTCCCGCCGCACCACAGCTTTTCCGAGCGGCACCGAGTAATCCCCGGCGGGAATTTCTTCCTTGATTCGCCGGTAAAGGAATTTGTGTTCGAAAAAAAGAACCGGGTTGTTGTCGCGAATTGCCGACTTCAGCAGCCCCTTCGCATCGTACGGTGTCGACGGATAGACCACTTTCAGTCCCGGTGTGTGCACAAAATACATTTCTGGATTTGCTGAATGGAACGGCCCGCCGTGCACCCCTCCGCCGGAAGGCCCGCGCACCACGATGGGTACCGGTGCTCCCCACAAGTAGTGCGACTTCGCAGCATAATTCGTAATCTGGTTGAAGCAGCACGCAATGAAATCAATGAACTGCATTTCCGCGACCGGCCGCAGTCCCAGGTAGCTCATCCCGCAGGCGGCGCCGATAATGCCTGTTTCCGCAATCGGAGTTTCGATCACGCGCTCCCAACCAAACCGTTCGAGCAGTCCTTGCGTCACTTTGAACGCCCCGCCATAGACTCCGATGTCCTCGCCGAGGCAAACCACCGTTGGGTCGCGCTCCATTTCTTCAAAAAGCGCCTGCCGGATCGCTTCGAGAAACGTCACCTCAGCCACGGCTATTTCCTCCCTTTTGCGCTCACGGCCTTGGCAGCCGTGGCTTTCTTGGCAGGCCTTGCCGCTTTTGCGGCCTTTTGCGTGGATGCCCCGGTTCCATCGGCGGGGACTCTTGCCGGCGCTTCGGGCGTCGCGTGTTCCAGCCCGCCAAAATCTTTCACCGTCCACGCTGGCTTCACGCTTGCCTTCGGAGGCATCACCTCTTCAATGGGCCGAAGCCACTTCGCTTCATTCGGCAGCGGCCCTTCACAATAAACCCCCTCTTCCGCGAATTCCGGCGGTGGAAATGGAGAATTCTCCGCGAATTCCTGACCCTCGAGGATCTCTTTTTCGATGCGCGCAATTATCTTCGCTTTGACCTTTTCGTTCCACAATTTGTTCGCATTCAGGTAATTCTCGAAGCGGGTGATGGGGTCGCGGGCTTTCCAGTACTCCTTCATTTCTTTCGGCACGTAGTCTGCGGAGTCGTGTTGTGCGTGACCCAGCATGCGGTGCGTCTTCGCTTCGATGATCACCGGGCCCTTGCCTGCGCGGCAGAGCTCCACGGCTGCTTTTGTCGTTTGAAACACGGCCAACACATCGTTGCCGTCTACGATGGAGCTCGCCACTCCGTACGCTTGCGCGCGGTCCGCCAGATTCCGCGCCGGCACTTGCCGGCTCACCGGCGTCGAGTAAGCCCACTGGTTGTTCTCGATCACGCAAATCAGTGAAGCGCGCTGCGAGGCAGCCAGCCCCATACCTTCGTGGAACGCGCCCGTTGAACTGCCGCCATCGCCAATCCACGTCAGCGCCACGATGTTTTGACCCAGGTAGCGACCGGCCATCGCTACACCGGTCATGACCGGAATCAAGTCGCCCAGCATGGAGATCGGCGACACGACGTGCAGATCCTTCAAATCCCCGAAGTGGCTGGTGCCATCCTTGCCTTTCGTTGGCGAAGTGTAGCGCGCCATGTGCTGCGTGAAGATATCGCGTGGCCGAAAACCCTTCACCAGCAGCGCTCCGATATTGCGGATCATCGGGGCTAGCCAGTCCCGCTTTTCCAGGGCGAATGCTGAGCCCACGGAAATGGCTTCCTGGCCCAGGCTCGAGTAGAGCCCTCCTACAATCTTGTTCTGCCGGAAAAGCTTTACCATCTGCTCTTCGAGCTGCCGGTTCAGCTTCATGAAGTAATACAACTCGAGTTGCTGTTCACGCGTGAGCGGAAACTTCATTCAGGGCTCCAAGGGACTGCTCCATCTTTTCGCGCGATGCCGCGCACATCTCGAAACCGAAAATGCTTCCAAAGTGTCGTGCCAAGCGCGAAGAAACTTCTGCACTCTGCACTGCGCGATCGAGCAGCTTTTCAAGCGACGTCGCTCTCTTGCCAGCGATACCGCACGGTACGATGAAATCGAAAAACCGCAAGTCCGTGGAAACGTTGTAGGCAAACCCGTGTGACGTCACCCACTGGCTGAGGTGCACGCCGATGGCGCCCAGCTTTTCTTCGCCCGCGCCGGAAACGTCTGCCCAAATGCCGGTCTTGCCGTCAACACGCCTGGCTGTGACGCTAAACTCCGCTGTCGTACGGATCATGGCCTCTTCCAGTTGCCGTACGTACCAGACGACGTCCCGCCGGATTTCGCTCAGCTTCAAAATCGGGTAGCCGACAATCTGCCCTGGGCCGTGGTAGGTGATGTCACCGCCGCGGTCCGTCTCGCAAAACTCCACGCCCATCTGCCGCAAGAGAAGATCCGACGCCAGCAGGTGCTGGCGCTGGCCATTGCGACCGAGCGTAATCACGTGCGGGTGCTCGCACAGCAGGAGCACGTCCGGCACCGCATCAGCCTTCCGCGCAGTGACCAAGGCCCGCTGAAGCGTGCACGCTTCCGTGTAGCGGATTAATCCGAGTTCAACGACAAGGCATTCTTTCATTGAGCTCTATCTTCGCGCTTCTACGAGGCGCCCACATTCCGGCCGCTATGCGTTGATCGACATTCCACGCACGGATGCGAACGCATCGCCCATCGCTTCCCAAACCGTCGGGTGCGCGTGCGACATGAACATCATGTCGTCCACCGTGGCTTCGAGTTGTAGCGCCGTGGTGGCCTCCGCGAGAATCTCCGTCGCGAAAGGCCCGATGATGTGGACGCCCAGCACTTCTCCGTACTTTTCTTCCGCCACAACCTTGATGAAACCTTCATGCGCGCCGAGGATGGTAGCCTTGCTGTTCCCGGCAAACGGGAACTTGCCAACTTTCACTTTGTGCCCTGCATCGCGCGCCACCTTCTCCGTCATGCCGATCGAACCAATTTGAGGCTCGCAATAGGTGGCATTGGGAATGCGGAAGCGGTCCAGCGCTGGAGCATCCTTGCCGGCCATTTTCGTCACCGCAACGATGCCCTCCATGGAAGCCGCATGTGCAAGTTGCGGCATGCCGGCGACGATGTCGCCAATCGCATACAGTCGCGGCTCCGCGGTCTCCATGTACGGTCCCGCATGGATAAACCCGCGCTCGATCTTGGCCTTCGTCTTCTCGAGACCCAAGCTTTCCGTCATCGGCCTGCGCCCGACTGCCATCAGCACTTTTTCGGCCGCAAGCGTCTGTGACTTCCCATCTTTATCCTTGAAGGTGACGCTTGCGCCTTTCGCGTCTTTCTTGACGGACTCGACCGTTGCGCCGGTATGAATGTTGATGCCTTTCTTGCGGAAGGCTTTGTCGAGTTCGGCCGAGATTTCTTCGTCTTCCAGCGGCACAACGCGCGGCAGCATCTCGAGAATCGTGACGTCGCTGCCAAATTCCTTGTAGATGGAAGCGAATTCCACTCCGACCGCGCCGGCACCGACAACAATCAGCGACTTCGGCAACTCCGCCAGCGAAAGGATCTCGCGGTTCGAGAGAACTACTTTGCCGTCGATCTCGACGCCCGGCAGCGAGCGCGCTTCCGATCCAGTGGCGAGCATGATGTTTGCCGCTTCAATCTCCGTCGACTTCCCGTCTTTCTCGACGCTCACTTTACCCGGCCCGGACACGCGGCCCCAGCCCTGAATGCTCTCAATTTTGTGCTTGCGGAAAAGAAAAGCGATGCCCTTGGAGTGTTTCTTGACAATCTTGTCCTTGCGCGCCAGAACTTTTTCCCAACTGACTTTGATGTCTTTTACTTCAAAGCCGAATTCCGCAGCATTTTTTAACTGGTGAAAAATTTCAGCGTGGTGCAACAAAACTTTGGTGGGAATGCAGCCGACATGCAGGCAAGTGCCTCCCAGGAAACCGTCTTTTTCCACGACGGCCGTCTTCAGCCCGAGCTGCGCGGCGCGAATCGCGGCCACGTAGCCGCCGGGACCGCTCCCGATCACGACAAGATCATATTTGGCCAAGGATGTCCTCCCGCGCGGGCTTCACAGGCCTACCGTTCGTGCCGAAGGCAGGCAAACACACCACATCGCGCGCCAATGCAGGTGCTCGAATCACTGTCACAGACGCACGATTCTATCAGCCGCTCCCCACCCTCGCAACTCTGCTTCGGGCGCGTCGTCTTGACAATCATCACACCCCACTGTATATTCGCTGTTTTGCATAGTGACTTTAGAGGGCCACAGTAGCGTGCCGGCATGGATAAGAAGAGAATCGACTACTACAAAAAGAAACTCGAAGCCAAGCGCGAAGAACTGATGAAAATCATCGCGCGCACCGAGGAAGAAGGCCGCGCCGCCGATGAGGATCCTACCGTAGACCTGGCTGACAAGGCTGCCAATTCCTACACCAAAGAATTCCTCTTCGGCCAGACCAACCACGATCGCTTCATGCTCCAGCTCGTGGAGGAGGCGCTCGGCCGCATGAAAAACGGCGCCTTCGGCGATTGCGTCCATTGCCACGAGGAAATTCAACAGAAGCGACTGGAAGCCGTGCCGTGGGCGCGCCACTGCATCGCCTGCCAGGAAAAGCAGGAGGAAGGACAGCTCTAGCCGCGGGCCCCCCGGGCGCGATTCCTTTTACTTTCCAGTAATTCCACTTCCCATTCCTTCCCAAAGACGGTAGCTTTCTGCAGCGTGCCACCTTTTTGCCATCTCGCCAGGGATTTTCTGACGGTGTCCCGCGAGGCGCTGGACGCTCTCGCTTCATTAGTCTTCCCTGCGCCGTGCCGCATTTGCGAAGCCACGCTCACGACCGCGAGCCGGATTCCCGTTTGCTACACTTGTTTGGATTCTCTCCAGCCACTTTCTGGTGCAATCTGCCAGAAGTGCGGCCGGCCGTTTGTCTCCGTCCCGGCTTCGACCGGGGGGCAGTTACTGTGCCACCTCTGCCGGCGGGACGCCTACGGATTTGACGTCGCGCGCAGCTTCGCTGCCTACAATGACCCGATGGTGCGCGCGATTGTGTTGCTGAAATATCATGCCGTGACGCCGCTGGGCGGCTGGTTTGCCGCTCGGCTCGCGGAGATGATCGCGCGAGAGCCCGAAACTTTCGCGGCCGACGTCGTGGTCCCTGTGCCGCTGCACGCTTCGCGGTTGCGCGAGCGCGGCTACAATCAGGCGGATTTGATCGCGAGGCCGCTGGCAAGGCGCCTGGGCCTGCCCCTGCGAACTTATCTTCTGGTCCGCACGAAGCCGCGCCCAAACAAACTCAAGCTCACTCGCAAGGAGCGCTGGCAAACGGTGCGTGGCGCTTATGCCATGCGCGCGGACAGTAAGATTGACAAGGTGCGGGTATTGCTGGTAGATGATGTGTTTACCACCGGAGCGACCCTGGATGCGTGTGCGCGGGTCCTGCGGCAGGCAGGAGCGAGCCGCGTGGTGGCCTTGACGGTTGCGCGCGTGGCGCCAGCGTGGTTGCCGGTTTCTTCGGAAACAATCGAGGAACCCGCGAAGGGCTGAGAGCATCTAAACGGAAATGAGCCTGATACCCAAAGACGGACTGCGGCCCCGGCCGAAACTTCCCGTGGTTTATTCCGCGCCGGAAAAGCTGCCGGCCAACGTGAAGCCGGCGACGCGGCGGCCGTCCGTGCTGCAAGAGCCGGTGCTGGTGCTGAACGCCACGTTTGAGCCCATCAACGTGACGGCGGTGCGCCGTGCTCTGATCCTCATGCTAAAGGGTGTGGCCCAGGCCGAAGAGCACAACCACCGCGAAGTTCATTCGGCGACCGCCTCCATGAAGATTCCTTCGGTGATCCGCTTGTTGGCGTACCGGCACATCCCGCAGCAGACACGCGCACTTTCGCGGAAAAATATCCTGCTGCGCGACCGCAATACCTGTCAGTTCTGCGGGCGGATTTTTCCGGCTGGAGAGCTTACGCTCGACCATGTGATGCCACGCTCTCGTGGCGGGCATTCTACTTGGGAAAATTTGGTAGCTTGCTGTTACGCCTGCAACAACAGGAAGGGTGACCGCACTCCCGAAGAGGCTGGGCTGCGCCTGCAGCGCCGCCCACGGCCGTTCACATTACATACTTCGCGCCAACTCATGCGCCTCATCGGCCGCCAGGACGAAAAGTGGCGCAAATACCTATTTTATTAATCCCAGCTCTTCGAGTCTCCAAGAATCCTAGGCTGTGAGAATCGGAAGAAGGTGCGCATCGCCGTGTCCCTAAATTCAATTAAGAAACGTCATCCTGAACGCGGCCCTGCAATCATCCTGCTCTTCTTTCCAAATCGAATTGATTCTTGTGATTAAGAAAGCACGTCGAGGAGCGAGGCGACGGGAGCGTTGTCGCCAAAGGTTTCGCTGAGGTGGGCGAAGCGGTCGATATTGCCCGGGCCGAAGACGAAGCTGCCGCCGAGCTGAAACGGGTTCTTGCCCAAGCCGTACTGGCGAAGGCCGGCGGCGTTGGCGCGTTTGCGAGCGGCTTTGTTTTCGCCCCGGAAAATATGCAACAGGTTTCCGCTGCGCAGGCCGGCGACGCGATAGGCTGCGCGCTGCTCGTCGATCAGCAGCGGAAAGGTGATGCCGCTCTCCTTGCGGAAGAGGCGGGCGTAATGCTGGTCGCCGAGCCCGACCGCCGCGAGATTCGCTCCCTTCTCCAGGAATTCTTTTTCGTGCTCGCGCAACTGCGCGACGTGCTCTCGGCAGAACACTCAACCATAGTGCCGAAGAAAAACAAGCACAGCCGGGCGATCGATCCACAGTGAGCCGAGACGAATCTCCCGCCCGTCGGTATCGGGCAAGACGGTTTCCGCGAGTCTTTGGCTGAGCGAATCTTTCATGTGCGTTCACTCTCGAACGGCAGCGCCGAAGCGCCAAATCAGCGCCGGCGAGTGGAAATCCAATGCAGGCGGAATTACTTCAGCTTCAGGGTGAGCCCTTCTTTGGCCGCGAGCGCAGAGCGAAACCGCCTGCGGGACTGCCGGAGGATCGTGTCAATCGCGCCGTCGTCGTGGTCCGGGTCATGGTGAAAAAGAACGAGCTTCTTCACATCGGCTTCGCGGGCGATATTGACGGCTTCTTCCCAGGTTGAATGTCCCCAGCTTTTCTTGGCGGTTTTGTATTCGTGAGGAGTGTACTGCGAATCATAGATAAAGACGTCAGCGCCCTGCGCCAGGGCGCGGACGTTTTGATCGCCCTCGGGATTGCCCGGCTCGTTGTCAGTAGCGTAGACGATTATTTTTCCGTTGTGCTCGATCCGGTAGCCCATGCAGCCCTGCGGATGGTTCAGCCGTTTGCTGACAATAGAAACGCCGTCGTAGTTGCGCTTCTCTTCGCCGATCTCGTGGAAGTGCCGTCGCGCGAGCATCGCGCGCATGTCCACTGGAAAATAGGGGTTGATCATTTGATCTTCAAGCGCCTGGCGGACATTCGTTTCGGTCGATTTGAACGAGTGAAAGTCGAAGTGATTCTGCGGGCCATAAAGCGGCGAGAAAAATGGGATCCCCTGAATGTGATCCCAGTGATAGTGACTGATGAAGACGCGCGCCTTGATCGGGAGTTTGCCAAATTCCCTGCGCAGACTCTGACCTAGAAGTCGCAATCCCGTTCCGCAATCGAACACGATGATGCTTTCGCGCGTCCGCAACTCCACGCAGGAAGTGTTCCCGCCGTAGCGCAGGTGCCCCCGCTGCGGCGTTGGCGTGGATCCTCTGACTCCCCAGAAGCGCAAATACATAGCAGACAGTCCTTCGGAAGGCCCACTAGCACCCCGGTGCCAGTGCCCGAAATCATGACATAAAACTCAGACCGTGCCAACGCCGGACTCTCCCCTGGTGCAACCTTTTTGCCGCTGGTGCATCAATTATGGTAAGACCACTTCAAGGACACACCCCGGGAAGCAGCGGAGGCTCTGCCAAAGCTGCTTCTCTTTTTTGTCTAAAGTGTTGAATCTTAAGAGCATATTGGCAGGAGAACTGCCGGTCAGCTTTTCTGTTTTTTTAGGCGCCCGCGCTTCAAGTCCACGAAGGAACATCGCGGGAAGCAGTAGAGACTACACCGACGCGGCTTACTTCCCCCCTCGCGGCGGATATCGTATTCGGCTACTGCCGAAAAACCACCTTAAGCCCTCGTCGCCAGTCTTCGTTCAGCCCCACGCGCACGCATTCCACGTCGGGCAAGATGTAACGCAGCAAAGTGTCTGTCGCAGGATGAAACCGCAATCCGGGCGCGACAAGATACAGCAACGGCGGCTTCTGCTGCAGCTCCATTCCGGCGAAATAGCCATAGCGCGGAAAATCGCCCTGTTGCAAGTGCCACCGTACCCGCAGCCAGTAGTCCATTCCCTGCAGAGCCAGATGAATATCCTCCGATGCTTTGAGCTCGATCACCGCCAGACGGCCCTCGCGAGTCACTCCGAGCAGATCCATCACACCGCGCCCTGCGCCGGCCGATTCCGGCCCGGACCCGGAAAGCGCCGGCACTTGAGGATAGACATATTGCGGATCCAGCCGCGCATCAATGGTCGAAATGTCCTTGAGCGCAAGCGCTTCCAGCCAGCGTTCCGCCGCCACACGGTAGAGCGGGTGATTTTTATCATCGGCCAGCGGATTGCGGAATGGGTCCAATTCCTGGACCAGCGACTCCAGAGTCACTTTGCGCTTCGGCTTCATTGCTACCCGGTCGTCACCGAGCCGGAGTTGTAATTCCCCTCTTTGCCAGCGCGCAAATTCCAGTCCGCGGAATCTCAACGCAACTTCACGCGTTCCCGGAGAAACAATCGCGTCCACTGCGCCCGGCGCAAGCGACATCACGCGATCCACTGCTTTGTGTGCCGCCAGGCGCGTTTCTTCTATTTCGCGCCGCGGCGTCAGCCATGTGAGTAGGTTGCCGGTGTCACGTGGATCCACGCGCCGCAGCCGCCACGTCGCCTCGTGCAATTCGTGAAGCTCGATGTTGACCGCCGGCACGATTGCCTGCAGCCGGTGTGCGGTCATTCGTGCGCTTCCTTGCGGCAAGATCAGCCTCAACCCTTCAACCACGCGGCGTTCCGCATGAGCCCGTGTCCAGTCCAGCCACAACAAGCCAAAGGTGAGTGCGGCATCAATAGTCGAAGCGTGCTCTGCGCCCGACACTCCCAGCACCGCCCACTCCCTCTGCCCGCGCCGCATGACCCCTCGCGTGTACGACCCGGAAAGCGAGTGCTCGAGGTCCGGCGCCGATGTCAGCGTCTCGATCTGTTCATCCGGAAATTGCTCCATCAGCAACCGCCGAAAACGGGCACGGAAGTTTTCCCGCAGCTTACGGCCTGCAGGTCGTGTTGCGGCGCTCAGGAACTCTAGCTTTCCCGGCTTGCTTTTTCCGAACCGCTGCACTTCCAGCACTAGCTTTCCGGCCGCTTCCTCCGTCACCCGCAGCACGCGACGCACCAGGTTACGTTCTTCCGACCACAGGTGCACAAACGTCGAGTTGCCCTGTTGTCGCACCTCGTGCTGAAAATGCGATAACTCCGAAAGCCTTTCGCCGTCTTCGCAGACCTCCACGTCGCCTGCGGATTGTAGCGCGGTCAGGGCCCGTTTCAACTCGGCGATGGATTCCGAAAGGTCGCTCACCGGCGTGATTATAGAACCTTCAGGCCGGTTTTATGGCAATAGGCTTTTGGGAAGTTAAGCAGAATAGCGATCTTATTCAAAGAAAAACGAGAAACCGGATTCACTCCAGCACCAAGCCGCTCACATGAATGGAGGGACTTTGGCGATTCCAATCGTTGGGCACGTGCTCAAAAGTAAGCTGAAATTCCCTCCGCTGGCCTGCCGGCAAGGGATCGCCAGCCTTGGTTGTAGTGCCGAACGGCCGCTGGATTTCGCGCAACACCACCTGGTTGAATTGATCGCGAAATTCCGTGGTGAGCTCGATGTCGCGAATCTGGCGTGTGCCTTCATTCGCGAGCACGCCTGCGACATACGTGAACTCCTGTTTCACGAGATTCATCGCGCGGCTCATCCGCAGGTCGCTGACGTGAATTTGTGCAGCATACGCGTTTTCCGCTGCTCCCATCGTGAGGTGATGTTCCGTTGTTCCGGACCTGCCCTGCGGCCCCGGTTTTGTCAGCCAGTACAACGCCAGCACCAGCAGGCTAACGACTGCAACTCCAGCGAGCAACGGCGCCGGTAAACGATTTTGTTTTTCTTCAGTCATTGAATCATTTCGGCGCGATAGTTCAATCAGAAGGCAGGCGTGTCTTCAACTGGACGCTTTTACTCAGAGACCTTGCATTATCTTCCGTACGAAAGCCGCATGACCAGCGGTTCGGGAAGCCCGGCATCGGTCATGCGCAACTGCACCGCCTCAATGTCATACGGCACACGCCAGAATTCCACCACGCTGTGCTCGAGGTCGGCCACGACAAAGGCTGCCCGAGGATCACCGTCTCGAGGCTGCCCGATTGAGCCAGGGTTCAGCAGGTATCGCGTCTTTGGGTGGATTTGCATTGCAGCAAAGCCGGTTCCCGCGGCTGCCCGGAGTTGGATCACTTCCAGCGTATTGTCCACAAAAGAAAATCCACCCTGGAAATGCGTGTGACCGAAAAAACTCACCGCCGTCGGAGCACCCAACAATCCGTCCAGGGCTTGCGCAGGGGAGAACACGTATTCGTCCTCATCCTGCCACGCCCCGTGCATCAACGAGATGCCTTCAATTTCGATCGGGCCCTGGGGCAAGCCTTGGAGATACGCAAGGTTTTCCGGGCGCAATTGTTCGCGTGTCCACATCGCCGCGCGCTTTGCGACGGGGTTGAAGTCCTCGGCGCTGTCCAGCCCGCAGCTCGCCTTGTCGTGGTTGCCCCGAATGCACGCCACCACCAGCTTCTGCACTTGGTCGATGACTTCGTTCGGATCTGGCCCGTATCCCACCACGTCACCCAGGCACACGGCGCGGTCCCAGCGCCCTTCAATCGCGGCGAGCGCCGCTTCCAGCGCGGTCAAGTTGGCATGAATGTCGCTTAGGACCAGGTAGCGCATTCGTCGCTCCCTGCACCGACTGCACAAGGCTCCGCGGTGGCAGGGCCGCGATTATAGACGAAGCCGCTTCCACTTGCACTCATCGATGCGCTGGGGTGCGGCGATACCCGTTTTCAATCCTGCATGCGACTCGGTAGCTTCAATTCCTCTGCGGGCCACATGCCATCTGTCCCTGCAGAGTCTCCAATCGTCCCTTGCCGGCGCGTACGCCATTTTTCATTCGTCCCTCGTCCCCATAACTTCCCTTGAGCGAGAAACCTTTGCTTTGTCGAATCGTCTCTTAACCATGAACAAATGCATCGTGGATTCAATCGGTTCATTCCATCTGAGTTGCATCCTGACTCTGGAATGTCCCATTGCGAAGGAAAGGCGGAATTGAGGTCCACACTTTCGCGCAATCATTCAAGTGCTTTCGTGATTTGCCCGCGCGACAGTTCATCGGACCGCACATGAGCTCGGTTGTCCTGAGAAAAAAGGAGAGAAGAACTATGCGTAACAAATCGTTCCTGCGGTTCGTGGCTGTGCTGGCATTGGCGGCGTTCGCCGTGCCAGTCTTGGCCAAACCAATCCAGAAAGACATCACCCTTTCGCGCGCCGTCAAGTTCGGCAAGACCCAAGTCCAGGCCGGCGATTACCTTCTTCTCGTGGATGGCGATAAGGTCACCCTCAAGAAGGGCAAAAAAGTTGTTGCCGAACTCGACGCCACCTGGGAGCAGCGGGATGCCCCCGCTCTGTACAGCTCGGTGCTGATTAACCGCTACGGCCAGATTGAAGAAGTCCGCTTCCGCGGCAACGACCGCGTTCTGGTCATCCCTCGCGAGTAATGCTGGCTATCGGCCAACGCGCGCGAATCCGCTCTTTCACGGGGTGAGTGGGAAGGCGACGCTTCGTGGCGTGCCTTCCCCTCGTTCTCTCCGGTTTTACCGGATAAGCATGCAATCGCCGTAGCTGTAGAACCGGTAGCCGTGCGCAATGGCGTGGCTGTAGGCTTGCAAGATGCGCTCCCTCCCGGCAAACGCCGCGACCAACACCAGCAGGCTCGACTGCGGCAGGTGAAAATTTGTCAGCAGTTGGTCCACTATCCGGAATTCGTGGCCCGGATAGATGAAGATTTCCGCTTCTGCCTTCCCCGGACGCACCGGAAGTTTTCCTTGTCCGCGTTTTTGAGCCGCATCTTCCAGTGCCCGCACCACCGTCGTTCCCACCGCCAGCACAGGACGGCTCGCATCGCGCGCCCTCGCAATTTGCTCGGCTGCCGCCTCCGAAATCTCGTACGCTTCACGGTGGATCTTATGCAGTTCGATTTCTTCCGTATGAATTGGCTGAAATGTTCCCAGTCCGACATGCAGCGTAATCTCGCACACCTCCACGCCCCGTGCATTCAACCCGGCGACAACCTCTTCCGTGAAATGAAGGGACGCCGTCGGAGCAGCCACCGCGCCATTCTCTCGCGCAAAAATTGTCTGATAGTCCGCGCGGTCGGCTTCGTCGTCTGCTCGCCCGATGTAAGGTGGCAGTGGCACATGCCCTACCCGCTCAATCGCTTCCGTCACGCTGCCACTTGCAGAAAACCTCAGCCGTCGCAGGCCTAACTCGCCGCGCTCAACCACCTCAGCTTCCAACTCTTCGTTTCCGAATACCACCTGCTCGCCTACTCGCATCTTCCGGCCCGGTCGCACCAGTGCCTCCCACACCTGTGGGGCCACCTCCCTCGTAAGCAAAACCTCGATTCCCGCTGTCAATAAGTCTTTAGTGTGTCTTGCTCCTTGCTCCGCGCGAATTCCTCGTCGTCGCCCAAACAGCCGCGCGGGAAGCACCCGAGTGTTGTTCACCACCACCAGTTCATCGCCGCGCAACAAACCAGGAAGCTCGGTAAAAAAGCGGTCCTCGAGACCGGCTCCTCCGCGCTCAACCATCAACATCCTTGCGTTTGCCCGGTCGGCGAGCGGCCGCTGTGCAATCCGTTCCGCCGGCAATATGTAATCAAATTCTGAACGTCTCATGTTGCCTTCATCTCGATGCTTCTTGCCCCGACTTTCCCTTCAACGCTGGATTCTTCTTCCGAAGTGTGCTATCAGGGGCCGTAACCGTATGGTTTTGAGGTCTCCAGAAGCACACAAAGTGCCTTTGGCTGCCCCGCGCGCACAACATCATTTACTTTAACAAACCACACGGCGAATTTAATCAAGGGAAGCTTTCGTGGCGGAAGCGCAGGTCGTCATATCCCAGCGCGGCGCTGAACGCCTCTTCGCCGGACACCTCTGGGTCTACCGCAGTGACATTCGGCGGGCCGACGCAAGCCCAGGCGATGCGGTCCGAATCACCGACGAGCGCGGTCGGTTTCTCGGCCGCGCATTCTACAGCGAACGATCTCAGATCTCCGTTCGCCTCATTACTCGCGAAGATGTTCCGATCGACCGCGACTTCCTTGTCGCACGCATTCGTGCCGCCGCAGCTTTTCGCGAGCGCATTGTCGAAAACACTGAAGTTTTTCGTCTCGTTTATGGTGAAGCAGACCAGCTTCCGTCCCTGATTGTGGACCGCTACGCGGATTGGCTTGTCGTTCAGACTCTCAGTCAGGCCACCGAACGCCGCAAAACCGAAATCGTTGACATCTTGCAGGAGCTTTTTTCGCCGAAGGGGATTGTCGAACGCAACGACCCCAAAGTCCGCCTCCTTGAAGGCCTCGATCAAAAGGTCTCCCTCCTCGCCGGAGAGGTTCCGCAAGAAGTGGTCGCCATTGAGAATGGCGTTCGCTTTCACTACGATCTCTTCAAGGGACAGAAGACAGGTGGCTTCCTGGACCAGCGGGAAAACCGCCGCGCGGCCGCCGCTTACGCCTCCGGCGATGTGCTCGATTGCTTCACCTACAATGGGGGCTTCGCTCTGACCATCGCCGGTCATTGCCGGCACGTTGAGGCTATCGATCTGTCCCCGGCCGCCGTCGACGCCGGCCGCCGCAATCAGGAACTCAACCAGATCACTAACCTCAATTTCCGGGAAGCCAACGCCTTTGACGTGCTAAAACAATACGACGAACAGGGACGCCGCTTCGATATGATCCTGCTCGACCCGCCCGCCTTCGCCAAGAACCGCGCCAGTGTCCCGGCGGCTCGACGCGGCTACAAGGAAATCAATCTTCGCAGTTTGAAGCTCCTCCATCCGGGGGGCTATCTCGTTACCTGCTCGTGCTCTCACCACATTCCTGAATACGAATTCCTCGAGATTCTGGCCGAAGCGGCTTGCGATGCACGCAGGCAGACAGTCGTGGTTGAACGCCGCACGCAGGCCCGCGACCACCCAATTCTACTTACGGTGCCGGAAACGCATTATCTTAAGTGTTTGATTATAAAAGCGTTGTAAGAGGATATCGCACGCATTGTCGGTAAGTGCATCGGAACCCCCTTGGACGCCTGCTCGAAGTTGACGTGCGGAAGCTTGTCACCATGGAGGAGCGTCTTCGCGAACGCGTTTAGCACTCATCTGCCGATTGCATCGCCGCGCTCCAGAACATGGTCTTGACCGCTAGTTCCCAGAAAAAAACACCAATTCCCAAGGCTTCAACGACAATCCCCTAGGGCACTTTCTTTACCCAATGCGTTAGTTGCTAGATTTTGAGCCAACAGAATTCGCGCGTCAGCGGCGTCTTGTTCATGATCATGCCCCGCTCGCGCTGCACGTGTACGCAATTCGAGTGGTTGTACCCGTAGCCACCTTCCAGGTTGTACAGGCCCGGCTCGTTTGAAAACGTCATGTTTTCTACCAGCATCGTGTCGTCCCCCAGCGAAAGAAACGGCGCCTGGTGGCCCTCCATGCCCTGCCCGTGCGCCGGCCGGTGATAGACGTAGTTCTCCATGCCCGCCTTTTGCGCGATAGCCAGCGTCGCCGCGCCGACCTCCGCGCACCTTGCTCCGGCCTTGCAAAACTCTGCCTGCTTCAGCGTCATCTCCGTATGGACGTCCCACATTTTTTCCTGTAGGTCGTTCATCGGCGCGATGTGCATGGCGCGGTAGCCCTCCCCGCCGTATCCGCCGATTCTGATCACCGACGAAATCTGCACCGCCTTGCCGGGGGCCAGCCGCGCAAAGAAGAACTGGTTTGGATGGGGATACGCGGTGGCCACGCCCGCGCGACACGAAAGACCCAGGCTAATGCCAACCGCATGGTGCGCCTTGCCATCTACCTCTGCGCCCATCGCGGCCATCAGCGTGCGAGTGCCAAAATCTTCCGCAGCTTGACGCACGTCGAAATCGGTCACCTTCGTTCCGTTTTCAAGAATGTAACCGCGCGCAAACGAAAGCATCGCATCGTGAAGGTCAATCGCTTTTTGCATGAGCGCGAGTTCTTCCCGCGTTTTCACCTCTCGCATGAACAACAATTCCTTCGCAATGTCGTTCAAGCTTGCCTCCGGCAGCGTTTCGCGGAAGCGTTTCTCGAGAGACAGCGTCGGCTCGCGGTCAATTCCCAGCTTCAAATTGCCGAACCCACGCTTTGCCAGACCCTTCAGCATCCACTTGAACAGGTCCTCCTGAGCTCCCGCTTTCCAGACCACCTGGTTGTATTCGCCAGAATGCGGATAGTCGAAGTACCATTCGAATTCTTTTACCCACCACGACGCCGCCATGTCCCGGTCGAGGCCGGGGATAAACGCGATCGGGTCGCCCGTGGCCGGCACAAACAGGAAATTCGGCCGTTCCGTTTCCGTCAAAAAACTCCCGGTCAAATAGTTGCGGTTCAATTGGTCCGCTAAGATTGCTCCGCCCAGCCCCATCGCGCTCAGCCGCGCCTGGAAGCGCTTCACCGTCCCGCGATACCACTCCACCGGCAGCCGAAATGGCGGCTTCAGCGAGGCGACGCGCCCGGGCTTGATTTCCGTGCTCAATCCTTCTGCTCCCAGCAACGCAGTTGTGCCCGCAGCCACGCCCAGCGAATTGAAAAATCGGCGACGCGTGATCATGTTATTCCTCCAGCGGTCAGGGACTCCCCGAATCCGCAGAAACTATCGACTTCGCGTAAAAAGTGCAAGGCCTAGTACAGCCGCCAGGCACACAGTTTTTTTTGAGGTGTTCGTAACGCTTGTGACTGGTGAAGGATAGCGCCCTAGCGCTCCATGGCTGTTTTGGAGCATGGCGTGCTCTCTTCTAACTCGCAAGGGTTTCCTGAGAGGAAAACGAATATGAGCGAAGATCGTGAAACTGTCGTCACCGAACCCACTGGCTCGCCGCGCTGGATCGTCGTCGCGGTGGCTATTCTCGCCATCGTGTCCGTCATCGCGCTCGGCGCAGGTTACAGCGCGTCGAACCGCGCCAGCAACATTGAACAGGGTCTCGCAACCCAATTGCGGTCGGAAGCAAAGAACTTGCGCGAATCCGTGGACGTGCTGAGCAAGCGGCTGAAGCAGACTGAGGAGACCAACGCGCAGGCGCAAGGAGAGTTGAGCGTGGTCACCGACCGTTTGAAGCTCACCCAAAGCGAACTGGCCCGCGCCCGTAAACAGGGAAAGCTGTTGCAAGAACAGAACGACAAGCACCTGGAAGAGATGGCGGCCTCGGTTCGCACCGAGTTGGCGGCCAAAGCGAGCGCCGATGAATTGAAAAACCTCAGCGGCGACGTTTCCGGCGTGCGTACCGACCTCGAATCCACCAAGCAGAATCTCCAGATGGCTAAAGGCGAGCTGGGCACCCTGATCGCCCGCAACCACGAGGAGATCGACCAGCTCCGCCGGCTCGGGCAGCGCGACTACTTCGAATTCACACTTGACGGCAAAGGTATCCGCGAAAAGCTCGGCAGCATCATGGTCGAGCTTCGTGGCACCAACACGAAGAAGAACCAATTCACCATCGCTCTCTTCGCGGACGACCTTCGCTTGGAGAAGAAGAACCGCTCCGTAAACGAGCCCATCTACTTCTACACGCGTGGCACTCGCGCTCCTCTTGAACTCGTCGTCAACCAGGTGGCCAAGAACAAGATCGTCGGTTACTTGAGCGCTCCGAAAGCCTTTGCTCCGGCGGTTGGGAAGTAATTCCCGATTGCCAGGCCTGTCCCCGCAGCGGGAGGATTCCGATGGGGATCCTCCCTTATCTTTTTTTGCCGTTTATTCGTTTCGGAATCTCAGAACTGAACCTACCTAAAGAGGACAATCTGGACATGGATTAAGAAGTGTGGCAAGCTCAGGGTTCTCGAGCTCATACGGAAAAGGGAGGAAGGTGCCATGACGAAGCGTCTTTTGATTTGTTTTCTGGGGTTGGTTCTGGTTGCTGGAATCAGCCTGGCTTCACCGAAGGACAAGGATAGTTCCTGGACAGGCTGGATCACCGATACGATGTGCGGGGCCAAGGGTGCCACTGCCAAACACGCCGACTGTGCCAAGAAGTGCGTGGACGGCGGGCATGGTAAGTACGCGCTCTACAATCCCGTGGACAAAAAGGTTTACACCTTGGATCCCCAGGAAAAACTGGCTGAGCACGCAGGTCATTTCGTGAAAGTGACCGGCATGGCGGATGGCGAAACCATTAAGGTGAAGTCCATCGAAATGGCGCCGGAACCGAAGCCGGAAGCTGCCAAGCCAAAGAGTTGACAAGACTCTCGCCGAAATTCAGTGATTTCTCAACGGGCAGGGCATTGCGCCCTGCCTGTTGATTTTAAGAAGCCAAAGTTGCCGCTTGGCCGCGCCGCTTGCGCCGCAGAAATTCCTTGGCCAGCATCGGCAGTTTCTCGTGTGCCAGCTTTCCCTGCTCGTAGAGTTTCATCTTCGCCTTGGCCGACTTGCGCCGCCTGTGGTGACGCTTCCATGCCACGAACCTCTTGTCATTTGCCATTCAAATTCCTCCGATTGATTTGAGAATTGGAATCTTATCGTTCTTCTGCCTCGGCTGCAAAGCCGGGTTATGATTTTTTTCACCCTTCAAGTACCATTTACCGCATCAATGACCGTTACGGCCATCTATGCTGACCGCGCACTAACGCCTCTCGAAGAGATCGCCGACCCCGTTATAGTCGTTGAGGATCGCCGCATCGCCGCTATCGGACATCGTGATTCCATCCATGTCCCGAGGGGGGCCCGGGAAATCCGCGCACCCGGCAAGATCGTCGTCCCAGGCTTCGTGGACGTCCACATCCATGGCGCTGGCGGCCACGACGTAATGGAAGCCTACCCCGATGCGCTTGAAACTGCCGCTCGCACCGCTGCACGATTTGGGACGACGTCTTTCGTCGCCACCACCGTCACCGCTGCACTCGACCGCACCTGTCGCTCGCTCGAAGGGATTGCTCAGTTCATTCACGCGCAGACAGCGCCAGACCAAGAGATTGCGGCCGCGGAAATCCTCGGCATTCATTTCGAGGGCCCGTTCATTAGCCGTGCGCGTCGCGGAGTTCATCCCGATGAATGGATCGTCGAACCGTCCATCCCATCGCTCCGCAGGATGTTGAGCGCAGCTGCTGGGTGCGCCAAGATTTTGACGCTCGCCCCTGAACTTCCCGGCTCGCTCGATTTGGTTGACGCCGCACGCGCCGAAGGGCTTGTCGTTGCGCTCGGTCACACCGACGCGACATTTGAGGAAGCACAAGCCGCCATTCACCGCGGCGCGCGCCACGCTGTGCACGTCTTCAATGCCATGCGGCCCTTTTCCCATCGCGAGACCGGTGTTCTGGGCGCCGTGCTCACTTCAAACGATGTCACCACCGAGCTCATCGCGGACGGCGTTCATGTGGACCCTGCCGCCATGCGCCTCCTGCTTGCCGCAAAAGGCGCCGCACGCGTCGTGCTCGTCAGCGACGCCACTTCTGCTGCCGGCATGCCTGACGGAGTCTATCGTCTCGGTACTTTTGAGGTCACCGTCGCCGGCGGCGTTTGTCGTGACATTCACGGCCGTCTCGCTGGCAGCACCCTGACGCTTGACCGCGCTTTGCGCAACGTCATCGCACTGGGCGTTCCTCTGGCTGACGCGATCCGCATGCTCACTCTGAATCCCACCACTCTTCTCGGACTCGAACGCACCAAGGGAGTTCTCATTCCTGGTGCCGACGCGGATCTTGTACTGTTGAGCCCGGATTTGCACATTGCCGGAGTGATGACTCGCGGCACTGGCCTCCACTAGCCGCTACCCGGGAAAATATCCTGACGAATTCAGCGGAATATTCAATTCCTCGGAGAGCTTGTAGGGATCGAAAGGGCTACAGGAAAAAAATCGACCGTTGATTTCGAAGGTGGGCACTTTCCGCCGGTCGCTGTTTACGCTCATCACCAGTTCTTCCGCTTCCGTTCACTCATCAATGTTTACTTCGTGGAACTCAACGCCTCTTTCCTTGAGGAACTGCTTCGCACGGCGGCAGTCGCTGCACCATGCGGTGGTGTACATGGTGATTGGAGGATTATCCACTCTGATGAGATGCTCGGCGGCTCGACGAGGTTACTGCGCCACGCTATAGTGATCGTCAGCGGCGGCCGCCAAACTGCCTTTAGTTGCAGTCTGGAGCCGGATCAGCGAGCGTCGCAGCGCCAGCGTCGCCGCGTCCCAGTCCACATCTTTGTCCCCGGTCCGGCTCAGGAGCTTCTCGGCGCGCTCTTTGGCCGCTCGAGCTCGGTCCACATCAATCTCTTCGGCCCGCTCCGCGACCTCTGCTAGCACGGTTACTCGGTCGCCCAGCACCTCCGCGTAACCACCCATGATGGTCAGATGACGCAGCTCTTTGCCTTTTTGGTAGGTCATCTCACCGTAGCCCAATTCAGTGATCAGCGGCGCATGCCCCGGAAGAATTCCCAGGTAGCCGTTCTGCCCTGGCAGTTGAATTGACTCCACGGTTTCCTGGAGCAACTGCCTCTCCGGCGTCACCACATGGAGCGAAATGGAGGTCGGGAGCATTCGCTACACCATGGCCGACATCTTCTCGGCCGCTTCCATGACTTCTTCGATGGTGCCTTTCATATAGAAGGCCTGCTCCGGAATCTCGTCGTGCTTCCCTTCTACAATCTCCTTGAAGCCCTTGATCGTGTCTTCCACTTTGACGTAACGGCCTTTGAATCCTGTGAACTGTTCCGCCACGAAGAATGGCTGCGACAGAAACTTCTGAATCTTCCGCGCCCGCGACACGATCAGTTTGTCTTCGTCGGAAAGTTCCTCAATGCCGAGAATCGCAATGATGTCCTGTAAATCCTTATATCGCTGCAACACGGACTTCACCGCGCGGGCCACGGTGTAATGTTCTTGTCCAACGATGCGAGGATCGAGAATACGCGAATAGCTCGCTAGGGGATCCACGGAGGGATAAATGCCCAAAGCGACGAGGTCGCGGCTCAGGTTCGTTGTCGCGTCCAGGTGTGTAAAAGTCGCCGCCGGCGCTGGGTCCGTATAGTCGTCGGCGGGCACGTAGATCGCTTGCACCGACGTGATCGATCCGCGTTTAGTGGATGTGATGCGCTCTTGCAGTTCGCCGATTTCCGTGTTCAAGTTCGGTTGGTAGCCCACGGCCGAGGGCATGCGGCCCAGCAGCGCGGAGACTTCCGAGCCCGCCTGCACAAACCGGAAAATATTGTCGATAAAGAGCAGCACGTCCAGCCCTTCCTCGTCGCGGAAATATTCCGCCACGGTCAGGCCGGTCAATCCTACGCGAAGGCGCGCTCCAGGCGGCTCCGTCATCTGGCCATAGATCAGGGCTGCGCGCGACTTCTCGGGGTTCTTCATATCGATTACGCCCGATTCCTGGAACTCCAGCCACAGGTCGTTGCCCTCGCGCGTCCGTTCACCCACCCCCGCGAAAACAGAAACACCGCCGTGCTTCATCGCCACGTTATTGATCAGCTCCATGATGACGACGGTCTTGCCCACTCCCGCTCCACCAAAGAGCCCGATCTTCCCGCCTTTCAGGTACGGCTCAATGAGGTCGAGCACCTTGATGCCCGTCTCAAACATCTCGAGCGTAGTGGACTGGTCTTCCAGGGACGGCGCCTGGCGGTGAATCGGATATCGTAATTCGCTATTGACCGGGCCCTTCTTGTCCACCGGCTCGCCCAGCACGTTCATCACGCGTCCCAGCGTTGCACGGCCCACTGGCACCGTAATCGGCCCGCCCAGGTCAATCGCCTTCATGCCGCGCACCACGCCTTCGGTCGGTTTCATCGCGACGCACCGCACGCGGGCTTCGCCCAGGTGCTGCTGCACTTCGGTGACGATGTCCAGCGGCTCCTCCAGCTTGAACCCCTCGCTCGAAATCCGCACCGCGTTGTAAATAGCCGGCAAGTTTCCTTCAACGAATTGCACGTCCACCACCGGCCCGATGATCTGCACGACGTGGCCGGTGTTGACTTCTTCCTGACCCATGTCTTTCTCCTTGCCGCCTGAGACTTTGATTCCGCCTTTGTGCACTACTCTTACGCCGTCGAGGCTGCTCCGCTCACAATTTCGATAATCTCTCTCGTGATAGATGCCTGCCGCACTTTATTCATGTGCAGAGTGATGCTCTCAATCAGTTCCGCCGCGTTGGTAGTTGCCGCATCCATTGCCGTCATTCGCGCCGCATGCTCCGACGCCGCGGACTCCAGCAGCACCCGAAACACCTGCGCTTCCACGTGTCGCGGCAGCAGTGAATTCAGGATTTGCGCTGCTGGCTGCTCGTAAATGTAGTCCACGATTGCCCCAGTGCTGGTGCTTCGCAGCTCGGACTGCTCGATGGGAAGCAATTTCTCCAGAATGAGCTTTTGTGACAGCACGCTTTTGAACTCGTTGTAAATTGCGTATACCGCGTCAATCTCCCCCGCGCAATACGCCGTGATTATTTTCCCGCTGACTTCCTTGGCTTGTGAAAATTCCACGCGCACGGAAAGATTAGTGTATTCCCCCACCAGGTTGAACTTCCGCTTGCGAAGCGCGTCCCGCCCCTTCTTACCCGCTGCGATCACTTTCAGCATTTGGGCGGCGTGCTCGCGGGTAAATTCGAGTCCCTTGCGAATCACGTTTGTGTTGAACGCCCCGCACAACCCTTTGTCCCCGCTCACCAGCAACAGCAGGATGCTTTCCTCCGGCCTCCGCGCCAGCAGCGGGTGCTGTGGGTTTTCGATTCGCGACATCGCCGATTGCAGCACTTGGCGGATTTCGCGCGCGTACGGTCGCGCCGCAAATACCGCTTCCTGCGAGCGCCGCAGCTTTGCTGCCGCGACAAACTTCATCGCCCGCGTGATTTGCTGTGTATTTTTCACGCTGCGAATGCGTCGCCGGAAATCAATCAGTGTTGGCATCGGTTAATTGCGTCAGCTCGCGGCGGACGCGCTTGCCGCGAATCGCTCCTTGAATTCTTCGAGCGCGTTCTTGATTTGCTCGCGGATCCCGTCATCGATCTGTTTTTTCTCTCGGAGCTCCTTCAGCAGGCTGCCGTGGTTCGTGTCCACGAAACTGAATAGCTCTTGCTCGTACCGCCGGCACTCGGAGGTCGGCACGGGATCAAGGTACCCGTTGGTGCCCGCAAAAATAATCAGCACCTGCTTTTCCACGGACAGTGGCGCGAACTGGTCCTGCTTCATTACTTCCGTCAACCGTTCGCCGCGCGCAAGTTGCGCTTGTGTCGCTTTGTCCAGCTCCGATCCAAACTGTGCAAACGCCGCCAACGCACGGTATTGCGCCAGTTCGAGTCGCAAAGGCCCGGCTACCTGGCGCATCGCCTTGATTTGTGCGTTGCCTCCCACGCGGCTTACGGAGATGCCCACGTTCATGCCCGGCCGGATGCCCGCGTTGAAGAGGTCCGACTCAAGATAAATCTGCCCGTCGGTAATCGAAATGACGTTAGTCGGAATGTATGCGGAGACGTCTCCTGCCTGCGTTTCGATCACCGGCAGCGCCGTCAGCGAGCCGCCGCCGTTTGCATCATTCAGTTTTGCGGCGCGCTCCAGCAATCGGGAGTGCAGGAAAAACACGTCGCCCGGAAACGCCTCGCGACCCGGTGGGCGTCGCAGCAGAAGCGAAATTTCCCGGTAAGACTGCGCATGCTTGGAGAGGTCATCGTAGAAGCAGACGGCATGGCGTTTCGAGTCGCGGAAGAATTCGCCCATGGCGCACGCCGCAAACGGCGCAATGAACTGCAAGGAGGCTGGTTCGCTGGCCGATGCCGCCACCACGATGGTGTATTCCATGGCCCCGGCATCCGTCAGGATTTTGATCACCTGCGCAATCGTCGAGCGCTTCTGTCCGATTGCACAGTAGATGCAAATCATGTCTTGGCCCTTTTGGTTGATGATCGTATCGAGAATAATGGCCGTCTTGCCGGTCTGCCGGTCACCGATAATCAATTCGCGCTGGCCGCGTCCGATCGGGATCATCGAATCGATGGCCTTCAGGCCCGTTTGCAGAGGCTCGCGCACTGGCTGACGTTCCACCACGCCCGGAGCCAGCCGTTCCAGCGGATTTCGCTGCTCCGTGATGATCGGTCCCCTGTCGTCTAACGGCTGTCCCATCGGATTCATTACACGTCCGATCAGCGCCTGGCCAACCGGCACGGACATGATCGTTTCCGTCCGCTTCACTACGTCGCCTTCTTTGATCTTCGAATATTCTCCCAGCAGCACCGCGCCAACCTGATCTTCTTCCAGGTTTAGTGCGATCCCGAGCACATCATGCGGAAAGGCCAGCATTTCTCCGGCCATTACTTTCTCCAAGCCATGGATGCGCGCGATACCGTCCCCCACGGAGATCACAGACCCGACCTCGTCCACGGTGACGGATTGCTCGTAGTTCTCAATCTGCTCGCGGATGATCTTTGCGATTTCGTCTGCTTTAATTGTCGCCATTACCGCTCCTATCCCGACGCCAGCCGCTTGCGCATTCGGTTCAGTTGTTCTCGCACGGATCCGTCATATACGGTCGAGCCAATTCGCACCTGCGCCCCGGCAATCAATTCCGGATCAAGCGAATAACTCGCTTCCACGTGCTTGCCCGTCAGCCCTTCGAGAGTTCGGACCAGTTCATTTTTTGCCTCGCCGCTCAGCTCGCGCGCGGACGTCACTTCTGCCTTGGCCACACCCAGTCGCGCGCGCAGTTCCGCTTCAAATGCTTCGCTTATCTCACCGAGCAGCGCCGCCCGCCGGTTGTCAACGAGCACCAGAAGAAAATTCCGCAGCGTCTTGCTTCCATTCATCCGCGCGATCAACTTTTCAATCACAGCCTGCTTGTGCGGACGTCTCACCGCTGGATTCGCCAGAAAATTCTGAAGGTCTCTGGATTCGTCCACTCCTTGCGCGAATGCGGCAAGCTCCTCTTTTACGGCCTCCGCGCTGCCGTGCTCGATTACCACATCCGCCAGGGCCCTGGCGTATCGTTGAGAGACGGCTCTCAATTCGCGCTCCTCGCCAAATCACTGAGAAATGCGCGGAAAAGCGATTCGTCCGTCGGCTGGGTCATTTCCTTGCGCAGCACTGCTTCGGCGCTCTCCACAGCTAGCCGCGCCGCCAGCGCTGTTAGTTCCATCTGTGCAGCGCGCCCGGCGGCCAGAATCTCCATCTCCGCGGCGCGCTCAATCTTGACAGCCTCCTCGCGCGCAGCAGCGCGAATGCGCTCCGCCTCCGCCGCGGCGTCGCGTTGCGCGTTTTCTTGAATGACCCCAATTTCCAGGTCTAGTTTCGCCAGCTTCGCATCGGCCTCTCGCAGCAATCGCTCAGCGTCCTGCTTCGCCCTCGCCGCCTCAGAAATCGCGCCCGTAATGCTTTCCGCCCGCGCACGAAACTTCTTCGGCAGCACTCGCCCAAACAAGTACCAGGCCCCATACGCAACGATCAGGAAGTTAAGGATGCGAAAAACCAGCCCCACATTTGAATAGACGGGGTCTTCGCCTCCTTCTTCGCTGGCCATCACGGGTGCCGCCGCTACGCACACGAGCGTGGCAACCGTTAGAAGGGAGAGGATCAGGCGTCGGTAGCTCACTGCGCTCCCTTCGCCGGCGGCGAAACCGGAGGCCGCCGATTCAATATCTTCCGCGCGATCTCCGCGCCCAGCGCTTGGCTTTCGTGCTTGAGTTGCGCGCGTGCCGTTGCGATGTCTTGGGCGATGGCTTCTTTGGCAGCTCGAATTTTATCGTTTGCGCGATTCCGCGACTCCCGCAGCATCGACGCTTTTTCTCCCAACACCACGCGCCGCGCGGCTTCCTGCTCCACATACGCTTCGGCGCGCGCCCTTTTTTGCGCATCCTGGTAGGCGCGGAGTTTCTCCTGCGCTGCCGCTTGGATGGCTTCCGACTCTCGCCGCGCACCTTCAATCCGCGCGCTCCGGTCCACCATGACTTTTTCAAGAGGTTGGAACAGGTTTGCCCTCAGGAACCGATAAAACAGAAAGACAAGGATGACCGTGGGCAGAGCTTGGAGAACAAATTCGCCGATTTGTTTCAGAAGTTCCACTGTTCGATTATGGGATCTACGTCGCCGCCTGCCTGAAGGCCGAACCCCATGAGGCAGCGGGCAACCGCTGCACTATGCGCTTCTCCGGGGCGTACACAAAGCTAAGTTTTATAGCAAACGGGCCCGATTCCGTCAACGACTCTTGCTGGCCATCCGCGCGCTTGTTAGAATGATTTGCTCGTCGGCCCGCCGTGGCGGGCCTTGTGCGTGGCGACTCCGGGTTTTTTTGCCCGCACCGGCCCTTTCCAGCCGAGATGCCTCCCGCTCCGCGCGGGAACACAACAGATGCGCCCGTAGACGAAGGAGACTTTATGCCCGCCTTTCCCGGTGTGGACTTCATCGATTTTGATTCCTTGCTCAATGACGAAGAAAAGCTAGCCCGCAAGACCGCCCGCCAGTTCGTGGACGATGAAGTGCTCCCCATCATCGAGAAGCACAACCGGGAAGCCACTATGCCCACGCATCTAATTCCCCTCATGGCTGACCTGGGCTTTTTCGGCGCCAACTTGAAAGGTTACGGCTGCGCGGAAATGTCCAACGTCGCATACGGCCTGGTCATGCAGGAGCTCGAGCGTGGCGATTCGGGATTGCGCAGCTTCGTTTCCGTGCAGAGCGCGCTCGTCATGTATCCGATTTTCACGTTCGGGAGCGACGCGCAGAAAAATAAATGGCTCCCGCCCTTGCAGTCCGGTAAAGCCATCGGCTGCTTTGGCTTGACGGAGCCGCAGTTTGGCTCCAATCCCGGCGGTATGACGACACGTGCAGTCAAGAAGGGTGACCGCTACGTCCTCAATGGCGAAAAACTTTGGATCACCAACGGCACCATCGCCGACGTTTCTGTCGTCTGGGCTAAGACAGAGGAGAACGACACCGTCCGGGGCTTCCTCATCGAAAAAGGCACGCCCGGCTTCAAAGCTTACGACATCCATGGCAAATGGTCTCTCCGCGCCTCGGTGACATCCGGCCTTTCCATGACCGACTGCGAAATTCCCTCCGAAAACCTCCTGCCAAACTCTGGAGGCCTCAAGTCTCCCCTTATGTGCCTGAATCAGGCGCGCTACGGCATCGGCTGGGGCGGCCTCGGCGCGGCGATGGCCTGCTATTACACAGCGCTCCAATACGCCAAGACGCGCACTCAATTTAACAGCAAGCCCATCGCCTCCCATCAACTCGTCCAGGAGAAGCTCGCCTGGATGATCACCGAAATCACCAAAGGCCAACTCCTCGCCCTTCAAGTTGGTCGTCTAAAAGACGCGGGCCGAGTCGGGCACTATCACATCTCCATGCTCAAGATGAACAATGTCTGGGTGGGTCTGGAATCCGCGCGCAGGGCCCGCGACATCCTCGGCGCCAACGGTATCGTGGACGATTACTGCATCATGCGGCACATGAACAATCTCGAGTCTGTGTCCACATACGAAGGAACGCACGATATCCACAAGCTCATCATCGGAGAGCGCATCACTGGCATCCCTGCCTATGCGTAGGAAGTGCGGTCGGCCGCTTCCGGGAGGAAATTCCTGTCGGGGTGTAGGCCGTGCTTACGACTGCGCTCTTTGCTGTCAATTCGTCCGTGGTTGTGATTGAATCTGCTGATTCGGGAGCGATGATGGAAATCCAACTCAGCATGCAGTTTTTGCGGGTGGTTGAACAAGCGGCCATCGCCGCTGCGCGCACCATGGGCCAGGGCGACCGTCACAAGGCCGACGATGTCGCCGTCGAAGCCATGCGCCAGGTGATGGACGCGGTCTCCATGGACGGCACCATTGTCATTGGGGAAGGCGAGCGCGACGAAGCCCCGATGCTCTATATCGGCGAGAAGGTTGGCGCCGCTCGGCTTGGCAAGAACGGCAAGTTTCCAGCGGTGGATATCGCCGTAGATCCGCTCGAAGGCACCAACCTCTGTGCGACCGGCGCGCCGAACGCAATTGCCGTCCTTGCCGCGAGCGAGAAGGGGGGTCTGCTCAACGCTCCTGACCTCTACATGGAGAAGATTATTGTTGGGCCCACTTGCAAAGGCGCCGTGGATCTCGATGCTCCTGTCATTGACAATCTCCGCGCCATCGCCAAGCGCCTTGACCGCGACGTCGACGACCTCGTCGTCATTGTTCTGGACCGCCCGCGCCACGAAAAGCTGATGGACGACATCCGCGCGGCCGGAGCCCGCATCCGCCTGATTGGCGACGGTGACCTTTCCGCTGGTATTTCCGCTGCCGTGGTAGGCACTGGTGTTCACGCCGTCATGGGCACGGGCGGCGCTCCGGAAGGTGTGCTGGCCGCTGCTGCACTTCGTTGCCTCAACGGGCAAATCCTTGCCCGCCTCGTCGTCGGCAAGCCCGAGCATCAGGAGCGTCTCGCAAAAATGGGAATCAAGGACCCCAGGCGAATCTACGGCACGGAAGACCTCGCTCCTGGCAAAAAAATTATTTTCGCCTGCACCGGCGTTACCGATGGAAACCTGCTCCGTGGTGTTCGTTTCTTTGGCGAAGGCATCCGCACTCACTCTCTTGTTATGACGCTCGAGCAACGCCAGGTCCGATTCATCGACACCGTGCACCTCGAGAAGCGCCCGGATGTCAAAGTCCGATTCTTCTAGCAGCACGGGGCCATAGATTCCAATTTCTTATTTTCTGCACGTTCGCGAAGCTTGCTTTCATGTTGTGCGATGTCGCAACCTAAAGCCTGCCGTGCCCGCCTTCTTCGTGCCAGGTAGGAAACAACTCGCCTGGCCATTGCGTATCATTTTGATGAACAATTCAGGGGGTAGGACATGTCTACGCCGCAGACTCCATTGCCACAGAAAAGCAGCAACAATCTTTGGGTCTGGTTGCTCGGATTGGCTGCCGCGGGGATTCTGATCCTCGGTACGGGCGCATTTGTTGCTACCCGCTATCTCGTGCGCAGCGTCGAGGTCAACCGGGCCAGTTCTTCTGTGGAAATCAATACTCCTGTCGGCACATTGAAGGCCGCAAAGGATGACAACGCGAATCCCGGATTGCCCGTTTATCCCGGCGCAAAGCTTTCCCAGCCCGGAGGCACCATCGAGCTCACCACGCCGAATGAAGAATCTGTCAGCCTGACCGCTGCGCACTATCGCACGATCGATCCCATTGAGAAAGTGGACGCCTGGTACCGCGAGCAGTTGAGCTTGGATTTCAAGCGCGAAGGCCCTGGAGTAATGGTCCGAAAGAAAAACATCAACGGTGTGGTCGTAAGTTCAAACGATATCGCCTACATCTCCGAAAAAGATGACTTCGTTCGTGTCGTCGCTCTGAAGAAACAATTCAACGCTGTGGAAATTGCCCTCCTCCGCGCCGGCAAGCCGGAAACGCAGTAGTGCGTCCCGTCAAAACAGCGTCCCCAGCGCCCGATCGAATGCCCCGGCGATCCGAGGTGTTGCTTGCGCAGCAAGTAGGCTGATTCAGCCAGACCCACGCTCGACAACGAATGCCCATTCCAACTCCGAAGTTGCTCCCCGCTTACACGAATCGTCTCGCGCCGCCGAGCAGTCAGTTTGAACGCAAGAACCGGATAGATGTAAACTTCCTCTTCCCCTAAGCTCGGTGCATGCAACTAACGAAACGATTCGCGATGAAACACAACAAAGTGCAAATCAGACGGCTGAATCCTGAGCGTTGCTGGCGTGCCGTCCAGTCCCACGACGCGCGATGGGACGGAGCATTTGTCTATGCCGTTCGTTCGACAGGAATCTATTGTCGGCCATCATGTCCCTCGCGCCGTCCTCGTCGTCGCTTCACGGTTTTCTTTTTCGGCCCTGACGCCGCTGAGCGCGCAGGCTTCCGCGCGTGTCTCCGGTGCCATCCCCGCGGTCGCGCTGCGGATCCTCTCGCTTCGCGCATCGAGCAGATTTGTCGCTTCATCGAAGCTCGGCTCGACGAGAAGCTCACGCTTCCCGAACTCAGCGCCCGAGCCGGCCTGAGCCTCTTTCGATTTCTTCGCGCGTTTCAGCGCATCACCGGAATCACGCCGCGCCAATATGCTGCTGCTTGCCGCTTGCGCGCCGTCAAGTCCGGACTCAGAAAGGAAACCAACGTGACGTTCGCTCTCTATGACGCTGGCTATAGTTCGAGCAGTCGTCTGTACGAAAACGCTCCTGCCCTTCTCGGTATGACTCCCGCGACCTACCAGCGCGGCGGCGCCGGCATGAGCATCCGCTACTCGACGACCGCCTCTCCGCTCGGCTCCTTGTTGGTTGCCGCCACTCCTCGTGGCGTTTGCATGGTGAGCCTGGGCGACTCTGAGCAGAGTCTCGAACTTGCGTTGAAACGCGAATACCCTCTCGCGCAAATCCGGCGTGACTCCAACGGTCTTCAAACTTGGATTCGGTCGGTGCTTGCCCGCGTTGAAGGCAAGACGCCGAGCGGCCATCTTCCGCTGGATGTTCAGGCCACAGCGTTTCAGCACCGAGTTTGGCAAGAGCTACTCTCGATTCCACGTGGCTCCACGCAGTCCTATGCGGAAGTGGCGCGTGCGATTGGACGCCCCCGGGCCGTGCGCGCTGTGGCACGCGCTTGCGCTACCAATCCCGCCGCTGTTGTAATCCCCTGCCATCGCGTTTTGCGAAGTAACGGGGAGCTCGGCGGCTACCGTTGGGGTCGCGACCGCAAGAGCGCACTTCTTCGCGCTGAAATGGCCGCCATCGCCAATTAGAACCTACCTTGGTTCCCTTCGGTCATCATTAAGCCGTTGTTTGTTCGCTACTTTGGCGATTTCTGCGAATTACAAACCAATTTTTCCCTATTATTTAGACGATTCGTCTTGACAGGGCAAGAGTATTGGTGAATTATTCTGGCATGCGCACCATTGACAGAACGATTGACGAGACCGACCTAAAGATCTTGGAAATCCTCCAGGGAGCGGCCCGCACCTCCAATGCTGAGATTGCCCGGCAGGTGGGCATGGCTCCTTCGGCGGTGCTTGAACGAATTCGGAAACTCGAGGAAAGCGGCATCATCCGCGGCTACGAAACTCGAGTGGATCCGGGGGCGCTTGGACTGCCTCTGCTCGCTTTCGTCTTTGTGCGCACGAATGACTCTGCCCACTCGCGTCGAACCGAGGAGGTTTTAGCCGGCATTCCCGAGGTCCAGGAAGTCCACCACATTGCTGGGGAAGACTGCTTTCTGGTGAAAGTTCGCACGTCCACGCCGCAGGCGCTTGGCCGCTTGTTGCGCGAAACCATCGGCCCGCTGGAATCTGTCACCGCAACGCGCACGACCATCGTTCTCGAGTCGCAAAAAGAAAGCGGCCAGATTCCCCTGCACATCCCGGTCGTGGAGGAGTCCCATGCATGACAAGGGCGGCCACGCTCCGGGTTACCGCTGGCGTTTGATCTCGGCTTTTGCTGCGGTTTATGTGATCTGGGGCTCCACGTATCTCGCGATCCGTTTCGCAGTTGAAACGCTTCCGCCGTTTCTCATGGCGGGTATTCGCTTTCTTTTGGCGGGAGGCGTCTTATATGCCTGGGCGCTCCTGCGTGGCGCTGCAAAGCCGGATGCAATGCATTGGCGCTCCGCGTCCATCATTGGCACCTTGCTGCTCCTCGGTGGAAATGGCGGCGTCGTCTGGGCAGAGCAGTTCGTCCCCTCGGGTCTCACGGCTCTCTTGATTACTTCCGAGCCCTTTTGGGTGGTCATAATTGTCTGGCTGATGCCAGGAGGCCATCGCCCAACCGGCGGCGTCATTCTCGGAATGTTGCTCGGCCTGTTCGGGATCAGCCTGCTTGTCGGACCGGGGCATCTCGAGGGGAACAGCGTTCACCTTGGAGGCGCTGCGGTTCTGTTTCTGGCTACGCTTTCGTGGGCGGCTGGTTCGCTCTATTCGACCAAAGCACGCCTTCCTGGTTCCGCCGTTTTGTCCGCTGGCATGCAAATGCTTGCTGGCGGCGCTGTGCTCACTCTTTTCGGTACTCTCGTCGGAGAATGGAACAAGCTTGCGTGGCACAGCATGTCAGCCCGCTCCTTGTTCGCAGTTGCCTACTTGACTCTTTTTGGCTCCATCGTTGGGTTTTCGTCATACTTCTGGCTCTTGAGGAACACGACGCCCGCGCGCGCCTCCACGTACGCGTTTGTCAATCCTGTTGTGGCTGTCATTCTCGGCTGGGCCTTTGCCGGCGAATCCATCACCCCACGCACACTCGCGGCCACGGCCATCATCGTCGTCTCCGTGATGCTCGTCATCCTGCGCCATGCGCCGGCCGCCGACGAGCTCACGCTGGAGCCACTCGATGCACCCGCAGTTCCCCCTGCCGCCGTGAAGACGAATCCTGAATTGGGCAGTAGTACCGGAGTTTGATGTATTGCGGTTGCATCGTTTACCAGTCGCGGGCGGGATTCATGAAATGATTCAGACACTGCGTTGAAGAAGAGAATTCGGATGGGAGGCGACAGCGCGGGTTGTTACCCCTGCGGTTTGACCTTCGTCACACCCTTCGGCCAAACCTTCTTGAAGCGAGAATCGGGGATTTTCGGGTTCCGCATGATGTTCGTATAGTGAATTTCCAGGTAGTCCCCGGAACCGGTTTCGAGAAATTTCTGTCGCACTGGCAGCCAGGTGGCTTCATCAATCCACAACTGGATTTTCGAAAACTGCTCCCTCACTTTGTCGGACTTGGGAGTCAAATCCAGCAGAAAAACTTTCTTCTTGTCGATCGTCTGCTCGCCTTCCAGCGTCACGAGGTAGCCCTTCTTCAGGTCTTTGCCGGAGCTTCCAAAACCCAGCAGCAAAAACTGGTCCACCAGCGCGCGGTGTTTGCCCAGGTCGTACTCGTCCACCCGTTTGGCCTTCGGGTTGTACACAAAAAGTTTTCCGCCATCGCGCAGGATAATTCGTCCGTCGGGTGCGTTCAGTTCGAGCAGCATCTTGTCGTCGCCGCGAACCAAAATCTGCCCCGACTCGGTGGAGCGGTCATTAACGACTACCGTCACTTTCGTTCGTTCCACGTTTGCGCTCAGCGCGTGGAATGATTTCGCTTCGGAGTCCAATTGCTTGAGCAGGTCCTCAAGCGTCCAGCTTGTCTTGCTCTGCGCCTCCACGGGTTGCCCCGCTGTCCACACGACGCTCACAACTGCGAGCATCGCCGCCAGCAAACTGAATCGTGGTCTCAGGATTCTCAAAGATCCTCTCCCTGCCCAGAATCGCAGCATCCTACCACACCCCTCTTGAGATGCGGAAAACACACCAGAAGTTCCGCGAGCATGGAATCGGATTAGAAACTGCGCGGTAGGGAAAGTTCTACTTCTTCTTGACGACGATGTCGTAATACAGAATGGTGCCGTCATCGCCACGAACCGGGTCAATTCGTTCGATCTTGAAGCTGCGGTTATGAAGTTCTTCCACGTTTTTCCGCAGCACATCGTGGGTTTCTTTTTCCAGTTCCGGGGTACGCTTGGGAATCGAGAGCAGATGCGCATCCACTCGGTAGGTGCGCGTCGGACTGGACGAATCGTCCGCGACCAACTGAACCTGCGCCTGGTGCCCCGGCGGCCCCAGTTGTGGCTGGTCGTCAAACCATGTCCGCGGCGAAAGAAAGACAAAAAGCACGACGGAACCCACGAGTACATCATAAGGCCACGTACCGCGCTCGTAGGACCAGAATATCGTGTTGGAGATTCCCCGCCAGAGCGTCCGCATCTCAGTCCTCAGGTACGCCGTCTACAATGACGCCGTCGCGCATGTGCACCACACGGCCCGCGTACGCCGCCGCTTCCGGATTGTGCGTGATCATGACAATGGTCTGCCCTAGATCCCGGTTAAGCTGCCGCAACATTCCGAGCACGATTTCGGAATTCTTCGAGTCCAAGTTTCCAGTGGGCTCGTCAGCCAAGATGATCTTCGGTTCGTTGATGATTGCCCGGGCAATCGCCACCCGCTGCTGCTCTCCACCCGAAAGCTCCGAGGGCTTGTGGTGGAGCCGGTCAGTTAGCTTTAGCATGCTCGTCACCACTTCGAACCGGTGCGGGTCGAACCCGTTGCCGTGAATATGCTGCGCAATGGCGATGTTGCCGTACGCATCGAGCGTGGGCAGCAGGTTGAACCTCTGGAAGACAAAGCCCACTTTGTGGCGTCGCAGTCTCGTCCGTGCCGCGTCGCTCAGGGCCATCATGTCGTTGCCGTCCACCAGTACGTGTCCCCGCGTCGCCTGCGCCAACCCTCCAATCACATACAGCAGCGATGATTTCCCGCAGCCGGAGGGCCCCATCACCGCCACAAACTCGCCCGGCAGCACGTCAAAGTTCACGCCCCGCAGAGCGGAAACCTCAACTTTGCCGCTGCGATACACCTTCCACAAGTTTTCCGTTTTCAGTATCGGATCCACGTCCCGCTCACCAGGAAGGAAGCCCTCGTCTGTAGGCGCAATTATTGTAGCTGCGTTTCGCATTCCTGCCTAGCCTCTTCGCCTTTCTTCATTCATACGAAAGCGCTTCCACTGGATCTTTTCGACTGGCCAGCCAGGCCGGATAGCTTGCCCCGACCAGGCCACCTACAATCGCAATGCCCGCCGCATTCAGGACCCACTCCGCGGTCACCAGGATCGTCAATGTCGGGAACACTCGCATCAGCACGGCCCGCATCCCGAATGTCATCCCGATGCCCGTCAGTATGCCGATTCCGCAAATCAGCGTCGTCTCGCTCAGCAGCGCCTGGACGATGTACGCTTTTGAAGCTCCCAGAGACTTCAGTACTCCAATTTCCCGCGTTCGCTCGATGATGATCGTGTACATCGAAAGAAAGATCACCAGGAACCCGATGGCGACCGCCAGCGCGATCATCGAATTGATAAACGTTTGAAGCCCCGGCAGGTTGGATGACGTCATGAGGGATAGAAAATCCTTCAACGGCCGGATTTCATACCGCGGGAAAACTTTCCGTAGCTCGTCCGCCACCGCGGGTGTGTGCTCCGGCCGCGTCAGCTTGATGAAAAACACGCTGGCTTTGTCCCGCGCGCCCGAAAGCTCTTGCAGCGTCTGGATCGGCACAAACAGCCGCGCTCCTTTGCCGTGCTCCACGATCCCCGCCACGCGGAAATCAGTGTCCAACAGGCGCAGCGCCTGTCCCACCTTCACTTTCTTCGCCTTGGCGTACCAGTCGTCCACCAGGATGTCATTCGGCGCCGCCATCTCACCACCCTCATGGAATACAAATCCTCCGGAAACCGACCTGAACGTTTCCGCTTCAATCCCGTACACAATGTCGAGGCCGCCGCTCGCGTTGAATTGCAACAGCACGGGTGCCACAGCCTGTACGTATTTCATTTCTTCCAATTTTTCGCGGATCTTGATCGGCATGGGCGCTCCGCTGAACGCCATGAACACCGACGCCGACGGCGGCTGCAGCATCAGGTCCGCCCCAACGCCTTCCACCCGTTTTGCTGTCTCGTGCAATAGCCCGCTCGTCAGCCCCACAACCATGATGACCAGCATCACCTCGACACCCACGGCAATCACACTGATCACCGTCCGTACTGGCCGATGGAACAGGTTGCGCAGGATCATCTCCCAGATCAAGGCCGGTCCTCCTTGCCTTCTTCGCCCACGCGCACCAGTTCCGTCCCCGGAGGCTGCTCCAGCCGGAAGCGTTCCACCGCGATATCCTCATTCAGTGTCAGTTTCGTGATCCGCACTTCGAGTTGATAGTCGTCGTGAGGCCGCACCAGCCACACGTGCCTTGGGAAGCGCAGTTCACCGACCGGCTGCCAATCCTCGTAACGGATATCTGCAAGCAGCCTCCCGCGAGTACCGTAGACTTGAATGCGCGCAATGTTCAAATCGGCCCGGTCGAACCAGATTTTTCGCGCGATCTCAGCGCCGTCCGCTTCGCGCACCTGTGTCAGAACGTAGTAGCGTCGCGGTGGCGCGTCAAACTCTTCAAATAGGACAGTCTTGCCCGCTGGCAATTCCTTCCAGAAAAGCGCGTCGAGCAGGTGCTGCGGTCGCAAATTCTCGATCGGCTTTTTCGCCGGCCGCTCCAGCTCCGTCGGCCCAACCACAAACTTGTTCTTGGACGGGATAAAGATGCGGAACGTTTCGCCGTCGCTTACCATGTCGAAAATGTTCTTGGCCACGACAGGCGCCTGTCCAATCATGCGGATGCTTGCGGGCCGTTGCGCAAGGATGAATCCACGCACGTCGTGGTAGTCCTCGATCACCCCTGTGTACGTCGAGCCAGCCACCGGGTTCAGTTCCACCCCGGCGTTCAGGCTTCGCACCGCACGGGCCTGCTGGTTGTATTGTTCCACGAGATGATCCGCCGTGGCTTCCAGCGACGGCCGCATTTCCGCCGCCGGCACGCGAGTTACTGTCTTGACTGCACCTCCACACCCCGCCGCCAAAACTGGCAGCACTGCCAGCAAAACCATACGAATTCGAACCCGTATTTTCAGCGTTTCCCTTCGCACAAAGACCAATATTGCAATCTAGCAGCCATTCACAGGACCGTCAATCGAACCGCTTCATGCTTGAGATTTTCCGCTATCGAGAGATCCGCGCTTCGACCGCAAGCTCCTTCAGCACAGGAGTCACTCGCCGGATCACTTCGCTGGCCCACAGCCTTTTTGTGAGCAGCGTTAGAAAGCCGCCTTCAAAGTCGCACACTGCACAGAAAAAGTAGTTGGTGTACGTCTGATGATACGCGTCCACTCCACGCTTCGCCAGGTCACCTTCCAGAGTTGCATCGCCCGTTGCCAGTGGTCCGCCCGAGCGCACTCCAAAAGTCTCCCCCTCGAACCGTTCCAGCAGGGCCGATAAAGCACCGTCATGCGGGGCGCTAATGACCAGACACTTCCCTGTCTCGCGATAGTCAATGCCGTGTCGCCCGCAGAAATCTCGCACCCGTTCCAGGTGGCTGAAAAAGTCGAACGCCCAGGGCTCCGTCGCAGACAACGCCGTCAATACCCGTCCCCAAATCTGCGCCGCATCGGCCCCGCGCACGGGCTCGCGGTTTTCCGGCTCGATCAGCTCCAGCCCGATGGCCTTCACATCCCCACCCAGGTCCAGCGGTTCAACCTCCAGGAGATATGTCACTCAACCCCTTTTCTTCAGCAGGACGTCTTGTGCGCGCAAGCACAAGTTCAGTTTCCTCTTCGGGCCGCAAGTACTCGCTACGAGTCATTTCTCTTTTCAGTGGCTTCAAAAGTCCTCTGAAATTCCACCGACTCTTTCCGCAACTCCAGCCAGTCGAAAAACGCATCCGGTGTCTCCAGCCAGATTTGAAACCATTTCGCAATCTCGCCCTTTTCCGCGCGTTTCTGTGCTTCTACTTTGGGGTTGCGCGAAATCATCTCTGCGCGCCGCTTCCCCAGCCTTGCCACTTCCAGCACGCGCTCCGCTGCCGCTGCTTCGCTCTCGATCACAAACTTGCGCCACAGTTCGTCCAGCCGGATCAAGCACATTTCGGCCTCTTCCAGCGTCGAGAAGTGCAGCAAGTCGTGAAACTCTTCCTCATAACGGCCGCCGGTGTCCGCGCGCAACGACCACACGACGCGCAGCCCCGCATCCTGCAGCACTCCCGCGATGTGGTCCGGTGAGGTCTTCACGGAATCGCCCAGCCGAGCAGCGAGCTGCCGGCGAATTTGCTCAAATTCCGCTGGCGTAAATCGCGCCACCTTCAGTCCCCGCGCAATTTCGAGAATCAGGTCTTTCTTCGTCTGCTGTTGTTCTCTCGTCATCGCGGTTTCCGCTGGGGGCCTTCATGCACGCCCGTCATTGCTGAGTCGCGCCTTCCATTCTGCGCCTGCAGTCGCCGGAAACGCATCACATTGCGATTGTGCTCCTCAAGAGTGCGGCTAAAGACGTGTCCACCCTGGGCGTTGGAGACGAAGTAGAGATTCTCAGTTACCGAAGGACGCAGCGCCGCAAGGAGAGACGCCTCCCCCGGGTTCGCGATTGGCCCCGGTGGCAGCCCTACATTGCCGTACGTGTTGTACGGTGACTTGAATTGCAGATCTTTTCCATTCAGCGATCCATCATACCGGTTCGCCAACTCCAGAGCGTAAATCACCGTCGGGTCACATTGCAGCGCCATGCGCCGCTTGAGCCGGTTCAAAAAGACTCCCGCCACGAGCGAGCGCTCCTCAGCGACTCCCGTCTCCTTTTCCACCAGCGAAGCCAGGGTCACTATTTCCGTCACCGGGCGCCCATCCGCCATGGCTTCGTCTTTCTGCAACCGACCCCACACCTCGCGAAACCTTTTCACCATCGTCTCCACGATTCGTTGCGGCGTCACCTTCCTCGGAAACTGATAGGTGGCTGGGAATAGAAAGCCCTCCAGGTTTTTCGCCTTTGGCGCCAAGTCGCGAATCAGCGACGAATCATTCACCGCCGCAAGAAATGCCCTCCGGTCCGTTAGCCCTTCGCGCTCGACGATTTCCGCGATCTCAAAAGTCGTTTTTCCTTCTGGAATCGTCAACGAATGGAAGAAAATTCGTCCTTCGGACAGCTTTCGGAATACTTCGATTGGTGACATTGGGCGGTCGAAAAAATATTCGCCTGCTTGCAACGTCGCCGGAGACTTCCACCGGCAAAGCACTTCGAATGCCACGCGGTTCTGCACCACGCCGTTTTCCGCCAGCCGACGGGCAATCGCGGCGCTCGACATCCCTCGCGAAATTTCCACGAACACCCCGCTCGTCGCAAAGCCCTGGTAGGACTTCTGCCATTCTGCGACCAACCACACCCCTCCGGCGCCAGCAGCCGCCAGCGCCAACAGCAGCAGCGCAGCCCCCGCCCGCCCCGCTTTACTTCCTCGCTGACTTTCGCGTTTGCTCACGATTCAGAAAATCCCTCAGGATTACCGCTGCCGCCACGGCATCGATTCGATCGCTGTGCTTGCCTCGTTTCGTCTTTGTCCTCGCTGTTGTCTCTTGTGCTTCCCAACTACTCAGCCGCTCATCGAACATTTCCACTGGCAGTCTCAATTCCTTTTGGATGCGCGCGGCAAACCGTACAGCCTCTTCAGCCATGTCTCCAGCACTTCCATCCAAACGCACTGGATGTCCGACCACAATTCTTCCCACCCCGAGTTTCTTTACAACATCGCGCAACCGCCGCAAGTCGTTTCTGCGGTTCGTCCGTTCGAGTGTCTCGAGTGGCTGTGCCGTTAATCCCAGCTCATCGCTGATGGCCAGCCCGATTCGTTGCCGGCCGTAATCAATGGCCAGAATCCTCCGCGCATTAGATTGCACTTCTCCAAACTTACTGGATTTCATCAGTACGCAAGTATATCGCGCCTGTCCGCGTGCCGGGGAAAACACACTTGCTTAGCGCATTGTGTGGTTCCTGGACGAAATGGCCGGAGCATGAGTTGTTTAAGCTTGGCCTGCTTATTTCTGGAGAATGCTGCGGCGAATCACCGCCGTATTGACGCAATTCCACAATCGGGAGATCATCGAATCAGCGAAATGGAACCTCAAGCAGGTGTTATGCATCTCATATTCATCGCAAAATGACGAAAACCGCCGACGCCATTAAGTACTCCATCGTGGTGCCCGTCCTGGACGAGCAGGAGAACATTCCCCCTCTTTACGTCAAGCTCACAGAGGTCATGGATGGGCTCGCGGAGTCCTACGAAATCGTCTTTGTGGACGACGGCAGCCGTGACCAAACCTACAAAGTCCTCTCCGAAATCTACGAGTCCGACCGCCGCGTTAACGTCATCCGTTTTCGCCGCAACTTCGGTCAGACGCCTGCCCTCAAGGCTGGCTTCGATTTCGCCCGCGGTGAGATTATCATCACATTGGACGCAGACCTCCAGAATGACCCGGAGGACATTCCTCGCCTCCTTGCCAAACTCGACGAGGGCTATGACCTCGTCAGCGGCTGGCGCAAGGACCGCAAGGAGCCCTGGCTCAGGCGCCGCCTCCCCAGCATCATCGCCAACGGAATCATGGCTCGGCTTTCAGGCGTCCCGCTGCACGACTTCGGATGTACCTTGCGGGTTTACCGCCGCGAAATTATCCAGGATCTCCCACTCTACGGCGATCTCCATCGCTTCATTCCCGCGCTCGCCAGTTGGTCCGGCGCTCGCATGACGGAGCTTGTCGTCCGCCACCATCCGCGCCACCGCGGGCATTCCAAGTACGGCCTCGGCCGCATCAGCCGCGTCGTTCTCGACTTCTTCAGCGTTAAGTTCCTCCTCGACTACTCCACCAAGCCGCTCCAGTTTTTCGGTCTCTTCGGCCTGCTCGGTACCTCCATCGGTGGCGCGCTTGGCTTCTATCTTTTTTATTTGAAAGTGGTCCTGGGCGAATCGATCTTCATCAAACATGGGCCGATGCTTTTGCTTTCCATGGCATTAATTGTCAGCGGCATTCAGTTCATCTCCATCGGCCTGCTCGGCGAAATGCTTGCCCGCACCTACTTCGAGTCTCAGGACAAACCCGTCTATTCCGTTCGCGAAGTCAAAAGCCGCCGCCAGGAGGCCCTTGCCCGCGACCCCCACGACGCCAGCCCTCCCCGCTCCTAGTTTTTTCGTCTTGTCATTCTGAGCCCAGCTAGGATTTTTTCCGGTTGCGGTTTAGGCGGCGAAGTTTTCTTTCTACTTCGCAGCCACAATTGCGTCCGCAATACGCGCAACTTGCGCCATTTCCGCCACGTCATGCACCCGCACAATGTGCGCCCCGCCGAAAATGCTGGCTGCCACTGTCGTTGCACTTCCCCACACCCGTTCGTTGGGAGGTAATGGCTTCTTCGTGCTCCCAAGAATCGCCCCAAGGAAAGCCTTGCGCGAGGTTCCCACCAGCAGCGGATAACCCAACCGCCTGAGTTCCGGTAGCTTGGCCAGCAACTCACAATTCTGCACAAAACTTTTTCCAAACCCGATCCCGGGATCGAGAATGATCTGCCACTTCGCGACGCCCGCCTTTCGCGCTCGAGCGACCGCTGCTCGCAGCCCGTCAGCCACGTCGCGCATCACGTCCCGCGCAAACGGCCCCTTCTGCATCGTGCGCGGTTCTCCTCGCATGTACATCAGTATCAGCGGCAGCCCGTGTCTCCGCGCCACGTCCGCGATTTTCGGGTCCGTCCGCAGCGCCGAGACGTCATTGATGATTTCTGCCCCGGCCTTCACCGCTGCTTCCGCCACCGCCGACTTTTGCGTGTCAATTGAAATTGCAATTCTCAATCTGCCGCGCAGGCGCTCCAGTACCGGCAGCACTCTGCGAAGTTCCTCCTCCGCGCTGACTTCCGCGCTCCCCGGTCGCGTGGACTCGCCGCCGATGTCCAAAATGTCTGCGCCTGCTTTTTCCATCTCCAGAGCGTGCTTCACCGCCGTGTCCACCGCAAAAAACTTCCCGCCATCCGAAAAGCTGTCCGGCGTCACGTTGAGCACGCCCATCAGCAGCGTCCGCTTGCCCAACACGAGGGTCCGCTTGGGGAGTTTCAACTTGAATTGTTTCCTGTGAAACAATTCTGCTTCCTCCTTATGGAGCGCCGGCCACGTAGTACGTTACGCGGTGCACCACTCGAACGTCCGCCCGCCCCGGCAATTCCACCTTCAGCATTCTCCAGCCGCGCATTCCAGCTCCCGCCGCGGGGTAATAACCCAGGGTGTATTGCGCCCGCAAGTTTTCCGCAATTCGCCGGTAAATGGTGCTCAGCGTCTCGATCTCGCGTAAGAAATAAATTCGTCCGCCCGCTCGTCGAACGAGTTCCGCCAAATAAAGCGTGTAGTGCGGCATCTCCAGCTCGCGCGCCTTGGCGGTGATCAGGGTTCCATTTCGGTGCGCCGCCAGCCAATTTTCGGTCATGCCTTTCGGCCGCGGCTGCGTGGAGACCGCCTGCATTTCGACGCCCGCCGAAGCCAGCGCCCGCGCTACGTCTTCAAACGTCAGCCGCCCGCTCGCATCGCCCGTACGCGGCAGCGCGCTCTCCGGCGACCAGGTCAGTCCCAAGCCGCTGTCCTGCCCGTCGGTCAGAAGGACGATTGTCTTCCTTCCTTTTCGCCCGCGGAACAATTCCTGCGCCACAAGGTACACCGCCTCGTAGATGTTTGAGCCTCGCTTCGGCGAAGGCCCGCGCGCCACGCTCACTTGTTCGATGGCCTTCTCCAGCGCCTCGCGGTCGCGCGAAAACGGCAGGAGCAAATATGCGTCCGCGTCAAACGCCACCACCGCCACTTCGTCTTGCGCTTCGAGTGCTACGGCCAGGGTTCGCGCCGCCGCTTTCATCTCCGCCATGTCGCGGAGCACGCTTGGGCTCGCATCCATCACCAACGCCACGTTTGCCGCCTCATTCGACGCGTCGAAGTGCTCCACAGCTTGCGGCACTCCGTCTTCAAGTACGCGGAAATCCTCCCGCCGCAACTCACGCACAGGCGTCCCGTCCTGACGAAGCACTGTGCAATTCAGCTCCACTAAGTTGACGCCAACGCGCAGCGTCGCCCGCCCATCGTCTGACGCTTCCGCGGTTTCATTCTTCGCGCCGCCGGTTTTTCGACGGTACTCGATCTCCCCGCTCCGCGCGTTTCGCCGAGTTTCCATGCCGGCCCCAAGTCGTTGCGGTTTCGGCGTTTTCGCTTTGACCTGCGCTTCGATTCCGCGTATGGCGGGACTCACAAGCATCAACCACACGGCAGCCTGCAGGAGTACGGATGGACGCACCCGGAAGTTTTTCCTCTGCCTCATCTTGGGATTCAGCGATGGCACAAGCGTGCAGTATGCCAGAAGGCGGGTCAGCTCTGCTTAGTCGAGGTCGAAATCCCGGATCGGCTTTTCGATTGGCTGATCCTTGGCCTTTTTCAGGCCTTCCTCGAACAGCCGGTCGAACACGTCTGATTTCTTCTTCTCATACTCCACCGATTGTTTGTATTTCTCTTCCCGGCGTTCTTCTTGCTCGCGCAGCAGCCGAGCCGTATCAGAAAGATCTACGTCCGGCGCAGCCTTGGGCGGCGCTTCGTGAGAGAGCACCACAGCCAGCTCCGTGTCCACGACAAGCTTCGCTTGGCAGCACGGGCAGGTGACGTCAATCGTCGGCGTGCTTTTCTTCGCCATGCGGCTATTCTACTCCTGAATAATCGCGCGAAAAAACACCCCTGAAAAAATGAAGGGGCGACTCGCAGGTCGCCCCTTTGTCCCATCCACTCAATCCGCCTTGATTATGCCGGAGCGGGTTTTTCACCCTTGGCAAAGCCCGGCGCGGTTTGCGGTTCTCTCCGCGGCGCAAGCGAAGGCTCCTTGCCCGGCACGGCGGGCGCCGATGGAGGCGCCGGACGCGTCTTTTCCGGTAGCGGCTTGCCTTCGATGACCAGCTTCAGCTCGACGGCGTCCAGCACTTCGCGGACGAGCAACGCTTGCGCAATTCGCTCCAGCATGTCGCGATTCGTGTCCAGGATCGTCCGGGCATTTGTGTACGCCGCCGTGACGATCTTCTTCACCTCATGGTCAATCCGGATGGCCGTCTCTTCCGAGTAATCGCGGTGCTGCGCGATTTCCCGGCCAAGGAAGATTGCCTCCTCTTTTTTCCCGTAAGCAAGCGGTCCCATTTCGCTCATGCCCCAGTCGCACACCATATGTCGCGCGATTTCCGTCGCGCGCTCGATATCGTTCCCGGCTCCCGTCGTCACCTTGCCGAGGAAGATTTCTTCCGCGGCGCGCCCCCCCATCAACACTGCAAGCTGCGCCTCAAGGAATTCCTTGGTGTAGGTGTGTTTGTCGTCGATGGGCAATTGCATCGTTACGCCCAGCGCCATGCCGCGCGGGATGATCGTCACCTTGTGGATCGGGTCGGCGCCCGGCGTGAGCGCCGCAACCAGCGCGTGCCCTCCCTCGTGGTATGCCGTGTTGCGCTTCTCTTCTTCGGAGAGGATCATGGACTTCCGCTCGACGCCCATCAGGACTTTGTCCTTGGACATCTCAAAGTCCACCATGAGCACCATTTTGCGGCTTTGTCGCGCTGCCCACAGCGCCGCTTCGTTCACCAGGTTGGCCAGATCGGCGCCAGAAAAGCCCGGCGTCCCACGCGCGAGCACGGACAAATCAACGTCCTCCGAGATCGGCACTTTGCGCGTGTGGACCCGCAGAATCTCTTCGCGGCCCTTCACGTCCGGCCGCGGCACCACCACCCGCCGGTCGAACCGCCCCGGCCGGAGCAGCGCCGGGTCCAACACGTCTGGCCGGTTTGTCGCTGCGATCAGGATGACTCCCTCGTTGGACTCGAACCCGTCCATCTCCACCAAAAGCGCGTTGAGCGTCTGCTCACGCTCATCGTGGCCACCGCCCAAACCGGCGCCGCGGTGGCGGCCTACCGCGTCGATTTCGTCAATGAAGATGATGCACGGCGCATTTTTCTTGCCCTGCTCGAAGAGGTCGCGCACGCGGCTCGCGCCCACGCCCACGAACATCTCCACGAAGTCGGAGCCGGATATCGAGAAGAAAGGCACGTTGGCCTCGCCGGCAATCGCCCTTGCCAGCAGCGTTTTGCCCGTTCCCGGCGGCCCTACCAGCAACACGCCCTTCGGAATACGCCCGCCCAGCTTCTGGAATTTCTGAGGGTCTTTGAGGAAATCGATGATCTCCTGAAGCTCTTCCTTCGCTTCGTCAATTCCGGCCACGTCCTTGAAGGTTGCCTTTTTCTGCTGCGCCGTAAGCAGCCTCGCGCGCGATTTCCCAAAACTCAGCGCTTTGTTTCCGCCCGCCTGCATCTGCCGCATCATGAAGATCCAGAATCCCACGAGCAGCAAAAATGGCAGCGCGTTCAGAATGAAGGTCAGCCAATCGCTGCGCGTTTCCTGTTTGATATGAATCGCCGCACCCTTGTCGCGCAGCAGTTTGTTCAAAACCGGAATTTCTTCTTTGTCGATCGTCAGGCGAAACGTTGCCCCGGATTCCTTCAGTTTGCCCGCCACTTCCGCGCTGATCGGCGAAATCGTCAGCGTAACGTCCGCCACCCGCCCTTGCTCCGCATACGCCATGAACTCGGAATAGCTCGGCTCCTGCTCACGCAGGGCTGGGTTGCTGGTCGAAGCCATCTTCCACAGCACAACCGCCAGCAACAGAATGAACATCCAGAATAGAATTGATCTTGCCGTTGAATTCACGTCGTTACCTCTTCGACCTTTTCTTGTTCCGGTTCTTCTTGGCCCGTCCAGCGGCGCCCTTGTTCCCGCCCCGCTGCGCACCGCTCATTGCTCCGATGAACGGCAGGTTCCGGAAAAGTCCGTGGCGTTCCGGCAGTCCATATCCCACCAGATACTTAGATGCTGTCTGCACGCAAAAGTAATCAGGCTGGAAGTCCACCTTGCGTTCCTGCGGTTTATCGATCAGCACCGCTGTGCGCAGGGACTTCGGCCGGCTGTCCAGCAGTCGCTTAGCCCAGAAGTCCAGCGTCACGCCGGAGTGCAGCACGGCGTCCACCAGAAGCACATCTCGGTCCCGCAGGACGGGCTCCGGACTGAAAAAAATCTCTTTTCGCTCGTATCCGCCGACATTCACGTCCCGGATTTCCGCGCGCACAAAGTGACACACGACCGGACACTTGATCTGCCGCACCAGGTCCGCCACGAACACAAACGAACTGTCCATAATCGCCACCAGGTCCACAGTGCGTCCGCCATAGTCTCGCGAGATTTCCCGGCCCATTGCTGCCACCCGGGCCGCCAATCGCGCGGACGAAATCACGACCTTTGGTCTGAGTTTCACAGTGATTCCTCAGCGATTGCCACGGCCGCGCGTGTATTTTCATTCGCGGCAAATTCTTTGGCCACAGGCAGTTTCCCGGCCCAGACCAACTTTCCGCCACTGGTCAGGACCGGCCAATCCCTTCGCTCCCGAACAGGAATTCTGTAGTCCTGAAAGAGTCGTTTCATTTTCCGTACGCTCTGCCGGCCTGTTGGGAGATATGCATCCCCGGGTCGCCAGTTTCGGAAGAGGAGCGGCGGGCGAAGCAGTTCCCGGTCGAGGGCTGCAGTCAGAATACTAGTGTCCCTCGCCCCACTGGGCCAGTCAATCACTTTCAGCCAGAGCCGTTTCCCAATTTCCGGAATGAGCACCTTCGCTGTGCCGTCTTCGGTCAACTCCACACCATATTCATACGACCCCGTCGCCTCGTTTGTTTCCTCGTCCTTCTCGTTTATGCGCGGTGGAGCCGTGAATACCAGCCTGTCAAACACCCGCTCGACTCCCGCGCCACCGGGCAGCGGAACTCTCTGCCCACTGCGGCCCTCCCGCGCTAGACGAAGTACCTGTTCAACGTGCACCGACCCCAATTGACCCCGCTCCCCGCGGCTCTCTGCTGCCAGCCTCCGAATCAACCGCTTGCTGACCGCTTCCACGGATGGCGTCCTGCCGCCTGCCGGAGCCCAGATTCCGCGAAGGACAGGCGGTTGGATCAAATCCGTGATGCAAATCGAAAGCGCGTCTCCACTTTGAGTCACGCTGCTCTCAAAACAGCTTTGCACCATCGCCGCCCAGAATGATTCTTCCTCCTGAACCAGGTTGGCCAATTCGCTCAGGTGCTTCACTGCGGCTGGATGGAGTTCGCGCTCGATGTGCGGAAGCACGCTATGGCGCACTCGCGCCCGCAGCCGCGTCAAGTCCCGGTTCGAAGCGTCTTCGCGCCACTCCTGCCCGCGCGCGCGGAGTTCCTCACGCAGTTCCTCCCGCCGCGTTTCCAGTAGCGGCCGTACGACATGTCCCCTGGTTGGATGAATCCCCGCAAGCCCCGCGGGGCCCGTGCCTCGCGCCAAGCGCGCCAGCACCGTCTCCGCCTGATCGTCTGCTGTGTGTCCCACAGCAATTCGCTCGGTGCGGCCCGCCGCCACCAACCCTTCCAAGAAACCGTAGCGCAATCGCCTTGCCGCGTCCTCCAGGTTCCACCGGTTTTCACGCGCCCGCGCTTCTACGTTCTCACTTCCAACCATGAATTCCAATCCGCTCCGCGCCGCCAGATTTCTCACAAAGTCTTCGTCTGCGTCCGATTCTCGTCCGCGCAATTGGTGGTTGAAATGCGCGACCAGCAGCGTGATGCCTAGCTTTTTTTGCAGCTCCATGAGGGCCAGCAGCAAAGCAACTGAATCCGCTCCGCCGGACACGGCGACGCATACCCGGTCGCCGGCCCGCAGCATGCCGTGCTTTCGAATCGTGCCTTCCACCTGAGCCAGTAGCCGTGCGTTCATCCGTCCATGACCTTGTTTGCTTGTTTCCGCTGCTCCTATCGTAACAGCCGCCCCGCTCCGGACAAATTTCTCTCTTAAAAACAAAAAACCCGGCTGGCCGTTCGAGGCCAGACCGGGCTCAGTTCGCCCGCAACGGTGACTAATGCTCTGACAGTTGGCTCGCCATCAAGCCGCGGCTGTGCGCGATTCGCCGGTCGAGCGCCACCGCGGCGAAGTATGCACAGCTCTGACGTTCGCGCTCCATTCGCCTCTCCAGAGCCGGCGCGATTTTTCGGAACGCTGCGCGCGCAATGGTCAGCAGCCCGAAATACGTGCGTACGGCGCCGATTTCACGGCCGTCGTCGCCCGGCTCCGGGCACATCCGCACCAGTTGCAGCAATCTCTCGAAGTCCTGTCCGGCCACGTGGCGGTTGCTGATGCCGGTCACTTCGCGCGCCTGGTCCGACAGATCCACACGCTCATACGCCGCGATCAACGATCGGCAGTACGACACGAAGAATTGCAGAAATCCGGCGATGGCAATTACAAATATCAGCGCTGCAATCATTGGTCATGTCCTTGGGTCGCGGCGACGCGGGCTGTCGCAATGCGCGCTTCTTCCGGAACCTTCGCAAACGTATAAGCCCAGGCCAATGGCAACCACATCGCCAGAACCTGCGGCAGGTAAGTCCACACCGTGCTGTGCCCCGGAGAAAGGAGATGCAGAGAATAGTTCGCGGCAAACGCGCTGAAATACACTCCCAGCGCGGACACCAGTTGGATGACTTGTGTCCGAGTCTCCCGCAGCTTCATCACCGCGCCCCACAGCAGGTACGTTAATACGAGACCCACAAAGTAGAGGTTTTGAGAAAGCTCAACCACAAATCGCGTCTTGGAGATGAAACTCGCGCTCGAATTCACCAGCACCTGCCAGGTGAACCACGAAGTCAGCGCCAGCAGCAGCATTGCGCCGACACGCAGGTAACGGTTCACGCCCATTTCTTGAAACACGTGCGAGTACAGGCCCATCAGAGCGAAGTACAGACAAATGGTCAGGATGGCGTCGGAGTAAAAATAGAAATAGCGGTATTCAAGCGAGAGAAAACCGTACTTCCAGAAAATGACAAACCGCCCGGCGGTCAAAAGCGCCGCAGCCAGCATGTATAGATTCAGGGGGAAGTAGCGGAAGAACACACGTCCCTTGCAGGCACACACCACCACGCCCGCCGGCAAGAACGCGCCGAGCATCCAAAGTACGAAGTCCACTGAGCCAAGCACTGTCGAGTCCTCTGTGCCCCGGCTCAGTATACTCTATTTTCGAGTTACTGCGCCCAGGGCGGCGGGGGAGGAGGGCCTCCACCGTTCTGCCAGGGCGGGGGAGGCGGTGGGCCTCCACCGTTCTGCCACGGCGGGGGCGGCGGCGGTCCGCCACCATTCGCCATGATCGTCGGAGCCGCGCCCGCATTCGCCGACATGGCGATGTTGCGCAATCCGATGGCACTTACGAGCACCAGAAGCACCAGTGCTACCACCACTGTCCAACGCTTCATTTACTTCCTCCGGCTGGTCTATTACCAGCTTCCGGAGAAAGTATGGTAGTGACTCTGCATACAACTATGCAGAATCTAACGGAGTGTGCCTAAACGGTACACACCCCCGCCCCCGGCTCCGAGCCAGGGTTTTTCTGGTCCGCCTGCATCTTAGGCTTCGGCAGCTTTGGCGGTCAAGAGTACGACAGTACCACTAATCCTTTCATCGCCTCTCGACTCGTCTCCTTGGGTAACATCGCGAATCGGGTTACCTTGACACTTCCCCCGCTCACTCCTTACCATGGTTTGGTTACGCCCGTGCCGGTGTAGCTCAGGGGTAGAGCGAGGGTCTCATAATCCCTAGGTCGTGGGTTCGAGTCCCACCGCCGGCACCAAGATTCTTCTAGTCTTACAAGCCAAATCATCTTAGGAAATTTGTGGGAATTGTGGTGGCTGCTGTTTCGTGCATCTGCTGCTCGATCCACTCGGATGAAAATAAAGCAAAGTGCCAAAGCTTAGAAATTGTCGTCCGTGCTCAATTATGGAAGCGAGGCATCCAATCCAGCTAGGGCGTGCGTTTGAGAGGCGCGGGCTCGACGGAGGAGATGGTCAGGACGCCGGGACGGGGGTGGAGCTGTCCAGCGCCTTGCGGTGGCCCTGGACGCGGGCAGCGCCCTGCCCCGAGGCTGCCGCAGGGTCGCCGCTCACCATGCGCGCGGTGTTGGACTGGTCCGGGTTGCCGTCGGACTTGATCGGGGTGGCGACGGCGTCCGGGGCGAAGGATTGCCCGGCGCGGGTGAGCGGGGCCGTGCTGAGCGTGCCGGTGATCTTCAAGCGCTGGCCCAGGTACTGCTCGACGCAGGTTTGCTCGGCGAAACTGGGCACCGCCGATGCAGGCGTAACACACGCGAGGATGTAGAGTTTCTGCGTCCTTTCATCGTAGATGGCGTACTTGGCCTTGCCCGACGAGACGTTGCGCTTCGCCGCTTCCACGTTTAATGCAGTCGCACCACTCCGGCCCGAAAGCGTGTCTGTGATATAGCCGGTGGCTGAGACGCTGCCTGACGTCTGCGCAGTTAAGGAGGTCAAAGAACCAGCGAGAACCAGAACGAGTATTTTGCTGTGCATAACTCCTCCAATGTTTCAGCTGGAGTAATGTTTTTCTTGAAATTCAGCTTTTCGCCACTTCAGTATCGGGAGCCGCGCCAGATTTCGAGCTCGGTCTAAAGAACGCACTCCTTACGTGCCTCTCTAAGAGATACAAGGCAATAAAAAGGTAAATAAGCGCATCTCTGAACTGAATTCTCCAAAAGTAACGGGTCGATTCACCTGTTAAGTCTCTCCAAATCCAGGCGAAATATCCTGCAGCAAAGGCTTGCGTCAGAGCGCACAGCAAGCACAAGATCCATGCCCATTTAGCAAGTTGGTATAACCCTATCCCGATTACCAACCAAGAAAAGAGCGTTACGTATTTCCAAATGTCAGAGTTGGGATGCGCAAACAAATGAAGTGCCACTCTTGTCGCCGCATAAAAGCAATACAGCGTAAGCAGCCCAATACCAATAGGCCTTTCCTTTGTTGCCCACTCCCAAGTTCTCATTGCCCTAACAAACATCTCTGCCTCTCCGCTTCGCATTTTGCCCGTTCACCGACCTGAACCTTAGGAGCCATCCAACAAGAGTCCATCTGCTCTTTGTAAACATCATTACAGTGATCCCAGCAACGCCAATCTGACAATTGTACGGGTTTGTGTCCCTCCGCCGGAATTTCCCCACCCTCGCAAATGACTTCTATACAAAACCGCAAGTCATCGTCGGCGTTCTTTGCGCAATCCTTGATCAAATTTGGTGTGTTTTTAGGTATGTCACGAATGCAACTGTCGTACCTTTGCTGACAAATCTTGGGGTCTGGCTTAGGCTTTTTACCATCGCCACCGCCCTCCTCGGAAGCGCCACTATCCCAAACACCGCCCCAAGCGCCACCAGCACCGCCCATGTCACCGAACATGATGTTTGCTGTTTCAGCCATTAAACTGCTACACGCCCACGGCTGCCATTCGCAAAGGAAAGCTGGCATTGGTTCCTGCGGGGCCGCTCGGTCCAACCCGCGCGGGTCGACACCGTTCGAGGGATTGTTGGAGACGTACGCGTAGCGATTGAGGCGTTGTGGATTGCGAACGTTGCCGCGTTTCGGGTCAGCCATGAGAAAGCGGCCAGTGCGGGCACTTTGCTCGCGGAAGACCGCGTAATTCAGCTTGCCCGTGGCGGCTTCGTCTTCCTTCTGATAGCTGGTGAATTTGCGCTCGACGCTGGGGTCGGCGGTTCCGCCCGCGTACCACTGCTCGCCGTAGGGATAGTGTGACCTGACCGGGGATCTTTGTACCAGCCGAAGTGAGAGAGAATTTACTGCTGTACGTGCAGGGCTGAGTAAGGCCCTCGGACAATTCTCTCATTCGCTTGGTACAAAATCTCGGTCAAGGTACACCCCAGTAGAGAATTCCTTTACTTGTTTGCCTGGCCGTTGCTTTCTGTCGTGATTACTTGGGGAAGTTCAGCACCAAGATCTTTCGTTCCGTCATTTCTTCGATGGCGTATTTGGAGCCCTCGCGACCCTGGCCGGAGTCTTTCGAGCCCCCATAGGGCATGTGATCTGCGCGAAAGCTGGGCATGTCGTTGGCTATCACGCCTCCGACGTCCAGCTTCTCGAAAGCTGCGAAAATGTTCCGGACGTCCTGCGTGAAAATGCCGGCCTGCAGTCCGTAAGGCGAATCATTAATCGTGGTGAAGGCCTGCTCCAACGAGTCGAAGGCCTCGACAGTGACGAGAGGCCCGAACGCCTCGCAACAGTTCACGCGCATTGCAGCCTGCGTATTCGTCAGAACGATGGGCTGGACGATATTTCCGTCACGCTTTCCGCCCGAGAGGAGCTTTGCGCCGCCCTCAACGGCCTCCTTCACCCAAGCTTCGACCCGCAGCGCGGCCTCGTGCGTGATGAGCGGGCCGACGTCCGTTTTCTCGTCGAGCGGATTGCCGACGATCAATGCACGCACTCTGTCCACAATTATGGGCAAAAATCGGTCAAACGCCGGACGATGCACCAGGATGCGTTGGACGGAAATGCAGCTCTGCCCGGAGAAAGAGAAGCCTCCCAATACGCAACGGTCCGCCGCATATTCCAGGTCCGCATCCGAGTGCACGATGGCGCCGGCGTTGCCGCCCAGTTCGAGCGCCACGCGCTTCTTGCCGGCCAGCGATTTGAGTTTCCAGCCAACTTCGCTGCTGCCGGTGAATGTGAGCAGCTTGAAGCGCTCGTCGGCCACAAGCTGCGCAGCCCGCTCATTGGAACAACAGATCACGTTCAGCATGCCATTCGGCACGTCGGCTGCCTGCGCAACCTGCGCCAGCGCAAAGGAGGAGAGCGGCGTCTTTGGGGACGGCTTCTGAACAACCGCGTTTCCTGCTGCCAGGGCCGGGCCGATCTTGTGCACGACTAGGTTCAGAGGAAAATTGAAGGGCGAGATGGCAAGGACCGGCCCAAGCGGCACGCGGCGCACCAGGGCCCAACGTCCCTGCGCCGACGGCATTACGTCGAGCGGGAAGTATTCATTCTCGATGCGCTGAGATTCTTCGGCGAAATTGTGGAAGTTGAAAATCGCGCGCTCCACCTCCGCCCGGCCCGCCTTCACCGGCTTGCCGGCTTCGAGTGCGAGAATGCGAACGAGCTCCTCTCTGCGTCGTTCGACTTCAGCGGCCATGCGATGCAAAATGGCGGCTTTTTGATGAGTGGGCATGCCCGCGTTCTTCGCGAACGCCGCCTGAGCATGCCGGATTGCTTCCTGGATCTCATCCTCGGAGGATTCGGAAACTACAGCCACCACCGAATTGTCGTAGGGTGAACGCACCTCGAGCGGACGCCCCGAAGCGTGGAATTCGCCGCCGATCAGGCATTTCCAATCCGCGAACGTTTCTTGCATCGTCTGTGACGTCATGCTGTCCTCCATGATGTTCTCCCCGAGCGCGCGCCGGCAAACGATCTGCTGGCTTCATCATTTCCACCCGTAGCCGATCCCACCTCCGGCAAAGCTCTTCAACGCCAGCATGTCCCATGGCTGGCGGCGGATTCTACAATTCAACGACACCACGGATCCGATAGGAATACATCGTGAGGTGGATGCGCTCACCGCTAAGTCAACCGAGAACGGAGTGGCGATCACGAAAACCTTTCACTTTGAGAGATCGAATCAAGCGCCGCCTCAAGCACGTCGAGCCCTTCCTCAAACTGCTCATCCGTGATCACCAAAGGCATGAGTAAGCGAATCACATTCCCGTAGGACCCCGTGGAAAGGACGACCAGTCCGTGCTCGTAGCAGAAGCGGACGATCTGTTTGGCTTCGGCTTCGGCGGGCTCGCGCGTTTCTGTGGAGCGGACGAGCTCAATGGCCTGCATGGCGCCCAGGCCGCGCACATCACCCACCAGCGGCCAGCGCCGCTGCCAAGCGCGGGCGCGGGCGGTGAAGTGTTCGCCGAGTGTATTGGCGCGGGCGAGAAGCGGCTCCTGCTCGAAGGTGTCGATGATGGCGAGCGCGGCTTCGCAGGACATCGGATTGCCGCCGAAGGTGCCGCCGAGACCGCCGATGCCCGCGGCGTCCATCACTTCAGCGCGGCCGGTGACTGCAGAGAGCGGCATTCCGCCGCCGAGAGACTTCGCCAACACAAGAAGATCGGGCGCAATTCCGTAGTGCTCACTGGCAAACATCCGGCCCGTTCTTCCAAAGCCGGTCTGCACCTCGTCGGCGATGAAAAGAATGCCGTGCTTGCGGCAGATTTCCTGCAACACGCTGAAGAATTCCTTTGGCGGAGCGATGAAGCCGCCCTCGCCGAGCACCGGCTCGGCAATTATTGCGGCCACGGATTCAGCGGCCACGACGCGGCGGAAGGTGTCCTCGAGATGGTGCGCGCAGAAGACCCCGCAACCTGGATAGGTCATCGAGTAGGCGCAGCGGTAGCAATAGGCATACGGCACGCGATAGATCTCGCTCAGGAACGGTTCGAAACCCGCTTTATAAGGATGCGTTTTACTGGTGAGCGAAAGAGTGAGCATGGTGCGGCCGTGAAAAGCGTCCTCGAAGCAAATCACCGCGGGGCGTTTGGTGTAGGCGCGGGCGATCTTGATGGAGTTCTCCACCGCTTCGGCACCGCTGTTCACCAGAAGAGTTTTCTTGGGAAACTTTCCGGGCGTGATTGCGTTGAGGCGCTCGGCGAGACGCACGTAGGCCGAATACGGCGTGACGTGAAAACAAGTGTGCAGGAAACGGTCGAGCTGAGCGCGGAGCGCGGCAACGACGCGCGGGGCGCGGTGGCCGGCGTTGAGGCAGCCGATGCCGCCGGCGAAGTCGATCATGCGGTTACCGTCGACGTCTTCGAGAACGGCGCCTTCGGCGCGGGCGACAAAGACCGGCGTGACGTGATAGGCACCGCGAGGCACGGCGACCGTGCGGCGCTCCATCCACTCCTTCGATTTCGGACCGGGAACCGGCGTGCGCAACTGAATCGTGCTCATGGTCGTGCCCTCTTTCTAATACCAGCCGATGGGCTGCTCGTTCAGGTTGATGTGGACCTGTTTCGTTTCCAGATATTCCTCGAGGCCCCAGGGGCCGAGCTCGCGGCCGAAGCCGGAATGTTTGTAGCCACCCCAGGGCGCTTCGACATAGGTGGGCTGCATGTGATTGACCCAGACGATGCCGGCGCGAAGTGCCTTGACGACGCGGAAGGCTTTGAAAATATCGCGGGTCCAGACGGCGGCGGCGAGGCCGTATGACGTGTCGTTGGCGATGCGGATCGCGTCGGCTTCGTTGTCGAAGGGGATCACCGCGGCAACCGGCCCGAAAATTTCCTCGCGCGCGATACGCGCACTGTTATCGACGTCGTAGAAGATGGTCGGCTCGACGAAGTAGCCGCGGGCGAATTCCTTCGGACGGCCGCCGCCGAAGGCGACCTTCGCTTCTTTCGTGCCGACTTCGAGATAGGAAACGACCCGGTCGCATTGTTCCTTGCTGATGAGCGGGCCCATCTTCGTTTCACGTGCGAGCGGCGGGCCCAAACGAATTTTCTTGGCCTTTTCGCTCATTGCTTCAACCATTTTCTTGTAAATGGGCCGCTGGACAAGGATGCGGCTGCCAGCGGAACAGACTTCGCCCTGGTTGATAAAGACGCCGAAGAGCGCGCCATCCACGGCCGCCTCAAAATCAGCGTCGGCAAAGAAAATATTGGGCGACTTTCCTCCCAGCTCCAGCGTGACGCGCTTGAGCGTGTCGGAAGCCGACTTCATGATCTGCTTGCCCACCACAACGCTGCCGGTGAAGGCCACTTTGTCTACGCCCGCATGCGCAACGATGGGTGCACCGGCGGATTCGCCAAAGCCGGTGACGATGTTGACGACGCCGGGCGGCAGGCCGACCTCCGTGAGCCACTGGGCCATTTCGAGCACGGTGAGCGGCGTCTGCTCGGCGGGTTTGAGCACGCAGCAGCAGCCGGCGGCGAGCGCCGGGGCGAGCTTCCATGCGGCCATCATGATCGGATAGTTCCACGGAATGATCTGCCCGGCGACGCCCACCGGCTCCTTCATTGAAAGGCTGATGGCGTTGTCGGGCACGGGATTGACGTGGCCCATGATTTTGTTGGCCAAGCCGCCGTAATACTCGAAGCAGGAGGCTGCGTCGGCAATGTCGTATTCTGCTTCCACGATGGGTTTGCCGGAGTTGCGGCATTCCAGCTCGGCCAGATGCGCGGCGTTCTGGCGAATCTTTTCCGCCAGGCGCAGCAGGATGCGTCCGCGCTGCACCGCCGTCGTTTGCGGCCAGCCGCCGGTGTCGAAAGCGGTCCGCGCCGCGGCTACTGCTTGCTCCACGTCCGCCGCATCGGCGTCCGGCACCTCGGCGATTACCTCTTCCGTCGAAGGGTCGTGGACTGGGAAATATTTACCGGTGTGGCTGGCGACGAATTCACCATTCACATACATCTGGTATCGCTTCATATGATTCCTCCCGGAGAGCTGGACTTGGCGCCCGTTGCAATCAAGTTTTCCTGTGCCTTGCGGCCGGCATAGACCCAGAAAAAGAAACCGGCCACACCGAGAAAAAACGCGCAGCCGAGAAGCATCTTCAACTCAAATAACCAAACCGATTCAATCTGGCGCGACGGCACGAAAGCCACCACCATGCCGAGCGAGGTGGTGAGCAAGCCGGTCAGTCCGGCGAGCCACAGCACGCCGCTCGAATAATGGCCACCTTCGCGCGTACCCTTCACGGCGATGCGGATCAGACCTGCATAAATATAAAGGAATGGCACGAGCTGCAACACGACGGCGAGGTCCAACAGCGTGACGTAGGCTTCCTTCACCGTGGCGCCGACAAAACTCATGGCCACAAAAATCGTGCAGAGCGTAGCGTGGACCATCAGCGCGACGTGCGGCGTATCGAAGCGCGGATGCAGCCGGCCAAGCGCGGCGGGAAGATAGCGGTCGAGGCCAGCAACGAAGGGGATGCGCGCGGAGCCGGCGAGCCATGCGGAAGCGATGCCGGCAATGGAAACGCTGAGCACCAGCGCGAGTGGCGAAACGATCCAACCGAGCTTGGTAATCTCCGCCATTTTGGTGATGGCCTGCAGAATCCCCTGCATGACGCCGATGTCGATGCGCGGCACGGCGATGAGCACGGCAAACGTTGCGCCGACATAGAGCACCGCGGAAAGCACTCCGCCCCAGATCACCGCCGACGGGACGGTGCGGCGCGGGTCGCGGATTTCGTCGCCCATCACCGAGCCGAGCTCGAGACCGACCAGCCCGAAGCAGATCACGCCAAAGGATGAGACGAGTTGCCAATCCGCGGCTTTGACCGCGAAGTCCGCCGCGTGGAAGCCGGTGCCCTGCATGCGCCAGACGAGAATGCCGAGGCCGATCAGCGCAATGCCGGTGATGGCGGTGCCAATGCCGCCGAGGTTGTTGACCCACTTCCCTACGCCGAGGCCGCGAATATTCAGCGCGACGAGCAGCCACAGCAGGCCCATCGAAAAACAGAGCGCGAAGATGCGGTCATTGGCAAGCGCGGCGGCTTGCGGCCCGGCGACGTACACTGAAATGCCGACGAGATAGAGCAGCACAGTAGGAACGTAGAAGACGTTGTTGGTCCAGTAACACCAGCCGGAGACAAAGCCGTGCCACGCGCCAAACTGCTCCTTGGCCCAAAGGTAGACGCCGCCTTCGCCCGGATATCGGCCGGAGAATTCGATAACGGCCACTCCCTGCGGCCAGAAGAAGAGCAGCAGCGCGAGCAGCCAGAGCCAGAGCATCACCGGTCCGCCGCCCGCAACGACAGGCACGATGTTGAGGTTCACTACTGCGACGACGAAGAGCAGGACGAGGTCCCCGCGGCCGAGAACACGGCGCAAGTGAGGGGCCTCGGAGGAGGCGTTGGGTGCAGTGGCGGACAAGCAGAACTCCTCAGTTCGGCGGCATCCCGATCCCGTAGCTTGGGGATATGGGACGCCGCTCAAGCAAGGCGGGAGCGAGCTCCCGCACTCCAAGGCGCGCGCGACGCGCGACAGCTCAGCGAGCGCCGACGGCGCGGGCCTGCTGCGCGGCGGCTAGTGCCGGCGCGAGGTCGGCGAAGGCCGAGAGGTGCTTGTCGATGTCCGCCTCGGTGTGGGCGACGGAAATGGTCCACTGTTCGTCCCACCAATAGGGCTGGGCGAGGACGCCGCGGTTGACCATGCCGAACCAGTAGTGGCGCCAGAGATCGGAATCCACTTCGAGCCAGTCGCGGTAGCTGCGGATTTCGCTGGAGCGAAACATCAGCGCGCCATTGGCGCCGGCGCCGATGACGTAGGCCTTGAGGCCGGTCTTCGCGAGCGTCGCGCGGTAGCCGTCGGTGAGCTTCGTGTTGAGCTTGTTCACGCGCGTGTAGGCGTCGCGAGTGAGCACTTCGCGGAACATCGCCAGGCCGGCAGCCATCGAGACGGGATTCGTATTGTACGTGCCGCCGTGAAAAACCTTGTGGTCGGCGATCTGGCTCATTACTTCGCGGCTGGCGCCGAAGGCGGCCAGCGGGAATCCGCCGCCGATGGATTTTGCGAGGCAGACGATGTCCGGCTTCACGCTGAAGTACTCGCAGGCGCCACCCCAGGCGAGTTTCGCGCCGGTCTTTACTTCGTCGAAGATGAGCAGCGCGCCGTATTTCGTGCACAGTTCGCGCAGGCCCTGATGGTAGCCGGGCCGGGGCATGCAGATGCCGACGTTCATCATGATGGGTTCGACGATGACGGCGGCGATTTCGCCGGGATATTTTTTGAAGAGGCGCTCGACGCCGTCGAGGTCGTTGAACTGAGCGACAAGCGTGTTCTGAATGGTGCACTTCGTAACACCGGCGCCACCGGGAACCTGCGTGGGCATCGCGGCATCGCCGCACTGCTCGAGCTTGGGCTTCACGCTGATAAGCGCGGAATCGTGCAGGCCGTGGTAGCCGCCTTCCATCTTGATGATGCGGTCGCGGCCGGTGGTGGCGCGGGCCAGGCGCACGGAGTGCATGGTGGCTTCAGTGCCCGAGGAGCCGAAGCGCACCATGTCCACCGGGAATCGTCCGCATATCTCATCGGCCAGCGCCCACTCCATTTCGTGCGGCATGCCGAACATGGTGCCCTTCTGTAAGCGCTCGGAGACGGCGCGGACCACGGCGGGATGACAGTGGCCGGCCATCAGGGCGCCGAAGGAAAGATTGAAGTCGATATAGTCGTTGCCGTTGAGGTCGCGGATGTGCCCGCCGAGGGCGTCGCGGACAAAGATGGGATAGGGATCATAAGCGCGATAATTGCTGGCGACGCCGAGCGGCAGGCGGTTGAGTGCGCGGCGGTGCGCCTCAGCCGATTTGCTCGTGCGCTTTTCGTACGTCTGAATTTCCTTCTGCAACCCTTCATGCATGGTTGGCCTCCCGAATGAATGTTTCGGCGCGGAGTCGCCGCAGGCGGGCGTCTTGCGGCGAATGCGTACTGCAGACTGCCGTTTTGTAGTCTGGTGGCTCCTCTAGAAGAAAAACTTCACCGCGAATTGGACTAGGCGCGGGTCGCGCACTCGGTTGACGCGTCCGAAGTCGGAACCGTTACTGATATTACCGCTCGGGTTGACGAACTGCGCGTGGTTCCAGATGTTGAAGAACTCGGCGCGGAATTCGATCCGGGTGCGCTCGGAGAGGGGCGTCACTTTCTGGATCCCGACCTCGAAGTTGCTGATCCCGGGGCCGCAGCAGATCGAGCGAGGCGCGTTACCGATCGTCCCTGAAGTGACCGTCGCGTTGGAGAACAGGTTCGGGTCGAAGAGTTGGTTCGCGACAGGATCGCACGGCGTCGGCGGAACGGTGGCGTTGGGGCCGGCGGTGGGCCCCGTACCCAGCGCGCAACCGCCCTTGCGTGGGTCCTGCGTGCGGAACGGCCCGACAACATTGGGCTGCCCCGGCAGCTCGAAATCGAAACTGAACATCAGCTCGTTGTCATCAGCCGAAGTGATGCGAATGGGGAAGCCACTTTGGAAGGTGGTGATGCCGGAGAGGGCCCATCCATTCACCACTTTGCCAGCGAAGCCCGGCTTTTTTGGAATGGGAAATTCCCAGTAGTAGCTCAGCACGAAGCGGTGGCGCGAGTCGAAGAGCGAGAGGGCGCGGCTCCGGCGGAAATCAAGCGGGTTCAGGATGCTCTCGAAACTCGAGGCGTTGTCGATCGACTTGCTCCAGGTGTAGGCGCCCTGCAACTGCAGTCCGTGGGAAAAACGCTTTTCGACCATGATCTGCAGGGCGTTGTAGTTGGAATTAGCAACGGTGTCCTGCGCGAAGATGCTTGAGAAGACCGGCACGCCGTCTTGCGGACAACCGGCGCCCGTGGTGGGCTGGCACTGCGGCGAGGAGAACGGCCGCAGTCCGACCAGGGTAATGCCGTTCGGCCCGATCGTGGCCGGCCCGATGATTGACGAGACCGAACCGTAGGGCAGATGCAGCGTCACGCCGGCGGGGATCACCGTGCCGGCAGGGACCGTGTAAGAGCTGTCCGCGCCGAATTGAAAGCAGGTGCCCGCGCCCAGTATGGCGTTCAGGTCGTTGCAGGTTTGCGCGTTGCCGAAGTTCAGGTCATGCGTGGCCAGCAGGCGGTGTCCCTGGCGCCCCACGTAGCCGATTTGGAGGACGATGTCTTTCCAGAGCTCGCGTTGAATGTTCAGGTTGTACTGGACGGAGTACTGCGTGCGCAGGTTCGGTTGTAATTGCCCAAACAAGAGAATTGGGCGGAACAGCGACCAATCCACCGGCTGGCCGCGCGGCGGGTTCAGGATGCCATTGAACGGGTTGGGGACCGGTGAGCCGTCCTGCAAGCGGAAGGGCAGGTTGAAATAGTTGTTGGCCAAGCTGGTGCTGCCGCCGAAGGGAGGCTCGGCGCTGAACTGTTCGAGCACGAGCTGTTCCACCGGGTTGTAAAACATGCCCCAGCCCATGCGCACACTGGACTTGCCGGGGCCGCCGGTGAGCTTGGCCAGCGGGCCGTCCTTCCAGCCTGGACTCCAGGCCATGCCAATGCGCGGGGCGAAGGCCTTGTAGTCGGTCTTCGTCAGGCCGTTGGGAACGCCGCTGTCTCCAGGAACCAGGAGGCCGGTGGGGAAGACGCCGGTATTCGCGCAGTTTGGACTGGCGACTCCGAGCGCGGTGAAAGCGGTGATGCTGGCGGCGGAAAGCTGACAGGGATAGATCGAGGTCACCTGGCCCGGTCGGAAAGTCTGCACCTTCTTGCCGATGTCGGCGAGCGGAGTGTTCAGTTCCCAGCGCAGGCCGTAGTTCAACGTCACGTTAGGGCGGATTTTCCAGCTGTCCTGTGCGTAGAGGTAGTAGGAGTTGCTGCGAACCAGTTCCTGCTGCGCCGAGCCCTGCAGGTAGGTGGTGGGAAGGCCCATCAGATAGTTGGGCAGAGCGCTGGTAAAGCCGACGTCATTGCCAGTCGGACTCGTAGGGCTGCTGGTGAATCCGTAATCGCCGTTGACGTTGAAGAATAGCGTCTGGTCGAAGCGCTGGTGGCGGAAATCGCCGCCGAACTTCAATGTGTGCTTGCCCCACACTTTGCTGAGGTTTTCCGACCACTGGTAGGTCTGTCCGATTTGCGGCAATTGGCCCTCAAAATTGTTGCCGATGGAAAAGCTGCCGCCCACGGTAATGAACGGTACGCCTTCAAATCCGGCGCCGAGGTTGGGGGTAATGCCCGCGCGCGGGTCGGTCGCAGAGGCGAAGCACTGCGCCGCTGGGACGGAAGCGCAGGAGTTCTGCACCACGTTGGTGCGCTGCGGGCGGTTGAACGTCCCTTGGCCTTCGCGAAAGTACGTGAAGCGTGCTTCGTTCACCAAACTCTGCGAAATGGCCCAGGTGTGCGTAACGTTGATTTGCTGGACGCGCTGGTCGGTCAGGTCGCCGAATCCAGGCAGGGTGGCGCCACCGGCCTGAAAGCGAGAAAAGGGCTTGGAGAGAAATTCATCTGTCAGATAGTAGTAGCCGGTCAGGTGTTGGTTCTTGGTGATTTCGTGGTCCACTTTAATGGTGAACTGGTTGTTGCGCTCGCGGCTGAGGGGTGAAGACTGAAAAGTGTCCGGCGCCAGCGTGCCCGGCTGCACAAAGCGAAGCAGGTCCGCCGCCGTGGGATCAAAGCACGACGTGGGAATCACGTTGTTGACAAAGATGGCGGAATAGGCCGTGCCGGCGGCGATTGGCGCGCCACCCGCCGCGGTCACCGCCGCCGCGCAGCCGGGCCGCGGCAAGTCCGCAACCAAGTTGTTCAGCACATTCGCAAAGTAGGCATCGTTGAGCGTGCCGGAAAAGGTGGGGCCGGCAGAGAAGTCGCCGGCGCGCTCCGCCGGGGTGGGGACCGTGACGGTATCCGAGGGGACGCCGCGGCGCAGCCGCCGACCTTCATAGGAGGCAAAGAAAAATGTGCGATCGTGTTTGATCGGCCCACCCAGGGTGGCGCCGAACTGGTTCTGGAGGAAATCCGACTTGGCGGTTTCGAAGAAGCCGCGGGCGTTCAGGACTTTGTTGCGAAAGAAGTCATAGGCGTTGCCGTGCCACTCGTTGGTGCCGGACTTGGTGACGACGTTGACCACGGCGCCGGAATTGCGACCGTATTCGGCATCGAAAGTGTTGGTCAGCACGCGGAACTCGCCGATAGTATCCGGGGCGGGCTGCACGGCGGGCAGGTTGACAAAAAGGTCGTTGCCGTCGCCGCCGTTCACCGAGAAATTGTTGTCGCGGCCGCGGCCGCCGTTGACGCTGACCACGCCGGCGCGGTCGCTGCCGTAGAATAGGTCAGCCCCGACTTGCGACTGCACGCCGGGCTGGAGTTGGAGCAGTTGATAGGTGTCGCGCGATGCCAGGGGCAGCATGACCACCGCGCGCTCGTTCACCACCGCGCCGAGTTGCGAGGTGGAAGTATCTACCAGCGGCGGCGCGCCGGTCACTTCGATCACGTCGCCGTGCCCGCCCACCGTCAGCGCGACGTCAATTTGCACAACTTCGTTCAACTGGACGGTCACGCCCTTGCGGACGTACTTCTTGAAGCCGGCGACCTCGCATTGGACGGTGTAGGTGCCAACAGCGACGACGGGGAAGATGTAGTCGCCGCTCGCGTCGGTCTGTACCGAGCGAGTGATGCCGGTAGCCGCATTGACAATGGTCACCTCCGCGCCCGGCACGACCCCCTTGCTCGCATCGGAGACGGTGCCGCGGAGGCGGCCGCCGGTGGACTGCGCCGCGGCGGACGCCGCGAAGCCGGCCACCGCAAGGACCAACAGGAGGACCCGAATCGCAATCAACTTTTTCATCGCCCACCCCTCAGCGCCCGGCTCATCCCAGCGCGGTGCGAGCCGCCGGCCAAAGCGCGCGAAATGTGTCTTGCCTCTGAGCGGAAAACCTTACTATAATCGCGCAACGTTAGAGTAGGGTTGCGGGCTTGTCAAGGAAAAAATCGGATGTCGGGACTTCGACCGCGAGGACAGAAGCCGCAGGGGCAGGCGTACTTGAAGATCGGGGACGTCGCGCGACTGGTGGGCATTTCCCCATCGGCGCTACGCACCTGGGAACGGCTGGGGCTGACGCGTCCAGAGCGCACTGGCAGCCGCTACCGCCTCTACACCCATAAGGATGTGCGGCTGTTGAAGCGCGCAAAGTTTTTGCGGCGCGTGCGCGGCCTGAATCCGCCCGCCATCGTTCACCTGCTCAAACGCAAAGGACAAATCCGGGCGGAGGCGGCGCATCCCAGCGGCACAACCGGGCGGCGGCTGCGCAGCCGTCGTCTGGAAAAGCATCTCTCACTCGCCACGGTGGCTCGCGCAACAGGAATCTCTGTCGGCTTTTTGAGCGCTGTCGAGCGCGGACAAATGAGCGCTTCGGTCTCGACGCTGCGCAAGCTGGCCGGCTTCTACAACATCAACATCCTTTCACTTTTCGACCCGGCGCCGACAAATCCCTTTCGGGTGCGTCCCGACGAGCGGAAGGTGCTCGAGGCAGGGACGGGCGTGCGTATGGAGCTGCTGGCGTGGGGCAATGCCGTTATGGAGCCGCACCTGTTCCGCATCGCGCCGGGACGCGGCAGCGAGGAAGCGTACTCGCACGAGGGCGAAGAGTTCCTGTATATTCTGCGCGGTCGGCTGGAGATTTGGCTGAACGACGGCGAAGTGCACCGCTTGTCTGCGGGCGACAGTTTCTATTTCGAAAGCAACACTCCGCACCGGTGGACGAATCCGGGCAAGAAGGAAACCTGCGTGTTGTGGGTGAATACGCCGCCGACGTTCTAAGCGCGGCGGCGCGAATCCGCTGCAGGACTGGGGGGAACGATGTCAAACAGAACATGCACGCGGCGCTGGCTTGCCCTGCTTTGCTTCGCGGCGCTGGTAACGACATCGCTTGCGCAGGCGCCGAAGCCCGCGGATACGTTGATCGTCAACGCGAAGATTTACACCGTGAACGCGAAACACCCGTGGGCGGAGGCGTTGGCCATCCGCGGCGAGACAATTGCCGCGGTGGGCACACGCGTGGAAATCGAAAAGTTGCGCGGGCCGGACACGCGCGTGCTCGACGCCGGCGGGCGGCTAGTGCTGCCGGGCTTCACCGATTGCCACATTCATTTTATTTCCGGATCGATTTCGCTGGGGCAGGTACATCTCGAAGGAACGAAAACACTGGCGGAGATACAGGAGCGCGTGAAGGCGTACGCCGCGGCGCATCCGGGGACGGGCTGGATCCTCGGGCGCGGCTGGGTCTATTCGACGTTCGGCGCAGAAGCGCTGCCGCACAAGAAGTATCTTGACGAAATCGCGCCGGATCGGCCGGTCTTCCTCGAAGGTTACGACGGGCACACCTACTGGGCGAACAGCAAGGCGCTCGAATTGGCGGGCATCAACAAGAACACGCCCAACCCGCCGAATGGAATCATTGTTCGCGACGCGACGACGGGCGATCCGACCGGCGCGCTGAAGGAGGCGGCGTCGGACCTGGTGGACAAAAGGGTTCCTCAAATGACAGGGACGCAAAAGCTGGAGGCGCTTGCAGCAGGACTGCGTGAGGCGAACCGCCAAGGACTGGTGCGAGTGCACAGCGCCGGCGGCGACTTCGAAGTGCTCAACTATTACAAGTCGCTGCGCAGTGAAGGCAAGCTGACGCTGCGGATGACGATCGCCTACTTTCTGAACCCGCCGGAACTGAAGCCGGAAACGATGAAACTGCTCGAGGCCACGCGGCGCGAGTACGACGACGAGTGGATCTCCACCAACGCAGTGAAGACGATGCTGGACGGCGTGGTGGAAGCGCACACTGCGGCGATGCTGACGCCGTACTCGGATGATGCGAGCCTGTCCGGAAAAATGTTCTGGGACGCGGCGAAGTACAAAGCGGCGATCAAAGATATCGACGCGCACGGCTTCCAGATATTCACCCACGCCATCGGCGACGGAGCGGTGCGGCTGGCGCTGGACGCGTATGAGGGGGCGGCGAAGGCCAACCCCAAATCCGCCGGACGACCGCGAATCGAGCACATCGAAACGATTAACGCCGCGGACGTGCCGCGTTTTGGCAAGCTCGGCGTGATCGCCAGCATGCAACCGCTACACGCCTATCCTGACGAGAACACGCTCACGGTGTGGGCGCGGAATGCGGGGCCGGAGCGCGTGTCGCGCGCGTTCGGCTGGCAAAGCATCGCAAAAACCGGCGGGGGGCTGGCGTACGGCAGCGACTGGCCGGTGGTCACCCTGAATCCGTGGGAAGGATTGCAGAACGCGGTGACGCGAGAGACCACCGAGGGAACACCGAAGGGCGGCTGGGTGCCGGCGGAGCGCGTCACGCTGACACAGGCGATTGAAGCGTACACGCTAGGCGCAGCGTTTGCTGGGCGGCGCGAGCGCACGGAAGGCTCACTTCAGCCAGGAAAAGTGGCCGACGTGATCGTCGTATCGCAGGATTTGTTCGCGATTGATCCACACGCGATCAGCAAGACGCAGGTGCTGACGACCATCGTCGGCGGCAAGACGGTGTACGAGTCGGCGGAGTGGAAGGCGGCGAGAAAAAAGTGACACACTTGGCGGAGGAGATGTGATGAGGCGACGGTGGCATACGCCGGGCTTTCCTGCCCGGGCGGTGTTGCTGGTGATGCTCGTGGCGCTCGCGGTGGCCGGCGCGTGCAAGAAGCAGACGCCGCATCTAAATTTGCTGGTGTGGGAAGGATACGCCGACGCGTCGTTCACGAAATCATTCGAAGAGAAATACGGCTGCAAGATTTCAGCCTCGTACATGGGCTCGAGCGACGAACTGGTGGCCAAGCTGCGTGGCGGAAGTGCCGCAAACTACGACGTGATTTCGCCGTCGAGCGATGTGGCTACGATGATCGCGACGACGGGACTGGCCGCGCCACTCGATCTTTCGAAGCTGCCCGGCTACCCGCAGCTCTCGCTAAAGCTGCGCGAACTGCCGCTGGTGCGCGTGGGTGACAAAGTGTACGGCGTACCGTTCATGTGGGGGCCCAACCCGCTGCTCTACGACACGACCGCGTTCAAGGAAGAGCCGAAGAGCTGGAGCGCGTTCTGGGACCCAATGCTGCGCGGGAAACTTTCTGTGTGGGACGATCTTTCGACGGTATACATGGCAGCGCAAGTGCTCGGCTACGACAAGCCGGACCCGGCGGCGCTCTACAATCTGAGCGACGAGCAGCTCGCCGCCGTGAAAAAGAAGCTGCTCGAGCTGAAGCCAAACATCCGCAAGATGTGGTCCACCGGCGGCGAGCTGACCAATCTATTCCAGAACCACGAAGTGGTGGCAGCGATGGGCTGGCCGCTGATGACCAACCAGCTCCGCAAACTGAACTTCCCCATCGGCGAAACGATTCCGCAGGAAAACACCACCGGATGGATCGATCACCTGATGATCACCGCGGCAAGCGAGCACAAGGAACTGGCGACGCAGTTCCTGCAATACATGATCGAAGCGCGAACGCAAAAGATGGTGACCGACGTCACCGGCTACACGCCGGCGAACGCGGGCGCAGCGCAGTTCATGACCGCGGACGAAAAGAGAAGCCTGCACCTCGACAACGTGGAGAACTATCAGAAGCGAATCTATTTTTGGCAAAACGTGGCGCGGCGCGCGAAGTACAACGAAATCTGGAACGAAGTGAAGGCCGCGCAATAACCCGCGCGGAACTATGAACCCGCTCCTCACCATCCGCGCCATCGCCAAGCGCTTCGGCGCGCGGCCCGTCCTGCGGGACATCTCGCTGGACGTGGCCGCGGGCGAGTTCCTCACCATCCTCGGCGAAAGTGGCTCCGGAAAAACCACGCTGCTGCGGCTCATCGCCGGCTTCGAGCAGCCGGACGCGGGCGAGATCCGCATGGCCGGTGAGCGGCTGGATACCCTGCCGCCGTATCGCCGCTGCGTGAATACCGTCTTCCAACAGTACGCGCTCTTCCCTCACCTTTCTGTTTCCGAAAATGTTGCGTATGGGCTGCGCGTAACGCGAGCGCCGAAATCGGAAATCGCCGGGCGGGTGGAGCAGGCCCTGGCGATGGTGAAGATGAGCGAGTACGCGCCGGCGCGTCCGGCGCAGATCAGCGGCGGGCAGCAGCAGCGCGTGGCGCTGGCGCGGGCGCTCATAAACCGTCCGCAACTGTTGCTGCTCGACGAGCCGCTCTCGGCGCTCGATGCGAACCTGCGGCGGCAAATGCAGGGTGAGCTGAAGTCGTTGCAGCGCGAAGTCGGCATCGCCTTTCTCTACGTGACGCACGACCAGGACGAAGCCATGGCGCTCTCCGACCGCATAGCCCTGTTGCGCGCTGGCGCACTCGAGCAGGTGGCCTCACCGCGCGAAATTTACAGCCGGCCGGCCACGGCCTACACCGCGCAGTTCATCGGACAGACCAACCTGCTCCGCGCCGCCATCGAAAACAAAACGGCGTGCGCAGGGCCGCTGGCCTGGGCGTCGAACGGCGAACCGGGGCCGGCCGCCTTTTCGCTCCGCCCCGAGCACATCCGCTTTGCGGGCACCGCGCCGGCGGCTCCGGGCGTGGTGCGCTTCCGCGCCATGCTTGAGCGGCAGACGTTTTGCGGCGCGACAGACTTGCTTGAGCTTGTCTGCGCCGATGGCCAGCGGCTGCGCGCACGGGTGGCGAGCCGTGGGCCGCTCGAAGGCGAGCACGAGTTTGAATTCTCCGCGGGCGATGCGGTTCGGCTGCGCGTGACGGCGGAGAATTCGTAGTGTACTCGCGCGCGTACAAAACTGCCGTGGCTGTGCCGCCGCTGCTGTGGGTGCTGCTGTTTCTGCTCGTGCCCTACCTGCTGATGTTCGTGCACAGCTTCTGGGCAGTGTCTTCGGGGCAACTGGTGCGGCAGTGGAACCTGCACAACTATGGCACGCTGGCGCAGAACTGGGTTTATCTCGGCGTGCTGCTGCGCTCGATGAAAATTGCCGGCGGCGTGACTCTGCTTTCTGTGCTGCTCGGCTACCCGCTGGCGTACTACCTCTCGTTTTATGCGGGCCCGCGCAAGCATTTGCTCTATCAACTCGTGATTGTGCCCCTCTGGGTGAGTTACCTGGTGCGCGGGTACGCGTGGAAGACAATTCTCGGCAGCGACGGCGTGCTGAACGGATTCCTGCAATATCTGCATTTGACGAGCGCCCCCGTGGGCTTCTTTCTCTACAGCCCCTTCGCCGTTGTTCTCACGCTGACGCACATCTATACGCCGTTTACGTTTCTGCCGCTGTTTGCCTCGCTCGAACACATTCCGCGGAATCTGGTGGAGGCGTCGCAGGACCTAGGCGCGTCGCCAAGGGCGACGTTTTGGCGCGTCATCTTTCCGCTTTCACTGCCGGGGCTGCTGGCCGGCGCGACGTTTGCGTTTGTGTTGACGCTCGGCGACTTTCTCGCGCCGCTGCTGGTGGGCGGGCCGGGCGGCACGATGATTTCCAACATTGTGGTGAGCCTGTTCGGCGCGGCGTACGACTGGCCGCTGGGCGCGGCGATTTCGGTGTGCATGTTGCTGTTCGTGGTCGCGCTGCTCTTCGCGGTCGAACGGCTCGAACACCGCTGGAGCTTCCGATGAGCGGCGGCGAGAGGCGTCAGCGCGGCGGATGGCTCACCGTGTATGCCGTGGGCGTGTTCGCGTTTCTCTATCTGCCGATCGTGGCGCTGATTGTGTATTCGTTCAATCGCGACGGCGTGGGCGGCTTTCCGCCGCGGCATCTGACGCTCGACTGGTACCGAATGCTGCTCGGCGACGGCGCGATCTGGGAGGCGGTGGTGAATAGCCTGCTGGTGGCGCTGGCGGCGACAGTGATCGCGCTGGCGCTGGGATTGCCGGCGGCGCTGGCGCTCGACCGGGTGTCTTTTCCCGGCAAGGCGCTGTTCCGGAGGCTGGTGCTGCTGCCGCTCATTCTGCCCGGGATCATCACCGGACTTTCACTGCTGATGCTGAGCGTCTTTGCCGGCATGCGCCTCAGCCTGTGGACGGTGATGCTCGGCCACGGCACGGCGCTGATCTCGGTGGCGACGACGGAACTCTTCGCCGGGGTACAGAAGCTGGAGCGTGCACAGGAAGAAGCCTCGCTCGACCTGGGCGCGACGTACTGGAAGACCTTTTGGCGGGTGACGTTGCCAAATCTAAGACTGCCGATGGCCGCGGCGGCGCTTCTGATCTTTACGCTGTCGATGGACGAGATCGCCGTCAGCTTTTTCCTGATGGGGCGGGAGAACACGCTGCCGCTAGAAATCTGGGGACGCCTGCGGCGCGGCATCACGCCGGAGATCAACGCCATCTCGACGATTATTTTTCTTTTTTCAGTCGGACTGATTCTTGTGTCCTATCGCCTGCGGACGCGCGGACTGGCGGAGCCAGAAGCGCCGGCGGAAATCCTGCAGGCCACCGCGACCACAGAAGTGATCCAAGCCACCCTTCAAGGAGGAACACGATGACCACTTCCCGCAGAGACTTCATCAAGTTCGTGGTGGCCGGCTCGGTCGTGGGTGGCTGCCCGGTGGATCTTTCGCTGCTGGTGGCACCCGCTTCGAGCGCGCCGCAGGTGAATGGGGAACAATTCGAGATCTGCCATCAGGTGCGCGACGGTCACGTCTTCGCGCCGGCCGCCGTCTCGCGCCGCTATGACGTGGCCATCGTGGGGGGCGGCGTAAGCGGACTTGCCGCGGCCTACTTTCTCCAAAAGTACAATTTCCTTCTGGTGGAGAAAGAGGACCACTGGGGCGGCAACGCCTACCTCGAGGAATTCGAGTCGCAGGCCTACGGCACCGGCTCCGCCTTCGATTTCGCCGGCAGTGCGAGCGACTTGCTCGCCCGCGAACTCGGCCTGACGCAATTACCCATCAACAATCCAGACTCCACCATCGTGCAGGGCGTCTTCGTCGAAGACACCTGGCGCAAAGGACTCGATCATTTGCCCTTCCCGCCTGCCGTCCGCTCGAGCTTCAAGAAATTCCGCGATGTGCTGCTGAAAATCGACACAGAAAAAAACCGCAAGCTGCTCGACAACGAATCTTTCGCCAAATACTTCGCCGGCCACGCGCCTGAAGTGCAGCAATGGTGGGATTGCTACGGACCATCGAACTGGGGTGCGTCCGCAAAAAACACTTCGGCCCTGGTCGGCATCGAAGCGCTGCAGGACATGGCCGGCGACGTCGCCGACAAGCGCGTCACCTCCCCAGGCGGCCTCGGCGCCATCACCAAGCGCCTCACCGAGGTGCTGCTGCCGAAGCACCGCGAGCGCATGCACGGAGCCGCCACGGTGGTCGCGGTGGCGCCGCAGAAAAACGAAGTACACGTCACCTACCTACGCGAAGGCAAACTGAAGACGATCGCCGCGAAGGCCGTTATTATGGCCACGCCGAAGTTCATCACCTCGCGCATCGTTTCCGGCATCCCCGAAGCGCAGCACGCCGCCATGCGCAAGCTACGCTATGCGCCGTATCCCGTCGTCAATCTCATCTTTGACCGCCCAGTTTACAATCGCGGCTACGACACCTGGGCGCCGGGCAAGCGCTTCACCGATTTCATTGTGGCCGACTGGGTGGTCCGCAATCAACCGGGCTACAAGCAGAAGCACAACATCCTCACCTGCTACACGCCGCTGCGCGAAGAGGAGCGCGCCCGCCTGCTCACGGAAGAAGCCTCGCGCAAGCTGGCTGCCGCCGTACTCCGCGACTTCCAGGGACTGTTGCCGGAATTCAATGTGGCTCCGATCGAAGCCCACATCTACCGGCGCGGGCATCCCATGTTCATGGCCTTGCCCGGCACCTACACGGTTACCATCCCCGCGGCGCGCCGCCCGATGAAGCGGATCTTTTTCGCTAACACCGATTCCGAAGGCCCGGAGTCGCTCACGGCCGGCGGCGTCATCGCCGCGCAGCGCGGCGCGGAGTGGGCCGAAAACGTGCTCGCCGACAAGCCTGTCATCCCGACCGCAGTGTGAAACGCTCAGACTTGCGCGCGCAAGCCGCTGTCCTTCGCCAAAACTCTGATCTGCCTTTCATTCAGCATCCTAACCCCGCCTATCAGGTTCGTACTCAGGTACAACTCTGGCCCAAGTTCTGTTGTCTTTGCGGGATGTCTTCTGCGGCTCGGCCGTCAGGTTCCCGGCCGCGTCGCAAGAAAAGCCTGTGTCCACGATGCGGTTGAGCGTGTTGATGGTCAAGCCCAGCGGCGGAGCAGAGCACTTGGTCACCGTGGCCGAGAGCAAATTCGCCCAGATGTCGTAGCCATGGTTCAGCGCCACTGTGGCGACGACGCCAAGTCAATGCGATTCAGTTCATCATAGCTAAAGCTCAGAGTGCGGTTGGCGTTCGGATTAATGGCGACAGCCATCTCGTTCCCGCTGGCGGCCATACCGGATCTGATCTCCTAGAAGTCTGCAATAGAGAGATCGTAGTCCACGGGGCTGCGAACGCTAGCGGTCAACCGGTACCCTTCGTTTCCTAGTGTTCGTGCCTCCGAACCGACGCGGGCAGCTCTTATCGCGGGAAAGTGATTCTTAACAAGTTTTGAGAAGGTGCGAAAGATCTCCTCGGCTGGAGCGAGCGTCGACAGCTTTGAAACCTCTCCCCGAATCACTGCATTTTGTGTCTTTAGGATTCCACCGGGGCTAAAGATAATCGACTCTGGATTGTTCTCGTGGTCCGTTACGTAACAGGTCTCGCCAGTATTCAGACGCACACTTCGAGAGGACACCGGAGTATTTTTCTTCATGATCAAATACCTCGCCTCTGCCGCGTCCTCGCCCCAAATCGCTTCACCGAATTTCGGAAGCTCTCGGAAACTTTCATACTGCTTAGGTGTGGGATGCGGAAACATCCCGCTCTCGACATACTTAATCTCGAGCTTCTCTTCCAGCGCGGAGAGAACAGGAAACCAGTCGTTTTTTGTCGCGAACGTGAGCAGCCCTTGACCTCGTGGTGCCATCTTATTCCTTCTTCTGTTTTGGAACAGTCCGAAACTCATCGTTCGGACGGGCAGTCTTGATTTTATTTGCGTTCTTCTGCTCACGGCTTGTCAATGTAGCGCCATCCTTCAGAGTATCTACTGTGTTAACGCGGGCTGTCTTGCCTTCCTTCACGGCTGTTATATCAGGATAAGAAGAGCCTTTGCGACCGCCACCCGGGCCGGGGATGTATTCCTGCGGACGACCTGCGCCGTGCGTGATCGTGTGCCCTTCTTTTTCGAGTCCTTCCGCAACGGCTTTGTCAAGCGCCCTAGTTTCAGTACCTCCTAATCTACCACCCACTTTCACAACTTCTTCGGCTCCGACCTCGGCCCCCTTGGCTGCCGTTCCTCCTTCACCTCCGGTAAACACATTTAGGCCAACGACCAATGCTAATCCAACAGCAGTTCCGATTTTCCCTGCAGAGGTCTCGGCGTTTACGACATCCACAGACCCTTTTGCGACCTCATTCAAAGAAAGCAGATCAGAAACCGTATTAGCCGCCGCGTTGACAAGCACGCCGCCCCACGATGTTGTATTTGGTAGCGGGTTCCTAAGGGAATTGCACGCTCCATTTGCGAAGCACTCTTCATGCCCATCAGCATCGACTTTCGAAATGGGATTATCTCGGACATAGGCGTAGAGGTTAAGTGTTTGCGGGTCAGTGAAATCGGCATATGGAACAGGAATGGGAGTAGCCGACCAATCCGCAGAAATGAATCGGCCGTACTGGGACGAGTAGTAGCGTGCGCCGAAGTTGTCGAGGTTCGACTCGGTATCTCGTTCTTTCCCCGTGAATTTGTAGTGGTTCGGGTCGGTGTCGGTGATGACGCGTTCGCCGCCAAACGGATAGAAGTCCGATTCGTCCTGGATCGCGCCCGTGTTGCTGGTCACGACGCTCGTCGAGCCGAGGTGATTTGCGAAATAGTAGTGGACAGTCGCGCTCGGCAGATCCAGACGCGCAGTGCGCTTTCCGTTGAAGAAGATGTAGCCTGGAGAAGCGACGCCGGAAAAGTCGCTCTCTTCCGTGGGATCACTCCCCACCCCAAACCAATACAGTTTTCCGCCTAACCATACTCAAATCAAGTGCACGACTTCGCAGGAAAATCCCCTCAAAGCGGCGGATTGAATTATTCGATACGCGCGCTGCGAAATGATAATCAGGGGCGTGGGCCGAACAAGGTTTTGACCTTGGCCAAAGAGAGACTTCGACACGGCAAAATCGGAACCATCCCATTCTGTTTTGCAGAGGTGAACTTCGGAGAGGAACTGGGTTACAAGCGAGTGTCCAGCCGGGCAGCGCCAATCCAAGCGACCCGGGCTGAACGGGTCCATTCCCAACTTTGTCGCTTTCGCTAAGCTTCCTGCTTTCCCGGTTATCTGGAGCTGATACCATTCCTTGGATTGTCTGGTGGGATGACTAAACTCAAAGACCGGCCTGAACATGGCGCCATTCAAATGAGCCCGCTCAAAAAAGCGAACAGCGCGCGAGGAAACGATCCACTCATGCTGTGAAATGGTCACCGCAAAATCTTTATTCTTGGGCGCCTTGCGTAAGTCGAGTATCAAGTCGGATAGTTGCTCGGCAGCGTTGCAGTGCCTACAAGTTGTTTTGTATAGAGTTCCACATTCTTCGCCGCACGGTTCAAAATAAGGTGAGATTGCCATGCATAGAGCTTCTGCTCTCAGCAGTTCATCCCTAGAGTATTTCCGGAGATGCCACCCCAATAAGAAAGCGCGGTAAGCACGGATAGCCCGCCTTCGTCGTGGGGCAATGAAATTCCGCAGCTTCTCAAACTCGACCGAGTTCGAAGGAATCCGTGTTTCAACGCACTCTGTACCTTCAATAATCGCACGCCCAATAGTCCGTGTTGAATCTGGGAAATTCGACTTCAGAAAGCTAATCAGTTCGTCTTGTCCCAGTATCTCTGAAGCCCTGATGTTGACATACTCTCGCATTACACCTTCTAAGCTTGTGTGTTTTCGTCAGAGCTAATTATCATGGCAAAGGAAGCTTCTTGTAAACTTCCTTCAATATTTCTTTCACCCCCTTTACTCCGACCGCCACTTTCTTGCCGTATGGGGCAAGCTTTCTAGTTGCGTTGGTTATCAACTGATGGTATGCAGCGGGGAGTTCCTTGGTCGCGCCGTCAAGAGCTCCACCAAGGTATTTAGGAATCAAATGATGAAGCTGAGTCTTGCCTGCTAACTTGGGGTACAGTTTCTCTGCTTCCTCGGTTAGCTTGGCAATGGTCTTCTCGGTGCCTTTCGCTGCCTTTCCTCCAACCGGAATCACATCTATGGCGGCAATTAAAACAAAGGCAGCACCCATGCCGGCCTTTCCCCAATTGTTTTCTGCCTGTGCGAAGCCTTGGGCGGCAAGCGCGAGATTGTCACCGTCAATCCACCAGTTAACTGCTTCTCCGACTTTGTTTCCTTTAAGTGGATTCACAGGCGCATCGGGGTCATCTTTTTTCTTGCGTTTACCGTCCCCAGCAGTCGCAGGCTCCTCCGGGCAGTATCCCAAATCGATACAAGCTGCTATTCTAGCTGCGTCCCCTAGTCCTAAATCAGTAGAGTGTCCTTCCGGGTCTACATAAACGAGAGGATTATTCAGGACATAGGCATACTTGTTGAGGGACAGCGGGTTAGTTATGTCGGCATACGGTAGCGGGCCAGGCGGCAGCGGGTCGCCGGAACTGAACGCATCCACTGGCCCTCCGGCGAATTCGTCGGGCGAAAGGAAGCGGCCGTAGCCCGACGAGTAGTAGCGAGCAATGAAGAAATCCAGCCCGCTTTCCGTATCTCTTTCTTTACCGGTGAATTTGTAGTTGTTGCCGCTGGACGAGGAGGTGGCACGCTCGCCTCCGAAGGGATAGAAATCCGAATCATCAAGAATAGTGCCCGTCGCGTTGGTCACGACTCGCGACGTTCCCAGTTGGTCAGCGAAGTAGTAGTTGATCGTGCTGCTTGAATCCCGCTTGGCGATGCGCTTTCCGCCAAAGAAAATGTATTCGCTGAAGCTAGCGTTATTCGTGTTGCCCGCGCCGTCGGTTTCATCAAGCGGGTCGCTGCCCGTGCCGTACCAGTACAGCTTATTCGGTTGAGTCGGCTGGCTTGCAGGGGCCTTCCACAAGCGACGTCCATCCCCGTCGTATTTGTAGGCCGTGCTCGCCACGCTGGTCATGCGATTTTCGGCGTCGTACTGCATCACCAGTCCGCCCGGATTCGGCGTGTTGGTCAAGTTCCCCGCCGCGTCATACACAAAGCCTGTGTCGCTGATCTGATTCTTCGTGTTCACGCCGACGCCGAGGGTAGTGCTTGTGCAGTTGTGTGTGGGCTTTTGGGTGATCGAAAGCAAGTTGCCCCAGATGTCGTAATTGTGATCGAGTCCCCAGCACGTCGTGCCCGAAGTGGCTTGCGTGTACGCGAGGTCAATCCGATTCAATTCGTCATAGGTGTACGTGAGGCTGCGGGCGGTGTTGCGGTTGTTGGCGATGGACGCCACGTTGCCGTTATTTGCAGTGCCCGCATTGAAACCGTAGGTGAAGTCCAGGACGTTGCCGACGTTGGTCACATCGGCGCAGTTTATAGGTGCGGTGCCGCTCGACTTGACGGAGATGCGACTTCGACAAGTACGAATAAAGCAGTTCTGAGCCAGATTGATGAAACCTAACTCATGCTGCTAACTGTACAAGATGCTAATCAGACTTACGGGCGATACTCCCCATGCAAAGGATGCCTTACTCACTGGCTGACGAAGGCTTGACCTGAGCATTGGGCATCAAGCAGTATTTTTGGAATCACCCTCGGACGGCCAGTTGGAAAAGAGACCTAGCTCAACCGCCTCTTGGTTGTATTCCTTGGGCTCTCCCCAAACTAATTTGTTGTCTTCCTGTTCAAACGGGACTTCGACGGCCCAGCCTCGGATTTTCGGACCCGTAACTGTCAAGAGAATGCACCTCGGATGGCCTTCGGATTCAAATTTCCCCCCGAAGTACCTTTGTTTATCAAATGCTTTGCCTCTGAATTCTTTGCCTCGGGCCGTGAAAATAGTCACAATCGCTTCCGCGCACTTTTCATGTGCCTCCTCTTCAATTCGCCGACACGATTCCTTCTTTCTAGTTTCATCCTGGAAGTCCAATGGCCTTGGAATATGCTCCTTTTGCGTGACAATGAATGCAGTGGGATCTAGGGATTTATCCTCTTCTAGGAACGACCTGGACAATTCTAGCAATCCCAACGCCAAACCTCTCAGGGCTTCATTTGAAAGCATATCCATTCCCACTTTCACTTCAGCGGATGTGTTTCGTTCGGGATTCGAAGTTTCTTGTACTCTTTTTCCCGTTTGATGTTTCTGGTGCGGTTTGGATGCCTTTCTGCTTCGAAGACCTTTATCGTTCGGCCTTTCGCGTCGACGATTTGAACGTCTGGCTTCCTATTGGATTGGTGACCTTTGATCTTTTTGTTGGCTTCTACTGTCTGCCCTGGTTTTGCTTCCCCTTTGGCCGTGCCATTGAGTTCCTTAACCTTTGCCTGGTGGTCTGGCGCTCCCCTCATGCCGAAAGGATTAGGTATGCTCTTGGCTAAGCTGATGATACCATTGGCAGCCATAGAAACACCGTGGACGCCTAAGGTGACGCCGGCAACCGCAACGGGGGCCCCAGCAATGCAGCCAACGCCGGTCCCGCATGCAACCGCGCCACCTCCAGCTGCCGTCGATCCGATCGCCATCTCAACTAGTCCAACGCCTAAAGAAATCACGTCACCAACCGCCTGCCCCGTCGCGTGGTCAGAGTTATAGGACTCCTGTCTGCCTGCGCCAATGCCATTGCTTCCGACAGCGTTTATCACGCCAAGGACAAAATCAAAGCCGTCATGGCCTTCCAAATCGATGTAGCGAAGGGGATTGTTCAAGGTGTAAGCATGTTTATTCAAAGATTGGGGATCGGTGATGTCGGCGTAGGGAAGGGCATCGGGCGGGAGGGGATCGCCGGAGCTGAACGCATCTACCGGGCCACCCGCGAATTCATCAGGGGAAAGGAAGCGGCCGTAGCCCGACGAGTAGTAGCGAGCAATGAAGAAATCGAGCCCACTTTCTGTATCGCGTTCTTTGCCGGTGAATTTGTACTGGTTAGGGTCAGTGTCAGTGACGACCCGCTCGCCGCCAAACGGGTAATAATCCGACTCATCTTGAATTACCCCGACATTGCTGGTGACGATGCTGGTCGAACCCAGGTGATTGGCGAAGTAGTAGTGCACTGCGGCGCTGGGAAGGTCCAGCCGCGCGGTGCGCTTGCCGTTGAAGAAGATGTAATCTGCGGAAGCGACGCCCGTCAGGTCGCTTTCTTCCGTGGGATCGCTGCCCACCCCATACCAATAGAGTTTTCCGCTGCTCTTCTTCAGCCGCTTGCCGTCGCCGTCGTAGACGTAGGTCGCGGTGACGCCGCTGACGACAGACTGTGTCATGCGGTTTTCAGCGTCGTAAGTGTAAGTTTTCTGCGGCTCGGCGTTCAGGTTGCCGGCGGCGTCATAGGAAAAGCCTGTGTCTGCGATGCGATTCAGAGTGTTAATAGTCAGCCCCAGAGTGCCAACGCTGCAGCCAGGACGCGAGGGGTCGGGCGTGATTTCCTTCAAGTTGGCCCAGATGTCGAATCCGGAAACGTAAGTGCCGCCATTCATGTGTCCGAAAAGCTGGCCCCAGCAGTCCTGCCCCGAAGTCGCACCCGACACCGCCGACTTGATCCGGTTCAATTCATCGTACGTAAAGCTCTGGTCGCGGTTGTGGTTGCGGTTGTTCAGGATGGACGCCACGTTGCCGTTATTTGCAGTGCCCGCATTGAAACCGTAGGTGAAATCGAGCACGTTGCCCACGTTGGTCGCATCGGCGCAATTGATTGGCACGGTGCCGCTCGACTTGACGGAGATACGACAGGGTTGCAACCGAGTGTTGTAATAAAAGGTGGAGACAATGTTCGCGCCGTTCTGTAGCGACGAGAGCGCGCCCGATGGCCCGTAGCTCGCGGTCAGCGCGTAGTTGATGCTGTTGGCGACGTCCTTGGCCCAGTCGGAGCGGCCCGCGCCGGTCGCGTGATATTCGATGATGCGCCCACTTGGATACGTGAGTTTCCAAAGCGAGCTATCGAGGTTGTAGGCGTAAGAAAAATCTTTGGTGATGCTGTTGGTGGTGCGCCGGTCAGTGAGCACGCGGCCCAGCGCGTCGTAGCTCGACGATTCCTGCCCCGCGCCGTCGCACATGGCCGTGCGCCGGCCAATGCTATTAACGGTCGAAAGCGCGGACGTGCAGCCAAGATAAGCCACGCCGTCGTAGCTGTACTTCACCAGAGGCGTCGCGTCCGAATAACTTTTTTGATTCAGCCGGTGAAGTACGTCGTATTTGAACGTCGTCGTGACGGTGACCGCGGGATTCGTCTGATTCGGCGCCGGCGAGACTTTCGTCAGCAGATTGCCATCGGCGTCGTAGGTGTAGCTGATCGTGCCGGACTCAGGATTCGTGGCGGAGAGAAGCTGCGAGAGCGAGTTGTAGACGAACGTCCGCGGACGCGAGCCGCCCTGCAACACGTTGGTGAGGTTGCCGAGCGTGTCATAGGTGTACGTGGTGATGGTCGGCGTGGAAAGTGAAAGCGGGCCGGAGCCGGGCGGGCCATCGGTTCCGCCGGTGAGCGTCGGGCCGGAGCGCACCGGAACGAACGACGGTGCGGAAAAAGGCGCCGGATCGTTTGTCCAGGAAGTCGCGGAGAGCGAGTAATTCGACGCCGCGCCGCCGACTTTGCTGGTGAGGTACACGACAGCGCCGGTGGAACTGGCGGTGACCGGCGACGCGCCGTCGCCATTGAACGCGCTGGCCAGCGCCGACGCGATCGTCGTTCCGGTGCTGCCGTTTGCATAGGAGACGGATTTCGTAAAGCCGTTGACGGTGATCGAGACGCCGCCCGCATCGTAGTAGGTCACGTTTTGATAGACCGGCTGCCATTGCACGCAGTTCCCTTCAAACCACAAAACGCATTCGTCGCCGACATATTCCGACACGGTGACGGACTGCTCTGTGCCGGTGATATTGACCGAACCCGTCCCCGGCGTACCTCCGCCTCCTGCCGCCGGTCCAGGTTCATCCACTTGAATCAGCCGTCCCAGCGCATCCGTGTAACTACGCCGCTGCTTGCCGGCCTGGTCGGTTACGGTGACCACGTTGCCGGAATAGCTGGTGAACACATCATTTAGAGGAGGTGACGTTGGGCATACTCCACCGGGAACCGCAACTCCATCGGGAGGGACGACTACGCAGACGCGGCCGAGCGCATCGTATTTGAATTCGATGACGCCAAACGTGGGTTCGCTCGGACAGGAATATGGCGGCGCTACGAAATCGCAGCGCGTCGGGTTCCACTGCTTCCACTATTTGCTAGTCTGGGCTGGTTTGACTCGAAGGCGAGATTTGAATGGAATCAAGTGCATCGTCCGTCCCATAATCTTTGAGAATCTAGTAGGCACTTGTAATTGGTTAGAGAGAAACATCACCTCCTGACCTTGATATCGGCTTTGAGCAGTGTAGTGAAGACCATAAACAATGCGGCGAAAAGATTTGTGTAGGTCATGCCGAATCGCAGCATAATCGTAGGTGGCGATCCACGGCTGTTTCAATTTACCTATCTGTTTCGCAAGTCGACGATGGTCAGCAATTTCATAGTTGTTTAAGTAGAGGGATTGCCCGCGTTCGATGTAAGGAGGGTCATAATACACAAATGTATTCGAGCTCAGCTTAGGGATCACCTGCTTCGTAAATTCCAATGCATCCATCTGGTAGAGTTTTATTCGGCTCCTGTATCTTCCAATTTGGCGAATTCGCCGGATAATTTCAGCCTTATTAAATCTAACATTAAGTTTCCAATTGCCAGCTTGCATCTTGCCGCCGATTACGCCGCCGGCGATGATACCGGAACGATTTGTGCGGTTAAGGAAGAGAGCTGCAAATCCCAACTCTTCAAGGTCGGCTGTATCCTGCTGGTCGTAAACTTCCCGCTGCCGCTTCCATTCGCGCATCGTGATTTTAGTGCGCTCAATTCTACGACACAACTGCGCAGTCTCGTTCAGCACGGTATGCCAAAATGCATAGACGGGACGACTTAGATCATTAATGTGAACAATTGAAGCATATTCTTCTAGGAGTACGGCAAGCGCAATTGCTGCGCCGCCCGCAAACGGCTCTGCGTAATGTACATCTTTGAGGCCGCTCAATTCCAAAAGACGCATTACGATGGGGCTCAGGCGTCGCTTCCCCCCCGGATAACGTAGTGGCGTATAGAAAGGCATATCAAGAGTTTAGGGCATTTCGAGTTATGTGGCCACCAAAGCGTGCAGAAACCTTCACGGAGTCCAAATAGCAATGACAAACGGCTGCAAACTATTCCAGTGCGACCGGAGATCGCCGGGAGCCGGGAAAACATATTGGTTGTGCACATACTGGTGCATTAGTTTTACGGACGGTGCAAGAAATGAGTCTCTCTGCGCCGCCCGGCGGACGGGAGTTGCTTGTTGATGCGATAACTTGTTCCGCGTCACCATGTCTTGGGTGACAGCCAAGAGCTTTGTGCCCAGGCTGGCGTCTGCAGAAGTAACAATCGACATGGTGGAGATGTAGGAATCTGCGCTCAACTCAAGGAAAACCCGGAACAATACACTCACAGCATTGGTGTACTCGTCTAACTTAAGCGACCTCAATTCGTCCTCGATCTCGCGTATGCGAGGTTCCGTGACCTTCAATGCACAATCTCGAGGAATCAGCACATTCCGAGGCTTTGCGCGCTTTCCTGCCGTTCCACGTTTTGGTTTGGCCTGGACCCTCCGCTCTCCAACTGCTAAACCGTGACCACTTTTCAAACTTGGTTTGACAACGACATCATTTGGAAGATTGTTTGCGTAAGTAATTCGTTGCGGTCGTCTATAAATATGGCGTGTCTTTGTTTTTCCTTCCGCGAGATCTTTCGCGACGTAAAGGAGTGCTTTGGCAACCTGTTCCTCATCCGCGAGCAATCTCAATTCGCCGTCGTGCACCTCGATTCCTAATTTCGCACGCACCTCAGGTGTACCGATAAGCCGTCTGTAACTGGCCGCTGGAACTTTCCGACGTTGTTCAGGTGTCAGATCACCTCGCCCTTCAAGAAAATTGAGCGCTTGCGAGTGGAGCTCCAAACCTCCGGTCCGGGCGCGGAATCTCGCGGCTTCGTCGCTGCCCCAACGGACAAGTCCAGCGCCATCATTTTCGCCAGTATGCCGCAACTCAATCCAGTGTCGCGCTTCATCACGGTTTTTCACTGCTAAACATTGGATCGATTCGAGGGGCGCCTCGTGATAGTCCTTGCTCAGCTTACGCATCGCCGCAACCGCACTCGCTCCGACAGCGCCGACCAACCATTCCGGGCTTTCCAGTGCCTTTAACGCCACGAGCCGGCGATTGCCTTCGAGAACCACATACCGCTTGAGATCGTCATTTAGTGGCATGACAATCGGCAAGTCGGCGGGGTTGAGCCCATGTTCGACAATGTCTTTTGCTAACGCGATCAGTTTTCGGTCCTGATGATAGGCGATGGCTCTCTGAGCATCCCGCTGACCGACATTAGGCTGCGGGAGCCTGGGGTTTTCCACATCGATCAAGAGACTTGGCAATGTTGTCGAAATTACTTCGGCCATTTCCCCTCCAAGGCTGCCAATTCTCGACGGCAATCAAACTGTGATCGTCACGGCAGCTTCCACACAAACACATGATTCCTTTCAGAAGCGCGCCCTCTATATCAAGGTAATATTACGCTGTAAAGGAATAAGTCGCGAACTCCTGCTGCGATTTTCGGGCTGTAGTTTGCGGGTTCATAAGAATTTGGAGAGTAGCGCATCCTTGCCTGCGCAGCATTCCTGATTTCTCCAGCAATCCACATTTCGGCCTTGACAATTAATTTTCTATAAGCTAATATAAGATCACTATGTGCGCACGATGGGCTATAGTAGAAGCAGGGGTCAGGCGTCAGGGGCCGGGGGGTAGGGTGATGAGCGCTCTTGGACAAAGACACGGCAAGTCCATCTCCTGTGGTTTCAATCGATTGCGCACTCTTGGTCACTCTCGGTCACGCTCAAAACATGGTCATCTCCTTTGCTGTCAGCGCGCTACGCGCTCTTGGTCAAGAAACAGGGGGGGGAGGGGGGGTGCAAGGCAGGATCGCCTTGACAGCCTAGTATGTCCGGCACATTCTCTGCCCCGCCAATTCCCATGAATCCATCCGCGCGGACGCTCGTGCTCGTCAACCCGGCCTCCGGAGGCGGCGCCGCGCTCCGCGTGCAGCCGGTAATGGAAGACTATTTTCGCGGGCAAAACTTTCCGGCGGATTTTCGCAGCACCACTTCCGCGGAGCACATGCGCCAGCTCGCCGCGAACGCCGCCGCCCAGGGCTATTCCTGCGTCGCGGCTCTCGGCGGCGACGGCGCTTTTCATTTCGTCTTGACGGGCGCATTCGGCACCGGCGTTGCCATCGCCTGTCTTCCCGCCGGGAGCGGCAACGACATTGCCATGGGCCTCGGCATCCCGCTGGATCCCATGGACGCCGCGCACCTCTTGGTCCACGGCGCGCCGCGAGCTGTGGATGTTCTGCGCCTGCGATTTTCCGGAGGTCAGACGCAGCTCATGATCGGCGCCGGCGGCATGGGGCTGGACGCTGAGGCCAATCAGCTCGCCACCGGCAGATTCCGCCGCGTCCCGGGCCTTCTGAAATACGTCACCGCCGCACTCGCCGCTCTGACCACATCGCAACCTCTCCGCGTCACCGCGCAGATTGACGACACGTCCTGGCAAGGGCCCTTGCTGCTGGCCGCGGTGGCCAACTGCCCCTCCTATGGCGCGGGCTTTCGAATTGCTCCTGCTGCGCGAATGGATGATGGCTGGATGGACCTGACGTTCGTGGAGGATCTGCCCTGGTTCCGCGTGCTGGAAGCGATACTGGTTCTTCTGCGTGATGGTGACCTGCGCTGGCCGCAGGTGCGCCGCTTCCGTGCCCGGCGCGTGCGGCTTTCCGCGGATCGTCGCTCACCCTTTCATGGTGACGGCGAAATTCTCGGCGAGGCGCCGGTGGAAATCGAAGTCCTTCCAGGAGCGGTGCGCGTGATTGCTCCTCCGCCCGAACCGGAAGGCATGGAATGACGCGATGATCTTGGCTTGCAAATTTCTCGGAAATGAATTGATGTCAGGGAGGAAACCGCAAAGAAAAACTCTATTCCTTCTTCTTATCCACTTTCAGATTGACCACAATGTCCTTGCGGTTGTCGAAGCTCGAAATCGTCCGCTTCGTGGAGGTCACTCCTTCTTTCTCCGCGTGGATTTCGTAATCCACGTTCGGATCGAGTCCGCTAAAGCGGTACTCGCCTTTTTCTTCCGCGATGTACGTCTTGATAGCCTGTGTCTTTGTGTTCTTCAGGTAGACCACGCCGCCGGGAAGCTCATTCTCGTCTTTGTCCACCACCGTGCCGTGGACCGTGCGCAGTTGCGCCTCGCGCTTTTTATCCTGCGCGCTTATTCCCGCCGGCCACAGCAATCCCGCCAGCAGCGCCAGCAGCATGATGCTTCGCATCTTCACGGCTTTTTCCTCCCGTTCACGGCAGCTCTCTTGCCCTTCAAGGCTTCTTCCCGGCCGTCGCAGGTGTCATGTGAAAGACCAGCCTCTCGCTCAGGTTCGACTTCCCGTCCACTTTCTGTGTCTGCTCCTCGTAGCCCTTCGCTTTCACATGAACCTCGTATTCGGCGCCTTGCGGCACCCACAAACCGAATTCACCCTGCCGGTCGCTCACCGCTTCCCACCGCGCCTTTCGTTCTCCCGCGCGATGCACGCGGATGGAAGCCCCCGGTAGCGAAAATCCGCTTTCCCGGAACACCATGCCGCTGATAACCACCCGGGGCGGACCCTTTTTCTTTTCCGGCCCGTCTTTCGCAACCTGCGCGCCAGCCCATCCGGCCAGGCTCCCGAAGAGCAGGATCAGCGCCACTGGCTTCCAATAGCTTGGATGAGACCCGCCCCGCAGGGGATGCCGCAGCTTTTCGCGCTGTGCTGGAGCGATCACTCTTCTTCTTCATCCTCTGCTTTTTCTTTTTCTTCCTTCTTTTCTCCTTTGTCCTCGTCGAAGTCTTCTTCCGACTCTTCCTTTTCGTCCTCTGCTTCCGTCTCGTCTGAAATCACGTTAATGTGCACCGGATTCACCTGCACTACTTCCAGCTCCACTTCACACTCCGGACAACTCATGAGCTCGCCTTCTTCCACTTCGTCCTCATCCACATCCAGCACCGCCGAGCACTCAGGACACTTCAGCACGAGACCTCCTTTCCCGTTCGGTGGCTTCCTGCAGGCAGGCGTATTATATAACGCCGGTGTCAAGCATTTCCTCTCGCCGGTGGCGAACCATGGGCGGCAAGCGCGAGTATCCGGATCATCCCGTCGTCGGCGTGGGTGGCGTCGTCATCCTCGACGGCTGTGCCCTGCTCATCCGCCGCGGAAGCGAACCGCTCAAGGGGCAGTGGTCCATTCCCGGGGGGACCCTCGAGCTGGGCGAGACTCTCGAAGAGGGCGTCCGCCGCGAATTGTACGAGGAAACTTCTGTGGAAGTGCGCGTTCTCGAAATCATCGAGGTCTTTGAGCGCATTTCCACAGGTGCCGACGCGAATTCATCCGCTCCGCTGGCTGTGCGGGCGCGCCCTCAATACCATTTTGTGATCGTGGATTATCTCTGCGAGGCCGTCTCCGGCTCGCCTTGTGCGGGCAGCGACGTCACCGACGTCGCCTTGGTGACTGAGGAAGACCTCCCTGCATACAGCCTCACTCCAACCGCCACTCGTGTCGTCCGCAAGGCCTTTGCCATGGCCCGCGCCCGTGCGCAATCCGCCCGGTAGCCTGAGAAAAGAAACGCGATTTCTCTTTCATTCGCTCACCGGCTCCCAACAACCTCTTTCTTCGATTCCAACTCGAAAAACACCTTCTTGTGAAAAAAGCTGTTTTCGTGCCCGATCAGCAGCCAGTTCACCGGCAGCGGATCGGTAAGCCACAGCCGCGGGTTTTTCGCGTCACTGGGCAAATCGAACACGAATGTAGTTTCGTAGGAATCTCCCGGCCGCAGCGGCTGGTCGAGCGGCACCATTTTCGCCGCCGGTGCATCCAGCGCTCGCATTCCTTCCAGCGACGCGGATATCTGCCGCTCCTGCTCATCTACAATGCGCACCATGCGCAGGTTGGGATACAGCAGGCCGTTTCCTCGGTTCGCCGAGGTCGTCATTTCATCGAAATACGTCCGCAGCGTCACAACATAAAATGATCCTGCCGCCGTCGCCTGCTTCTCTCCACTGCCCAGTGTTTTTGTGGTTTGCACACTTGTCACCGAATACGCCAGGTGGCAATCCACTTCGCAAAAATATTTCCGCTCCCCGGCACGAAGAGTCTTCTCGCCGCTGACCAGCGACGCCGCCAGCACGGTCATTCCGTACAGGCACGTCAGCGCAATGAGCGCCACCACAATTCTTCGCGCCCACTCCCACTGCCGCGCGAACAGCGCCCCGACCAGCAGCACAGTCCCGACAAATCCCACAAACCCCGTGCCCAAAAATGCCAGCACTACGAATGGCGCGTAATTTGGCACAAATTCCATCTCGCCCTCCATTCAAAACATTTCCGCACGGCTTTGCTCATCCGGCTTTTTCTTCCGGCAACCGCCCGAAGCGCCGCGGCCGCGTTAGGTACTCGCGAATGGCCGATTCCAGGTCCGGCGCGCCGAACTCCGGCCACATCTTCTTGCTGAAAATCATCTCTGCATACGCGCACTCCCACAGCAGAAAATCGCTCAAGCGCTGCTCGCCGCCCGTGCGGATCAGCAGGTCCACATCCGGAAAGTGGTCGCCCGCATGGCTCACTCGCGCCAGCATCCGCCCGAATGCCTCTTGCGAAATCTCCAGCGTGGTGTAAAAGCGGGTCGCTGTGCGCAGGATTTCTTCCCGCGCGGAATAGTCCACGGCGATGCGCAGCTGCATGCCGCGCCCCGCTGCTGTTGTGTCTTCGGCGGACGCAATCGCAGCGCGCAGCGGCGTCGGCAAACGGTCCCTCCGCCCTACGACCCGCAGGCGGATGCCGCGTGCCGTCCAACGGGGCGCCTGCTCCAGCAGGAATTGGCGAACCAGTCCGAAGAGCGCATCCACCTCGGCTACCGGCCGTTCCCAGTTGTCGGATGAAAACGCGAAAACGGTCAGAAATCCGATGCTAAGATCCGCTGCTGCATCCACGACCCGTCGCACGGTTTCCGACCCAGCCCGATGTCCCGCGCGGCGCGGCCGCCCGCGCTGCACGGCCCAGCGGCCGTTGCCGTCGGGAATGATGGCGACATGCAAACCGGCGGATGAACTCTTTCCGGAAGCCATGGCGAGATCGTACGCAAAGCCTGCGCCATTGTCAAGTACTTTATATTGTCAAGTTAACGCGCTAAGGACGACCTCGGCCTGACCCGGTAGCGGCCCAACAACCAGTTCCAGCGGATTTGCAGCAACTCCCTAAACATCCGTAAGCTGTCGCGCACCATGCGCACGCGAGTGTCCGCGTCGTGCGCCCAGCGCACCGGCACTTCCACCATGCGCAGCCCGCGGAGCTTCGCAAGGAACAGGATTTCCGGATCGAACCCGAACCTTTCGATTCGCTGCTGTTCAAAGGCTGGCCGCATCTTTTCCGTCACAAACGCCTTGAACCCGCATTGCGTATCCACAAATTTCAGCCCGGTCACGAGTTGCACCATTTTGTTAAAGATGATTCCCGCCACCTCTCGAAAGCGCGACTGGTGCAGCGTAATCAGCCTTCGGTCCACCGCCCGGGATCCGATGGCCACGTCGTACCGCCCGCCACCCAGCACGCCCAGCAGTTTGTCCGCCTCTTCAATCGGAGACGACAAATCGGCATCCGTGAAAATCGCGATGCGAGCCTTCGCTTCCAGCATGCCGTGACGAACTGAAAAGCCCTTTCCGTGGTTCTGCCCGTTCTGCACCAGCCTCAAAGTCGGAATCTGCTGCTGCCATTCCCTCACGATGTCCGCAGTTCGATCTGTGGACCCGTCGTCCACCACGATCACTTCGCCGTCCCACCCGCGCTTGCTCAGATACGCGCGGATCTGCTCCAGAGACCTGGGCAGGCGCCGCTCTTCGTTGTACGCCGGAATGACGATGGAGATCGCGGGCGTGGGGATGTTCATCAGGAATTGGGATTCGGCCAGCCGTGGTATCCCAGCAGCGGCACAAACCGGCAATAGTGCAGCGTTTCCGAAGTTGTTCGCCCATCTATCTTGCGCACCAGCAAAAGCTCCTGCTCGGCGGCTGGCCCAACGGGAATTACAAGCCGCCCGCCCTCGGCGAGTTGTTCGACCAGCGGCGGGGGAATGCGCGGCGCTGCGGCCGTCACCACAATTGCGTTGTAGGGAGCGGCCGCCGTCCAACCGAGCGTCCCGTCGCCACTGTGCACTTGGACGTTCTTGTAACCCAATCGCGCGAGCCGCTCCTGCGCCGAATTCGCCAGGGCGCAGATACTCTCCACGCTGTGAACTTCGCGCGCCAGCAGCGACAGAATCGCGGCCTGGTAACCGGAGCCCGTTCCCACCTCCAGCACGCGCTCGCTGGCTTCAAGCTCCAGCGCTTGCGTCATCGCACCCACCATAAAAGGCTGCGAAATCGTTTGGCCGGCCCCAATCGGCAGCGGCTGATCGGCGTACGCTCCGGCAATCAGGTCTTCGGAAACAAATTCATGCCGCGGCACGCGCAGCATTGCTTCGAGCACGCGCGGGCTTCGAATGCCGCGCTCGCGGATCTGTTCCTCCACCATTTGCCGGCGCAATTCATCCAAGTTTCGTGTTGAGGTTCCGCTGAACATTCTTAAGGAAAGTGCGCGCATGACAAATTTGTCCGTCGCTCAAACGGTCTGCAGATGACGCTCCCACGACCGCGTGGCGAGAATTTCCTCGATCTGCGCCAGCGCAAAGTCCATCTCCTCATTGCGGTTATAGAAATGCGGCGAGAGCCGGATGCCCGCTTTTGGCCGATAGTCCACCAGGATGTCCCGTGCCAGCAATTCCCGCATCACTTCCGCCGCGTGCGGGCACTCCACCGAAACGGCGCCGCCGCGTTCCACCGAACTTGCGGGGGTGTTCACCTTCCATCCGCGCGCCCGCGCGCCTTCCATCAATCTCGCCGTCTGCCGGATGGAATTCTCACGGATGCGCTCCACACCCACGCGGGCAATGATGTCGAGGCCTGGGCGGCAAGCATACAGCGCGGGAATCTGCGTGGTCCCGTTCATGAAGCGGAATGCATCGTCGCGCCGTTCCAAGGGGCCTGGCTCGAATTGAAACGGCCGCCGGTGCGCGAACCATCCTGTGACGCTCGGCTCGAGCTTAGCGCGGAGGTCCGGCCGCGCGTAGAGATAGGCTACACCCGGCCCTCCACAAAGCCACTTAAGCACGCCGCCCACCGCGAAATCGGCGTTGAGCGCGCGCACATCCACAGGAACCGTCCCGGTGGCCTGAAAAACATCCAGAACCACGAGAGCGCCCACGCGGTGCGCCCGCTCGATGATGGCGCGAGCATCGACGATCGTCGCGCTGCGAAACAAGACGTAGGAAATCGGCACCAACAAAGTTTGCTCGTCAATGGCCGCGAGGAACTTTTCCATCGGCACGTGCAATCCATCCTCGCTCGGCACCAGCTCCACCCGCGCCCCGCGACGTTGCTGCTCGAAGTAAAAATATTGGATGGACGGAAACTCCAGGTCCACCATCACGACTTTGTTGCGCGGCCCGCGGAAGTCGAAGCAAGAAGCAATCACCGCCTGCGTCAGCGTCACGTTCTGGTGCACGGAAACTTCACCGGGCCCCGCGCCGATGAGCGCCGCGATGCGATCGCCCGCCGTGGCGGCCAGCTCCCACCAGCTTTCTTCCCAGGCCCGCACGCCGCGCATCGCCCACGTCTCGGCGTATTCCTGCATCTGCTCGTAGACTCCGCGCGGCATGGCCCCCAGGGAATTGCTGATCAGGTAGGTAGCCTTTTCCAGGATGGGAAACTCTTCCCGCCACTTCAGTAGTTCATTCATTCTCGTTTTCTCACTTCACGGCATTCGCTCGCTACAAAACTGCTTTCCTCAAAGAACGTTGGCCAGAGCGAGCTGGCTCTGGCTACCACTGCGCCACATGAATTCGCGCTATGATACCTGACTGGAAAGATTCAGGATGACACTTTCGTGAAGAAACGGCTTCCCTTTGTCTGCGGGCTTTTGCTGATTGTGTTTGCCGTTAGAATTGGTGCACAGAAACCTTCCACGCCCGCGACCACTGAATCAAAACCCGACATCACCCTCGCTACCGGGCACAAGGGCGACGTGCTCGCCGTTGCTTTCAGCCCGGACGGACGCTGGCTGGCCACCGGCAGCGGCGATAAGAGCGTGAAAATCTGGGAAGTTTCGACCTGGAAAGAAGTCCGCACGCTGACCGGCCATAAAGACGAAGTCCACGCTCTTGCCTTCAGCCCGGACAGCCGCATCCTGGCATCCGGCGGATGGGATCAGAAAATCAAGCTCTGGGATGTGGCCAGCGGCGCCGAGACTCTATCCATTTCCTGCCACTGTGAATGGATAGAAGCGATCGCGTACAGCCCGAACGGCCGCCTGCTCGCTTCCGGCAGCGGGGATGGCACAGTACGCCTCTGGGACGCACGCACCGGCAACAACGCGCGGACGATTGACGCGCCCGGCCCCATCAGCGTACAGGCGCGAGCGGTCCGGGCGCTGGCCTTCAGTCCGGATAGCCACTGGGTCGCCTTCGGCAATGCAAACCCGAAAGTACAACTCTGGGGCCCGCAGTTGCGTTCGCTGCTGGGCCACGAAGGAGCAATTCTGGCCGTCGCCTTCAGCCCGGACCGCTTGCTGGTCGCCTCCGGCAGTGGCGACGCGACCGCCATGCTCTTCGATTTCGACAAAGGCACGGCGGTGAAAACTCTTTTCGGCCACGCCAATCCCGTCACCGCGGTCCTCTTCACGCCGGACAGCAAGCAACTTATCACCGGCAGCGATGACCTCACGGTGCGCATCTGGGACATCGCTTCCGGCACCGAGCTGCGCCAGCTCCCCCAGCACGCGCCCGTCACCGACCTCGCCCTCGGCCCCGGCGGCCGCTGGCTTGCTGTGCTCTGCTCTGCTGACCGCTCAGTTTTTCTTTGGTCGCTCACATCGGCAAGCAAGTAGTTTCCCTGCTGGCTACTTGTGACGCTTCACTTGAATCTCTTTTTGAATTTCACGTCCAGGCCGAAGGTTCCGTTTTGATCGCGCAGCGCCACGATTGAAACATTTTTGTTGACGTTGTACTCCACCTGGATCACCTGCTGCTGCGTTGAGGTCACATTCGTGATGTAGGTAATTGTAAAGCCGCGCGCCACCTGCTGCTCGATGGTCACCCGCGCCGACGCGTTTTGCTCCACTCCAGTTCCCGACAGGAAGGGATCCACGCGGAAGCGGCTCACGCCGAAAAGTTTTTCAATCCGTCCACCCACCTGGCTCGCAATGGCTTCTGAGAGCAGCGTCGAAGCGCCCATTTCCGGGGATTGCACCTGTGTAGGCGAGCGAAGCTCGCTTTCTTCGCCCGTGCGTCCGAGGGCCAGGAGCGCAATGATGTCCGTCGCCGGCAGCGGCGGGTCCGAGCGGTACCCCAGCACCGGACGGCTGGCCGGCCCCGTGAAGTTCAATGTGATTTCATACTGCCGGATCGTGGTGGTGGCCTCGACGTTCATCACCGGGTCCAGGCGGAACGGGTTGGCGAAGTTGATGTCGCCGCGCGTCAGGCGGAAACGGTTTCCGCGGAAACTCATGTCCCCGCTCAGCAGATGAATGTGCCCGAGGAAAATGGGGTGCTCCCACGTGCCGCGCAGCCGCAGGTTCGCTTCGCTCTCGAAACGCGCTCCGCTCCACTCCAGCCGGGCATCCGGCGTGGACGCCGCCTCCACGTCGAATTGCAGGTTGCGCACATACGCGGACGTCGTCGCCGGCCCGCGTACTCCTTCCCTAGACGCGGCCATCATCGAAGCCAGGTTGAAACCCTCTGCGAGGAGCACGCGATCCACAATCACGCGCCCGGAGAGCACACCAGCATCCATCGTGCCGGTCAGCCGCATCGTGCCGCCCGCCAGCCAGCTCATCCCTTCCGGGTAACGCACGCGCACCCGCGTGGCCTGCAGCGTCAAGTCATAGCGCGCCGCTTCGAATCCCTCCCGATACGACAGCGTGCCGCCCAGCACGACTTTGCCGCCGCCGGCCTCCGCGCTGACGTCTTGCAGCACCAGGCGGCTGGTGTCAAACACCAATTCCCCGCGAAGCTTGCTGAGTCCGGCGGGGAAATCGCCGTAGCTTGCCGACGCGTTTTCCACGTGTGCGCCGCCGGTAATCCGCGGATTAGTGAGCGTGCCTTCGATGGATGCATTGACGGAGGCTGCGCCCCGCGCTTCCAATTCCGGCAGGAATCCCCCCAATAGTTGCAGGTTGACTGTGCCGAGGAGTCTTAAGTTCACCGGCCGCGTGCCGGTAAAGCGCACAAAACCCGAGATTGAAAAATCGGTGTCGCTCCCGCGGATGTGCGCTTGCTCGATGCGCATTTCCTCCGCGCGGTACGCCACGCGCAACGGCTCCACGTTTTCCAATTTCACGTGTTCGTAATCGAACTTCAAATGCGAAATATCGGCTTCGACGGCGATGGTCTCCGGCTTCTTCAACTGCCCGCTCAGGAGAAACCTTCCGTTTACGTCGCTGTGGCCGGTCAGTTGTTTCAAGCGCAGCGCCGCCTTGATGAATACGTCCAGATCGAGGTCCTTCACCGTGAGATCGCCCTGTAGCGGGTAGTCGCCACCGAGCGTCAGGTCCAGGTTCCCCGCGAGCCCGCCGGTGGCCATCGCGGACTTCAGTTCCGCCTGTGCGCGTCTCCCATCAGAGTGCAGCCGCGCGTCGAAACTGCCCAATACTTCGTCGCCGACCTTCAGATTTACGAGCTTCAGCGACCCATCGGACACCGGCGCCGTCATCGGGCCATGCCCGCGCACATCGAAGGTCAACAGCCCTCCCAACGGAAACCGCTCGGTCTGAATGCGCTCAATGTTTTCGAGCGCGATCGCCGAACCATGCAGATCGAATTCCACCGCAGCAGGCGATTCCGGGCTGGCATTGCGATAGAGGAATTCTCCCGCCACGCGTGCGTTGCCCTGCTGGATCTCTGCCCGGGAGATGCGCACTTCGTCCTTGCGCAGCGCAAAGTTTCCATGCCCGCTGTCCACACGGAATCCCCAACCTTCCAGCTGCTCGAGCTGGAACGGACCCGAGAACTCCGGATCGCTTCGCGTCCCACGCCCCTGGAATTCGCCGCTCAGCAGCGCTCGCGCGGGATAGGCCCATCCGAAGAGAGCCTGCAAATCATCGGTCGGTGTCCGCTTGACGTGGATCTGCAAACCCCAATCGCTTTCCAGCCGGAAACTCCAGTCGTCCAACTCGAGCCGCAAGTTCATTTCCACCGACGAGCGTCCGCGGCGCACGCGAGTCCGCTCCAGCTTCAACTCTTGCGGCGAATACGTCAGATCGCCTTCCACCTCGTCCCAGTACAGTTTTTCGTACTGCGCCTCGAGTCCCTGCACGTGCCCGACGAAAGCCGGCGCGCTCAACTCGCCCAGCATGCGGCCCTTCCATGTCGCGCGCCCGGCAATGCGCACGGGTTCTTCGTCGGCGCCCCGTAGGCGATTGATAAAGTCATTCCACGGCAAGAGGTCGCGCGCGTCGAGGCCGATGGTCAGATCGGAATTTTCTGCGCTCAAACGCCCGTCGAGGTCCAAGCGACTCGTGGGGGTAATGATTTCGCTCCGGCGCAGGACCGCCGTTTTGCGGTCCAGCGAGTAATCAAAGTCCATCCGCGCGGTGACGGGAATTTCGCCTGCGCGCAGTTCGGCCGGCGGGGCCCACTGTGTCACGCCGTGCGAGGCGAAGTGCTCGAACGCGTGGTCCCAGGTGGTCACGCTGTCCACCGCGACCGCACTGTTCCAATGCAGGGGCGTCACTGGGAGGTGATCGTTCTCCACAGCCGCGAGCAGGCTCGCCAGAATGATCCCGTCTGCGCGTGACTCGACGCGGAACTTCAGGCCATCGAACTCCATGGTCACGCGCGCCGCAAGCGCTCCGCCCAGCGCACGCGCCTCGAAGTCCGTGACTTCCAGCTTTTGCTTCGCCACGGTATAGTGTCCGCGGCTAGTGATTCCTTTGGAGTGGAACCACTCGTACGGCAGGTCAATCTCCCGCGCTGCGAAGCCGCCCTTCATGTTCAGGTCCCCGCCGGCGTTGTTTCCTTCCCCGTTGAAATCCACGATGCCCCGCGGAGAATGCGGCTTGCGAAGAATGGTGCGCAGGTCATCCAACGAGAGGACACCCTGGTAGCGAAAGCTCCACTCCGGCTTTGCAAAACTCGCCAGCCTCGCCTCCGCTTTGAGTTCCGAGTGCGGCAACTTCCATGCAAACTCATTTACCTCGAAGCTTTCGCGGCGCAGCGTGAATTTCAGCTTCCAGTCCGACACAAACGGCAAGTACCTCCGCGACGCCAGCTTCATCTTCTTCCAGCTTGCCGAACCCTCGTACGACTCCTGGCCTGCCTGCATTGCGCGGAAATCGAGCGCAAGGCTGAATTCGCCACCTTCCGCCGCCAGCGGCACGCGCACATCGTTGATGAGCGCCATCCCCTGGTTCAGGCGCAACTCGCGAATGGTCAGATTAAAGATCTGCTCCCGCCACGGAATTCCAGCGGGTTGCTCGGTCTTCGGAAACGGCACGTTGCTCTTGCCTTCTTTGTCGATCCGCACGTGCACGACTGGTTTTTCGATGCGCACCTCGTCGAGTGCGACCGTTCTTTCGAGAAAGGACACCACGCGCATATCCACGAACAACAATGCCGCGTGGAAGAAAGGCGGAGTTCCTTCCGGCTCGCGGCCGTGCAGCGTGAAATCCTCAAGCTCTGCGCGCAACCCAAACACGCTGAAGCGGAATTCCTTCAGCTCCACACGCCCGCCGCTCATCTTTTCAATCTGGGCAATCACGCCCTGCCGCGCCCAGCGCGTCACCAGGCCCGTCTGGACGAGAATCACCATGATCACAATGAGGGCCGCCGCTGTCGCCCCCAGGATTTTCAGCCACCGTTTCCACCTGAGTTTCACGGTGTGTTCTTCTTTCCCACGATGTCGATCTTCAGCCGCGCTCGAGTCTCTTCCAGCCACTTCGCGGCCCGCGTGCTGATTTCCCGCTGCGTCAGCAGTTCGCGGATCTGTTCCTCGACGCTTTCCAACGCAGGCACATCCTGCCCGCGCTTCCGTAATTCCGGCAGAAGATCTTCGCGGTAATACTTCTCCACCTGCGCGCTTTCCACGTGCGACGCGGGACGTAGTTTGTAGTCGAGGTATCGCGCAAGAAAGATCTGGCGCTCGATGTGCTGTAAAACGCTTTCCGGCGTCAGCTCGAGCTCCTTGAGCCGCTCGAGGTACTTTTCCGGCGAACTGAATTGCGCCGCGAGCCGCTCCACCTCCTTTTGTGATTCCTCCATTTTCGGCTGCGGGAATCGCGACGCCGTGGCCTCCGCGGCCACAATCCACTGATCAATCAGGCGTCCGATGAGCTCCACATCTCCCGGCAACTCACTCCGCGCGCCTGCCTCGGCGCCCATGGCCAATTGCTGAAAGCGTCCCAGCTCGCGCACCTCGCTTTGCGCGATGATGTCGTCTTCGATGCGCACCACGATGCGGTCTACCACGCGCTGCGCCTGCAGGATGGGCGCCCACGCCTGCCCAATCACCATCGCGAGAATGAGAACCCGTCGGCGCATCAGAACAACGACCCGATATTGAAAAAGAAATGAAAGCGCGGGAGGCGGCTCAGCTTTTGTCCGCCTACGCCGTCCGGGACCAGGATCTGCGCGGCGTTGAGTTGATAGGCCAGGTCCAGCCGCACCGGCCCGATCGGCGTCGCGTACCGGATACCGAAGCCAATCGTGTGCGAAAAGTAGCGAAGCTCGTTCGTGCAATTGGAAACGCAAAGGTTTGGCGTGAGTGTGCTGAACGCCGGGGCCGGAGGCTTCCATGCCAGCGAAATCCGATTCGCCTGGCGGAAGACATTGCCCACATCGTAAAAAATTGCGCCGCCCACTGTTCCGCTTACGTACGGAATGCGCATCGGGAAACGCAACTCCTGGTTGAACAGCAGCATTGCCTGCCCGCCGACGGGAAAGCCGGTCGTTGGATCTCGCGGCCCTGCCTGATTCAGCGCAAAGCCGCGGAGGGACATTCCACCGCCGGCGAAAAACCGTTCCGGCAGCGGGATGTCGTCCGGGACCGTATTACCCAGTGCGCGCTGGATGCCGATGCGCGTGGAGCGCGCGAAACTCATCCGCCGCGGCAGAGCATAAAACGTGGAATTCTGCACAAACGCGCGCAGAAAGCTGGCGCTGGACCCCAAACCGCGGCCCGCCACACTCAAGTCTGCCGTATTGAAGTCGCCTCGCGTAGCATCGGCGGGATTATCACGGCGCTCGCGCACCCAGGAAACCCCCAACAGTGAAATCTTGGTCGGCTGGCTGAACAGCGGAATTTGCAGGGGATCCACTCTCAGTGAAGCGGCATCCACCTGCACGCGCCGGAAGACGTAACGATAGAGCAGAGTGGTGATGTTGCTGAACTGCTGGGTCACCTGCGCCGACGCTTCGTAGCGCGTGGAGGTGAAGGTGCGCACGTCCCGCGTCTTGTCCGCAAATCCCAGCAGTTGAAAGCTGAGCGACGGCTTCCCCCAGAAATTTGGCGCGGCGTAACTGAGCAGGGCGCGGCCCTGCAGCGTGCTGGCGCGGCCTTTGAAGCTGAGCGTATGCGCTCGCCCCAGCACGTTGGCTTTGCTGATCTCGAAAATCCCTCGCGGGCTGGCACGGATTTCGCCGCCAACCGGATCGCTCGCGCTCCCCAGCCGCTGCACTTCCACGCCGCCGCCATACGCGATGGTGTAGCGCTTGGCTTCCTCCACGAGCACGATCAGCGTTTTGTCCGTATCCGTGCCACTTGGATTCTGCGGGGCAATCTGCGCGCGGCTGAAAATGCCCAGGTTATAGAGGCGCCGCTGAGTTTCCACGATGTCGCCCTGGCGCAACGGCTCGCCGGGCGCGAGCTTCACTTCGCGCGCAATAGTGTTTTCTCGCGTGGATTGGTAGCCGCCCAGCAATACCTGTTTCACTTTGAATTGCGGGCCCTCGACGATTCGATAGATCAGCCGCATGCGGTTCGGCGCGCCGGCATCTTCCGCCACGGGCTGGAATCGCGCTTCCGGAAATCCTTCGTTGTAGTACAGCGCGAGGATGTTGTCGCGGTCGCCCGCCATGTTGAATTCGGAAAAAGGCTGTCCCGGCGTTGAGCCGACCACGGAGAGAAGGAAGTCGTTGTCGAGTGTGGCGTTGCCCTCAAGTTTCAGCCCGGACACCAGGGTCTGCGGCCCCTCCACAACTCGGAAGCGCACCAGTAGATCGCCTTTTTTGCCCTGATAGTCGTCCGCTGTTTCCCAATTCACCGTCGCTTCGCGGAAGCCATTGGCCACATAGACTTGCTGTATGCCTTCGGTATCCGATTCCAGCAGTTTCCGGCTGTATCGCCCGCGCGAGGCAAAACTGGCCGGCTGCAACGCGAGTCGCTCCCGCAAAAGCGAAGTGCCAAAGTACTTATTCCCGCCAAATTCAATCCCCACCAGCCTGCGCTGCTCCCCGCGATCTACGGTGTATGTAATCACCTGTTGCCTCGTCTTAGCGTCGAGGCTTGTGGCATAGCTCACTTGCGAATCGAAATAGCCTTTCGATTCGAGGAAGTCACGGATATTCCGGCGACCTTCCTGTAACAGATCTTCATCCACCGCGCCTTCCTGGTAAATGGGCAGCAGATTGCGCAGTTTCCTGCCGGAGATTTTTGTGCCGATCAGGTCCACGCGTACTTTCGGCCCGGCAAAAACGTCCAGAGTCAGTGGCAGGGTTTTGCTATTCGCTTCGAAAGCTCCGCGGCGCACGCTGACTCGCGCACTCAGGTGCCCTCGCTTGGCCAGATATTTGCGTACACGTTCAGCGGCGCGGTCCAGGCGCAACGCGGACACTCTCTTGCCCGGTTTCAATCGTGAACTCCGCAACAGCTCGTTTCCGAGCGACGGCGTTTCGCCTTGTTCCGTCACCGCGCCAATGAGCGCCCGCGGCCCCGGCGCGACGCGCACGAGAATGTCCATCTGATGCGTGGCAGGAAATTCCTTTCGTTCGACGGCAACTCCGGCTTGATAGAACCCTTCATCCCGCAACGTCTGCTGCAGACGCTCCAGCGCCTCACTCAGAGTCCGCTCCCGGAAGATCTCGCCCAGGCCGAGTTGGAGCGCCGCGAGCGCCGCTCCATCTCCAGGACGCTCGCTCAGCCCTCTTACACGGACATTGTTTACGAAGGCGTTTTGCCGGACGACAAAGTCCAGGCGCACTCCGCCCTCGCCCGCTGCCGTTTCCGCTTCCGCGCGGATGTCCGCATAGCGCCCGCTGCGGTAGAGCTGACGCAGGCTTTCACGCACCGCCTCGCTGCGGTAACTTTGTCCGGCTTGCTGCGCGAGACCAGCGGGGTTTTCCGCAAGGACTTCCCCACTTTCGCTCACCACGCGGACCGCGGCGACCCGCTGCTCTTCCAATTGACTGCACAGGGCGCAGTCGTAAGAATGTGCCGTGTTTTCTGCCGCCGCTGAGGCTGGGGTCACTGCGCGCGGCATCGGCGACTGGGCCCACGCACCATCCGCGGCGAGCCACAGCGCCAGAATCCAGAACGTTAGTCGAATTGACCCCCTCCAGAATTCGCTCTACCTGCACTCAGAGTGAGACGGAAGGTTAGCACAGCGGCGTTGCTCGCCGCCCGCGAAAAGGCGATAGTATGGTGGCTCTTGTACCTCGCGTTATGGCGACGCCGGGACCGACCCAAAGAATTTCTGAGGAAAATTACATGACACGCTTTCGCGCTCTGGTTCTCACTGCGATTTTCGCAATGGCCGCGCCTGTATTCGCCCAGGCGCCGGCGCCGAATCCTCTCGCTGGAGACCTCAAACTCAAACTCGCCAAGCAGCTCCAGCAGACGGCCGCGGAATTCGACGGCGTCATGGGCATCGCTGTGAAAGACCTCGGCACCGGTGAGACCTTTTTCGCCAACGCCGACACGGTATTCCCCCAGGCCAGCTCCATCAAAATCCCCATCCTGCTGGAACTCTTCCGCCAGGCCCAGACCGGCACGCTCAAACTCGAAGAGCGCGTGGAAGTGAAAAAGCCGCAGCTGGCTGCTGGCAGCGGCGTGCTTTTGCATTTCAGCGACGGCGGCTCCGCGATTTCGCTGCGCGACCTTGCTGTGCTCATGATCGTTCTCTCTGACAATACCGCCACGAACATCCTGATCGACCGCGTCGGCATGCAAAACGTCAACGAAAACCTCCGCCGCCTCGGCCTCACGCAGACGCGCCTTCAGCGCATCATGCTCGATACGGAAGCGCAGCGGGCTTCACGTGAAAACCTCTCCACGCCACGCGAGATGGTCCAGCTCCTGGAAATGATCGACGCTGGGAAAACGCTGAACCCGGCAAACACGCAGGCCGCACTCGAAATCCTGAAGTATTCGAAGAACACCGCGCTGCGCCGCAGCCTGCCGGCAAACGTCGCACTGGCCAGCAAACCCGGCGGCATTTCCGGTGTGGCGTGCGAATCGGGGATTGTCTATCTGGCAGGAAAACCGTACGCAATTTCCGTGATGACCACGTTCTACAAAGACTCTGACGCCGCAGATAACGCTATCACGGACGTTTCGCGGCGCGTCTATTCTTATTTCGAACGCCTCGCGCGCTCCAATTCGCTCGGCGCGCGAGTGCCGTAGCAGAAGGCGGGAGCATAAAGCCCCCGCTACACCGCGCACTCACCTTTCTTATGCAGCCGGTGCAATCCTTTTCCCATCGCCCGCATTTCGTCTTCGCTCAGCGTTTTTTCAATCCGCGGAAAAATCTCATTCTCTTCCACCCGCACGTGGTCGTGGAGCGTCTGCGCCAGCTTGGATACATCATCTTCGGACACCTCTCCTTGCTCCAGAGACGCAGCAATCGATGAAATCAGCCCGCGAATGATGGCGTGCTCCGCGAGCATGCGCATCACATTCGCGTCTTCGTCGAGACGCCTGTGCCGCGCGTACGCAGGCAACAGCACTTCCTCTTCTTCGCGGAAGTGGATCTGGCCGGCGTTTTTCCAAAAGCGCACAAACTTTCGCGCCACAGTCCGCACATGTTTTTGGCGTTCCGCGGCCGGCAGCTTCAGCGCGCGCCGCAGTTCCCATACCTGGATCAGCGCGAAATGGTGGTGCTGGCTTAATGGATGAAGGCTCGCGTGTCTTTTCACGAGATTTGCCTTTGGCAGGGGCTCAGAATTTCGTGCTGTGGTTTGCTGCTTCCGCCCGGGTCTTCAGCCGGGCCGCCGCGCGTTCCATGTTTTCCCGCAGATTCATCAGCGTGAGAAACGTATTCAGGATGCGCGCCTTCAGCTCGTCCGGCAGCCGCTGGTTGCCGGTGGCCAATCGCGCCAGCGCCTGACCCGCCTCGCCCAGGTAGCGCACGATCTCCGCTCGCCGGCCTTCATCCGGCGCGCCGCCGACCGTTTCCCGCCGCAGGTCAGCGCATTTCTGCTCGACGCTGACCGTGAAGTGCAGCGCGCAGAACGATTCATGCGCAATCTCCACGGGCACGGCGGCCTTGCAGCCGACCATCTGGCAGCCAGATTCCATTGGGAAGCTCAGGAGCTGGGACTTTTCTTCTTATCACTCCACCGATGAGAAAGCCATAGTACACGCCCTCGCTGTCTCCAATTGGCCACGCCTGCCTGATCTTCAGCCCACGCTCCCTGAACCCCGGCCCGCGCGTTAAACCACGGCCAGCGCCGCCTCAAGGTCGGCGATGATGTCGTGCCAATCCTCCAGCCCCAGCGACAGCCGGATTCCGCCCGGCCGGAGACCGCTCCTCAATTTTTCTTCCGCGGGCACGGCAGCATGGGTCATGGAAAATGGGTTTTCGATCAGCGTCTTGATTTGGCCGAGGCTGACCGCCAGCGTGATGGTATATGCGTGTTCGGCAATGTAATCCACAAAGCGCACGCCGGTTTCTTCGGCATTCTCACCGGCGCTGTGCTCCGCCGAGGGCTCGGTGCCTTTCAATTCAAAATAAAGCAGGCTGCCGGGGGCGAATTTCCCGTCGTAGCCCACCATTTGCCGTTTGGCGAGTTCGTGTTGTGGAAACGCAGGCAGCCCGGGATACAGCACCCGCGCCACTTTCGGCTGCTTTTCGAGGAACTCCGCAACTTTCAGCGCTGTTTTCTGCTGGTTCACCATGCGCGTGGCCAGCGTGGGCAATCCGTAGACCAAGATGGGCCACGCCGCCTTGGGCGAAAGCACGCCGCCGAAATCCTTGCGGTAAAGCATCCAATTCGAGTAGTAGCGGCTTGGACCGATGATGGCGCCACCCATGTCCGTGCCAAAGCCGCCGATGCCTTTCGTCAGGCTTTGCACCACCACGTGCGCGCCAAGCTCGAGCGGCCGCTGGCAGTACGGCGTGGCAAACGTGTTGTCCACGATGATCTTGATCTGCTCGTCTTCCTTGCGGTCCTTGTTGAGCTGGTCCACCACGCGCCGCACGGCCGCGATGTCAATCAACTCCATCGTGGGGTTCACCGGCGATTCGAAGTACACGACCCGGCAATCCTTCGTCGCCACTTGCAGCATGGATTCCGGCCTGGTCAGGTCGCAGAAGTCAGTGCGCACACCGAAATGCGGCGTCCAGTTCGTCAACAGACTGTGCGTGCAGCCGTACAGAATGCGGTGCGCAACAACCTGCTCCCCGGTGCTTACCATCGAGCAGATCACCGCGCTGATGGCCGCCATGCCCGTGGCGAAGGTCACGGCGATTTCTCCGCCTTCGGCCACCGCCAGGTTTTCTTCGAGCATCCCGCGGGTGGGCTCGTCCAGCCGGTCGTAGATGTAAATCGGCGCGCGCTGCGCCACGTCCGAGCCGAACTCCTCGAAGCCTTCCGCGCCGCGATGCACCGATTGCAGCCGATAGGTGGCGGAGCTCGACTGCGGCGGCACCACGTGGTGGTCGTAGTCCCAGCGCCCGGTTGCAAAGCTCCCGTGAATCAGCCGCGTGCGCTTGCGGTAATGCTCGCGCGGCTTCTTCGGTTCCCTCGGATTCGTCCGGGGCAGGTCGTGTTTTGTCTTTTCTTGCTCGGAATCGTGATTAGTGATGACGGAAGAATCGTGCTTGGTACTCATGGGAATTTCTCCATTTCGCTCAGTTCGGCCAAAAAAAACGTGGACTCTGTCGGACGGGGCGGCCCGCCGCAGGCGGGTCTTGCGCGGCTGCTCTCAAACTACCATGACTTGCGTGCCGCTGGCCACAAATTGCCATCCGGCTTCCCCCGCCCTTTGTCTTGCCGGCCATGAGAATTGATTTGTCGCGGGCATCGTGGTAGAAACGATTGCAACAGGAGCAACCATGTTCAAGCCAAAAGGTCCCTTTTGCCAGAGTTGCGGGATGCCTCTCTCCAAAGACAAACAAGGCGGGGGAACCGAAGCCGACGGAGCCCGCTCCGCCGAGTATTGCAGCCACTGCTACGTTCGCGGACAGTTCACCGACCCCAATATGACCTCGGAGCAGATGGTGCAACTCGTCCAGTCCAAGCTGAAGGAAATGCACATTCCCGGCTTTCTCGCCAAGCGCTTCACCAAGGATATTCCGGAGCTCAAGCGCTGGGCTTCGCAATAAGTCAGCAGGCTCCGGTTCGATCGGAGGCTCCGGGACCTGGTCTCTGTTCCTTGATTCCCGGCTGCCGTGCTACACTATGCGGGCGATTACGGTGCTTCGCACCTGCCACCCTATCTTTTCGAGGCAATCCCATGTCTGGCCATTCAAAGTGGGCGACGATCAAGCACAAAAAGGCGGCCACGGACGCCAAGCGCGGCCAAGCATTCACCCGTCTGATCCGTGAAATCTCCATTGCAGCGCGCAGCGGCGGCGGCGACCCGGACACGAATCCCCGCCTGCGCTCCGCCATCCAGGCCGGTAAAAACGAAAACATGCCCAACGACAACATCGAGCGAGCCGTGCTCCGCGGCACGGGCCAACTTGAAGGCGAGCAGTTCGAGGAAGTGACGTTTGAAGGCTATGGCCCGGGCGGCGTCGGCTTGTTGGTACGTACGGTCACTTCCAACCGCAACCGCGTCGTCAGCGAGATCCGTCACATGATGGCCAAGCATGGCGGCAACATGGCCGAGGCCGGCAGCGTCTCCTGGCAGTTCCACCGCAAGGGAGATATCCTCGTGCCCAAAGAAGCGGCCGATGAGGAAAAGATGATGTCCATCATCCTCGACGCCGGCGGTGAAGACCTGCGCGACGACGGCTCTGCCTGGGAAGTAGTCACACCGCCCGAAGCGTTCGAGGCCGTGCGCGACGCTCTCGTCAAGGCGGGAATCACGCCTGCTTCCGCGGAACTCAGCCTGCTCCCGCAAAATTACATCAAGCTGACCGGCTCGCAGGCGCAGCAAATGCTGCGGCTGGTCGAAGCACTGGAAGAGCACGACGACGTTCAGCAGGTCTACGCCAACTTCGATATCGACGAAGCGGAAATCCACGCAGCCGTCAGCTAGCTTGTTTTTCAACTTGATTCGAGGGGCGACTGGGCCGGCCACGTTTTCGCTTCTCTTTCTTTTTCGCGGCATTGCCTCCAAAAATCGCTACCCGCAGAGTTTCCCTCGACGTACACTGAACGCCAGCGATGCGCGTACTTGGCATAGACCCTGCCGCAGCCGGACCGGCGGGCTACGGCGTTGTAGAGGCGGAAGGCGGTACCTGCCGCATGCTGCGCTATGGCGCGCTGGGACGCTCCCCGCGCTCGACCTTCGAGGAGCGCCTGCGAGCCATCCATGCGCTTGTGGCCGGCCTGGTCAAGGAATTCTCTCCTGACGCCGTGGCCGTGGAATCTGTTTTTGCGAAGCTCAATATTAAGACCGCGCTCAAGCTCGCGGAGGTCCGCGGCGTGGTCACGCTGGCTGCAGCGCAGGCCGGCATTCCCGTGTACAGCTACGCGCCGCGCGAGGTGAAGGCAAGCGTCGCCGGCTATGGCCACGCCAGCAAGGAGCAGATGCAGCAGATGGTGCGCGCCACGCTCAACCTGCGCGAGACTCCACAGCCCGCGGACGCGGCGGACGCCCTGGCGGTCGCTCTCTGCCACATCTATTCCGCGCAGGCCCGTGCGCGCATTGCCGAGGCCACCGGCATCGCAGACAGCCGCGCCGCCGCGCAGCGCATCCAACCTCCACGATGAGCACTACGCAACCACGCCAGCTCACGCGGATTCCCAAAGCGCTTCTGTTTTTTTTCGCCTTCGTGCCGGCCTTATCATTTGGCCTTCTCCGCGCCGCCGAACCCGCCTCCGTCAGCTACCGCAAAGTCTTCAAGTCCAGCAATCCGGAGTTCGTCGAAATCAAGGTGCGCGAAAACGGCGCCGCCACTTACGACATCCGTTCGCTTTCCGAAGACCCGGACCCGCAACCCTTTGAAGTCAGCGCACCGCTGGCATCGAAAATTTTTGAGCTTTCCAGCCAGCTCAATAACTTCCGCGGCTTGGACCTCGACACAAAGCGCCGCATCGCCAACCTCGGCGAAAAAACATTTCGCTTCGAGCGCGGCGGTGATTCCGGGGAAGTCAAATTCAATTACACGATCAACGCCACGGCCAATCAGTTGCTGATGATCTTCGAAGGCCTCGCCCGGCAGCAGGACCATCTCCGCACGCTGATGCACCGCATGAAGTACGACCGCCTCGGCGTCAACAGCGCCCTGCTCAATTTCGAGAGCGACCTGAACCACAGAATCCTTCCGGAGCCCGAGCGCCTGCTCCCCGTCCTCGAACAGATTGCCGCCGACACCCGTTTTGTGGATATCGCCCGCCAGCGCTCCCGCGCGCTCATCGAGCGTATCCGCAACCCCCGCTAGCACAGGCTTCCTGCATAACCAGGATGGTCCAGGCGGCTCAGCCTTTTCGCTTGACCCCTGCCCTCGCCGGGGTCACCATTGTGTAGTCCACCCGGCGCAACCTATTGGCCCCTCGCGCCGTCCAAGTAGGTAGGAGCCGTCCCCGAATTGGCCCCGAAAGGGGGTTGTCATGAAACGACGGGTACCCATCCTCACCACGGTATTGACGGTATTGTTTCTGTTCCTGGCAGCGCCGCACTTCCTGGCCGCGCAAGAGCAAAACTACAGCTATGCGCGCATCGTCCGTCTCAGTTACGTGGAAGGCGATGTCCAGATCCAGCGCCCGGAGGAAATCGGCTGGCAGGAAGCCCTGATCAATCTCCCCATTCGCCAGGGCTATCAAATTTCCACCCGCCGTGGCCGCGCCGAAATCGAGTTTGAGAGTGGCGCAGTGGCGCGGCTTGCCGAAGACACCTATCTGAAATTCACGGAGCTGGCGCTCGCCGACGGCAGCCGACTGACGCAGCTCAATCTGATGCGCGGCACGGCCACCATCTACGCCAATCTCTCCGACAGCGACCGCTTCAGCGTCTCGACGCCGCACTTCACGGTCTATGTGCCGCGCAATGCCCGCTTTCGTATTGATGCCGACGACGACGGCGCAACCGTCAGCGTGCACAAAGGCGATGTTACGGTGGAAGCACTCGGCGCTTCCTACCGCGTCACCAAGAATCGCGCATTTCTCTTCCGCGCCACGGGAGAGCAGGTCACTCTGGCCCGCGCACCGGAAACGGATGCCTGGGACCGCTGGGTGGATGATCGCGAAAATATCTTGAGTGCTACGCGCGAAGCCGCTTCCGTGCGCTATGTCCGCGCGCCCTTCAGCTATGGAATTTCCGACCTTGATTACTACGGGGGCTGGTCCAACCTCCCCGGGTACGGCTATGGCTGGCAGCCGCGTGGCATCTCCATTGGCTGGTCGCCATACTGTAACGGCCGGTGGATGCACCTCGGCGGCTTTTTGACGTGGGTCAGCTTTGAGCCGTGGGGCTGGACTCCGTTTCATTATGGCAATTGGGTGTTTGCGCGAAACAACTGGTTCTGGGTTCCTGGAGGGTTCCACCATTGGCAGCCCGCGATCGTCTTTTGGGTGAATCTCGGCGGCAACCGCTGGGGCTGGGGCCCGCGTGGGCCGCACGACCGCCCGGGTCATGCGCCCGCCAATCTCCCGCACGGCACGGTCGTCAACACGACGAATAACAATCCGCGCGGGTTTACCGGCGTGGATCGGCGCAATGAGCGCCCGCTGCCCCGCGAGATCGCCGATGGCCGCGTCACCTTTGATACCCCCGAATCCTTTGACGGAGGCAGAAGGTTCCGTGGACGCGGCGATAACGGCGACGGAAGGGTTTCGCCGCCGACTACACAAGGCGCGCCCGGTACTTCGTCCACTCCGGCTGCTGGCTTCTCCGGAACGCCGCGAGGCACGCAACCCCGGGATGTGAATGCGGACGGTCGGCCTGATCCCCGCGCACGTGGCCGCAACGCCGATGCAGGCCCGGCTCCCGGAATTGTGTACGATCCGCGGGAGGGACGCTATGTGAACGCACCCGGAATCCCCGGCCGAGCCGGGGCGAGCGGACGTTCTGAATTTGCGGATACACCGGCAGCCCCTACGCCACGCGGTTATTCCGGCGGGGCGGGTACCCCGGCAGAGCCGCGCGATTCGCGCATGCCGACCTCCGGGGAGACGCGCCGCATCGACCGGCCCGAAGTTCAGGGAGGCGACACGCGCATCCCGGGCCGCAGCGAAAGGCAGTTGCCGCGCAATGATGCGCAACCGCAGCGGCCGCCGTCTAATCCAGCACCGCAGCCGCGCTACGAGCAACCGCGACCCGCTCCGGCGCCGCAGCAGCGCTGGGAATCTCAACCGCGGCCTGCGCCGCAATCACAGCCGCAGCCGCGCGTTGAGCCGTCGCGCCCATCTTCGCCATCGCCGACCTCGACGCCGCGATCCGAATCCCGCGAGCGGCCTGCGAGCCGCCCGCCTCACCATCGCTAGCCTCTGTAAGAATGCAACGGGGCGGCCCTCTCGGCCGCCCCGTTTACTTTTTCTGTGGCAGGGGTGCTGCTCGCTGCGTGCTTACTTGCACGCATCGTCTGGTGCTCACATCACCGCGATTCCCGCATAGCCCACTACTTCCTCCCGGTCGCCGGTCACATCTCCCGACGTCGCGTACCGCACCACTTCGGCGCGCGTCGCGCCGAGCAATCGCGCCGCGGTCATCATCGAAACAGCCGGCCCAAACCCGCACATGGTGATACCTTCGTGCCGCACCGTGTCAAAGAGCCCGCGCGAGTCCAGTTCCAGAATTTTGTCGATTGCTTTCCGGTCTTTCGCGCGCGTTACATCGTCGCTCTCGTAATGGTTCATGTCCGAGCTTGCCATCAGCAGCACGGGTTCCGTTTGGTGCGCCACGACCTCACCGATTGCCCGGCCCAGTTCTTCCAGCGCTTCGAAGCGATCCGTTCCCAGCGCAATCGGCACAAATTGAAAACTCCCGGCGAGTTGCTGCAGAAACGGCAACTGCACCTCGAGCGAGTGCTCCATGCGGTGCGCGACGGAATCCTCGCGAAGCAGCGGGCACGCTTTTTTCAGCTCCACGGCCATCGCGCTGTCGATTCTGGCCTCGCCGAGCGGTGTCCGCCAGGTTCCCTCGGACATAATGGCCAGCGGCTGACCTTCCCGGTAATGCCGCGGGCAGAGAAGGATGTACCTCGCGGGCAATTCCAGCCGCTGGAAAACCGCCCCAGCGACGTGCCCTGAATACATGTATCCGGCGTGCGGCACCACACAGCCCAACGCGCGAAGTTTCGGCGTCCCGACGGATTCGCCCAGTAATTGTTCGATTTGATGCCTGAGTTCCCGTGGATTGGCGGGGTAAAACCGGCCGGCGACGGCGGGCTCGCGAATCATGGTGAGCCTCCTCTTGCGCTACTACGCGGCGGCTCAGAGAGGGATCGAGGGTTTTCCTTTGATCTTGACGGCCACGGTGCTGCCCGACTCGTGGTGGATTTCTACCCGGTCGCCGTGCTGGTAGCCGCCGTTGTCGATGATCTGCTGCATTTTCTCGCGCACTTCCGGAGAGTAGGTGAACGTCACGATGGCGCGCTCATTGCTCTGACTCCGCACGATGATTTGCACGCTGGTCATCGCGAGCACTTCGCCCTTGAACTTAAAGATCTTTTTCTTCGGAGCTTTCAGCTGGATGGGCTTTGCGGTCTCCACCTGCGCGGAGACACTCGTAGCGAGGAAGGCCATCGCCGCTCCCAGGATTGCTGCGCGGATGCTAGAGTTGATCATCGAGTGAAATTTTCAGCGACTTCAGAAACTTGATGTCCTGCGCGGTCATTTGCACCTTGGGCGCGAGCGCACCTTCTTCTTCCAGAATCTCTTCGTCCACTCGGATGTGCAGCGATTCCAAGAAGTGCAGGTCCTGCTTCGTCAACTTGCTGGGCTCGGCATCCCGCTTGGCCAGCCCAATGGTCGCGTCCAGCTTCAGGACAATGTCGAAGCCCGCGGCGCGCACGTTGGCAATGGCCTCTGCGATCCGTTCCGAATCCGAAACCGTCTCGTTGATCGCGTGGCCCAAATCTCGAAGCAACTGCTTCAGCTGGTCGTCCAGTTGCACGCCCATCCTCCTCGAAGCAATTCACCTCCATTCTATGATGCGCTTGGGAGCCAGACAAGTGCCGTTTTCCTGGCAGTAACCTATGTGCCTGCGCGCGCGCTCTGCTAAAATGTCCGCGTGCCTGATCGTGTAATTGGCGCGCTCATTGCCGCGCTGGCGGCGTTTCTGCGTTCGATCGCGCGCGTGATGCGCCAGTTGTTTCACGAAGTCGCCGGCGCTTTCTTTTTGCTTTTCGCAGTAGCCGGAGGCGTGAACTCCTGGCAACACTGGCAGCGCGGCTCGGAGACCTGGATTCTGGGAATTGCACTGGCCTTTACTCTGATGATGGCGGCGTTTGCGTTTGCGTCGTTCCGCAGTGCACGCCGCGCGCGGTAAGAAACAGAATATAGAAAATGAAAATTAGACCGCAAAGAACGCAATCGCATTCCATGCTCGCGTTTGATTGCACCTCTTTCTGTTTTCTATTTTTTATATTCGCTTTTCCTAACCATGTCTAAGTCCGAAGATAATTCGCCCGTGGCACAGCGCGACGCGCAATTCACCACGCTTTCGGGCTTGCCCGTCGAGCGCGTCTACATGGCGGAAGAACTTTCCGCAGGGGACGCCGAGGACCGACTTGGCTATCCTGGTGAATTTCCTTTTACCCGCGGCATCTACCCCACGATGTACCGCGGCCGCCTCTGGACCATGCGCCAGTACGCCGGCTTCGGCTCCGCCGTCGAATCCAACCGGCGCTACCGCTACTTGCTCACCCAGGGACAGACTGGCCTTTCCGTCGCGTTTGATCTGCCCACGCAGATTGGCCTGGACTCCGACCACTCTCTCGCGCAGGGCGAAGTCGGCAAAGTCGGCGTGGCAATTGATTCGCTCGAGGACATGGAAACGCTCTTCGACGGCATCCCGCTCGACCGCGTCTCCACTTCGATGACCATCAATTCCACCGCGGCGATTCTCCTCGCGCTGTACGTGGCCGTGGCAAAAAAGCAGGGCGCGAATCTGAAGCGCCTCGCGGGCACGGTCCAGAACGATGTTCTCAAGGAATACATCGCGCGCGGCACGTACATTTATCCCGTCCGCCCGGCCATGCGCATCGTCACGGACATCTTCGCGTGGTGCCGTTCCGAGTTGCCCAACTGGAATACGATTTCCATTTCCGGCTACCACATCCGCGAAGCCGGCTCGACCGCCATACAAGAGGTCGCCTTTACTCTCGCCGATGCCATTGCCTATGTGCAGGCTGCCATCGACGCCGGCCTTGCCGTGGACGATTTTGCTCCGCAGCTTTCCTTCTTCTTCAACGCGCACAGCGACCTGCTCGAAGAAATCGCCAAATTCCGCGCCGCGCGCCGCCTGTGGGCCGGCCTCATGCGCGAACGCTTCGGTGCAAAAGACGCCAGCTCGATGATGCTGCGCTTCCATGCGCAGACCGCCGGCAGCTCGCTCACGGCACAGCAGCCGGAAAACAACATTGTCCGCGTCGCAATGCAGGCACTGGCGGCCGTGCTCGGCGGATGCCAGTCGTTGCACTGCAACGCGCTCGACGAAGCCCTTGCGCTGCCCACGGAGCAAGCGGCGCTGCTGGCTCTGCGTACGCAGCAAATCCTCGCGCAGGAAAGCGGCGTCGTGAATACGGCCGATCCGGTGGCGGGTTCCTACGCCATTGAGAGCCTCACGGACGAAATCGAAGCCGGCGCCCGCAAGTACATCGAAAAGATTGACGTGATGGGCGGGATGCTGCGCGCCATCGAAACCGGCTACGTGCAGAGCGAAATCCAAAAAGCAGCCTACGACTATCAGCGCGCCGTCGAGCGCGGCGAGCGCATCGTGGTCGGCGTCAACCGATTTGTCGCCGAAGAAGAAAAGCCCATTCCCACGCTGCGCATGGATCCGGAAATCGAAGCCGCACAGGTCGCGCGATTAAATGCGCTCCGCGAAAAGCGCGATACGGCAAAGGTGAAGGGCGCGCTGGCGGAAGTCGAGCGCCGTGCTGTTTCGAGCGAAAACCTCATGCCTGCGATCCTCGCTGCCGTCGAGGTCTACGCTACGGTTGGAGAAATCGCCGACGCCATGCGCCGGATCTTCGGCGAATTCCACGAATCGGTCGTCGTTTGAAATTGGGCGCACCTGAGATAGACTTGCGCCTCAGCTAAACCACTCTGGAGGGAACTCGAATGACAAAGATTCTACTCACTGCAATCCTATGCTGCTTGTTCGCGACTGCGGCGCTGGCCCAGGCGGCCGCCCCGGCGGCTCCGCAGGCCGCCGCGCAGCCTGCGCCGACCCTGGCCAACTGGCTGCGCACCGCGTACACAACCAACCGCGGGTATGTCGCAAAGGCCGCGGAGAAAATGCCGGAAGAATTCTACGGCCTGCGCCCGGGAGCACAGGAAGAAGTGCGCACTTTCGGGCAGATCGTTGGGCACGTGGCCAACGCCAATTTCAACTACTGCTCCCAGGCCAAGGGCGAAAAGAATCCGAATCAGGGAAATGACTTTGAAAAGCTGAAGACCAAGGCCGAATTGGTGAAGGCGATTAACGATGCCGTCGCCTATTGCGACGGTGTATACGGCGAGTTGACCGACGCGTCGGCGCTGGAGACGGTGCAGCTCACCATGCCGAATGGCAGGCAGGTCCAGTTTGTGCGCATCACCCGGCTGATCACCAATCACGCGCACAACAACGAGCACTACGGAAACCTGGTCACCTACATGCGCATCAAGGGCATCGTGCCACCGTCGTCCGAGCCCCGGCCGCAGTAACCTGCAAACTGCCTGATTGACTTTTTTTGAGCAGCCCGATGCTTTAGATGAACATGGCAGAAACAATTATCAGTGCCGTGGTCTGGTTGGGGCTTTCAGTATTTGTCGCGCTACTCGCTGCTGCCTGGGGACGCAATCCATCTGTGTATTTCTTCGGCTCGCTTTTGTTATCACCCTTGTATGGCTACTTGCGGCTCTTGATCGAAGGGAAAGCCGAAGGAAATCGCCGTTTGTGACGCTGAGTGCTGCAATAGCTCAGGTGAATGAGCTTCCTCGACCAATTTGAAGCTCGCTGGCCGCGCCGCGTGCGCACGCCCGCCGACGCGGTGCGCTTCATTGACGCTGCCGGTTTCTGCGTTCTATTTCCTCTCAAGAACATTCCGCTGCCGTCGATGTATTACGCCGCTGCCCGCCGCGACATCCATCTAAGCTCCGGCTGGGACAAGTACTGCCAGATGATCTGGGGCTGGAAGGATGAGCTGCCGCACCGCCGCCGCGCCTACTATTCAAAATGTCTGCGCGGCCGCGGCATGTTTGTTTCGCTGAAGATGCTTCCGCATATTCTCGCTGCGCGCGATTCCGCCGCGGCCGCCGGAGATCACCAGCGCTTCTACGCCGAAGGCCGCATCAGCCATGATGCACGCGCCATCTGGCAGGCGCTCGAAGAGCACGGCCCGCTCGCCACACTCGAACTGCGCCACGCATGCAAGATGGAGTCGAAATCCGGCAACATTCGCTTCAAGCGCGCCATGCTCGAACTCCAGTGTCATCTGGTCATCGTCCACTTCGGCGCCGAGCAAGAAACCGCTGCATGGCCCTCCAGCCGCTTCGAGCTCACGCGCCGCGCTTTCCCAAAGCAAGCCGCGCTTGCCGCGAGAATCTCAGCAGCGGATGCCCGCGCCGCCATCGCGTGCAAATATCTGGAATGCCATCCATCCGCACCGCCCGCCGTCCTGGCGCGCCTCTTTCGTTGGACAAAATCCGAAGCCCTTGCCGCCTGTAGCGCCAAACGTTGATTTGTCCATTCCGGTTTTCAGTGCCGGGCCGGCCCCCCCGGGTCAGGATTGTTTTCCCTTTCCGCATTCCGAATTTCGAGTTACGATGCGACCTGCGTCGTGTCATACCCCTTCCTTTGAAACATTGTGCGCCTCATCCTTGCATCCGCGTCCCTGCGCCGCGCAGAAATCCTGCGCGATGCGGGCATTTCATTTGAGTCCTTGGCCACCGCTGTGGATGAAGCCCGCTGGAACACCGAAACGCCTGCGCACCTGGTGCGCCGCCTGGCCAAAGCCAAAGCTGCCGTCGCGGCCGAGAGCGTGACCGGCGCTGCCATAGTCCTGGGAGCCGATACAGAAGTCGCGGTGAACGGCGACATCCTCGGCAAGCCCGCCGGCGTCCTCGAGGCCCGCGAAATGCTTCGCCGTTTGTCTGGACGGGTGCATGAGGTCCACACGGGCCTCGAGTTCATTCGCCTGCCCGACCGCGCCACGCGCTCCGAGCTGGAAGTCACGCGCGTCACCTTCGCCTCGCTTTCCGACGCCGAAATTGAAGCCTACGTCGCATCCGGCGAGCCGTTCGACAAGGCCGGCGGATACGCCATTCAGGGACAGGGTGGCCGCTTCGTCGCCCGCGTCGAGGGCTGCTATTTCAATGTCGTCGGACTCCCGCTCTCTCGCGTGTATCGGGTCCTGCTCGACCTCGGCTGGACGCCGGACTGACTCGATCGCAAAAAAAATGGCGGCCCGGAACTCCGGACCGCCGCTAGATTTTCGCCTCCACGCCAGAGCCTAAGGGCGCTGCTTACTTCTTTGTCTCCGACGTTTTATCTTCTGGCTTTTCTCCGCCCTGCATGCCTTCCTTGAAGCTGCGGATGCCCTCGCCGAATCCCTTCATGATCTCCGGGATTTTCCGCCCGCCGAAAATAATGAGCACAATTGCCAGAATCAGCAGAAGTTCCGGTAATCCCAATTTTCCTCCAAACATGAGACCCCCTGATTTCGATTCTAGGCCCCGCTTCGCCGCAGGTCAATCAAACAAAAACGCCACCGTGGATTCTCGTTACTGAATCACGCGGTCGTCGCCGACGCGCCGCGTTGCGCGCTCCCGGTCCAGATATTCCAAGAGCGGGATGGCATATTTCCGGCTCACCCCGCTCAGCTCTTTGAACGCCGCGATGGATAGCCGCTCGCCGTTTCGCCGCTTGAATTCCGAGAGCTTTCCACGCAGCTCTCCAATCGCTGCTCCATTAAAAATCAGCTCTTCCGTCACCTTCAAAAGCACTCCTTCACGCAGCAGGATCAACAGAATCTTCTGCGCGCGTTTCCCATCGATCGCGAGCTTCGCGAGCACTTCCTTGACCGGCGGCGCCGTCAACCCCGCCCTCGCAAAAGCCTGCACAATCTGCTCCTTCGCTTTGGCCTCTTCCGGAAGCAGTTCGATCTCCCGCCCGGCGCGCTTCACCATGTCGCCGGCCTGCGCCAGCTCCCGCGCGGCGACCATCTCCTCGAGGGCGGCGCGAAACACGACGCCTTCCTCCGTGCGCCGCGTCACCCGATTTCGCAGGTCCTCTCTGGAAATCCCCGGAGCCAGCGGATTGGCCGCATGAAATTTTTCCACTTCGCCCTTCACCTTGCGCGCGCAACTCGCCATTTCTTCCGCGGCCACCAGGATGCTTCCGATTTCAGGCGTCCCGTCCAATACTTTCACTTTCCCCGCGCTTTCCAGTTTCCTTGCTGCCTCTTGCACTTCCGTTGGAAGCCATCCCGTCCGCGCAATAATTTGCCGTTGCGTCCGGCCCGCCGGCTCGCCCGCGCATAGCGTCATCAGTATCTCTTCGCGGTGGCCACGTTCCATCGCCGCAAGCCGGCTCGCAAGCCGAGGGTCTTTTCTTCCCTGGCGCGTGGCTGCGTTATTCAGCACGACACCACCGCCAATGGTGACCACCGGCGAAAACTGCCGCACGATAAAACGGTCGCCTGGCAACAGCAGCGCCGCTTCCGCCAATTGCAGTTGTGCGGCGCACGATTCGCCGGGAGCAAGCTGCGCCGGGCCTAGCAGCGAAACGTCCGCCGCGCATCCCGACGTCCCTTGATGAAAATGCAAGCGTGCGCCGGTCTTGAGCGGCCGAGCCGAGCCCAGCAACGTCAACTTGGCATCCACGCGGCGCGTTGACTCGAACACTCCCGGCGCCGCCAGGGTCATTCCGCGCTGCAATTCGTTCAGTTCCACACCGGCCAGATTTAGTGCTGTTCGCTGCCCTGCCACGGCGCGCTCCGCTGCCTTTCCGCCGGATTGCACGCCGCGCACACGCACGCGCTTCTTCGAGGGAAAAAGCTCGACTTCATCTTCCACCGCTACAGACCCGGACAAGAGCGTCCCCGTCACCACCGCGCCGAATCCTTTCATCGCAAAGACGCGGTCAATCGGCAGACGGAAGTGCCGCCCCATATCCTTCGGCGGCGCCGCCTCCGACACTTTCAACAATTCCCTTTTCAACTCCGCCAGCCCCGCACCGGTGCGCGCGCTCACCGCAACAATCGGCGCACCCTCCAGAAACGATCCGCGCAGGAACTCCTCTGCCTCCAATCGCACCAGGTCTGCGGCGTCCGGGTGCACCAGGTCGCATTTCGTAATCGCCGTCAAACCGCGCGGAATTCCGAGCAGCCTGCAAATGTCGAAATGCTCGCGCGTCTGCGGCTTGATCCCTTCGCCGGCCGCGATGACCAGCAGCACCAGGTCGAACCCGCCCGCTCCGGCCAGCATGTTTTTTACGAATCGTTCGTGTCCGGGCACGTCCACGAAACCCAGCCGCACATCGCCGAGATCCAGAAACGCGAAGCCCAGGTCAATCGTGATCCCGCGGCGCTTTTCTTCCTCCAGCCGGTCCGGATGCGTGCCCGTCAGCGCCTCGACCAAGGCGGACTTGCCGTGGTCGATGTGCCCGGCCGTGCCCACAATGACGTTTTTCATTTCCAGGGGATGCTATCGGAGCGCGGTGGGGGCGTCAAACCTGCTACGCCAGCGCTGCCGATATTTCTTCGAGGATTGCTTTGGCGGCCGCCCGAGGGTCCTTCGCCGCGGTGATCGGCCGGCCAACGACGAGGTAGTCTGCTCCGGCGCTGATCGCTTCTTTCGGCGTGGAAATCCGCGATTGGTCATTTTTCTTCGCAGATTCCGGCCGGATCCCCGGCACAACGATTTGGAACTTTCCCGGGCAGACGCGCCGAATTTCGGCCACTTCCAGAGGCGACGCCACTACGCCGTCCAGCCCGGCTTGCTTTGCCAATCGCGCCAGCCGCAGGACGCGCTTGAGCAACGGGCCCAAGATTCCGACTCTTGCCATTGCGGCCTCGTCCAAGCTGGTCAGCACCGTCACGCCCACGATGCTCGGCCGCTTCCTCTTTCCCGTCACCGCTTGCGCCGCAGCCCTCATCATATCCGTCCCGCCAAGCGTGTGGACATTGATCAGGCGCACTCCGGGCAACTCCGCCGCCGCGCGGACGGCTCCTGCTACAGTATTCGGTATGTCGTGGAATTTCAGGTCGAGGAAGATTCCCGCGCCCAGGCCCGCCAGTTTCTCCACCGCACGAGGACCCTCAGCGGTGAATAGTTGCTTCCCAATCTTGAACATCCCGGCCAAGCCAGCCAGGCGGCTGGCCATTTGATAGGCAGGCTGGAGCCTGTCATAGTCCAGCGCGACAATCAGTCTTTCGCTTGCGTTCCGTGCCAATGGCTCTTGGGTACCTCGAGCAGTTCAATCCTCAGTCGTGCCAGGCCCTGCTCCTCAAACCCGAGCGACCGGGCAACCTCATAGGACACGTCAATCTCCCGACCGTCAATCACCGGCCCCCGGTCGTTAATTCGCACCAGGCGGCTCCGGCCCGTCTTAGGGTTCACCAGCCGGACCAGCGACCCCAGTGGCAGCGTCGGATGGGCAGCGGTCGGGGCAAACATGTCGTAAATCTCTCCATTAGCTGTCAGCCTGCCGTGGAATTTCTCCCCGTACCAGCTTGATAACCCCATCCAGACCTTCAAGGGCTTGGCGGGACCCGCCGGGAGGACGACGGCCGGAGCTTCCACCGCTGTCACAATGACCAGCGTCAGAAGCAGGCCCCGAAACCCAGCCCAGATTATGAAAAGCTTGGAGCGCATAGTGTCCTATTTAAGCCACATCAAATCAGGACATTGTACCGCGTTTGAGCCTCCCCGGACAAGAGTTTATTCCTTCAATGAGCATCGTAACTCACTCAAAATAAATATACTTCTATCATCGCACCACTTTTCAAAGCCATCCACGAGCCTCTCAGTAGCCCTTGGGTCCACAAAACTAGCTGTTCCGACCTGCACCGCCACCGCGCCAACCACGAGGTATTCAGCGACGTCTTCCTCTTTTTCGATACCTCCAAGCCCGATTACCGGGATTTTCACCGCTCGGCACGCCTCATGGACCAGTCTGAGCGTGATCGGCTTGACGGCAGGACCTGAGAGCCCGCCGGTCAGGTTCCCCAGCCTCGATTTTCGTGTCTCTGAGTCCACACTCATGGCAGGGTACGTATTCGCCACAGTCAGCGCGTCTGCCCCGGCACCTTCGACCGCTTTCGCAATTAGGGCGATGTCTGTCACGTTGGGAGAGAGCTTCACCCAAAGAGGCCTTTTGGCCGCCTGCCGTGCGGCAGCTACGACCGCCGCGGCTGACCCGGGATCGCTTCCAAAGTGCGTCCCGCCCTTGCTCACGTTTGGGCAGGAGATATTCAGCTCGTATGCCGCCAGCCCCTCGGCTCCTTCCAGCTCCGAAATCACCTGAACATATTCCTGGACCGTCTTTCCAAAGACATTTGCCACGATTGCAGTCTTGTACTTCCTCAGCTTGGGTAGCTTCTCGGCTATGAATGCGCGCACTCCAACATTCTGCAACCCGACGGCGTTGAGCATTCCGCCCGCGGTCTCGCACATTCGCGGTGCTGGCGCGCCATCCATTGGTTCGATGGACAGTCCTTTCACGACAATTCCGCCCAAACGATTCAGGTCAACAAGGTGGGAAAATTCAAGTCCGTAACCGAAGGTCCCGCTGGCGGCAATGATAGGGTTCGTCAGCTTGAGGGCGCCGACGCTGACGCTGAGGTCGACCGAAGTCGCAGCGCTCACCACTATCGGAAGTGTACCATTTCCGGGGCGAAAGCCAAGCAAAACCCGAGACGCACCCGGCTACTGCTTCTTCATTCTCGCCGGCGGCCTGACCGCCTTCTCTTCTGACGCACGTGGCAATTGCAGCGCTTCCGAAAGGACTCTTCCATCGGTGTGCGACATCGTAATCCCGCAGAGCAACGCGAGCGTTGGGGCAATGTCCGCTGGACTCGCAGTGCCGAGATAATCTCCGCTGCGGATTCCGTTCCCCATCAGGATCAGCGGCACGCTCTGATCGTAGCCATGCGACGTGCCATGCGTCGTCGCAGAGCCTGCCGCCGTGGATCTGGCATCACTCACAAAGAACCAGTACGGTTTCGGAACGATTACCAGATCCCCGCTTCGGCCCGGATAGAAACTGAGCGCTGCGGCGCGCTTGACGGCGTCTCCATTGTTCTTGGCGTCCGGCAACTCTTCGCTGCGGAATATGCGCCAAACACCCGGCACTCCGCTGATCGCTTCCATCACCGTGCGCATCGCCGCCGGATCGGCTTGCAGCTTTGCATAAACGCCGGGCATGAAGTAGAGGTCAGGGTAGGTCATCCGCGCAACGTGTTTGCCTGAACCCAGAAAAGGCTCGATCGCTTTTTCAACTCGATCCACGACTTCGACAGTCCCAACGCGGCCAGCGTCAATCCCTTCACGCCCCATTCGCTCCGGGATGGGCGCAACACCGTGATCCGCGGAAAGCGCAAGCACGTAGTTCTTCGGACCTACGGCGCGGTCGAGAAATGACAGCAGACTTCCCAAGGTGGCGTCCAGCCGGACCAGCGTGTCCTGCACTTCGTGACTCTGTGGCCCGAATGCATGGCCTACACTGTCCAGCGCGTCGAAGCTCATTCCCAGATAATCCGTGCCAGGTCCATTGCCGAGTTTCAGAGCATCAACGGCCGCTGCAGCCAGCTCGCCGAGAAATGCATCCGCAAAAGGAGATTCTCCCCAAAGGCGAGAGAATTGTGGGTTCGCCTTGCCGGGCTGACCGCCAAGCGGATGCGGAAAAACGTCGCTCCAGCCTTCGCTGGGCCGTTCACCGGGGCCGGCATCTTCGAAAAGATAATGATCAGAGGGAAGGAGCCGGTCCCACGTTTTTCCGGCGTCCCTATCCATCGGGTGCGACTTCATGAAATTCTCAACGAAGGGCACGGGCGCTGCGGTAAGGGCCGAAGTCGTCACCCAGGCGCCGCTGCCAGCCTCGTACCACGTGGAGGAATCCGAGCGGTGTCCCGCCAGCATTATGGCCGCCCGCGCCTTTATGGCCATGGTGACAACTCGTGTCTTTCCTCCGGACTGCGCGCGCAATTCGTCCGCCAAGGTGGGAACCTCCAGACGGAAAGAACTGTGGCCTCCCTTGGCAGGAGCGCCGTAGCTGATGGTCTGCGCTCGCGGGTCTTCCGTGCAGCTCACTTGTTTTGCTGATTCCCGGTCCCACCATGCGTTCAAGATGATGCCGTGCGTGGCCGGATAGCTCCCCGTGGAAATCGTAGAGTGCCCCGCGCATGTGATGGTGTTCATGTATGGGTATGCGGCTTGCCGGAACCAGGCACCCTGATCCATCAATCGCCGCAATCCTTGTGTCCACTGGTGGCCGTAACGTTCCAGGTAGTCCCCGCGCATCTGATCCACTACGATCACCACTACCAGCTTGGGAGCATGATTCGTTGACTTCTGCTCCGCTTGGGTGCTGACTGCCTCGCGCTGTGTCAGGGCGGCAGGTGCAACAAGTCCGGCAGATAAAATCATTGCCACCATCTTCCGCAGGGCCCGCGTCAATGATTCCTCCATGAAACGAAAAAACGGCTCAGTTTATCATGAGCTTTTGGCTCTCACGCGTTTTCAGGTCGTTTGCTTCTTCCTTCTCCTCCATCGCGTTCACCCCCGGTGCCTGGATAGCTTGCACTGTGCTAATATCTCGCCCCGATGCGCGTCGTGGAAAAATCCCAACTGATGGCCGCGGCGGAAATTGACCGCACTCTTTCGCGCCTCGCTCACGAGATTGTTGAGCGCAATGGGGGCACCACCGGCCTCAGCCTGATTGGCATCCGCCGCCGCGGTGTCCCGCTTTCGCAGCGCCTTGCCCGTGCCATGAAAGCCATGGACGGCTCCGTTGTCCCCGTCGGCATTCTCGACATCACTCTTTATCGCGACGATTTGAGCCTGGTGGCCCCACAGCCCGTGGTGCATTCCAGCGACATCCCTTTTTCCGTGGACGACCAGGTTCTCGTCCTAGTGGACGACGTGCTCTACACGGGCCGAACCATTCGCGCCGCCATGAACGGCCTGTTCGATCTCGGCCGCCCCAAGCGCATTGAGCTGTGCGTCCTGATTGAACGCGGCCACCGCGAGTTGCCCATCGAAGCCACCTTCGTTGGCCGCCCCGTCCAGACCAGCGACACGGAAATCATTGAAGTGCGGTTGAACGAAATTGATCACGAAGAACGCGTCATGCTCGTAGAGCGCGTTCCCTGAGGGCTGCCGCCCCGGATTTTCGCCTGAGGTCCTGCGTGTCCTGTCGCTTGCACCACTTGCTCGGTATCGAAGCGCTTACCCGCGAGGAAATTTCCTTTATCCTTGAACAATCCCGGCCGTTTCAGAAAATCCAGAGCAACCCGCTGAAAAAGCTGGCCACCCTTCGCGGCAAGACAGTGGCCCTCGCGTTCTTCGAATCCTCGACGCGAACCCGCATCAGCTTTGGCACGGCTGCCTCCCGCCTTGGCGCGGATTCCATGAACCTCCAGGCCGAATCCTCCAGCCTGCGCAAGGGCGAATCGCTGATCGACACGGTGAAAACGATCGACGCGATGAAGCCGGACTGCATCGTGATGCGCCATGCCTCCTCCGGCGCCCCACATTTCGTCCAGCAGCATCTGCAAATCCCCGTCATCAATGCGGGCGACGGCACGCACGAGCATCCCACACAGGCCCTGCTCGACGCGCTGACCATCCTCGACCGCAAGGGTCGCCTGGAAAACCTCAACGTCACCATTGTCGGCGACATCCTGCACAGCCGCGTCGCTCGCTCCAACATTCATCTCCTCGGAAAATTTGGAGCGCGATTCACGCTCTGCGGTCCGGCCATGTGGCTCCCGCGCGAACTGGAGGCGCTCGCGCCGCTGGGCTCATCCATTCGCCGAGTCTCGATCATTGAGGACGCCGTCCGCGATGCCGATATCGTCATGGTCCTCCGCGTCCAGCAGGAGCGCCTCCACGAGCCGGCCTTGCCGCTCGACGATTACATACTTCTTTACCAGCTCACGCCGGCGCGTTTGCGCCTGGCTCCGCCGGACGCGATTGTAATGCACCCCGGCCCGATGATCCGCGGCCTCGAGATTGATCCTGCCGTGGCCGATGGCCCGCAGTCCTGTGTCCTCGAGCAGGTCACCAACGGCCTTTCCGTGCGCATGGCATTGCTCTTCCTGCTCATCGGTGGCTCGCACGACGATTCCAAGGAAGCTCTCCATGCTGCTGATTAAGAACGGCCGTCTTCTCGATCCGTCCAGCCGGACCGACGCCGCGCTGGACGTCCTTCTGGACGGCGGGCGCATCGCGCAGGTCGCTCCGGGTATCAGCGCGCCCGGCGCGCAAGTCTTCGACGCCTCTGGGCTGATCGTCGCGCCCGGCTTCATTGACCTGCACTGCCACCTCCGCGAGCCGGGCGAGGACCACAAGGAAACCATTGAAACCGGCACGCGCGCTGCCGCCCGAGGCGGGTTTACCGCAGTCTGCTGCATGCCCAACACGAAACCGGTGAACGACAGCGCATCCGTCACGCGCGGCATCCTCGAACGCGCTGCCGCTGGAGCCAGCGTCCGCGTCTGGCCCATCGGGGCGGCTTCGCTCGGCAGCAAGGGCGAAGCCCTCGCCGAAATTGCCGCCATGAAGGCCGCTGGAATTGTCGCTGTCAGCGACGATGGCCGCCCCATCGCGTCCGCGAAGCTACTTCGGCAGGTGATGGATTATTGCAATTCGCTCGGCTTGCCTGTGATTGATCACTGCGAGGACAGTTCGCTTGCCACCGGCGGCGTCATGCGCGAAGGCCCCACCTCTGTGCGCATGGGACTCCGCGGCATTCCGGCCTGCGCTGAGTCCATCACCGTGGCGCGTGGCGTGCAGATTGCCGAGCTCACCGGCGGGCATTTTCATGTCGCTCATCTTTCTTGCCGTGAATCGCTCGACCAGGTCCGCGCTGCGCGCGCGAAAGGTCTGCGAGTCACCTGCGAAGTGACGCCGCACCACTTCACGCTCACCGACGAGCACATCACCGGCTACGACACGCGCTATAAAATGAATCCGCCGCTGGCCTCTCGCGACGACCGCGACGCGCTCATCGCCGGCCTCGCCGATGGCTCCGTGGACTGCATCGCCACGGACCATGCTCCGCATGACGCCGCCAGCAAAGACGTTGAGTTCGACAAAGCGCCCTTCGGCATCACCGGCTTTGAAACAGCGCTCGCCCTCGCGCTCGGCAAACTCGTGCACACGAATCGCATCAGCCTGATGCGCATGGTGGAGTTGTTCAGCACCGGCCCCACGCGTGTCCTCGGAATCAAGCGCGCCATCGCCGCTGGAGAAGCCGCGGACCTCACGCTCTTTTCGACTAATCAGGAGTGGACGTTCCGTGCCGCAGAATCGGCCAGTAAGTCTCGCAACACGCCCTTCGACGGCGCCGCATTCGTTGGCGGTCCCATGGCCACGATTGTCGCCGGTAAAATTGCATGGAAGAGAATTTAGGGACAGCCTTCAGGCCTGCCCGTTACCCGCGTAGCCCAAAAACAAATCGGGCGGCCCGTCAGGCCGCCCGTTCAAGTCACTCGCCACTGATTGCTACCCGCTATCCTCTTACTCCCGGCTCCGACGCCGGATGCATTCCGTGTTGCGGCACTTCGTGGACTCCGCGTGCCGGCGGCTCCTGCTGGAACCGGTAAAAATGATTAAGAGGCCCGGGCCCTTTGCCCACTGCATAACTCCGCTCGATGGCTTTCGTGACATACGCCTTTGCCAGCAGCACCGCCTCGCGCAGCGGTCTGCCGCACGCGAGTTGCGCGGTCACTGCCGAAGCAAACGTGCATCCCGATCCGTGCGTATTCGGGCTTTTCACTTTGTCGCCGCCGAAGTGCAGGATTTCAGTGCCGTCGAAGAGCACGTCAATCGCCTTCTCCATGTGGCCGCCCTTCACGACCACCGCGCGCGCGCCCAGCTCCACGAGCTTCCGCGCCGCAGCTTCCATGGCCGCCACGTCTTTGATTTCCATCCCCGTGAGGGCTTCCGCTTCGGGGACGTTCGGGGTCACCACGGTCGCGCGCTTCATCAACTCTTCCCGCAGATATTTCAATCCCGCTGCGTCGATCAACTCCACGCCGCCGGATTGCGCTCGTGCCACCGGGTCAAGCACAACGATGGCAATTTGCGCCTTGTCCAGGAATTCCGCCACCCCGACGGCGTTTGCTTTGTTGCCGAGCATCCCAATCTTCACCGCCGCAATGGTCATGTCTTCCGCCAGCGCGTCGAGCTGCGCGCGCAGCGTCGCCGCCGGCGTCACATGCGTGCTCTTCACGCCTTGCGTGGACTGCACCGTCAGCGCCGTTACCGCCGCGATGCCGTAGCAGTTGTGTGTGGCGAATGTCTTTAGGTCCGCGGCAATTCCCGCACCGCCCGAGGGATCGAAGCCCGCGATCGTCAGAACGATCGGCAGTGGTGGTGTGGCTGGGTGACTCAAGTCCGTGCCCTCCGCGCAGGGCAAAATCGCCGACTCCTTCCGTCCCGATGGGTGGGGATGCGGAAGTGCCGGCTGCTCGGAATGTACGCGCCTTCTTCCTCGCAGTGCAAGAAAAATCTGTGTGCTTGTCAAAAATACGCCCGCAAAAAAAATAAACCCGGCCGACGATATTTCATCGTCCGGCCGGGTTCGCATGCAATAAACGATTTTCTGCCGCGACTACGGGAACAGCCCGCGCACCGTCGTCGCGTCGGCCACGCGTCCCACAGCGAGGATGTACGCGCCGGTGCGGTTGTGCACACGATATTTCCGTGCCGTTTCGTACACGTCGTAAAACGCCTTTTTGATCACTTTCTCGAGCCGCGCGTTCACTTCGCCTTCATCCCAGAAATAGCCTTGCAGGTCCTGGGCCCATTCGAAGTAGCTCACCGTGACGCCGCCGGCGTTGGCCAGGATGTCCGGCAGAAGGAAAATTCCTTTGCGCGTCAGCACTTCATCCGCGTGCGGAGTGGTCGGTCCATTGGCGGCTTCGGCGACGATCTTGGCCTTGATCTGGTCGGCATTTTCGAGCGTGATGCAGTTTTCCAGCGCCGCCGGGATCAAGATGTCGCACTTCAGAGTAAGCAGCTCTTCGTTGGAGATGCGCGACGTTCCCGGCATCCCCACCACCGTGCCGGTGCGTTCCTTGTAGCGGAGAGCTTTCAGCGGATCGATTCCTCGCGAGCTGTGCACTCCTCCGCGAGAATCGCTGACAGCGATAATTTTCGCTTTTTTCTCCGCAAACAGCCGCGCCGCGATCGCGCCGGCGTTGCCAAAGCCCTGAACCGCTACGGTCGCTCCGCGCAAAGGAATTTTCTTCACCTTGCAGGCCTCTTCGGTGACGAACAGGCAACCGCGCGCCGTAGCTTCGTTGCGCCCGAGCGAACCACCCAGGCTCACCGGCTTGCCGGTGACCACACCCAGCACCGTCGAGCCAACGGTCATCGAATACGTGTCCATCATCCAGGCCATGGTCTGCGCGTCGGTATAGACGTCCGGCGCGGGAATGTCCTTGTCCGGCCCGACGATGGGTAGGATTTCGCTGAAGAAGCGGCGCGTCATGCGCTCGAGCTCGTTCTTGCTCATGCGCTTCGGATCGCAGATCACGCCGCCCTTGCCGCCACCGTACGGGATGTTCACCGTCGCCGTCTTCCACGTCATCCACGACGCCAGCGCCTTCACCTCATCCAGCGTTACGCCGGGATGGTAGCGCATGCCGCCCTTGGCCGGACCGCGCGCAACGTTGTGCTGCACGCGGAATCCGGTGAACACCTTGATCTGCCCGTTATCCATCTTTGTGGGGATGGAGACTTCCATGATCCGTTTCGGTGTGCGCAATATTTGACGCAGTCCCGGATCGAGCTTCAAATGCTCCGCGGCGATGTCGAATTGTAGCTGTGCGATACGATACGGGTTGAGATCTTCCCGCGACGTCCCGAAGCTTCGGGGCGGTATCGGCTGGGGATTGGGTTTCGCCACCGTGGCCATCTTCACTCTCCTTTATCCGCTGGCCGCGCGCGGCAGCGAACTCTTGAACCGCTCGCGGCATTCATCCGAGCAGAAATGATGTACCTGGCCCGCTTGTTCCAACGTGAAGGAAATCTCCGGGGAAACGAACATGCCGCAAACCGGGTCTCTCCGCAGCGCAACTTCTGGTTTCTCCGCGGCGGGACGCGCCGGGCGTCCCGTCAGAAATCCCACCCAAAAGCGCACGCGTCTCACAAGCCAAATGGCCCACGAGACAAGCACGACAATTAGCACGAATGTGAGGAACCGATTCAGAAATGTCACGCCGCGTTCCGCGCGCCGAGACGGGTTTCGTGTGGCATCGTCTGCCGCGCCAGACTAGCCCCCGCCAGGAGCCCCTGAGACGAAGGCTAACTTGCTTTAGATACGAACTTTAGTCAACCGAAAAAAGGGGTTTTTAGGGAGGTGTACTGAACGACTCAAGTTTTTGGGATGTGCTCTAAAGGCATAGTAAGGCCAAGTACACTCGCTCGAATCGTGATTTAACATATTTGTTTACAATAAGTTAGGAGAGTTGAGTGTGTCGGGGATCTGTCTCATACCCATGTGCGGCTGCAACGCATCCGGGATTACAATCGACCCGTCCGCCTGCTGGTAATTCTCCACGACCGCCAGCCACGTGCGGCCCACGGCCAGTCCCGAACCGTTTAGCGTGTGCACAAATTCGCTCTTGCCGCTCTTGGGCTTGTAGCGAATGCCGGAGCGCCGCGCCTGAAACGCTTCGCAGTTTGAGCAGGACGATATCTCGCGGAACTCTCCCGCGCCCGGTAGCCACACTTCAATGTCGTAGGTCTTCGCGGAAGCGAATCCCATGTCGCCCGTGCACAACTGCATCACGCGATAGTGCAGGCCGAGCCCTTGCAGCACGGCTTCCGCGTCGCGCACGAGTTTCTCGTGTTGCTCGTAGCTCTGTTCCGGTTTCGTGAACTTGAACAACTCCACTTTGTGAAATTCGTGCTGGCGCATGATCCCGCGCGTGTCCTTTCCCGCCGCGCCGGCTTCCGCGCGGAAGCACGCCGTCCAGGCGCACACGCTCAGCGGTAATTGTGCTTCGTCGAGCGTTTCGTCGCGGTAGAGGTTGGTCAGTTCGACTTCCGCTGTCGGCGTCAGCCACAAGTCCGTGCCTTCGATGTGGAACATCTCAGCGGAAAATTTCGGCAATTGCCCCACGCCCACAAGCGCGCCAGTGTTCACCAGGAACGGCGGCAGGATTTCTTCGTAGCCGTGCGTCTGCGTGTGCAGGTCGAGCATGTAATTCGCCAGCGCCCGGCTCAGCCGTGCGCCCGCTCCACGAAAAAGCGCGAACCGCGCTCCGGCCATTTTTGTCGCGGCCTGCAAGTCGAGAATTCCCGCGCCCTCACCCACCTCCCAGTGAGGCCGCGGCTTGAAATCGAATTTCGGCGGCGAGCCCCACCGCCGCACCTCGACGTTTCCTTCCGGCCCGCCGCCCACCGGAACGCTCGTATGCGGCACGTTGGGTACCGTCAGCATGAATTCGCGCAGCTTCGCGTCCAGCGCCGTGGAGTTTTCGTCGCCTCTTTTGATCTCGTCGGAGACGCGCTTCATTTCCGCAATCAGAGGACCCGCATCTTGTTTTTCTTTCTTTAGACGTGCGATTTCATCGCTTGCTTTGTTGCGTTCGGATTTGAGCCGCTCCACTCCAGTAATCAGTTGCCGTCTTTCCTGGTCCAGAGAGCGAAACGCCTCCACGTCCAGCGCGACGCCGCGATTCCGCGCCATCGCCGCGAAGAGGTCCAGGTGCTCCCGGAAATAGTTGAGGTCATGCATAAGCGAAAAAGAATACCCTACTTTGTCAGCCCAGCGAAGCGTCCTTCACGCGCACGGCCTTCCAGAAAGCGGCCCTTCCAAATCACTCCACAGGATGCACTGTCAATTTTGACTCCGCTGACCTTTTGTACTAGAGTTTCCCGGCCATGAGAAAATATTTCATCTCATCTGTTCTCATTCTGCTGGTTGCTTCGCTCGCCTCCTGCGGCGTGATCCAGGAAAAAGAAAAAGAACGCGCCGATATCTCCGCCGCGCTCCAGAAGTACCTGACCGAACGCAGCGGCCTGAATCTTTCCGCCATGAATTGGGAGATCCATGACCTGAACACCGACCGCGACACCGCCAGCGTGAAGGTGACGTTTACCGCCAAACAGGGCGGCGCTTCCATGATCATGGAGTACCAAATGAAGCGGGAGAACGGCGTGTGGACGGTGCAGAAGTCCGGCCTGCGCAACAGCGAGGGCATGCCCGCTCATCCCGGCGCAGGAGCGGCCCCCGCAACTCCTCCTGCCGGAACCGGCACGGGCGCTCTTCCTCCCGGCCATCCGCCGATCAGTCCGGAGCCCAAGGCCCCGGCGAAGGCTCCTGCCACACCCAAGAAATCCAGCTAGCATGAAATGATTTCTCTGGCCCCTCGCGCCATATTTTTTCAACGCGACTTCGCCATTTTGAGTTCCACGCTGTGCAACTCGTTCGGCTTGACGGTGAGCTTCGTCGCGCTTTCCCGGTTGCGGTCGGCAAATTCCAACTGGTAGTAAGAAGCATCATCCGAAGGCGAAACCACAAAGGCAAAGTAATCTCCCGGGACCACGCCGCGGATCTCGAAGGTCCCATTGGCATCGGTCTGGGCCGAGGAGATGTGCCGCGCAATTTTTCGCCGCTCCATTTCCACCGGGATGAGCACCACAAGCATCCCTTCCGCCGGTTTGTCGTCCCGCTTCACTGCGCCGATGAGTTTCCCGACGTCACGCGCCACACGGAAGGTGCAGTCGTCCAGGACTTCGGCAGCGCCGAGCGTAATCAGACTGGCCAGCGCGTCCTGCCCGCGGCAACGCGCCTCCTTTAGATAGGTGTCCCGCTCACGGCTCGCCAGCAGGATCGAATAGGCACCGGCGGGCACGTTGGACACCGCGAAGTGGCCCTTTTCGTCAATCATTCCGCTGGGGGAAACGTTTCTGTCATCGGATGCTTGCAGGCTGACCATCAATCCGGTGAAGCTCATGGGCTTGCCGTCGTCCGCGCGCACTTCTCCTTGCACCGCAGCCACCGCGCCGATTTCGATCACGATCTGCACATCGGTATTCAAGATTCGCACGTTTCGGAAACCGCTGCGCGGCCCCCCATCGCCATCCCACACTTGCGCGAACACGTTGTAATCTCCGGGCTCCAATCCGCGGAGAACAAACGTGCCGTCGCCCCGGTCTGCGTTCGTCATTGCCGTGCCTCCGCCGCTGGCAAACCCAATGTTGTACCGCCGGGGCCCGCCGCCCGGCTTCGCGTCCGCGATGACGCCGCTGATGGAATAGGTCGGCGTGGTTCTTACGGCCAACTCGAGGCGCGACGCTTCGTTTCCCGACGTCACTTGCACGAGTTGCGCTTCTTCGCGCGTGGCCACGCCGGGATAAAACGTCATGGCGTAACCTACAGCCGAGATGGCGCCGCCGATTCGCACGCCGTCACCGCGCCCGCCTGCTTGCAAGTAGTACATCCCCGGCGTCAACGAGGGGATACGGTAGCGCCCCAGGTCGTCCGTTCGCGCAGTCCGCGAAGTCACAAGTCGCTCGCGGCCGCCCGGCGAAAAGCGCACGCGCATGGCGCGCACTTCCACGCCCTCGACTGGCTCGTTGTCTTCGTCAATCACGGAGCCGGACACAACTCCCGCGCGTTCCAGCCGGAAATCAATCCGTTCCAGGTTCTGGCCGGGCTCCACAGTGACCGTCAATCCCGGCCCGCTGCCCCGTTGTCCGAAGAACTGGGCGACGTAGCCATTCCGCTGCGCGCGCACCTGATACCGTCCGGGGCTCACCTCCGGAAATTCAAACTTGCCGTTGCCGTCTGTCCGCGCCGCAACCGCCTCCATCTGCCGGCCTTCCGGGGCCAGGGTCACCATCGCCTTTCGCAGCACGCTGCCATCATCCTCGCGGCGCACCGTACCGGACACTTTTCCAGCCGTCCCGCTCGCCGTCCTCGGCTCCCGCGACACAATGCCGCCCACCTGCGCTTCCGCTTTTTGTGGGGGAAATAGAAATATGACCGCTAGTATGATGGAAGTCACAATCAGGGAACCCGTTCGCAATTTCATTTGGGCCTCCTGCGCGTCAACAATTTCCACGATCAGAGAACTTAGGGCCTTCCTCTTTACTCGTTTCCTCTATGCTTCATTTTCACTCCACCCTTCCCTTCAGTCCCGGCACACCGCCTGCCGTACGCGCCTCGGTCACGCCACGCACAATGGCCCGCGCCACGGCCTCTGCCGCTGCTGCACCGATGGCGTTGACGTCCGCTTCTTCCCCGCCCGCGGACAGCGCAAACAAAATGTCGCCGTCAAACTTGGTGAACGCCGGTGAAATCGTCCGCTCCATTCCCTTCGACGCGAATCGCGCCACGCGCTGCGCATCATCCTTTGTCAAGGACGCGTTCGTTGCCACCACCGTCAGCACCGTGCTCGTTCCGCTAAAACGGGGCTGCACCGCGCCACTTTGCATTGTCTCCGCGGTGTCCACAAACTCCATCGAATCCGGCGCGGCTCGCGCACCGGCGACGATTTTTCCTTTTGTCGGATCGCGCACGTCGCCGAATGCATTCACCGCTGCCAGCGCCGCCACGCGAATGCCGCCGCGCAATTCTTCCGTCCAACAGCCAATTCCCCCCTTCATCGCGCGTTCCATGCCGAACAATTTCCCGACGGTCGCTCCCGTCCCCGCGCCAGCATTTCCTTCCGGGACCGCCCCCACAATGGCCGCCTGAGCCGCGGCATATCCCATCGCTGCGTCGGGGCGTCGCGTCGCGCTGCCGATCGCCAGATCAAACAAAATCGCCGCGGGCACGATCGGCACGCGGGCCACCCCCGGTGTCAAAGCCGATGCCGCGCTCCTCGCACCAGCGCATCACTCCTGCGGCTGCATCTAAGCCGAATGCGCTGCCCCCGGCAAGCACCAGCCCGTGGATTCTTTCCGCGATGTGTCCCGGCCGCAGAGTTTCCAGCTCGCGCTCGCCGGTCGCCCCACCCAGCACCTGGCACGCACCTACCATTCCTTTTTCACACAGAAAAACCGTACAGCCCGTCAAGGCCGCATCATCCTGTGCATGGCCCACGCGCAATCTCGCGATCGGTCCAAATCCCGGCGGCATGCCGCCGATCATAGCGCGAATTCCTAGCCTCGTCTTCGATTCCGTTTTCGCTTTTCGTCTTTCGATTTTCGGTTTTCACTGTGCTAGCATTCACCCCTCGCTTGTATGGCTCCTGCCGCCTACATCATCAGCGCCGTGCGCACGCCGATCGGTAAATTCGGCGGCAGCCTGGCCGATCTCACCGCAGCGGACATGGGCGTGATCGCCGTCCGCGCTGCGCTCGCCCGCGCCTTTGGAGAGCTCCCCGCCGAGCGCGCTCCCGGCGACCGTTCTCCCGCGCCGGGTTCCACGCGCTTTCGTGTGGACGAGCTTCTCTTCGGCAATGCCCGCCAGGCCGGTGGCGGACCCAACGTCGCCCGGCAGATTGCCTGGCGCGCCGGCCTCGGCGACGACGTGCCCGCGATGACCCTCAACATGGCCTGCGCCTCCGGTCTGCGCGCGATTACTCTCGCGTGGCAGCAGATCCTTCTCGGCGAAGCGGAAATCGTCGTCGCCGGCGGCGTCGAATCCATGTCCCGCCTTCCGTACTTCCTCGAAGCCCGCTGGGGCGTCAAGATGGGACATCAGCCGCTGGTGGACGCGATGTACCGCGATGGCTTTCTTTGTCCGATGTCGCAGCTCATCATGGGCGAAACTGCCGAAGTCCTCGCCGAGCGGTACAAAATTCCTCGCGAGGAACAGGACCGCTACGCATGGGAAAGCCAGCAGCGCGCCGCGGCCGCGATTCGCGAATCCCGCTTCCAGGCGGAAATCGTCCCCGTCGAGCGCACCGACAAAAAAGGAAAGACCATTCGCTTTGACACCGACGAGCACGTCCGGGCCGAAGTCACCCTCGAGGGCATGGCCAGGCTCTCACCCGTATTCTCCAAGTCCGGCACGATCACCGCAGGCAATTCCAGCGGCCTCACCGACGCCGCTGCGGCTCTCGTGCTCGCGAGTGAAACAAAGGTGCGTGAGCTGAATTTGCAGCCGCTGGCGCGCGTGGTGGACGCCACCGTGGCCGCGGTGGACCCGCGCGTCATGGGCATCGCGCCGGTGCCCGCAGTGCGCAAGCTGGAGCAGCGCACCGGCTGGAAACTTGCTGATTACAGCGCCGTCGAGCTGAACGAAGCCTTCGCTGCGCAGGTGCTCGCCTGCGACCGCGAGTTGCACTTTGACCGTGCGAAGCTCAATCCCAACGGCGGCGCCATCGCGCTGGGACATCCCATCGGTTGCACCGGCGCACGCATCGTCACCACGCTGCTCCACGAGATGCGCCGCACCGGCGGCAGCGGCAAGCGTGGCCTGGCCACTCTGTGTGTTTCCGGTGGAATGGGTCTTGCCGTCGCTTTTGAAACCGTGTAGCGCGGGCTTTTAGGCCGGCAGGTTTGGTATTGTAGGGACGCACGCCGCGGCGGGATGTGCCCGCTGTCTAAAGAAACGAGAGGTGCCCGCATCATGGCAGACGAAGAAATCCGCATCGACGAATTTGCCGCTACGGCAACGCTCACGCCGGCCGACTTCCAATTCGTGAAGTACAACCTGGACGGCGGGGTGGCGCGGCTCACCCTCAACCGCCCGAAGTACAACGAGCTGAACGAGCGCATGCTGAAGGAGCTGTCCGTCGGCATCGAGAGTCTGAGTGAGAAGGACGACGTGAAGGTGATCGTCCTGGATTCGGCGCTGGACATGTTTTGCGGGGGCATCGAAATCCGCGAGTACACCACGGAGCGTGTCTTTCAAGTGCTCGACGCTTTTCACCACATTTTTATCGCCATGCTGGACGTCGGCAAGCCGGTGATCACCGTGATTAACGGCAAGGCTATCGGCGGCGGCTGCGAGCTGGCCGCGTTCGGCGACATGGTCATCGCCACGCCCAAGGCCGTTTTCGCGCAGCCGGAGATCAAGCTCGGTGTGTTCCCGCCACTGGCGACGACAATATTCCCGTTCATCATCGGGCCGAAGCTCGCGCTCGAACTGGTGCTCACGGGCCAGGCCATCACCGCCGAGCGCGCCCGCGACCTTGGACTGGTGAACCGTCTCGTGGCCGAAGACCAGCTTGAGAAAACGGTGAATGAGCTGCTGACGCAGATTACGTCTCAGTCCGGCGCCGTCTTGACCATGGCCAAGAAGGCCATCCTCGATGGCATGGGCATGTCGCTCCGCGATGGCTTGCGCAACTCTATGAACATTTTCCTGAACCAGCTCTATCGGCTCGAAGATTCCCAGGAAGGCCTGCGCGCCCTGCTCGAAAAGCGCAAACCGCAGTGGAAGAACCGCTGACCGGTAGCACCGGCTTCTAGCCTGTGCCTTGGTTTGGCTCTGGGACAAAAGAATTTCTCGTGAGCGATTCTCCGCCCATCTCGCCATTCGAGCCGCGGCCCGAGCCGGACACAACCGCTGCGCCCGACCCGCGCGAAGAAGCATTCCTCCTGGCCCGCGCACGGTCCCTGCTTCGCCTGAAGCGCCTTCTCGTTTTCGGGTGCGCGCTGTTCACGCTCACGATCTGGCTGCTCATCCGCCTGGAATCCCCGGGGAAACTCGCCTTGTTCGCGCCGGGCCCGGCCCGCATCGTGCGCCAGCACCTGGAAGCGCTGAACCGCGGTCAATTTCGCGAAGCCTACCTGCTCTTTTCCCCGCACTACCGCAACGAAGTTCCTTTCGAGCTCTATTACGAACTCCTCGTCACGCATTCCGCGATGTTTCGCACACGCATTGTTTCTGTCAGCAATCCGGAGTCGTCTGCCGACCGAGTCGTATTGCATGCGCGCATACTCGCCTCCGACGGCGAGCGCTATGTGGCCCGCTTCACGCTCGTTCGATCCGCCGACCGCTGGTGGATTGACGACCTCCGCTGGAGCGCCGATTCGGAACGCCGCCACATCATCTCCGTCTAAAATAATCTTTGTCCTTTTTTTTCAATCTGTCCCTTCCTGTGTTTTCTGCACGCGTTTGTGCCGTCGATTGACACGTCGCCATCGCCGGATTAGACTGCCTTCGACATTCAGCAGGCCCGTGTTGTGGGGGAAGGCCGCGAGAATCGGCCACGGTCCCGCCACTGTGATGGGAGACGCGCAAGCGCCGCCCTGAGTCAGGAAACCCGCCCGGGTCGTTGTGAGCTGGCACTCTTCGCGAGAGAGGGTGTGGCGTTAAGCCCCATTCTTTTTCGTGGGGCTTTTTTGTTGCTCGCTTCGATGCGTTATGCAGCTTTTACTTCACCAATCCGCTCGCGTCGCTTTGTGGATGGTACTCGCTGTTCCCGCGGCGGCGCAGACCGGTATGCCTGCGCAGGCCGCGCCGCCGGGAAGAATCGAAGTGACCGACGAAGTCGGCCGCCGCATTTCCGTTTCCCTTCCGGTGCGCCGCATCGTTTCACTTGCTCCCAATCTAACGGAAACCATCTACGCGCTCGGCGCTGAGGATCGTCTGGTCGGCGTCACCGACTACTGCGATTACCCGCCCGAAGCCCGGCAGAAGGCCCGCGTCGGCGGCGCTGTAAATCCCAGCATCGAGCAGATCGTCGCGCTCAAGCCCGACCTCGTCCTTGCCCAGGCTGTTTCCATGAACCGCCGCGAGACGGTGGACGCACTCGAGCGCCTCGGCATCCCCGTCTATTCCGCGAACTCGAATTCCGTGGAAGGCATTCTGGCGTCGACTCGCCACATTGCCGAATTGATCGGCGCAAGCGAGCGTTCTGCGGAGCTGCTGAAAAACCTTCGCGCGCGCCTGGATGAAATGAAGCGACGTCTCGACGGCCGCCCGGCGCGGCGCGTGCTTTTCGTCGTCTGGATTGACCCGCTCGTCACGGTTGGCCGGCAGACCTTCATCGCCGACGCACTGCGTCTGGCCGGTGCGGAATCCGTGGCGGAGACTGATCAGGACTGGCCGCGTTTCAGCCTGGAAGAAGTGGTCCGGCTGCAGCCCGAATTTCTTATTTTCGCCGATTCACACTCCGAAACCGTGCGCACCACCGTCGAGGACTTGAGTACCCGCCCCGGCTGGCGCGGCCTCGACGCCCTCCGCAACCGCCGCATCGCCATCATCAGTGACGCCATCAACCGCCCTGCGCCGCGCCTGATCGAAGCGCTTGAAGAATTGGCGCGGCAGCTTCATCCCGACGCGTTCGCTGATAAGCAGGTGCCGCGGTGAAGCCTCTGACCTTCAAGCGTCTCGCATGGATTTGCACCGCACTCGCCTTCGTCCTGCTGCTGGTCGTGATGATTTCTCTCAAAGTAGGCGCGGTACCCATCTCCGTCATCGACCTTCTCGCCAGTCTGGGTCGCGTGGCCATCGGCCAAAGCGACCAGCTTCCCAGCGAGTACAGCTTGATCGTGTTTGACATCCGCCTCCCCCGGATTCTTCTCGGCATTCTGGTTGGCGCCGCCCTTTCCGTGGCCGGAACCGGTTTTCAGGCGCTGCTGCGCAATCCTCTCGCCGACCCATATGTCCTCGGCGTTTCCAGCGGCGCAGCGCTGGGGGCCATCCTGTCGCTGATTATTTCCTCGCGCGCTACTTTCGCTATGCCTCTGGCGGCGTTTGCTGGAGCGCTGGCTACCATTGCCGGCGTGTATTTCCTCGGACGGCGCGGGGGACAAGTGGACACGCATACGCTTCTCCTGGCCGGCATCATCTCCGCGTCGTTTCTTTCCGCCGTGATCATGTTCCTGATGACGACGCTTTCCGGCGGCGAGACGCGCGGCATCGCCTTCTGGTTGATGGGCGACCTCACTTCGACGAAGACGCCGGTTGGCCTGGGCTGGCTCTTCACGGTGCTGCTGATGGCCATCGGCGCGATTTACTCCACCGCCGCAGACTTGAACCTGCTTCTCTCCGGCGAACAGGAAGCCATGCACCTCGGCGTGGACGTGCCGCGCGTGAAGTTGGTTGTCTACATCTCCGCATCTCTATTGACGGGTATCGCCGTTTCCGTCAGCGGCACCATTGGCTACGTCGGCCTGCTCGTGCCGCACGTGATGCGCCTGCTTTTCGGTTCCGACCATCGCCTTCTGATTCTCGTCACCGCGATCGGCGGGGCCATCACCATAGTGTTTGCGGACATGCTCGCGCGAACCATCGCCTTTCCCACCGAGCTGCCTGTTGGTGCAATAACCGCCATGGCCGGCGCGCCGGTGTTCATTTACCTCCTGCGGCGGAGGCTCCAATGAGCGACGTTACGCCCGGAAGAAACGCGGCTATCTCCGCTGCCGCTTCCGCTGCGCCTGCGGGGTTTCGCCTCAGCCTCGAGCAGGCCAGCTATGCTTATGCCGCCGGCGACCGCGATGCGCCGCTGTTCACCCTGGAAGCCACCAGCCTGCAAGCACGCCGGCATGAGTTGATTGCCATCGTCGGGCCCAATGCCAGTGGCAAGTCCACTTTGCTGCGCTTGATCTCCGGCGCCCTTCGCCCGCTTTCCGGCCGCGTGCAGCTCGACGGCTTCGAGGTCAGCTCGCTCGATCCGCGCACGCGCGCGCGCCGCATCGCTGTTGTGCAGCAGGAAAGCCCGCTGCTTTTTCCGATCCGCGTGGCGGAATACGTCCTCCAGGGGCGTCACCCTTACGGTCAGGCTCTGCGCTTTGAGACCGCGGAAGACCTGTCGATTGCGGAAAACTCGCTCTCACAGATCGGCGCAGGGTACCTGCGCGGGCGCTGGATGCACCAGATTTCCGGCGGCGAAAAACAGAAAGTCGTGCTGGCCCGCGCCCTCGCCCAGCAGCCGCTCCTCCTATTGCTTGACGAGCCCACCCTGCATCTCGACATCGGCGCACAGGTGGAGCTTCTCCGGCAGCTTCGGCGCCTCGCGGAAAAACACGGCTACACGATCGTGGTGGTCACTCACGAGCTGAATCTCGCGGCGGAGTTCGCTGACCAGATCGCTCTGCTGCACCGGGGCAAGTGTCTTCGTTCCGGCGCGCCTTCGGAGGTGTACCGCCGCGAGTTGCTCGAACAAGTTTTTGGCGCGTCGCTTGAAGTCGAGATGGGCCCGACGGGCCGCCCGCGCGTGACGCCGTACGCGCGGCGTGAGGATTTGCGTTCTTGATGTCCCTGCGGCGCATTCTGTGTGGTGCTTCCTGCCACACAGCGCGCGCTGCGCTGATTAACCCGCAGACTCCGTGCACGGGAAGACGGTGAGAGTCCGTCGCCGCCGCGCGACTGTAAAGCGGCACTCGAACCCGGCGCGCGCCACTGCCCCGACCCTTCGGGATGGGAAGGCCGCGCCAAGTGCCTGCTGCCAAGCCAGGAGACCGGCGGAGTCCGCAGCCGAATTTCAAATCTCTTGAAATTTGGCCAGCCTTCGTCTCCCGCGCGAGAGGGAGAAAGGAGACCTCCATGAAAGGCCGTTCGCTTTTAACGCTTCTGCTGGCTGTCCTTTGTGTCGTTTGCCCGTCCGTCCTTGCTCAGTCCGCTTCCACCATTGCCGGTGTCGTTTTGGATCCCTCTGGGGCCGCCGTTCCCGGCACAGAAGTTTCCGCGCGGTCGCTCGCCGACGCAAAGGCTGCTCCTGCGCGCACCGTTACCGATGCTTCCGGCCGCTACGCCTTATCCCTGCCGCCCGGCCGTTATCGCGTGCGAATCCTTGCTTCCGATTCTTTCGTCGGCATGGAACGCGAAATCACTCTCGCCGCGGGTGACACGCTGGACTGGAGCCCGCGCCTCCAACTCGAGCGCCTGTCCGCAACCGTTGTCGTCTCCGCGCAAGCCGTGCCGGTCGCGGCGAAATCCGCCAGCGCCTCCGTGAGCATCCTCACCCGCCAGCAAATCGAGCAGCGGCAGACGCTCTGGCTCGCTCCGCTGCTTTCCACTCTGCCCGGCTTCAGCCTCTCCCGCCTTGGCCGCGATGGTGGCGTCGCTTCGCTTTTTCTGAATGGCGGCAACTCGAACTTCACCAAGGTGCTGGTGGACGGCACGCCGGTAAACGAACCCGGTGGCGGCGTCGATTTTTCCAACTTCGCGCTCGACAACGTCGAGAAAATTGAAATCGTGCGCGGCGCGGAAAGCGCGCTCTTCGGCTCCGATGCCATGACTGGCGTGGTGCAGGTCTTCTCGCATCGTGGCGCCACCCGCCGGCCCTCGCTGACGCTGCTTGCCGAAGGCGGCAAATTCTCCACCGCGCGCGGGGCAGCGCAACTGAGTGGAGCAGACGGCCACTTCGATTATTCCGCCGCCGCCTCGGCTTTTTACACCTCGGGCCAGGAGCGCAACGATCATTTCCGCAACACTTCGCTTGCTGGAAATTTCGGCTGGCATTTGAGCGATACCAATCAGCTCCGGCTCACCCTGCGCAGCGCCACGAGCGACGCCGGCGTTCCCGGGCAAACGTTGTTCACCCCGACGAACCTCGACCAGCACGATGGGCTGAAGAATTTTTCGTCAAATCTGAGCTGGGACTTCAGTCCTTCTCCGCGCTGGCGCCATCATCTTTCGGGCACGGAGACTTACATCCGCCAGGTCTTTGACAATCCGGTGAGCGATTTCTGCGATTTCAACCCGCCGTTCATCTGCGATTTTCCGTTCACCTCGCGCAACCAGTTCAACCGCGCAGGTTTCGCCGCGCAGTCGAGCTATGTTGCGCCGCGCGCCGGAATCACGCTCGGCTACAACGCGGAGATCGAAAACGGTTCTCTGAGCGGGATTCATGCGCGCCGCAATAATCAGGCGGGCTACGTCGAGCTGCGTGCGCAGCCCTGGCGCCGACTCAGCGTGAATCTCGGAGCACGCGCCGAATCCAACGCCAGTTTCGGCACGCGCGTAATTCCTCGCGGCGGTTTTTCATTCCTGATGCGCCAGGGGCGAGATTTCTGGGGCGCGACGCGCCTGCGCCTTTCGGCCGGCCTCGGCATCAAGGAGCCCACGCTAGTGCAGTCCTTCGCGCAGGACCCTTGTTTTCCCGGCAACCTGGATTTGCACCCGGAGCGCTCGCGTTCCGTCATTGTCGGATTGGATCAAGCGCTCGCTTCCGATCGCGTCCGCCTTTCCGCTGAATACTTTGACAACCGCTTTCGCGACATCGTCAGCTTCACGTTTTGCTTTCCCGGCGGACCGTGCCCGATTCCCGCGCCCCCCGGCTGCCCCTTTGGCTACGGCACGTTTTTCAATACCGATCTTGCCCGCGCCCGCGGTGGAAATTTTTCAGCCGAAGCCCATCCCGTCCGCTGGCTCCGCGTGGCCGGCAACTACAGCTTTTCTCCTTCGCGCGTGCTGCAGGCGCCCAATGCATTCGACCCCGCGCTCCAGCCCGGCAATCGCTTATTCAAGCGGCCGGTGCATTCCGGCAGCCTGGTGTTCAACGCCGATTTTCGGCGCATGAACTGGAATCTTGTGGGCACATTTGTCGGCCGCCGCACCGATAGCGATTTTCTCGGCCTCGGCTTTTCGAGCAACGCGGGCTATGCAAAGGTGGACCTTGCGGCCAGCTACGACATCGGCCGCGGCGTCAGCGCCTTCGGCCGCATCGAAAACCTGTTCGACAAGCAGTACCAGGAATCGCTCGGCTACGCTGCTTATCGCCGTGCGTATCGCCTCGGCATGCGCTTTCGCCTTACCGACGAGTAGGTAGCACAGGCTTACAGCCTGTGCCTCTTCCGCGGTGCGGCTTGTCCGTTTGTCATTCTGAGGCCCGACGCATTTTGTCGGGCCGAAGAATCTCTCTTTGTGCCCTGCCGGTCGCCCGTGCAGACAATGTTATAATTTGCCCTTCATCATGTCTGGACCCACGCAACAAACCAGCGGCATTCCTCCCGGCGTGGTGGCGCGCTACGAGCCCGTAATCGGCCTCGAAGTCCACCTGCAATTGAAGACGGCGTCGAAGATTTTCTGCGCCTGCTCCACGCGTTTTGGCGATGCGCCGAACTCGAACACCTGCCCAGTTTGTCTCGGTCTGCCCGGCGCGCTGCCGGTGCTGAACCGTGGCGCGCTCGCGCTGGCCATCCGTGCTGCACTCGCGCTTCATTGCACCGTGCAGGAGCGTTCTCGCTTCGCCCGAAAAAATTATTTCTACCCGGACTTGCCCAAGGGCTACCAGATTTCCATGTACGAGATGCCGCTGGCCATCGGCGGCAGGCTGGAAATTCCGCTCGATGGCACCTCGAAGCGCATCGGCATCACCCGCCTGCACATGGAGGACGACGCCGCGAAAAACCTGCACGAAGGCTTTCCGGACTCCGACCGCAACTCCTACATTGATTTCAACCGCTGCGGCGTGCCGCTGGTCGAAATCGTTTCCGAGCCGGACATCCACTCGCCCGAGGAGGCCTACGCCTACCTCACCACCCTGAAGCAGGTGCTCGAGTACACCGACGTGAGCGATTGCAACATGGAAGAAGGTTCGCTCCGCTGCGACGCCAACGTCAGCGTGCGCCGCCGCGGCGAAGAAAAATTTGGCGTCAAGGCCGAAGTAAAAAATCTCAATTCTTTCCGCTACCTCCAGCGCGCGCTGGAATACGAAATCGAACGGCAGATCGGCGTGCTCGAATCCGGCGGCCGCATCGAGCAGGAAACCCGCCTGTGGAACGTCGCCTCCGGACAGACCGAACCTATGCGCTCAAAGGAATTCGCGCACGACTACCGCTATTTCCCCGAACCGGACCTGCTCCCCGTGCACGTCAGCGAAAAGCTGAAGGCCGAAATTTTGTCCAGCATGCCGGAGCTGCCCGACGCGAAGCGCGCACGGTTCCTCCGCGATTTTCAAATCACGCCCTACGACGCCGGCGTCCTCACTGCCACACGCGCCCTCGCCGACCTTTTCGAAGCCGCGGTGACGGCCGGTGCGCCGCCCAAGTCCGCCGCCAACTGGATTCAAACCGAGTTGCTCCGCCGCCTGAACGATGCTGGAAGAGAAATTGGTGATAGTCCGATTTCGCCGGCGTCGCTTGCCGCGTTGCTGAAAATCGTAGAGAGCGGCCAGATCACCGGCGCCAGCGGGAAGAAAGTGTTTGCGAAGATGTTCGAGAGCGGCGGCTCCGCGGAACAAATCATCGCCGCCGAAGGGCTGACGCAGATCAGCGATTCGTCGGAAATCGGGCGCATCGCCCGCGAAATCATCGACAAAAATTCCGACAACGTTGCCAAGTACAGGGCGGGCAATGAGGGTGTATTCAAATTTTTTGTCGGTCAGGTGATGCGCGCCTCGCGCGGCCAGGCCAATCCGCAGTTGGTGAACGACATTTTGAAGCGCCTGCTCTCCTGAGTGCGCTTGCGTACAGGGAGTACTTTTGCCCGCGAAACCCGATCCTGTTCTGTGGCGCGTCATGGAGGACTATCGCCGCTCCTGGGAACGACAGGACGCAGATCTGCTCCTCGCGCTGTTTACGGAGGAGGCCACGTACCACGAAAACCCGTTCAACGAGCCGCTGGCAGGCCACGAGGCGATTCGGCAATACTGGCAGCGAGTGGTCATGACCAATCAGAAAGACATCCGATTTCGCTGGCGGCCCGTACACTCCGGTGGGGATGATCACGCCATCGAGTGGGAAGCGCAGTTCCAGCGCATCGAGCCGCCGCAACGTGTCGAGCTACGCGGGATGATGTTTCTGACGCTTTCCGGCAATCGCATCGCACGCTTGCGCGAGTATTGGCACAAGCGCGAAACGCCGGTGTGAAGCCCTTGCGCTGGGCGCCGGTTCATTCTACATTCTAGTTTTCACGGAGAAATTCATGTCCTCTCTCAAAGAAGGCGACGCCGCCCCGGACTTTCGCCTGCCGGCCGACGACGGCTCGGAGGTTTCTCTCGCCGGCTTGCGGGGCCGGCACGTCGTGCTTTTCTTCTTCCCCAAAGCGCTCACCCCAGGTTGAACGCACGAAGCGTCCGAGTTTCGTGACGCCAAGTCGAAATTTGAAAAACTCAATGCCGTGATCCTCGGGTGCAGCGCGGATCCGAGCGACGTCATGGCCAAATTCAAGGCCAAGCACAAGCTGAATTTCCCTCTGCTCAGCGATTCGGAATTTCACGTGATCGAAGCCTACGGCGCCCGCCGCATGAAGAGTTTTCTGGGGAAGAATTTTCTGGGAATTGTCCGCAGCTCTTGCTTGATTGGCCCGGACGGAAAAGTCGCGAAAACCTGGGAGAATGCCTCTTCCAAAGGCCACGCCGCCGAAGTCCTAGACGTCCTCAAGTCCCTCGCCGGCAAATAATTCCTGGCCGGGGCGTCCGCATCCCGGCGTTCCGGGACGGACGCCCCGGCCGAATCCTCGCCTATTGCACCGTCAGCGCTGTTTTCAGAGTGAAGGACACCTTTTGTTCGGCGCGAATTTCCACTTCCGTTTTTCCGGTCATCGCCGCCGCGCCGGTGCCCGCTCCTGCGCCCACGGCTGCGCCAATCGCCGCGCCCTTGCCTCCGCCGGCGAGCGCGCCAATCACCGCTCCGGCTGCTGCGCCGCCACCGGCGCCTATCGCCGTCCGCTTGCCGCGCGAAGCGCCCGTTTGGCCGGCCCACGATGCGGTCGTCGTGTACGTCTTCCCTTTCACTTCGACCGACACCAGTTTTAGGTACAGTTTGGGCTGGCCTTTAAACTTTCCGGCGGATGCCACGCTGGCCACCGCCAGGTTGGCCTTTGAGCCCTTGGGGATTGCCACTTTCCCGTTGATGGTGACGTCCTGCGCCACGCTCCCCGCTACTTGCTGGCCCGCATTGGCACTCTTGGAGCTCACCGTTTCATTCACAATGACGCCAACCGCCGTTCCAATCGGGAGAGTTCCCTGCGCCTGGACCGAAACCGCGGCACACAGCAAAACCACTACGATGACTGCCATCCACTTTCTTGTCATGCTTCACCCCCACCAAAGTTTGGCTGGTCACTCCAGTCTACCAGAATTGCGCCGCGCCGGAGCATTCTCCGTTTCACAGTGTGACGCTCAGCTCACCATCCTGCTCCTCGATCAGCATGTTGTCGATCAGCCGCGTCTTTCCCACGAAAACGGCCAGCACCGCCAGACACGACCGGCGCAGCCGCGTCACTGACTCGAATGTGTTTGCATCCACGATTTCCGCGTAGTCCACCGAAACTCGTGTTTCCGCATTCAGTATGCTGTGCATCACGCCAGCCAGACGCGTTGCGTCGCGTTCCCCGGCGACGATTTCCTTTTTCGCCGCTTCGAGCGCCCGATAGAGAGCTGTCGCCGCGAGCCGCTCCTCCGTCTTCAAATACGCATTCCGCGACGACATCGCCAGCCCGTCCGCCTCGCGCACCGTCGGGCAAGTAACCACCTGCGTGTCCAGGTTCAGGTCCGCGGCCATCTGCCGGATGATGCGCGCCTGCTGGGCATCCTTGCGCCCGAAGAAAGCGCTGTGTGGCTGCACGATCTCGAACAGCTTCAGCACCACCGTAGTCACGCCGCGAAAATGTCCCGGACGCGCCTTCCCCTCCAGCCGCGTGCTCAGTCCTTCCACGGTGACGTATGTCGAAAAGCCGTCCGGGTACATTTCCATCGCGGTCGGCGCAAAAAGGTAGTCCACACCCAGTGCTTTGAGCGCCGCGCGGTCCGCGTCCATTTGCCGCGGATATTTTTCCAAATCCTCGGCCGGTCCAAACTGCGTGGGGTTGACAAAGATGGAGGCAATCACCGGCGAACACCGCTGCTGCGCCGCGCGGACCAGTGAGAAATGCCCCTCGTGCAGCGCGCCCATGGTCGGCACGAATCCTGACGGTCGCCCATCGGCGCGTGCCTGTCGCGCCACCTGCTTCATCCATTCCAGTGTGTGGATGGTTTCCATGCGGCCGGGTCAGGACGTTTCAGCGGCGCCCCGTTCCCTGTAGAACAAGCTCAGGTCGGTTGAGACGGATGTTACGCCGAGTTGCCGCAACATCGTTGTCACTTGTCCGCGGTGGTATGTGCCGTGATTGACGAGGTGCTGTAGCATTTGCCACAAAGGGCAGGTGAATGTTCCCGCCGTCAGCGTCTTGTATTCGCTGATTGACGCGATGCGTTCCAGGGTCAGTCCTCGCACAAAGGCCAGCAGGTCTGCTTCAACTTCTTGCCAGCGCTTTCGCAGACTGGGCAGGACAGGGAAATCCTCCGCGGCCGGCAAGCGCGTGGGCGTGCGGCCTTGCCAGCGCTCCAGCCAGATCCACTGGCCGCCCATGATGTGCGCCAGCGTGTCGCGCACCGACCGGAAGCTCGACCCCAGATCGCGCGTAAATTGCTCTGGCGTCAGCGACGCCGCGGCCTCAAGCAAACGGCGATTGGCCCACGAATCGTATTCGTACAGCAAACGAATTTCTTCGAGCGTCATGACTTCCTTTTGCATCCCTGCAGGATGCCGGCCGAATGGCAGGGCGACAGGTCGGCGGGTCAGGCCGATTTGGTGCGCGACTGTTCCCGATAAAATACGATTAGATCCGTGGATGGGGATTTGGTTTCCAGTTGCCGCAGCATCGTCGTCACCTGGCCGCGATGGTAGGTGCCGTGATTCACCACGTGTTGAAGCTGTTGCCAGAGGGGATTCTTGAATTTTTTGCCTTCGGTGGTGGTGTACGGCCGTGGCGCGGCGATTTCTTTTGCTTTCAGGCGCGCGATGAATTGCAGCAGTTTCGCTTCGATTTCCGTCCAGCGCTCGCCCAGGCTGGAGAGCGACCGGAACTCGCCGGCAGGCGGCAATCCTCTTGGTGTGCGGCCCTGCCAGCGCTCCAGCCAGACCCACTGCGCGCCCATGATGTGCGCCAGCGTATCTCGCACCGAGCTGAAACTCGAGCCCAGCCCCCGCGTAAACTGCTCGTCCGTCAGCGCCGCGGCGGCCTGCAGCAGCTTGCCGTTGGCCCATGCGTCATATTCGTATAGCGCTCGGATTTCTTTAGGAGTCATGGCTCCCCCCTTTGGTCGCCGCTTCGCTCAGGCCCGCTTTTTGGCCCCAAAAGGCGCAGCTGTGCCACTCACCGGCACTTCGCGGATTCCCACCGGCGCATGATAACACTCCTCATCGGACGGATACCTTCCCTCGCGAACGTCAGCGCAAAATTCCTCGACGGCGCGAGTAATTATTTCGCCGAGGCTGGCATACGGCCTCACAAATTTTGCCGGAGGGTCAAAAGTAAGTCCTAGCATGTCGTGAAGCACGAGCACCTGGCCGTCGCATTCCGGACCCGCCCCGATGCCGATGGTCGGGATGCGCAGCTCCTGCGTGATGCGCGCCGCTAGCTCCCGAGGAATCGCTTCAAGCACGATCGCAAACGCGCCTGCCGCCTCCACCGCGCGTGCGTCGCGCAGCACTTGTTCGGCGGCGTCTCGCGTCTTTCCCTGCACGCGGTAGCCGCCCAGCGCGTTCAGCGATTGCGGCGTCAGCCCAACGTGCCCCATCACCGGCACTTCGGCTTCCACCAACCTCGCAATAATCTCCAGCCTTCGCTCGCCGCCCTCAATTTTCACCGCTTCCGCGCCGGCTTCTTTCACGCAACGGATCGCGTTGCGCAAGGTTTCCTCCGCGGACGCGTGGAAGCTCCCATAGGGCATGTCCGCCACCACCAGTGCACGCTTTGCTCCGCGGCGCACGGCCCGCGTGTGGTGCAGGATTTCCTCCATGGTCACGGGTAGAGTGCTTTCGTAGCCGAGCACGACCATCCCCAGCGAGTCTCCCACCAGCAGGATGTCCACGCCGGCCTCGTCGAGCAGGCGCGCGGTGGGATAGTCGTACGCCGTCAGACAGGTGATTTTTTGTTGCGGGTGATTTTCGAGCGTGGAAACTGGAAAGACCTTGCGGCTCAGGATGTCGGGCACGGTGATTTTGCCGTTGCCCGCATGGTTTGCGGCGCTCATGTTCCCTCCGGTGCCGTTCCCCGCCGCGGCGGGGATACAGCCCATCAAGAACAGCTTAGCAAATCCTTCGCGGGAAGCGCAATAGTGCCCATGCCCCGCACCTCCGCAACAGTACACCGGAGGACGCGCTTACCTCTCCTGCGGGCGGTTCGCTGCCTGGTACGCGTAGGTGGCAACCGTCACGAGCAGGAACAGAACCGCACCTTTGAAGAAGCTCGTGTAAGACAACGAAAGTGAGCGTATCAACGGCTCGCCGAAATATCCGAGCATGCTTGCTGCGCGCCACACCAGGGCCATCACCACGCACAGCATTCCAAGCCAGTAGGAATACACCAGAATTTTCTTTTCCATCGTGACCTCCACCTGCCTCTGAGATGTGCATGACTGCGACCTGCGCAGCCAAGGGCGCTCGCCCCGGGAAGCTAACTGGGGCACACGCTACCCTTCGCCGTCCGCCGTGTCAACGCTTACGGACGCAGATTGCCCAACGAATCGCTTTTGCCACGAAAGTCAACGCGTGGTGGAAGGAATTGCTTCATTGCAGTCCGCTCCAGCTCTGTGCAATATGTGTACGGCTGCGGTTTTTGCAGCCACTGACGGCCTGCAAAGGAGCCCCTGTGAATCGCAATCGTCTCGCCGTGCTGTTCCTGCTTGTCTTGGCATTCGCATCGGGCGCTCGCGCCCAGCAACCTGCGCCCGCCGTCCGCAACGCTGACCTCGAGCAGCGCCTCAAGGCTGTCGTCGCCAAGTCCAGCGGCGTGTGGGGCGTCAGCGTAAAGCACATCGAGCGTAACGAATTCGCCGGCATTAACGCCGGCGAGAAATTTCAGATGGCTAGCGTCTTCAAAGTCCCGGTGCTGGTCGAATTGTTCTATCAGGTGAAGGAAGGAAAACTTTCGCTGGAAGAGCGCGTGGAGTGGAAGGATGCCCCGCTCTATTTCGGCAGCGGCATCCTTGTCAATCTCGATGCCGGCCTCAAACCCACCATCCGCGACCTCGCCACTCTAATGATCACTCTTAGCGATAACGCGGCCACCGACATGCTCTGCAACCGTTTGGGCTTCGCCAACATTACCACGCGCTTGCGCGCCCTCGGCCTGACAAAGACCTCCGTGGATGGCGGCACACGCGAACTCATTCTCTTCGCCCTGGGCCTGCGCGGCGATGCCTACCGCAATCTCACGCGCGAAACGCTGCGCACCGTGGAATGGGAGAAGAATGCTGAAGCCATCGAGCGCAATCGTAAACTTTTCCTGGAAGAATGCCCCAACTGCACCACACCCGCTGAGATGACTCTACTCTTCGAAAAAATCGTCACGGGCCAGGCCGCCGACAAGCCAGCCACCGACCAAATGCTGCGCATTCTTTCCCAGCAGCAGTTTAACCAGCGCCTGCCGCGCTGGCTCCCCGGCAACGTGCGCGCCGACCACAAAACCGGCACGCTCAACGCACCCGTTTGGGTCGTTAACGACGCCGGCATCATCTATCTTCCCGGCGGACAGCGTGTCATCGTCAGCGTCTTCAGCCGCGGCGCGGAGATGTCCCTCGGCCCGGCGGAGCTCAAGGCGTCCGTTTCCAATGCCGAAGACCGCATCGGCGAGATTGCCAAAGTTGTGTTCGATTACTACACTGCATCCGGCAAATGAAGTAGGGTGCTTTTCAGATCGCAACCTGCAACTGGACCACCTTCAAAATCAAAACGGGCGCCGCATTCTTGCCGCGCCCGTTTTTCGCTTTACGGTCTTCGTTTTTTGCGCTCACATTCCCGCACCGTGTCGCATTTGTTGATAGGCGGCGTTTTGTTCTACTGTCAGAAGTTTTTTCGCCGCGAGATGCGTGGAAAGATGCACCCAGCGCAATTCCGCGCGCAGCGACGCCACGCGGTAGGTTTCCTCGCGCAGTTCATCCTCGCTGCGGCCCTGCGCAAAAAAATCCTCCAACCGTTTCTCCGCCAGCAGCACGTCTTTTCCTTTCGAGAGAGCCTTTTCCTTCATTTCCGACATCAACTTCTGCATCGCCGCTTCCTGCGCGGGAGTGAGCTTCAGTTCTTTTTTCATGTCCAAAACATGTTTTGGCCCCGGAAAGCCATTCTTGTCCGCCGCCAGCGCCATCCCGAACCCTTCCCCGCGTTCGATGGCCTCGCGTTCCGCTTCCAGAAAGGCGTGGTGCTGCGCCATCGCTTGTGTCGATTGCGGCGCCTCCTGGCTTTTCATGTGTTGTTCGTGCTGTGCCGCCAGCGGCGACGCCAGCAACAACAGGATTCCCGCGCTCAATTTCCGCATCCGATTTCTCCTTTTTTTCGCTACACAAATCGCAGCGCTGAACATCCGTTAAGCATGCCCGACCGGGGTCGGCACTTGCGGTGCTTGGTGCTTCGGTTCCGGCCCTTTCCATCCCACAGCGCTCCCTTGCACGGCGCGCATTAGCGCGCGGAACAGCACCCAATACATCATTTGACGGTAGTAAAAGCGTTGGGGTAGCAGCGGCGCCAGCAGCGTCCAATCCTCTTTCTTCTCCAGCGCAAAAGCCACCACGCACGTGAGGAAATCAATGACCATGAATACGGCAAAGAAGATCAGCGAGCGCACGACGTCGTCCGTGGTCCAAAGTTGCGGGATCTGTGTGACGCGGAGCCGCGCAAGACCCCAAAGCACGAGCGTCCCGAAAAACATCAGGTCAATCACCGGCGAAAACAGCGGCAGCAGTATCTGAAACAGAAAAATGTTGGGCAGCGCAACCCATCCCAGCGTTCCATACCGCCAGCGCCCCAGCGTGTTGCGATGCTTCCATACCGCCTGCATGGTCCCAAACGTCCATCGGAAACGCTGCTTCACCAGATCGCGCGCTGTTTCCGGCGCCTGCGTGCGCGCCACGGCGGAATCGTCGTAGAGAATTCGCCAGCCGCGCCGCCGGATGGCGATAGTCAGATCGGTATCTTCCGCTACGGTGTCCGCGGAAATCCCACCGCAGGCGCTCACCGCCTCCGTGCGCCAGGCGCCCAGTGCCCCGGGCACCACGGCAATGCAATTCAGCAGGTCGAAGGCGCGCTTCTCCATGTTCTGGCTGGTCACGTACTCAAGCGCTTGCCAGCGCGTGAGCCAGCGGTCCCGGTTGCCCACCTTGACGTTGCCCGCGACAGCTCCCACGCTCGGATCGCCGAAATGCCGCGCCAGCGTGACGATCGCATCCGGTTCCACGGAGGTGTCCGCGTCAATGGTGATGAGCACTTCGCCAGTCGCCATACTGCATGCGCGGTTCAGTGCCGCAGGTTTCCCCATGTTGGGCTGTTCAATGATGTGCACCCGTACATCGCGGCTGAAATTTTCGCGCAAATGTTCGCTGGTCGCGTCGGTGGAGCCGTCGTTAACCACGATGACCTCGACACGCGGCCAGTCCTCTGGCAAGCGCGAATTGAGCGCCGACTCCACCGTGGTGACAATGGCCGCTTCCTCGTTGTGCGCCGGTATGAGAACGCTCACGCGCGGGCGATAGTCCGGCCGGACGGCCTGCGCGGGCAGAGCTTTCTCGATGAGCGCCAGCATCCCCACAATCAGCGCCCGCCCGCTGACCAGCGCAATCCCGCCCATGAAGATGCCCGCAATCGCGAGCCGCAGCCAGTGCAGCAGGTCGAAGATGAACGCGTCCGCCTGCGCCAGCAGCTGTTCATCTGGCGTGAGTGGGGGCATTACCTGCTCCCGCGTCTTGCCCAGCAACTCGGAGACGGTCACCAGGCGGAAACCTGCTGCGCGCAGTTCGTCGATCATCCTCGGGAGGGCTTGCACGGTTTGCGCACGGTCTCCGCCGCCGTCATGCAGGAGCACGATATTGCCGCTCCCCTCCTTAGCCTGTTTCAGCACGCTCGCAACAATCGCGTCCGCTGGCGGTTTTGACCAGTCGTGTGGATCAATCTGCGAGCCGACCAGCACGTAGCCGCGGTCCTGCGCCTCCGGCAGCATGGCAACTTCCTCAGCGGTTTCCGGATGGTGGTCAATGCCATACGGCGGGCGGAACAATGTGGACTTGATTCCCAGCCGGCTCTCCAGCAGCCGTTCGGTCAAGTTGAGTTCGATGGCGAGCTGTGTGCGAGAAATCCCCGAAAAATGCGGGTGCGTAAACGTGTGGTTCCCAATCTCGTGGCCTTCATCGTAGATACGCTTCATCAGCCCGGGCGAATTGTCGGCTGCCTGGCCGGTGAGGAAAAACACGGCGGGCGCATTTTTCTCACGGAGGATGTCCAGAATCTTCGGGGTGAATTTCGGTTCCGGCCCGTCGTCAAAGGAAAGTACGATCTTGCCTTTTGCACCGCCGATTTCGTCAATCTCGTAGGGGAGTGGAAACTCCTGCACTTTTTCCTGCACGATCAGTTGGCTCGCTGCATCGTATCGAAACTCGCGCCGCCCGGTCTTTGGCTTGGCGATGATCCGCCAGATGTCGCCTTCGCCTTCCAAGATCAGGTCGTTGCCCGGTGGCATTTCGTTCAGCCGTCCGCGAATGGCGTCGTCCGGCTGGATGGTGTCCCAAACGCCCCACAGCGACGCGTCCTCCGAGCCAAGCCGCCACAGCGCCGTGCCGTGCACTCCGGCTCGCTCCGCCGCGCGGAGCTGGTTGTAGCCCGTGATGCCGTCCAGCATCCACACACTGTGTAGCCGGTTTGCTTCATCGTAGTAAGAGTAGTGCGGGTTTAGCGCATCAGTGTCGAATTCCAGCGTAGCTTCCGATTCCTTCGCCGTAACGATTGCTTCCTGGAAGCTCTTGTTAACGGCGCGCTTGTCGGCAACGCTTTTCCGTGGCTCCACCCAGTCGTACGCGTAGCTGCCCACCGCCACCACCACTTTCTCTCGCGGCACATCGCGCAGCAGGTTTTCCAGGTTTCGAGCGAACCAGTCCTGCGCGGCGATCGGTCCGGGCCTCGACGAGGGCCAGTGCTGGTCGTAGTTCATCAGGATGATCGCGTCTGCTTGTGAAGCCACAAACTTGTAATCGTAGATCGGGTCCGCCGCCGGCAGCGCCACCATCAGCTTCAGGTTCACGCCATGCAGTGCAACGGCCAGCTCCTTCACAAATTGGCGGTAATCCGGCTGGCGGTCATCCGGGATTTCTTCGAAATCAAGCACCAGTCCGGCTTGCTTCGTGCTCAGTGCATAGATCCTCAGTAATTCAACCAGCCGGCGCCTCGCTTCCTTGCTCGCCAGCATCTCCGCCAGCTCCTTCGAGTGCCACACGGTGCCGTCGGAATTGTTCAGCAGCGCCATCGTCGGAATTTCCGACTCGCTGGATTCCATCCACGCCTTCAGCTTCGGGTCGGACTCCATGATCAACCGTCCATCGGCGAAATAGGCGTGTAGCGCTTCCGGGATCAGCAGGTCCAGGTCTCGGTAATGTTGTTGCAGCGACGCAAAGCTGGTGGGGTCCCAGCTCACGTAGAACGCCGCGCGCAGCGGATCGTAGTTCTCCGGCACCTTGCCGAGGGCGGCGATGCGCGTGCGGCGGCCCGTGCGGACAGTCGCTGGTTTCGCTTTCCGTTTCGACGTCGCGGCGTGCACCCCCGGCCGCGTTTCAATTTTCAGCAGCTCCGGCAAGTCCGCCTTGATGAAAATGCTGGCAGAAAAAATCAGCAGCAGCAGCGCAAAGAGCGCCCCCGTAGCTTCCAGCGCTCGCCGCGTTCTTCGCCAGCGTCGCTGCAGCTCGTCATAGAAAATGGGCTTGCGTTCTTTCATCGCCTCAGTTCAAGCTAACTCGCCAACCGTGGGGTGTCAACGGCGCCCCCGCTTACGATGCGCAAACATTTGCTCGGCGCTGTCTCGTTCGGCCTCGCGCTCCGCCTGTTTTTCATCTGGCGATACCCCTCCGTCGCTGGTGATTCGGGCATCTACGAGCAACTCGCACGCAACTGGCTGGACCACGGCGTGTACGGACTCTGGCTGAACGGCGTGCTCATGCCGGTGGACCTGCGCGCGCCCGGGTACCCCGCATTTCTGGCCGCTGTCTTTGCCCTGCTGGGCCGCTCGGACGTGGCTGTGCGGCTGGCCCAGGTTCTTGTGGATCTCCTCACTTGCCTGCTGGCCGGGGGCATCGCCGCCTGGCTGGCCCCGCCCGAATCTGCCGGACGCGCGCGCGTCGCCGCTGCGGCCGTGTGGTTCGCTGCTGTGTGCCCCTTTGTCGCCAACTACACGGCCACACCACTTACGGAAGTTCTGGCAACCTTTCTCACTACCGCTGCGCTTCTCGTTCTGCTCGTCGCCTCGGAAGACCAAGCCACCGATCTCCAAAGGAAGAGCCGCTACCTGAGTACTTCGTCCAACGGTCTCTACTTCCTCGGCGCCTTCATCGCTGGCCTGGGGTCGCTGGTGCGCCCGGAGACCCCTTTGCTCCTCGCCGCAGTGGGACTCGTCCTGTGCGTCCGCTGGTGGCGCAGCAGGGACTGGCCTCGTTTGATCCGCGCTGGCATTTTCATGGCCCTCGGCCTCCTGCTGCCGTTGCTGCCGTGGGCCGCGCGTAATTATTTCATTCTGGGCGAAGTGCAATTCCTTGCCCCGCCCCACGCCGAGTTGCCCGGCGAGCCTGTCCCCCGCGGCTTTTACGCGTGGACAAACACATGGCTCGTCCGCTTCCGCGACGTCTATTTGGTCTCTTGGAAGCTCGACGACCTGCCCATCCCCATCGAGGATGTCAACCCCGTCGCATTCGATTCACCCGAAGAACGCGCGCGCGTGGCGGCCATCCTCGAGCGATACAACGAGAACACCACTTTCACCCCTGCGCTCGACGCCGAATTTTCTAACCTCGCTCGCGAGCGCACCTCGCGCCATCCCCTGCGCACATTTCTTTGGGTTCCCCTGCAACGCGCCGTCACGCTCTGGTTCACGCCGCGGATTGAGATGTTGCCCTATTCCGGCCACCTCTGGCCGCTCGCGCAAAAATGGGACGAGGACCGCGCGGATGTTCTGATCACGCTTAGTTATGGCTTTCTGAATTTTCTTTTTGTCGGATTGGCGATCGCCGGCGCATGGACCCTTTGGAAGTGCTCTCGCGTTCAACCGCCCGCGCCGGTGGACGGCCGCCGGCTCGGCCTGTGGGTGATTGTCGCTTTTGTTCTCGTGCGCACTGCGTTTCTCACGCAGGTGGATACGCCCGAGCAGCGCTACGTCGTCGTCTGTTTCCCGGCCCTGTTCGCCCTCGCTGCGCAAATCTGGTCCCGCCCGGAAAAAGCATCGTAGGGGAACGATTGTTCGTGCACGCTGGTCCGCGGCGTTTCTAGTCCACCCAATCCGCAATAAAAATGTTCGTATGGCCGCGTTGCGAAGCGTTGCGGTTCGACGCCCACACCAGCCTTTTCCCGTCCGACGTCCACATCGGAAAGCTGTCGAAGTCCGGGTGAAAGGTCACTCGCTCAAGACCCGTTCCGTCCACGTTAATCAGGTAAAGGTCAAAGTTCCGGCCACGCGGGTTCTCCATATTCGACGCAAAAATAATCCGCTTCCCATCGGGATGAAAAAACGGGGCGAAGCTGGCCCCGCCGGCATGGGTGAGTTGCCGTTTGTTGGACCCGTCCGCGTCCATGACGAAAATTTCCAGCCGTGTCGGCCGGAGCTGCGCCGTCTGGATCAGTTCCTGGTAATCGCTTTTCTCCGCCTCGGTTTCTGGGTGCGCCGCGCGGTACACAATCTTCTTCCCGTCCGGCGAAAAAAAAGGCCCCCCGTCGTAGCCCGGCTCGTGGGTGAGTTGCTTCACGTTCTTTCCGTTGGCGTCCATTACAAAGATTTCCGGATCGCCTGTGCGCAGCGACGTGAATACGATCTTCTTGCCATCGCGCGAAATGGTGGCCTCCGCGTCGTAGCCCGGCGTATCCGTCAGCCGCTTCACGTCGCTCCCGTCCGGTCTCGCAGTGTAGAGATCAAACTCCGGGTACAGCTTCCACACATACCCTTTGCTGTAATCCGGCGGTTTCGGACACTCCGGCCCGGCCGCGTGTGTAGAGCTGTACAGGATTCTCTTGCCGTTCGGAAAAAAGTACGCGCAGGTGGTTCGTCCTTTGCCGGTCGATACCATCCTTTTGTTTTTTCCTTCGAGGTCCATGATGTAAATCTGGTCGCACGTGTCGCTGCCTTCGTGCGCCTGGAAGATAAGTTGCTTGTCGTCTTTCGAAAAATACGCCTCTGCGTTTTCTCCGCCGAAGGTGAGCTGCCGCGCGTTGCGCAGGTGTTTCTCTTCGGGGAGCGTAAGGCTTGCCGGTGTTCCGCTTGCCGCCGTCTGCTGCGCAGCCAGCCGCAAATGCAGTCCGCCCCACGCGATCAGCACACAGCCAACCATGCACAATACGATTCTGTTCTTCATGATCCTTTGTTCGCCCTTTCTTCTCGCAATCGTTTCTTTCTCTGCGGCATCGCAGCGGTTCAACTTTCTTCCACCGGCTCCGGATGAATATTTACCACAAAGATCTGCGGAAACTTTTCTTTGATGCGGTCTTGCAGCGCTTCGGTCACGTCGTGGATCTGCGTGATGGGAAGGCCGCCGTCCATCGCGCAATGACAGGAGACCGTAATCTTCTGGTCCGCCTCGCGTACCAACACTTCGTGGCAGTTGAGTAGCTCGCTGTATTCCGTCCGCAGGCTGTTGACGTGCTCCTGCACGGCCTCGGCCAGCTCTTTCATCACCCCCGCCGTGGCGATGTGCATGCCCAACGGTTCGATGTGGATGTTTACGCCAGCGATGCCAGCGCTTTCGTGCAGGATTTCTTCCTCTAGTTCCGTCGCCCGCCGGTGCGCCTCCCGCAGGCTCAGGTGCTCGTCCACTTCCATGTGCATCTCGACAAACTTCTTCCGGTCCACCTGATGCGCCGAAATCTCGTGGATGGCCAGGCCGCGCCGGTGAGCGATGGCGCGGATGGTATCAAACAGCGTTTCGCCGCTCTGCGCCCGCGGCTCCATATGTACCATCACGTCCGCGGGGACGATCTGCTCCACGCGTTTTTCCACAGCATCGCTGATGGCGTGTACCTGTTCGAAGCTGGCCGTGCGCGGCACGCTGATGGTCACGTCCACGAAGTGCTGGCTCCCCACGCGGCGCACGCGCACGCGTTCCGCGCTCAGAACGCCGTCCATTTCTTGCACGGCGCTGGCGATGCGTCCCTGCATTCCCGCCGGCGCTGCGTCCAGCAGCGCATCCAGAGTTCGTTTCCCAAGCTGCGAGCCCACCCAGATGATGACGCCCGCCACGAACAGCGCCGCAATGGGGTCGGCATAGTATAGCCAGCCGGCGTTAAACCTTTGGCCCACCCACGCGCAGACCATGCCGAACATGACCACCAGCGTGCTCCATACGTCGGTGGAAAAGTGCAGCGCGTCCGCTTCCAGCGCTTCGCTTTGGTGCTTCCGCGCCACCTTTCCCAGCGCGCGCGACCTCACCACGTCCATCCCCGCCATCCCCGCCAGCACGGCCACCGCGATCAGGCTCGGGTGCAAGTGCACCTCGCGCATAAACAGCCGGTGAAAGGCTTCGTAGATCACATACAGCGCCGTCAGTAGAAGCAGCCCCGTTTCCACGAACGCCGAAAAGCTCTCCACCTTGGCGTGCCCGTAGGTGTGATCCGCGTCCGCCGGACGGTCGGAGATGCGCACGGATAGATATGTGATGATCGCCGCCACCAGGTCGAGCCCCGAGTGTAACGCCTCCGAGAGGACGCCCAGGCTGCCCGTGTACCACGTCAGAAAAACCTTTAGCGACACCAGCACCAGCGCCGTTCCCACCGACGCCAGCGCCGCGATTTTCTTCTCGCGGATTCCCTCGAGTGTCCCGGCCATTCCCGGCATCCTGTTCCTGTGCCGCGCCGCACAAATGCTCTTTGCGCCGCGACCGCCCCATGTTTACGACTGCGCTTTGCGCAGTCCATGTTCTTGACTGCGCAATTCGAGCAGTCAATATAGCAGCGTTTTGCATTGCCGAGAAATCTCCGCATCGCGGCTCTCTTCCCCTCCTCGCAGCCCCTGCCTGGTGTATAATTCCGCTTCGCCCGCCGTCCGAGAGGACGCTTTGCCCAAACGCCTGTCCTCCGAGCCAATCGTCGAGTCCCTCGCGGTCGCCGTTTCGCCAGCCCGCGCCTGGGAAGCGCTCACCAGCCCGGGCTTTCTTGGCGACATCATGATGGGCCACGTCGAGCTCGACCCGCGCCCCGGCAGACCATTTGTCTGGAAGTGGGGGGTGTGGGCCGCCGCGGCCCCAGGCAAACAAAGCTACGAATGGCGCGGCACTGTGCTCGACGTCGTTCCCGGCGCGATGTTGATTCTCAGCGGCGGTTCGACCACCGCCGTACTGACGGTGAAAGGCGAAGGCGCTTCTTCGCTCATCACCGTCGTTCACGTCCACTCTTCCCCTGCGCCCCGCGAGGACTATCAATACGGCTGGGCTGATTTCCTGCTCCGCGTAAAGACGCTGCTCGAGCCTCATCCTTCCGGTGACGCGCTCTATCTCCGCACACTGATGCGCGCTACGCCCGCCGAAGTGCTTCGCGCGTGGCTGAGTCCCGCGGTGATGCACAAAATTCTTCCCGGCAAGGTGACGCTGAAAGCAAAGGCTGGCGGGCGTTTCGAATGGCTATGGAAGCACCAGAAAGGCGCGTCGTTTGCGTCCCGGTCGGGTTTGCGGGACGCGAGAAACTCCGGCGCCTTCCTCGAAATCACCAAAGGACATCGCGTCGCCTTTACATGGGAAGGCGGGCCGCGGCCGTCCGAGGTGCGCCTTTCTGCCGAGCGCACGCCCTATGGCGCTTTTGTTTCTCTCGAACACTTGCGCCTCCCGCCCGGTTCCTCCCGGCGGGCCATCGAGCGCATGTGGGCGCACCTGCTCGAGCGCCTTCGCGTTTATTTTTATTTTGGCAAAAAAATCCGTGCCTCCTGAGCCGTTCGCCGGGCCTTTCGTTGCGTGCAGTGTTTTTCACAAATCATCTTCCTGGACCAAACCATGAATACCGGACTCCATCCTGTCTTTCGCCCGCAATCCGTGGCTGTCGTCGGTGCTTCGACGCAAGTCAACTCTCTCGGCCACCAGATTCTCCAGAATCTGATTCAGTATCACTTTCCTGGAAAGATTTATCCGGTGAACCCGCGTGCCAAGGAACTACTCGGCCTGCGCTGTTTTCCGTCCGTGCTGGACATTCCCGAGCAGGTAGACCTCGCTGTCATCGTCGTGCCGCGCGATCTTTCGCTCACCGCCGTCGAGCATTGCGGCCGCAAGGGCATCAAGGGCCTCGTCGTCATCACCGCCGGTTTCCGCGAAGTCGGCGCCGAAGGCGCTGCGCTCGAAGCGAAGCTCTCCGCACTCGCCAAAGAGTACGGTATGCGTCTTGTCGGCCCCAACTGCATGGGCGTGATTAACACCGACCCGCACGTCCGCCTGAACGCCACTTTCTCTCCCACGTTTCCGCTCGACGGCAATGTCGCCTTCCTTTCGCAGAGCGGCGCGCTCGGCGTGGCCATCCTCAACATCGCCGAAGAACGCAATTTGGGCCTCTCCTCTTTCGCCAGCCTCGGCAACAAGGCCGATGTGACCGACGACGAAGTTCTCGCCTACTGGGCGCAGGACCCGCGCACCGAAGTCATCCTGATGTACCTCGAAGCCTTCAGCGACCCCGCCAGCTTTGCCCGCGTTGCCCGCACCGTCAGCCTGGAAAAACCAGTTCTTGTCGTGAAGTCCGGCAAGACCCGCGCCGGCGCCCGCGCCGCCCTTTCGCACACCGGCGCGCTCTCCGAGGCCAGCGACGTCGCGCTCGACGCCTTTCTCGCCCATTGCGGCGTGCAGCGCGTCAACACCGTCGAAGAACTCTTTGACCTCGGCGCCGCTTTTGCGCGCAATCCTCTTCCCGCCGGCCCGCGCGTGGCCATCATCAGCAACGCCGGCGGCCCCGCAATTCTCGCCGTGGACGCCGTCATCGGCTACGGCCTGGAGATGGCGCACCTTTCCGACGCCACGCTCGCCGCCATTCGCTCTCGTGCGCCTTCGCAGGCCAGTGTCACAAATCCGCTGGATATGCTTCCCACCGCCGACGCCGCACTCTACGGCTTCGCCCTGCGCAGAGTTCTCGAAGATCCCGGCGTGGACATGGCCATGGTGATTTTCGTCCCGCCGATGATGGTTCATCCCGTCGATGTGATCGGCGCGCTCGAAGACGTGCGCCGGGAAATCAAAAAGCCCGTTGTGGGCGTCGTGATGGCCCCTGAGGAGTCCATTGCGCTGCTGCGGGAGAACTATCCGAACCATCTCGCGCTCTGCCAGTTTCCAGAATCAGCCGCTCGTGCGCTGGCCGCGCTGGCTCGCCAGCGCCGCTGGCGCGACCGCGGCCACGGCAAAGCCCCCGCCTGGCCGGTGGACCGTGCTGCCGCGGAACGCATTCTCTCCACCGCGCGAGCGGAAGGCCGCGCCGAACTCGACCTGCACGAATCCTTCGCCGTCCTCGACGCCTACGGCATTTCCGTTGCGCGCTACGTGGTGGTGAATTCGCCGGAAGAAGCGGAAGGCTCCGCGCGCGGCCTCGGCTTCCCCGTGGCCATGAAGCTCGCTTACGGCGGCATCCCGCACAAGACCGAAGCCCGCGCCGTCGCCCTCAACGTGCGTTCCACCGACCAGGCTTTTCATACTTACTACGGCCTGACGCACGGCGGCGCGGCCGGCACTGCTGTGGTCGTGCAGGAGATGCTTCCCACCGGGCGCGAGACCGTTCTCGGCATCGTCCGCGACCCCAACCTCGGCCCGCTGCTCATGTTCGGCCTGGGTGGCCTGTTCGTTGAAACCATTCGCGACGTCGCGTTTTCCCCCGTGCCGCTCACCGACCTGGACGCCCGCGAATTGCTTCACGCCATTCGCGGCTATCCGATTCTCGCCGGCGTCCGCGGGCAGAAGTCCGTGGATTTCACAAAACTCGAAGAAGCTATCATGCGCCTTTCGCAACTCGTCGCCGATTTCGACTTCATCGAGGAGCTGGACATCAACCCGTTCTTCGCCTCCGAGCGCCCCGAGGATTGCAAGGCCGCCGACGCCCGCATCCGCCTCCGCCTTTTGTAGCCCGCCCTGTAGCCCGCCTCTTTAGAGGCGGGGCCTTTGCCCCATGAAAATCCCCGCGTCTGAAGACGCGGGCTACAACCGCGGTACAATCCGTTCATGGTTCGCACCCGTCGCATTGCCGATCGGGACCGTATTTTCTTCCTCACTACTGATCTGCAGCGTGGCGTCGCCTTTCTGTCCGCACGAGAACGCACTGTGATTTTGAATGTGCTGCGGGATCTCCGAACCCGCGGCGATTTTTGCCTCTATGCCTACGTTGTGATGCCGAACCATTTGCATCTACTTTTGTGGCCTGACAAACTTCCGCTCATCCGAATCATGCGTGACCTCAAAAGCCGCACGGGCTACGCCATCGCTCAGGGCCGCAAAATAAGCGGACCCATCTGGCAGCCGCGGTATTTTGACAACATCATCCGGCGGGTGAAGTACTTCTGGGAAAAGCTGGACTATATCCACGAAAACCCTGTGACCGCCGGCCTCGCAAAACATCCGCGAGATTGGGAATGGTCAAGCCACCGCTTCTACGCAAAATCCGGAACCGTACCTATTCTTCCAGACCCCATCGAACTCCCCCCGGATGGCAACGCCCTACTTTGGCCCGCCCCGTGGAGTTAACACTGGCCGCCGGCCGCATGTAGCCCGCCCTGTAGCCCGCCTCTTCAGAGGCGGGGGTCTCGCCCAAATACTAAAAATCTCTTTACTTCTCGTCTTCCAGGCTGTTCTCTTCTTAAGATCCTAAGTGCGCTTTTGAGTCTCTTAAAAACCTTTTCGTCTTCTAGCCAGATGGTGAATCCAATCCCGTTGGCGTCCGAGTAAGATAGATAGCCAACGCCCTTGCGAACACTAGAACAAGTACCGCACGGGCACGGCCGATAAACCCAAAGTTGCCGATTCCTTTCCCCATTATTCCAAACAAACTCAGCACCTTCTCGCATAAGCGCCTCCGTTTAGATGTTCTAGTATAGAACATTTTCGGCCGAAACGAAAGGTACTCTCTGCTTGTGATCAAGAAGCCAGCGCGGAAAAACATTGTTGGCAGGCGCGTTGCTGAAGCGCGCCGAGGTTTTAGCCCAGCATTAACGCAGGACGCCCTTTCGGGGAGGCTCGCTCGCCTAGGGATCCAGCTTGATCGAGCCGCAATTGCCAAGATCGAAAACAATTACCGTCATGTGCTCGACTACGAGCTTAAAGCCCTCGCAGCTGTGCTGGGCGTGGGGGTAAATTGGCTGCTCGGGGATGAAAAGAGGTGAAAGATCCCACTGCTCAATTACGCTCCGCAACCCGACGGGCGAAATCGGACGTTGCAAATAAGCTAATCAGCATGTTTCTTCACGAATTGAGTCGCAGGATCAGCGAAAACTGGCCGATTAAAGTAGATGGCGAAGAATACGAGGAACTTGTACGAAGATGGTTTCATAACCGGTGCCCATATTGCTCTCGCAACTTGGCAGACACGGTTTCAGTAATCGAGCATCTCGACGGCATGAATCGTTCTCGGGCAGGCCTCCATGTCCCAGGCAACGTGTTGGTGGCGTGCAGAAAATGCAATAATGAAAAGCGCAGGGACGATTCTCTGAAGGAACTTCTTCTTGCGAAGTCAGGCTGGGAATGCTTTTTGTCCCATGACGGTTCTCGCTGTGTCGCTTCCTGTCTCACATGCCAGTATTGGATCAGTATTTGGGAAGACGACTCAGAGCGGAAGCTGAGACTAAGTGAGAACCTAATGAGGATTAGTTCCTTTCGGAGCGAGTTTCGAGAATTTGAAAAAGTTCTCGCTCCCCTCATGGAGACTCTGCCAGCACTGCTGACGAAACTTTATGCCGATTGCCAAACCTTTGCCGAAGTGGAGATCAAGTCTCTCCTGGAAAAGTTCGACCAAATCTCACAAACTTGGGCTTAACCCAGCAGCACAGGTGCCTCTCCTGTTCCGGGCCTGTCGAAGGGCCCTTTGCTTCTCAAACGGTAGGGCCTTACCAGAATTGACTTTGTCGCGGCAACTTTCCAAAACTCTTCTGCCGGGCGCTAGCAACCGGCAAAAACGATTCCGACGCTCCCACTCCCGCCTTGCCTCCCCCTGCTTCAAGCCACCTGCCCGTCCCGAGCGGAGCCGAGGGATCACCTGTTATTTTGCTCTTGACAAGTCATTGTCTATAAGCTAATCTTGATTTGCCATGTCCGCACGATGGGCTATACTCGGAAGCAGGGGTAGGGTCCGACCCTGAATCCGAAATCCTGATCACTGAATCCGGGGAAAAGGAGCGCAGGGTGAAAAAGTCATCGAATCCGCTAACTCATGAAACTGCAGCACTTCCACGTTCTGTTACGAATTGTAACAGAACGCACAATTCTTTTCGCTTCATGCACTTATGCGACTCGATGAGGAGGGGGGTGGGGGTGTGCTGAACTTATCCGCGGGAAGAAAATCGTTAAGCACCCGCAGGCGCCTCTCTTCGCGCTGTTGGAAAAACCAATCGATTCCGCAGCGTGTTGATTCACCGGCGTTTGCAGATTTGATTCAAAACGAATCAAATCCCTCAACATTTGCTATTTCAAGTAGTTGTGGACTTCGATTGAAAGGGGGGAGGGGTCGCTTCTCGCTTGCCCTGAGCGTAGCCGAAGGGTCGCTCACCACTCGTTCGCCCGGCTTGTCCCGAGCGCAGCGAGGGAAGCAGAGCCGAGGGGCCACTCTCCTTCTGTGGTCCCGCTTGACGCGCTGTGCTAACTCGTCTACGTTGCTTACGTCCATTGGTGAGAGGAATGCCTCTCGGCGTCTGGAATCGGCATCCAAATCGTTTGCAGTCTAGGAGATCTCACTTGAAGAAGCTGCCGTTTGCTTTTGGAATTCTAGCAGTCCTGCTGGCTTGCAGTCCTGGAGCCGGCGCACAAGCCATTCCGAACCAAGTGCTGGGCCTGTACCCGCGCGAGGCCGGTGAGATTACCTACCTGGATGTCCGCTCGCTCCGCAATGCTCCCAATTATGCCGAGTTCAAAGCGAAGGTGCTGCCCGAGCGATTTCGCCAGCTCGCGGACTGGACGCAGTACATCGGCGTGGATTTCGACACGGAGGTCTACCAGTTGAGCTGGGCCTACCTTCCGGCTGCGGAGGGCGAGCAGGTCGGCATGGTCGGCATCGCGGAAGGCAACTTCCCCACCGACGAGATTCAGCGCCTCGCGAAGGAGCGCAAGCTGCCCTACTACCGTCATGCGGGTTCGCTCGTTCTCAATCTTGGCAAGAATGACCGGGGCCGCGAATTCGTGTTTGCCTTTGCTGACCACAACACGGCAATCTTTGGTTTCCGCGACACGGCCGAAAAGATCCTCGATCGCCGCGCCGCCGCCGGCCCCAGCCTCCTCGACAATCGTCCGCTGATGGACCTGATCCGCGCGCTCAACGGCAAGGCCCCTGTCTGGATCGCCATGGATAGCCAGTTCACGCTGCTCGCCGTCAAGCAGATGCTGCCGGAGATTTCTCGCGTCCCAGGATTCGAATCGCTGGCCACGCGCCTCCAGAGCTCTTCACTCCAATTCCAGATGTCCGACGGCTTCCGTGCGAATGCCGCGGTGCGCTGCCAGACTGCCGCGGACGCGCAAGTGGTCTCCCGGCTCATGCAGGCTGCGGTGACTTACCAGGCTTTTCGTCTCAATGAGTCGAACCCCGACCTTGCGAAAGTGCTCGGCGACCTCCGCCTGAATCAGCCGGACGACCGCGTGGAGGTCGCCCTCGCCATCGCGCAATCCGATCTCACTACGCTCCTCGCAAAAAACAGTCTGGCGCTGAAATTCTAAGAGGCTTTCCTGCGCTGTTTTTTCTGTTTCGCTTCTGAGCCTCCTGACGCGATCCAAAAACAAAAAGGCCCTGGCAATTTTCAAATTGCCAGGGCCTTCGAGTTTTTCGCCCGCGCTATCTCGGCACGGGGATGTGTGCGATGCCAATCGGTGAGGGTGTCGCTCCGGAAAGCGCAATCGGCGACGCCGCATTGATGCCGAAAGGTGTCACGGTTTCGTCGTCGTAGATGGCCACATTGTGAAAGCCGCTTTGCGTGATGTACACGCGAACGCCTGTTACGGGCACGACCAGCAGCGGCGGGATGGTGACTCCAAACGGCCCAAGAGCAGTTCCATTTCCTCCCAGTAGCGCTGGTGCCGCGCTGTCCGCGATGACCGCGACCGCGTTGCCACCGAACAGCGTGACGTACACATGGAGGCCGTCCGGTGTGATGGCAAACGATTCGGGCAGGCTCGCGCCGCCCGTCGGAATCGTTGCGCCTATCGTTTGTGTCGTGTTGTCAGCCGTGTTGAGCACGTTGACGTCATTCGATAGTGATCCGGCAATGTAAACGCGGTTCCCATCGTTGCTGATGATGATGCCGTGCGGCGTGGTCACGCCCGCGGCAAACGGCGATGCGAAAATCGGCACAAACGAGATGGCGTCCAGGACCACGAACTGGTCATTGCCGACATCGGTGGCATACAGCAGCGCGTCGTCCGGCGTGATGGCCACACCGTAGAAGCTGGCGCCGGGAGAGCCGAAGGGAGCCGAGCCTAAGAAGGTATCCGTCGCGGCGTCGATGGCCGCAAGTTCTCCGTTCGTGCAGGCCACGAACGCGACGGGCAATCCGCCCGGGAGCCCGATGGCGATTCCGCGCGGCTTGAGGCAAGTCCCCAAACCTCCGAGCGCTGTCGCCACTCCGGTGATGTTGTCGATCACCACCACATCATTTGCGACGTTCAGCGTGACGTACGTCTTCCGGCCATTCGGCGTCACCGCCACGCCCGCCGGGAAACTGCCGGCCGCCAGCGGAATGCTCAGGAAGAATGTGTTGGACGTCGTGTTGATCACTTCCACGGAATCATTGCCGGGCGCCGCCACCGCTGCCAGCGTGTCAAACACGTTGAGCGTGTACGTCGGCAGGACGGCCGGAGCTCCTCGGTCAGTGGTCGTATTCGGCGTATCGAACACGCACACTTCAAACGTGTAGTCGGTGCCCGCCGGGCTGGCTGCAGTTAAAGTACCGGAAAGCAATCCGCTAGCTGCCCCCAAGGTCAATCCTGGCGGGAAGATTGTGCTGATCGCCGGCGCGCACGGTCCAGCCGAAATGCCTCCCGGCACCCATGAATTTCCACCCAAGCCGCCCGTGGCCTGCAACGTCACGCCCGGTCCGGTGGGAACATATGTGAAGTTCAAAAGGCCGTTCGGCACGCTCGCCGTGGTGATGACCAGCGCCGGGTTCACCGTAAAGGTTTTCGTAATCGTGACCCCGACTAGATCCGGATCTGTGGTCAGGCTCGACCCGCCGACGTCGTCCTGCACTATCAAGTCGAATGACACCGGCGCGACCGCAGACACGTTGGCGCTAGCGCATACCGATGTGGCGATCACGCCAGTGGAACACGTGATGTTCGCGCCGGGTGGGTTGGAAATGGAATACGTGTAAATCCCAAGCCCGTCGATCGCCGTGTATGTCGGCGAGCTAAAGCCGACACCTGCAGGCGTTCCGTATGGCCTTCCGACTACGGCGATCGTGGTTGGCGAGGCCGGGTCTGGCGCCACTGTCATAGTGACCGCAGGCTTCACCGTGTAAGCCTTCGTCAGCGTCGCGTTTCCGGATGGCGTGAGCAGGTTGGTGGTGTCGTCATCCACGCGCACCGTCAAGCTGCCGGACGTTCCCGTCACGGCGCTGTTATTGCTGTGGCAGGCGAGCGTTGTTGCCGTTATGGTCGGTACCGCACAGATGTTTGAATTGGCCAGCAAAGTCCCGCTGAGGCTGCCCGAGTACGGTGTCAAGCCTCCCGAGGCCTCATACACCACGGACGCCTTGTTTGGCGCGCCGTATGTCCGTCCTACCACGGCAAACGCATTTGCGTTCACCGGGTCCGGAGAAGCAGGAACCGTTTGCAGCGTGAGCTTGAGTATTGGCTGCACCGTGTTGCTGTAGTTGTTATAACCGGCGATGTCCGTGCTCGTGGGTCCCACCGGGGTCGTCGAATTCCCGCCATCGTCGAAGGTCATGACCAGCGTCTTCCCGGTGGCTGTTCCGCCAAGTGCGGAGGTCCCGCCGCCGCTGTTGCACGTGACGCTAACACTCGCTCCTACCTGGGATCCGGCCGGCGCACAGACAAGTCCGCTATTCGAAGCAGGTATTGAACCAACGAATGTGCCTGCCGCTGTACCTGTCAAGCCAAAACCCGCGGTGTTGCCGAGTCCGCCGCTCGCAGTAAACACCAGGTCAGTGCTGCCACTCGGAACCGCAGTGCCTGTCCCATAGATGCGCCCCACGACGCCGTCCGGGATCACTCCGTTTGGCACCACGCCGGTTGGACCCGGCGCCAAGCTGAAGGCGATGGCAGGATTCACCGTCCACACATCCGTCTTCGCAGCCGGAGGCGCCACCGCTGGGGTGGTCGAATTGAATGTGTCCGTAGCCGAAATGGTGAGGCTCGGATTCAAGCCGCCTGTATTGGTTACAGCCGCACCTCCGCTGTTGCACGTTGCGGTCGTTGAACCCGCCGTGCACACAATATTCGTGGCGGTTGTCAGCGTCCCCGACGGGGTGATCGTGTACAGCGGCGCCAGCGCTGCCGGCAAACCACCTGTGACCTCGTACACGACATTCGTTTTGGCTGGTGCCGCGGGAACGGAGGGGAAACCATACGTGCGCCCCACCACCGCCTGGCCTGCCGGTAACGTTGGGTTCGGAGAAGCAGGAACCGTTTGCAGATTAACGGCCAGTATGGCGTTGACAGTGATCGCCCGCGTGTCTGGAGCTGGGGTCAGATTCCCCGCCGGCGCCGCCGCGTTGGCATTGTCCACCGCGTTCACTGTGATCGTGCTCGGCCCGGCCGCCACTGTTCCCACACCCGTGCTTTCGCAGGTCAGTGTGGTCGAGTTCGGCGCTGCCGGCGAAGGCGTGCAGGTCATCCAGGCCGGGATCGCCGTCGTGCTGATGGTGTATCCTCCCGCCAATCCGCCCCCAAACGTGTACACAGGCGAGGTCCTTCCGCCGGGCGCGCCGTATTGCCGCCCAATTACCGCTGCTGATGTGGCCGCGTTGCCTGGGTCCGGCACCACGCTCGTCAAGGTGATGTCCGGGTCGATCACTACCTGCGTTGCTTGCGGACTGGAAACCGCCGCCGCAAAACTGTCCGGCGTCGTCGTGTTTCCACCGTCGTCCAGTTGCATTGTGAAGTTGTATGTGGTCGGTAGCCCCGCCGCCGTCACTGGGTTCGCCTCCAGCGTAATACTCGTTGCCGCCGTGGACCCCGCCACGCTGCACGTCGTGCTCACCGCGGCCACCAGTGTGCGGTCCACAAACCCTGCCGGACCCGCACCTGCGCTGATGCACCAACGATAGCTGGCCGATCCGATGCCCCCGGTCCCCGTGTAGTTCACCGCGCCGGTGGTCGCCTGCGCACCGCGCGCATACGTTCGGGTGGTCACACCCGGAACCAATACCGCTGGCGCGCCGCCCGTTAGAGTCACGCTGTTCTGCACCAGCGCAATCGCCAAAGTTCCATTCACCGTAATCGTCCTCGTGTCCGGAAAGGCCGGGCTTTTCGCCGGCGTTGCAGCGTTCGCATTGTCCGTCACGTTCACCGTGATGGTGCTTGGTCCGGCGGCCACGGTTGTCACGCCGCTATCGCAGGTCAAGGTCGGTGCCGTAGGCGTGCAGGTCATCCATGTCGGAAGCGTGGGCGTAGTTATCGCGAGAGCTCCCAAACCTCCAGTGAACGTATAAACGGGTGGTGACTTCGGAGCAATCCCATACGTCCGCCCAACCACCGCTGCGGAAGTGACTGCATTGGCCGGGTCCGGCACCACGCTCGTCAAGGTGATGTCCGGGTTGATCACAACCTGTGTTGCCTGCGGACTGGAAACCGCCGCCGCAAAACTGTCCGGCGTCGTCGTGTTTCCACCGTCGTCCAGTTGCATTGTGAAGTTGTATGTGGTCGGTAGCCCCGCCGCCGTCACTGGGTTCGCCTCCAGCGTAATACTCGTTGCCGCCGTGGACCCCGCCACGCTGCACGTCGTGCTCACCGCGGCCACCAGTGTGCGGTCCACAAACCCTGCCGGACCCGCACCTGCGCTGATGCACCAACGATAGCTGGCCGATCCGATGCCCCCGGTCCCCGTGTAATTGACGGCGCCGGTTGTAGCCTGCGCACTGCGCGCGTAGGTTCGCGTGGTCACGCCTGGAATCAATACCGCTGGCGCGCCGCCCGTTAGAGTCACGCTGTTCTGCGCCAGTGCAATGGCCAGCGCCGTGTTCACCGTAATCGTTCTCGTGTTCGGACCCGGGGTCAAACTCCCCGCCGGCGTTGTCGCGTTCGCTGTGTCCACCGCATTCACTGTGAGCGTGCTCGCCCCAGCGGCAACCGTTGTCGCCCCGCTATCACAGCTCAGCGTCGTCGAAGCCGGCGCTGCAGGCGATGGCGTGCAGGTCATCCAAGCCGGAATGGCCGTCGTACTGATTGTGTAGCCGCCCGGCAGCCCACCCGCAAACGTGTACACCGGCGGCGATTTGGGTGCCTTCCCGTAGGTCCGGCCAATTACTGCCGTGGACGTGACCGCAGCCGGATCGGGCACTACGCTCGTCAAGCTGATGCCCGCGCCCACCGTAATCGTCTTGGCCAGCGTAACAGCGCCTGAAGGTGTTGCCGCATTTCCAGCGTCCGCGGCCTGTACCGTGAACGTAGCCGTCGCACCGGTGACCACCGTGGGCGTAGTCGTCTTGCACACCATCGTTGTAGTTACCTGACTGCACGCAATTCCTGTCGGCGGCGTACCAGCAGACACAGTGAATGTCAGCGCACCGACTCCTCCTGCCGGGGAGGATGTATATGTCGGCGCCGCTTGTGGAGCTTCCCCATAGCTGCGACTGGTCACTGCATTATTCACCGCAGGGTCGGGTACCACAGCCAGCGGCGATAGCGCGGCATTTACCGTCAATGCCAGGGGCGCAGCAATGCTGATTGTTTTCCTCGGAACCACAATCTTGGTGGTCTGCCCTGCGAACGTATCCATGAGGTCGGAGTCGGTGGCCGCCAGCGACACGTTGTAGCCGGCCGCAGCCCCGAGCAATGTTGTGCCGGAACTCAACCCGCATGCGTTTCCACCGGTCGGAGCCGGCGCCAGGTTGAAACCGGGATTGCTGGCTGTAACGGTAAACGCGCAGGTCGTCAGCGGCGCATTCCCTACAGTCGCGCTCGCGCTCGTGTTCACGGGCTGCGGCGTCTTCAGATCGGGAGCTGCCGGATTTCCATATGTGCGACCGGTGACGCCGGGGATAAAGGGTGTCGCAGTTGTAATCGCAAACTCCGACCGCACTAATATCGAGAAGGCTTGCGATGCCGTGTTCGCAGGTGTCGCCGTATCGGCAGCCTGCACGGTGAAATTTACCGTTGTCCCTCCGGCCGTGGTGATCCCAGTCGGGGGCGTCGTAATCTTGCAGAAGCGCACCGCAGCTACTGGAGGCACATTGGTGCTATCGTCGGAAATGGCAATCGTCGCCCCAGCGGGCAACGCACCGGAGATGATCGTGCAACTGGACAGCGTTCCTGTGCCGCCGGAGGTGGGAATCCAAATCGTGTATGTGCGGCCAGTAACCCCGTCCCTCAGCGTGCCGCGGGACATACTCAGCGTTCCGCCGCCAGGCGGTATAGGCAGTCCGCCGGGTAGTCCGACGGAATTCAGCGCGCAGCCCCCCAGTCCGAGCGCCAGAATTATTACTGGAATGATTGCTGTCCAGCGGCTCTGGCCCGGCTTCTGAGTTGTACGAACACGCGTAGTCTGACTAGCTGGAACACCATTCGAGGACATCGTAGGACACTCCCGCTGTCGCCAGTAGGCGAGAAACTGAACCCCCAGGAAAAAACACCGCGGGCGCAAGCTACTATTTTGCTTCCCCAAAAGTCAAGAACAAATCATTCTTTCTGTCCCTTAATGCGAACAATTTACTCCCACTTAACTTTCCCCTCGTCTTCCGAATAAGTCCTTGACTTTATTATTCTAATTTTGCAGAGTACCCGCACTTGTGCTCGGACCCTGTCCCGAGGGGAAGGCGGCAGTGTCGAACATGAGTCTTGGCTTGGACTACTTTGAGTGATGCTTTGAAATGCACTGTTTTGAATTGCTTTCCCCGATGAAACTCTTGAGAGGAGTCAATCCCATGCACCGGCGACTTGGGCGTTATGGATGGGCTGGTTTCTTCATTCTTGCTTTCCTGGCCGGCGCCGTTTCCCTTGCGGCTCAGACCATCAGCGGCATCATCGCCGTGCATGTGCGCGACTCTCAGGGTAAGCCCATGGGCGCGGTCAGTATTGAGATCAAGAACCCCGCCACCGGCCGCAGCTACAATGCCAGCACGGACGCGGACGGGAATTATCGCTTCCCGGAGATCCCGCCCGGATTGTATGAAGTCACGGCCGCCAACGAAGGCTTCCAGTCCGTGAAACACACGCCGGTGCAGGTCAGTGTGAACCGCGTCACCAATGAAGAATTCGAATTGAAGCCCGCCCCGGAGACCGTCACCATCGAAGTGAAGGCTTCCACTTCTCCCATGACCGATACCACGGGCCCGACCATCGCTTCCTCGCTCACGGAAAAGCAGACCCATGAGATTCCCGTCCTCACCCGCGATGTCAACAACCTCGGCCTGTTGGCCCCCGGCATCTTGAGCGTCCGCACCTTCAGTTTCGGCAGCACCCTGGTGCCTTTCTCCTCCAATGGTTCCCGCGGCCGCGACAACAATTTCATTATCGACAGCGTGGATAACAACGAACCCCTGTTCGGCGGCGCGGCCACGCAGTTCACAAACACGGACATTATCGCGGAGTACACGATTCTCACCAACCAGCTCAAGGCCGAATTCGGCCGCAATAGCGGCGCCACCGTCAACGTCATCACCAAGAGCGGTTCCAACCGCATGGGTGGCACTTTGTTCTGGTATGGCCAGCATGATTCGCTGAACGCCCTTAGCCAAGCCGAGGATGTCGCCTTCTTAAGCCATCCGGCCCGCTACTACGAAAATCAGGTCGGCGCCACGCTCGGCGGCCCCATCGTTGCCGACAAGACATTTTACTTCGTCTCCTACCAATGGGATCGCACGCGCAACAATCTCAGCAACGTGTTCCCGGTGGTCAGCACCTATCCAACTCCGGCTGGCTTGGCTGCCTTGCGCGGTCTGCCGCAATCCCTGGCTCTGCTCTCTTATCTTAACGTGCCGTCCGTCTCGGCCATTCCGGCCAATACCACCGCTCCCTGTTTTTCTGCGCCGGTGCCCGCTGGCTTCAGCGCGACCAATCCTTGTCTTCCGGCTGTCAATGCTCTCGTCGGGGCCACCAATATTCCCTTCTCCACGTACCTGGTTCCGGACGGAAATGCTTACGATGTCAAGGATAACCAATGGTCCGCGCGCATTGACCACAGGCTCAGCAACTCCAGCGACTTTTATGGCCGCTATCTATTTGATGAGTTGCGCGCGCCCCGGCTGGCTGTTGCGAACGCTGGCGATAGCGCCTTTTCAGACATCGGCTTGTACCCCGACTACCGGCTCCTAGTGCGCCAGCGCAGCCAGAGCTTGCTCCTGGACCACCGCTATTACTGGGCTCGTTCTTTGAACGAATTCCGTTTTTCCTTTGGCCGTATTTCCCGGGGCACGGGTCCATTCCAAATTCCAGAAGCTGCCCGCAACACACAAGCAGCAGCCACGGTCGCCGACAACTTCGGCGGATTTCTCCCCTACCAACTGAACTTTAGCTCGGCCGGAAGAAGTTTCACCATTGGCCGTGACTCCTCTCCCAGCCAGGCCACGACCAAGATTTTCCAGTTTCAAGAAAACTTCTCCCACAATCTCCGCACGCAGAGCCTCAAGTTCGGGGTCAATTTCGTTCGCATTCTGAGCGCCATCAACAGCGTGCCCTCCGACCTCGGCCAGTACTTCTTTGGTTCGAACAGCAGCGGTGGGTTGTTGCCGGGACTCACGAATTTTGCCACGGAGCCAGCCGTGGGCACCTCCAGGGCGATTTTCGCCATCCAGCGCCTGCCGAACCTTATCACTAATCCCATCTCCAGCCAGGTCATTGGTCAGGGCGATCCCCAGCTCTCCCTGCGCGAATTTGACCATTTTTATTTCTTCCAGGACGACTGGCGCGTCACCAAGCGCTTCACCCTCAGCCTCGGCATTCGCTATGAAAACTTCGGTCAGCCACTCAACCGCCTCCACAACTTGAACCCGCGCGCACCCAAGGTCGCTCGCGACGAGAACAACTTTGGCCCACGCTTCGGCTTTGCATGGTCTCCGTTCACTCACATGGTAATCCGCGGCGGCTACGCCATGATGTACAACCCGATGGTGCTCAATATCCCCCTGCTCGTCTGGCAGAGCGCGCCGATCTCGCCGTTTGTCGTGGCCTCGACCCTCGGTCTGACGCAGTTGCCCATTGTCCGCACGTTTCCCAATCAGCCGTTTACCCCGGCTAGTCTCAACGTGAACGTATCCGGGTGCAGCACGGTGATTGACCGCGCGTTCGCCGGCACAGTTCCCCTGATCAATTGCTCCACGCAGGATACGGTGGACACCAAGTTGGTGAACCCTTACGTCCACAATTTCTCCTTTGGCGTCCAGCAGGAACTGTCCAATAACATGCTTTTCGAAGTTGGCTATGTCGGCAGTAAAGGCACCAAACTATTCCAGCGCACCGATGAAAACCCGTTTGGAGGTTGGAACACGGCTTGCACCGGAGCACCATTGTTGCGCGGCCCCAGCCCTTCCTGCATCCTCAGCCGCACCAGCAATGCGCGGGGCGCGATCACGAAGATCGGCAACGGCGGCAATTCCATTTACCATTCGCTTCAGACGAGCCTGACCCGCCGCATGGCCCCCGTTGGTCGGCTGGGCGATATTTCGTTCACCGTTGCCTACACCTGGAGCCATAACATCGACAACACCAGCGAAATCTTCGGTCCCGGAGTGCGCTTTATCGGGAATGACATTTTCGGAAATTTCCTCAATAGCCTGTTCGGCAGTTTTGAAAACGTCGAGGCCATTTCGCCGTATGCCCAGGATCCGCGCAATGTCAACTTGGACCGCGGCAACTCCTCCTTCGACCGCCGCCATCGTTTCGTGACTAGCTACCTCTGGTCTCTCGGGCACTCCAAAAACTTTTTGGTTGGCGGCTGGCAACTGGCCGGCATTGCCACGTATCAGTCTGGCCAGTCCTACACGCCGCTGAACGGAAACCCCTTCCTCAACTGTTTTGATCCCGGAGGTTTCGGACGAGTGAGCACTGCGCGTCCTGCAATCGGCAACCCCAGCGCTCCGGTCAATTCAGTTGCGCTGCTGAAGGATTCGCGATGCACGGACACGACTTTAGGCTACAAGGATGCCAGCGGCGCGACTATCGCTCCCGCCACTGCTCACTTTGTCCAGGTGCCATTGGGGTTCCGGCCGGGGCAAACATTTACAGTCGGCGGCAAGTCGTTTGTTGCCGGCAGCGCCGGACGCAACTCGCTCGTCGGCCCCAACATTGTGAATTGGGATTTCTCACTCTTGAAGAACATCCACATTGGAGAAAGCAGGCAACTCCAGTTCCGCGTCGAAATCTACGACATTCTGAACCACCGCAACCCCGGAAACCCCATCGGCAACGTCTTCAGCACGGACGCTCAGTTCTCCCCGGCATTTGCATTCTCCCCGCGCTTTTCTGCGGCCGGCGTGACCGGCGTCATCCCGGAGAACGCCATCGACTCTTTCGATGCCAGCTCCAGTGCATTGACAAACACCTTCGGCAGCAGGAAGTTCATGAACACCAGCAGCCGCCGCATGCAGTTCGGCCTGAAATTCTTCTTCTAGCCGCGCGGCGTCGGAAACTCTTCGCCCGGGGGATTCCGTTCCCCCGGGCGTTTTGTTTTGTGCAGGCTCCCGCCACAACGCTGCGGGCTACCGGATTATTCGCCCGGAATGATCGCTCTGGTTTTGGGTCTCTCCGCTCGGCGCAGACCGGACCCAGCCGGCGATCCGTTTGTTATTTGTGAAGCAGGAACGCGGATGGGGCGCAATGCATGGCTCCCCTTTCCTCCGAAGCACCGCCCCAGCCCGTTCGCGCGATGCGAAAGAGTCACCTCGGAGGCGCGCGCATCGCCCGTTGTCTCCAACGGCGCGGCTGCTCGCAGATCGCCTCTCACTTTGCGGGGCGGGAGAAGAAAAAAGGAAGGACCTGCTCGACTAGAACTGCACCTTGATGGTCACTTGTGTGGTCACTGGCTTCCCGTTCACCCGCGGAGGAGTGAACTGCCAGCTCGACTTCGCCGTGTCAATCACCGCCTGGCTGATGCTCGGGTCGCCGGCATTCACCTGTCCGCCGGTCACCTTGCCGCCATCATTCACGTCCAGCTTGATTTGCACGACGCTCCCTGCTGCGGCCCGTAGCGTAATCTCGTTCGGCAGGCTTGTCGCTTGCCCCTTTAACGGCGCATCAAGGAAGCGATTATTCACAAGTTGTCCGCCACCCAGAGGTCCGGTCCATTTCATCGGCGAGAGTCCGGAAAGAACCTGTACGCTCGCGCTTCGCGGCGGCGGAATCACCGGCCCGCCTCCCGCGCCACCTCCAGCCTCGCCACCCTTCGCCAGCCGGGTCAATTCCGCCGGAATTTTGCCGGAAACGTCGCGCGCCGATTCGCCCAATCTTCCGGTCGCGGCAAGGTATTTTTGCAGGTCGGCTTGCAATTGTTTCAGCGCGTTGGCATCGTTTTTCGCGTTATTGAATTGCGACTGGAATGAATTTGCTTTGCTCTGTTCCGCTCGGTCCACTGCGTTGGTTACGGTGGCCGGATCGCCGCCCAGGGAGCGGATTTCGTCGGCTTTCGCTCGCGCTGCCGTGAAGTCCTCGCGCCCGATATCCTGCGCCGCGCCGGATTTCAGCTCGTTGATCTTTGCCTCCGTCGCCGCTCTGGCCGATTCGCCCGCCGCCGCATTCATGTTTCGCGTGATGACGCCCTCGAGGGTCCGCGCCTCATCCGTCTTCGGCCCGTTCATGGCGATCACTTGCTGTACAAGATTTTTCGCCTGGTCCAGGCTGCCCTTATCCGTTTTTTGCGCCAGCGGCCGTGCTTGCGACAGCAGAGTGTCTGCTTTTTCCAGGTCCGGAATTCTTTTCGACAAGTATTCTTGCGCGGGTTCCCGGCGCACGCCACCCTGCAGCTTCACGACTTCGCCAAACGCATTCCGCGCCTCGCCTGCCTTGCCGCTATTGTAAGCATCCAAGCCTTTCTGCCAGAATCCCGCTTCCTTCTTCAGCAAATCCTGCCGGCCCTTATCATTCTTCAGGCTCACAATTTCTGCGCTCAACCTATCGATGTCCGCGCCGTGTGTGCCGCCGCTGATTCCTTTGGCCTGCCTGAGTTTGTCTTCTGCGGCATCAAATTTCGCCGAGGCCATCAACGACCGCGCATCATCTATCAGTTTTTCCTGAACCTGGCTTGGTGACGGCCCGGATGGCGGCACTGCAGGATTCGGGTTTTCCGCGATGGGTTTGCCGGGCTCCGCCCCAGGCTCTGTCGGTTTGGGCCGCGTCGCCATGTACCCGCCGATGGCGATGGCCAGCACGAGCACGGCCGCGATTCCCATCACCGCAGGTTTCTTCCAGACCGGCACCTCGGCTTCCGCGCGCACCGGCATGGCCGCGGCCGCCGGTGCCGCGACCGGCGCCGCCACCGGCTTGTCTTTCTTCGGCTTGAAAACTGGTACGGTTTCATCGTGCGGGGATACAGGTTTTGCCGCCGGCTTCTTTTCCTCTACCGGCTTCTCCGCCGTTGGCGCGGGCTTCCCTTCTACGGGAGCGCCCGGCGCCGCCTTCACTTCCGCGGGCGGACCGGGTTTCTGCTCGGCAGGCTTCGCAGGAGTCGGTGGCGCGGCGGGAGGCGCGGCCTTCTCCACCGGCCGATCTTTTTCCTTCCCCTTTTTCTTCTTGTCTTTTTCAGACAGCGGCGCGGCAGGAGGCTCCGTAACGGGCGGCATGGCCGCGGGCGGCGGTGGCGGCGGCCCTCCGGCCGGCGGTTCCACCTCCTGCGGCTGCGAAAACGCCTGAGCAATCTGCTGCGGCGTCCCCACCATCGTCTTATCTGCCGACGACGCGGCCGCGGCTTCCGGCGGCTTCGGGGCTACGTACACATATTCCTTGGAAGGTTCCTGCGGCGTGCCAACTTCAGCCCCGGGACGGAAAATCCCGATTCGCGTCTCGTCCGACGCCGGAAGAGGTTTCTTTTCCTTCGCGGCATCCAGCAGTTTGTGCACTCGCGGGTCGAAGATGTGCGTTTTCTGCACATCCTCCAGGATCTTCTGCGCGTCGTCGAACTTCCCTTCGTCCATCCGGAAGATCGCCGTCTTGTACTGTTCCGCTGCTTCCTTGTTCTGGTCGCGCAGTTCCCGCTCTTTCTGCGCCAGTTGCAGCATCCGGGTGACGTCCTTGTTGTCTCCTACCAGCACCCGCGTTTTCTGCCCCAGGTCGATCGCCCCGGTGTAGTCCTCGTGCTCCACCGCCACCTTCATGGCGCGGAGTTGCTTCTCGATGTACTCCCTCTTCTCTTTGTCGTCGAGTTCCTTCTTCTTGGACCCCGCGGCCTTTTGCAGTTGCAGCAGTTCGGCATTGCCCGGGAAGGCAGCCAGCGCCTTCTCTACTTCCGCGACCGCCGGCTTGAATTCCCCTTTCTCGACCAACGCCCGGATCTCGCGGATCTTGGTTTCCAGTTTCTTGTTGTGTTCCGCTTGCTCCTGCTGGGAGCGGGCGAAGTCCCGCAGTTGCGTCAGCTCGAATTCGCCCGGGAATTCGTCGAGCAGTGTGTTCGCGCGCTGGATAGCATCCGCGTAATTTCCGTCGCTCACCAGTTTCTTCAGCGCCTGATGCTCGTGCTGCATGCGGATGCGCTTGGCGTGGTCCTTGCGCTCGTCAATCACGCGCTCGCGCAGTCGCTGCACGCTGCTGTCCGCCGGGTTCACCTCCAGCAGTCCGTCCAGAATGGTCAGCGATTCCGCAAATTTTTGTTCGCCCAGAAGTTTGCGCGCTTCAGCCAGCCGGCCCTGCTTATCCTGCTCGCCCTGGTCGGCCCGCGCGCTGGCCAGCAGGCTCTTCACTTCCTGTTCGTTCGGGAATTCCCGATCTAGTTCGTTCAGCAGGTCAATACTTTCGTTGAACTTCTGCTCCGTCCACAGGCTGCGCGCGCGTTGCACCCGCTCGCCCAGATGTTTTCGCTTCTCCCGCCGCGTCTTCTCTTCCTGGATTTGCCTCTTCAACTCGACGACTTGCGGGTTTTCCTGCTCCAGCGACAGAATTTCGTCCACCTTCTTTTCGGCGCCGGTCAGGTCGCCCTCGGCCAGTTGCTTCCGCGAGAATTGCATCCCTTCCTTTACGCGGCTCGCTAGGTCGGTGCGTTCCTTCACCAGTTGCATCAGCTCCTGGGCCGGGCCGTAGCCCGAATCCAGCTTCAGCGCGGACTCCGCCTCCGAGGCCGCTTCGGATACTTTGCCGGCATCCAGCAGCTCCTTTGCTTTCGCGATGATCTCCTGCAACTGCGGCAGCACCTTGCCGCGCTTCAATTCCAGGTTGACCTTCTCCAGCAGGTGCTTCACCTGGGTCTGCGCCGTATCGAGCGACGCGGCTTGCCGCAATACGTCGCGCGCCTTGATGTACTCGCCGGTGTCGATCAGTTGCTGGCCTTGCACCACCAGGTCGCCGACAATGTCGCTTTGCAGCTTCTTGTGGATCGGCTCCAGGTCCAGCAGCACCTCTTCCATGGACTGGTACCGATCGTCTGTCTCTTTCTTCAGGATCTTCTGCAGCACCGCCTCGAGCTCGGCCGGCGCCTGCGGCAGCAACTGCCGCAGCGGCTTGGTCTCCTGGCTTACGATGTTGAACATCATCGCCGCCATGTTGTCCGCGGCGAACGGCCGCACGTAGGTCAGCAGCTCGTAGAACATCACGCCCACCGACCACACATCCGAGCGCCCGTCCACGTGCTCCCCGCGCACCTGCTCCGGAGACATGTACGCCACGGTGCCGATGAACAGTCCGGACTGCGTCTTCGACGCCGCCATGACGCGCGCGATGCCGAAGTCCACGATCTTCACCACGGCGTCACTCGTCAGCATGATGTTCGCGGGCTTGATATCCCGGTGGACCACGCCCCGTTGGTGCGCATATCCCAAACCGCGGCACACCTGCACGATGTACCCGACTTTTTGCGAGATTGGCAGCTCCGCCTTTTTCTGGATGACGCTTTCCAGGCTGGTGCCTTCGATGAACTCCATGGCGATATACGGCGTCTGGTTCTCTTCGCCCAGGTCGTGTACCGTCACGATGTTGGGGTGTTGGAGTCCTCCGGCGGATTGCGCTTCGCGGTAAAACCTCTGCAGCAGTTCCTGGTTGTCGGCGAGGCCGGCGGTGATTGTCTTCAGCGCAATCAGGCGCCCGATCAGCGGGTCGCGCGCTTTGTACACCACACCCATGGCGCCGCGGCCCAGCTCTTCAATGATCTCGTATTTGCCTAGCTTTTTCAGCGCCGCTCTCCCAGGCTCTACGCCCGCTGGCCCGCCACGACTTCACATACAACCGCGCTCACGTTGTCCGGGCCACCCTTCTCATTTGCCCGAACCGTGAGCATTTTTGCTTTTTCCGACGGCGATCCGCCGCCCAGCAGAATCCCTGCAATGTCCGCTTCCTCCACCGGCCCGTGCAGTCCGTCGCTGCACAGCAGCAGCAAGTCGCCGGGGCGGAGGTTCGTCTCGGACATCGCCACTTGCAGATTTTCCTGCGCGCCCACCGCCTGCAGCAGCATGTTTTTCCATGCCCGGCCCAGACCGCCCGGAGGCAGCTTGCCCTGTTCCTTCAACGAGGCTAGCAGTGTTTGGTCGCGGGTCAACTGCACCAATTCGCCGTCCCGCCCAAGGTACGCTCGCGAATCGCCTACCTGCGCCACGCACATCAGTTCCTCTTCCAGAAACGCAGCCGTTAGCGTTGTACCCATCCCGCGCAGCTTCATGTCTGCCGTCGCCCGCGAGAAAATCAAATCGTTCGTATTCCGCACCGCGTCGCTCAGCGTTTGTTTCGGCGCGGGCGCGCTTCCGTCCTCGTTGGGCGTTTCCAGCTTTTCAAGAAACAGCATCAGCAGGTTTTCCACGCACATCTGGCTGGCTGTTTCCCCTCCGCTCATTCCGCCCATTCCGTCCGCTACCACCAGCAACACGCCCGGCGGCCGCAGCAACGCCGTTTCGGTTCCCACCGCACTCAATTCCCGGTGGCGTTTCAGGTCGAACACCAGCACGCGGTCTTCATTCTGATCGCGTACGCGACCCACATCCGTTTGCGCGCCGATGCGCAACTCCAGTCCAGCCACCGCAACCGGGGATGTCGCAGATTTTGTTTGCGGCGGGTTTTCCAAATCTCTCCTCTCCAATGAACGCGACGCGATGGCACTCTTGCGGCTCTGCGGCGTCACGGCTTTCGCCGATCCGCGCGCCGTGCTCCCCAGACACCTTCCCCTCGGAGCAGGACCGTCCGCAGAGACGGAGGTTCCTCCTCTTCCGGGGGCAGGAAGCGCCAAGCGCGAATGTTGGCAAATGGCAGGGGGGGTGTCAATGGGAAATGCGTCCTGTACTTGACGATTTCGAAATACCCCCTGGATGGTACTTGGGGCGCCCAGGACTCATCCCCTCGCCGACATGTCGTCTTGTTACATCACTCTCCCTGCGCCCTGGTTTTATGGCAGAATTGCCCCAGCAGGCCTGGGTTACCTGCTGATGTCTTAGGCGCATCCCGCAGAGGCGTCCGGATCGCCGCGAACTCCCGGGATCAGGATGGCGGCTCTGATTTCTGAGCAAGTGCTGTTTGTTGTACGGTGCATGCGCGCGCTCACGGCCGCTGGGGTCAGAGAATTGGCCCACCGCTGCGCAGATGATTGGGTGTGTTCCGCCGCGGCGGACACCGGTTGCATTCAAATTGGATTGAATATAGGCTTCTGGCTTCAATAACGGCCCCGAACATGAAACAGGACGATTCGTCTTCTCAAAAACTGAAAGATCTGATCGAGATGCGCAAGCAGCTCGATGCGGAGCTCGGCAAGCTTTCGCGCAAAGTTGCGGTCATGTTCACGGACATCGTCGGCTCCACGCGTTTCTTTGAGGAGTTCGGCGACGTCGCGGGCCTCGTCTACGTCCACAAGTGCATTGACATGCTCAGCCCCATCGCCGAACGCCACGGCGGCACCGTCTGCAAGACCATCGGGGATGAGCTGATGACCTCCTTCGAAGATCCCATCAGCGCAGTCCGCGCCGGCGTGGACATGCAGCGCACTCTGGAAACCTACAACTCGCATCAGCAGGAGCAGGAACGCATCCACGTCCGCATCGGCATGAACTTCGGCCAAGGAATGATCAAGGATAAGGATGTGTTTGGCGACGTGGTGAACACCGCTGCACGCATCCGCGCCCAGACCAAGATTGACGGCATCTTCGTGGGCGCATCCAAGGACGAGCGAGCGGAGCTCGAAAACAAATTGCGCGCCGCCGGGATTCCTTTCCAAAACGCTCCGGAAGCTGAGGCCAAGGGCAAAGCGGAAAAAATCATTCCACTGGACATCCTTTGGCACGAGATGAAGGGTGCGGCCCTGGAAGTCGTGCCGCTCGCGCCGCAGATGGCCGGACGCGTGGACGTCGCCCGGGCCGCGGAGGCCCCTCGCGAAAAAGCCACGGTTCATCCGACGTCTTCGGGGGCGGCCGCTGTTATGCGGCCGCGCTTGCGCTACTCCTTGCTGGTGGTGCGCCCCGATGGCTCGCACGGCGAGGAACGCCCGCTGGAAAAGCCCGTAGTCACTCTCGGCCGCGTGGACGGCGACATCCTCTTCCCGGAGGACGCGCTGGTTTCCCGTCGCCACGCACGCTTCACCATTGCCGGCGATGCCCTCAGCGTCGAAGACCTGAACAGCGCCAACGGCATTTTCTGGCGCTTGAATAAACCCCACAAGCTGCGCAACGGCGACATCATTTTGATGGGCCGCCAGATGTTCCGCTTTGTCGCGCCGGGCCAGCAGGCTGCCGCCACTTCCACGGCCCCCGGCAAACCCCTGGACTCCGCGGCCAAGCACGCGGCTGCCCCCAAGCGGCGGGAAAGCGATAACCAAAAAGTTTCCGCGGAGTTGATCCGTTTGCTTCCCGGTGGCGTCGAGGAGAATCGTTACCCGCTCGGCGCCGGCGAAAACATCCTAGGGCGCACGCGCGGCACCATTTCCTTTCCCGAAGATCCTTTTCTCTCCGGGCAGCATTGCAGCATCACCCTCAAGGACGGAAATTTCGTTCTCGAGGATTTGAAAGCGCAAAATGGCACCTTTGTCGGCGTCCGCGAAAAAACTCCTCTCGCCGATGGCGATATCGTCCTCATCGGCCACCAGCTCCTCCGCGTCACTTCTGCCCCCGCCTGACGAAATCCCGAGGTCGCAGGAGCATTTCTTAGCATTGGTTATTGAAGATGTATACAATGTCCGAGTTATCGGTCCGTCCGTTTGACGCTCTTCGTGCATGCTCTCTTGGAGGTATCCCCATGAGAATCCCTGCTCCTCCTCACCTGTTGATTTCTTTTGTTCTGGCGTTCTTATTCTGTTCTTTGTCAGCGCCTGGCGTTTCAGCACAAGATGCCACCCAGGTATGGAACGCTCTCGCGCAAGCTTCATTCGACCCCTCAAGATCCGCGACCGCGGATAACGTGGTGATTCAGCACGACCGTATTCGCATTACTCTTTTGTCCGGCACCATCCAATTTTCGCAGCCGGTAAACGGCCTCGTATTCGGAGCTGCCTTTCGCGGGCGCGGTCGAGTCGAAGTAAAGCCGCCCACGCCGCTGGAAGCGCAGCAGCTTCAACTTTTTGCGGGACAGCCCGCCCTCGACATGGAATTTAGCGATGCTGCTTTCACCTTCTCAGACGAAACGCTGGATGAAGTTAGCAAGCAGGTTCGCTGGTCCGCTTCGGCCACAGAGTCAAGTCTCGCCAAGCTTTATGCCGATCGCCAGAGCGCGCGCGAAGATCTCGGAGCCGAGATTCTGCCACGACTCTGTGTGAGCCTGATGTCCGGAGATCGCAAGCGCACCGCCCTATTTGCTGCGGACTTAAAAACAAGCGAGAAAGGCTGGATTCATGTCCGCTTTGACGCCGCGAATCCCGAGGAGATAACCATTGGCCGGTGGTCGAACTGGGGACGGTTTACCGGCTTCGACACCTGGCTGAGTTTCCCTGCTGGCGACCGGGCCGTCGCCGATGCCTTCCGCGACCCTTTGGCGCTGGATCAGTTCCGGATTCGAAATTACAAAATTAATGCCACAGTCACGGTTGGCGCTGATCTCCTGGCTACCACAAAGGTTTCAATCGAGCCTCGCAGCGACGGCGATCGTGCTTTTTCCTTCTCCCTGGACGCCAATCTTCGCGTCAGCTCGGTCAAAGATTCCAGCGGTGCCTCCCTGGTTTTCTTTCAGCCGCGCGACCCCAAGGACCGCATCCAGTCCTTTGGCGACTACGTCGTCGTCGCGCTTCGTGAACCTACCCATGCAGGCCAGGCGCTCGCGCTCGAGTTCGCCTATGGCGGTAAGCGGGTCGTGCGCAGGGAAGGTGACGGAACCTTCTTCTGCCAGAGTGGTGGATGGTATCCGACTCTAGAAAACAGTTTTGCTTCGCGCGCTGACTTTGAAATGACCTTCCGCAGCCCCAAGCGCTTTACGTTCGTTGCCACGGGTGACAAGATAAGTGAAACCCAGGACGGAGATTCGAACATCAGCACCTGGCGCAGCCCCATCCCCCTGGCGGTGACCGGCTTTGCCTACGGTGACTACAAAGTGCAAGTCGAAAAGGCGGGGAACATCGACATTGAAATTTACGCCAACCGTCAAGAGGACAACATTGCAAAGGCTATCCAGCATGAAGTTAATCCAGGTCTCCCCCAATCATTCGACTCCTCACGAGCCACAGCTCCTATCGGCGACCTGGCTCCCGCGCACCGCGCCAAGGAAATGGCTGTTGAGATAGCAAACACGATCCGCGTTTTTGAAAAATTTTTTGGCCCGTATCCATACAAGCACTTAGCCGTCACCAGCTTGCCTCTCGGGTACTCTTACGGGCAGGGGTGGCCGATGTTGATCTATCTGTGGTCCCTTTCTTTCCTTGATTCCACGCAGCGTCATCAGTTCGGCATTCAGGACCAGCTCCAATTGACGGATTTCTTCCGCGCCCATGAAAGTTCACATCAGTGGTGGGGCCACCTCGTCGGATGGAAGAGCTATCACGACCAGTGGCTCTCCGAAGGCTTTGCTCAGTTTTCGGGCAATTTGTATGTATTGTTCCGCGAAAACGAGAAAGAATTCCTCAATCGGCTCCAACAGGATAAACGGGAACTGGGGGCCCCCGATCTCCGCAGCCGCCGCTTCGACTCCCTCGGACCTGTTTGGATGGGAACCCGGCTCCGTTCCGCCGATGCCCCCCGGGCTTATGACGTGGTGATCTACAACAAAGGCGGCTACGTCCTGAACATGATTCGGATGATGTTGCTGGATCCTCGGAATGTAGAGCCGGACGCGCGATTCATCCGCATGATGCAGGATTTCACACAGACCTTTCACAACCAACCTGCGTCCACCGAGGATTTCAAGGCCATCGTGGAAAAACACATGCTCCCGGCGATGGACCTCGATGGCAATCACAAGATGGATTGGTTCTTCAACCAGTACGTCTATGGCACCGGCATGGCGCAATATGACTTCGCCAGCCAGGTACGGGATGCGGGCGATGGCAAATGGAAGATTGAAGGCACTGTATCGCAGAGCGGCGTTCCGGATGGGTGGAAAGATATTTTGCCGATCTATGCTCATCAGCAGGGCCGGGTTTTCCGACTCGGCTGGATTCGGGCCTCGGGCAAAATGACGCCATTCGATGTAATCCTGCCTTTCAAGCCCGATAAAATCACGGTAAACAATAAGGAAGAAATTTTAGCCCAAATAAAACAGTAACAATTGCCGGAAAGCTGCGGCATGCCGCGGAAAGAACTGGATTGAATTCACTATGCGGATTGGCACCGGCGATTCGCCGATCGCTGGCGACTGATCACTGACCACGGCTTAATTCATTGGCGGGGGCGGCACCAGCGGCGGACGCCGCGGCTCTCCGCGCGCCCCGCGCACTTCCACATCATCGAGCAGCAGCGAGGGCGCAGTCAGCGTCGTGGGCAGTCCGCCCTGCGCGGACCCGAATGCGCCCAGCGCCGTCCCGGCAATTCCCTGCGTCGGGTTCTGCTGGAACGCGTACACAGCCGCATCGTTTCCAATCCCGGCGATCTTCCGCATCGCCCGCAGGTTCAGTCCGGCCAGCCGCGACCCCCTCATCAGTTCCTCGCGCCCGTCGGCCACGTACACTCGATAGACCAGCAGCGGCACGCGGTCCCCTCCTCCGCCCCCTCCGGCCATGAACGCTTCCGCAAATTCATCCTGGCGCTGCATGCTGAGTGCAGGGTTGTCCATTTGCTTGACCACCGCGCACCATTCGCGGCCTTCCGCCTTGCACGACTCGAGGAATTTTTTTCGCAGCTCGGCCGGGCTGACTCCCTGCGCGGATTCGAAAAACAGATTGCTCATCGCCGGCCGCGGCTCGCTCAATCCCGCCGCCCGCCCGTGCCCGTTCGAGCGGCCCAAATCCTGTCCCGGCCGCCGCGACATCAGCAGGCTGCGCAGCATGCCATCCTCGACGATTGTCACCTTCTCCGCCGGCACCCCTTCCTCATCCACATCGTAGCTGCCGATCAGCGCAGTCCCCGCAAGCGCCTTCATGGAGGGATCGTCCCGCAGCGTCACGCCCGCGGGCAGCACGCGCGTGTTCAAGCGTCCCTGCCATTCGCTGCGCCCGCCCAGGCGCTCCATCATCTGTTCGAAGACCGTCTGCATCGAAAGTGGCGCTCGCGCCCCCGAAATCGATGGTCCTAGCATCTGGGCCAGCAACGCCGCGCTGGCCGGCGCTTCAAACAGCACCGGCCCGGCAGGCGAATCCGCCGCCACTGGACTGCTGCGTAGCGCAACCAACTCGCGGCTCATGCGCTCCAGTTCTCCGCGCACCTCCGCCACCGCCGGCAGATTCGCCGGGCGGGGCACGTACCGGCTGTAAATGTGATGCAAACCCATTCCGTCCATCGGCGAAAGCGTTTCCGCACTGGCCTCGATCGCCGCCAGGCTCCGCGAAGTCCGCATTTGCGTCCCTTCGCTGTTCATCAAGTAGGTCGTTGTATAAACCAGGTAGTACGTCACCCGCGAACTGTTCAGCGCGCCGTAATTGCGGAACGCCGCGGAGACCGCCTTGGCCTCTTCTTCCCAGTTCCGCGCCGTCCAATCCGGCTCCGCGTGCGGCTCCACTTTCACCATCGGCTCTACTCGCGAGAAATCCGGAATGTCCGGCTGCCGCGCCAGGCTTTGGATGTAGCCGCGCTTGCGGGAGAGCCGGCTGAGCGCCTCCTTGTACCCCTGGTCGGTGGCCAGCCACAGGTCTTGCCGCAGCGAGTCGTAGTCTCGGTCGATGCCCACTTGTCCCGTGGAGCCGATGAACCCGCGGAAGTCGTCGCCGATGAAGTTGGAGCTGTCCAGCATGTAATCGCCCACGCGCACGTCCACGGACATGAACCGGTTCCGCCCGGTCGTGCTGGAGAGCAGCGCGCCGAATGAAGCCGAGACCGCGCGCACGTCCACGTCCAGCAAGCGGTACTCGATGTAGAACGGGCGTTCCTGGTTCCCCAGCCGCAGCCGCGCTTTCGACCTCTCCATTTCGTCTCGCATCGCGCGCAGCGTCTGGTCCGCATCTCCCGGCTGCAATTGCGCCAGCGCCGTCGTTGCGCATGTCGCCGCAAGGAAAACGGCCACCGTCAATCGTGCCATCATTCTCATTCGGCTCACGGGCGCACCCCTTTCACCGGGTCGTGGCTCGGATGCGGCAGGATGGGCGGCTTGTCCGTGGCGGTTTCTTTCTTCTGCACTTCCATTTCTGTAATGAGCATGGCCGGCGCCACCGCGGACACCGGTACCCAGCCGGACTCCGCGCCGCAGTAGCCGTTGAACACTTCCAGCGTATCGCCGGTCGCCGCGATTTTCGTCAGCGACACCAGCGGCGTCCCGCCGATATCCACACCGCGCACAATTTCATCCGCTCGCCCGTCCGGATATACCTTGAAAACCACCAGCGGCGTCACCTGGAATGCCTGCGGCGTCCCGCGCGCGGTGTTCGTGAACCCGCCTGCGATGTCGTCAATGACCAGCCCGAAAGGCTTGCCTTGTTTTTTGATCTCCGCAATCAGCGCCTGACGCAGCTCTGCGTTCGTCATCGTCTTCGCGCTGTGCACGATCAGGTTGCCCTGCCGTGCCACCGGGTCGTAGCCGATCTGGCGTCTCCCGTGTCCGTTCGAGTTCGCAAATCCCACCAGCGGCGAGCGCGACATCAGGAAATTCCGCAGCACGCCTTTGTCCACCAGCGGAACGCGCTGCGATGGCAGCCCTTCATCGTCGTACGGGTAATAGCCCAGCAGGTCTTGTCTTCCCACACGCTTCGTCGTCGGGTCATCATCAATGGAAAGAAAATCCGGCAGGATTTTTTCGCCTACTTTTTTCGCAAACGTCTGACCCTCGTTCACGTCCTTTTGCCGGTGTCCTTCCGCGCGGTGTCCGAACACTTCATGGAAGAACACGGCGGCCGCGCGGCCCGTCAGCATCACGGGGCCGGCAAACGGCTCCACCAGCGGGGCCACGCGCAGCAATTCTGTCTCGCGGATCAGTTGCTTGATCTGCGCCGTGACCGCCGCGTCGTCGGGCGCGCCTCCCGCTTCCGTCCAGTCGAAATTGGCGTACCGGTTGATGTCCATTCCGTCTTCGGACTTGCTTTGCACTTGCAACTCCAGCCGGTAACGCGTCTGCCCGAATTGCAACCGTGTCCCATCGCTGTTCGCTTGATACTCGTTCTCCGCCAGCGCGCTGAACGTCACAATCGAATTCAGCACGACCGCGGATTCCCGGAAGGTCTTCGTGTACGCCCGAACCCTTTCCTCCCAGGGTTTTCTCTCGATCTGGAAAGTGGCTCGCGGCCCAAAAAACGTCTGCGCTTTCTCCACCGAAAAATCCGGCGCCTGTGCTTCCGCCGTTTCCGCCTTCACTTCTTTCCCTGTACGGATCTGCATCAGTGCTTCGGCCGCGTCGCGGTATTCCCGGTCGGTCTGCAGCCAAATCATCCGCCGCAGCACCAGCACGTCGTCTTCGATGGGCACCGCAACAGCCCCTCCGTATCTGGAGCGGTCCCGCTCGCCCACTTTCCGCGTATTGTCCAGCTCATGGGTTCCCGCGCGCACTTGCACCTGCAGGTAGCGCGACTTCGTTTCCTGGCTGTTCAGCAACGCTCCGTTCGACCCCATCACTTCCACGCGTGTCTGGTCGTTCATCGCGTAGCTGATGAAGTACGCCGGCGGGTCTGCCCGCCGCAGCACTCCCATCGAGCGCTCCAGCTCGGTTTCCATGGCTGAGAGGACCGGCGATTTCTCCCCCGCAGGTTTTTGTTCCGTCGCGGCCGCCGCGACGGCCCCGGCGGGGCTGTGCTTTGCGCTCGCCGACTGCGGCTCTTTCGGCAGTGGAAGCGCCCTCCCGCTCTGCGGGATGGCCACGAGCGCCGCGAGCGCGATCCACGCCGCAACAATTGTTTGTATGCTTCGGACGGAAGCTGGCTTCATCTGTCGTCCTTCCTGATGCAATGCAAAGTTGTATAGTGTATGCCGTGCCCTGTTTCTTGTCGAGTCTGCGAGCCCCTATCCACGAGCCACTGAGGTTCTGATGCGTGCAATCGTCGCCCGGCGGTATGGCCCTCCCGAAGTTTTTGAGCTCCAGAACCTGCCCGAACCCCAGTTGAAGCCGGGCCAAGTGCTCATCCGCATCAAGGCCGCCGGCATCAACTTTGCCGACATCCTCTCTCGCATGGGCATGTACGGCGGCGTCCCCAAACCTCCCTTTGTCCCCGGACTCGAAGTCGCAGGAATCATCGAAGACGTGACTTCGGATCTCCCACCGCAAGCCGCCGGCCTCCGGAAAGGCCTCCGCGTCGCCGCCCTCACGAAATTTAATGGCTACGCGGAGCTCGCCGCCGTCCCCGCCCTGCAAGTTTTTCCCGTGCCGGATAGTGTCTCCCTCGAAGATGCTGCGGCCATGCCCGTCAATTACCTCACGGCCTACCATTCGATGTTTCAGATGGGCAATCTCCAGCCCGGCGACCGCATCCTCATTCACGCTGCTGCCGGAGGCGTGGGCATCGCCGCCATCCAGCTCGCCAAGGCGCACAAGCTGGTCATCTTTGGCACGGCAGGTTCCGCCAAGCAGGAGTATCTCCGCAGCATCGGCGTGGATTACCCGATCGACTACAGCAAGGAAGATTTTGTGGACGTTGTCCGCCGCGTCGCTCCCGACGGCATCGAGCTGGCCTTCGACGCAGTGGGCGGCGATTACTTCAAGCGCAGTCAGCGCTGTCTCGGCCCGGGCGGCCGTCTGGTTGTGTACGGTTTCTCCGCCGCGGTCGGTGCGGACGGCAAACGCAGCCTCTGGCGCGTCGTCAAAGCCCTGCTCCAAACGCGCCTCTATCATCCCCTGCCCATGATTGACCGCAACCTGGCTGTCATCGGCGTGCACCTCGGCCGCATGCAAGGTCGCGAAGCGCTGATGAAAAAAGAAATGGATGAAATTCTAAGGATGCATCAGGCCGGCGAAATCAAACCGGTCATCGGAAAAATGTTTCCCCTCGAACAAGCCGCCGACGCGCACCGCTTCATCCACGCCCGTCAGAACATCGGCAAAGTCCTGCTCACTGTTTCGTAGCGGCGTTTGTCATCCTGAGTCCCGACGCCTTTTGTCGGGGCGAAGGATCTCTCTTCGTTTTTCGTTCTGTCCCTAGCCCCTGGTCCCTATCTCACTGTGGCCTGGCAAACGCTCCCGCCTCCACCGCCGCATTCAGCTTCACTTCTGTCACCGACTGGTCCGAAAAGAGCGACCCATCGCGAAACGTCACCCAGTGATACGGAAACTTCACGCCTGCGATATCGCGGAAATCGCTCCACCGCCTCTCTTCCTCTACAGCGCCCTGCATGGTCAGCGCGCGGTACTTCGCCGCAACCAGCATCTTTGTCGCCGTGTCGAAGTACAGTTTCACCTTGCCCGAAGGCCCCTTCCATTCCACAAGCCACGTTTTCTGCCCGGCCACTTCCTTCTCGCCCTTGAACTCCGCTTCCGCTTTCCCGCTCAGGCTCTTCTTATACAAGCCCAGCCCGCCCGTCAGGTCCACTCCACGCAGCAAATCCCCGTTCATGTCCGCGGGGACATCGTACGTTCCTTGCTGGCTCGAAAACCATCCGCCCTTTCCGTCGAATCCGCTGATGACAAGGGCAAAGCCCAGGTCAGTCTCCAGCCGCGCCTTATCCGGGAACTCCACCTGCACGATAACCAGCACAGGCGCCGGCCCGTTCAGCGTGGTGACGCTTCCCGTCGCCTTGAATTCTACCGACGTGACCTTCTTTACCGCCTCCCCGCCCGCTGCGCTCGCCGCCGCGTTGAGAATTTCTGCCCCCCGCTTCGCCGCATCCGTCCCGCCTTGCGCTTGCGCCTGGGGAGCCGGCATCCCTAGCCAGAAAACGACGCACAGAATTGCTCCGCAGGCAGTCATCAAGAATCTTTTCGTGTTTCTCATTGTCCCCGCCTCCCCGCGCTCCGGCGTACTGTTCCTGCCGTTCGGCCCCGCCTGCCTTTCACTGCTTGCATTATCCTGTAAAAATGTCCCGCCGTCCGTGTTTTCACTCGGGCACTTTGAAACTTTGCGACTTGCACACTCTGCCGCTCTTTGACCCTTTTACTGTTTAACTTTTTGACTCTTTTCTTGCTAAGATGTCGCCCCTGAATCATGGGGCTGGCAATCCGGCCCCGGAGGCACACATGGCGAAAAAATCCGGACTCACCAAGGCTGCCGAGGCCATTGGCAGCACCATCGGCTCCGCCGAGCGCGCTGCCCGAGACGCGGGCAAGGTCGCGGGGAGCACGGCTCGCGATGCGGGCAAGGCGGCGGCGGAAATCTCCAAGATGGCGAAGGATGCCTCCAAGGACCTTCAGAAAAAGGCCAAAGCCCTCAGCAAGGACGTTCAGAAAACGCAGAAGAAGCTGAGCAAGCTGTTTGCAAAGCTACGTGGATAATTGCGCTCTCCCGCGCGGACTGCTGCTGCCGCTGCTGGCTGTGGTTGCCGCGGTCTTTCTCTGGTCGGCCCTCGGCGCGCGCGATCGTTTTACCTGGTTTCTCGAAGTTCTGCCTAGGCTCGTGGGATTGCCGCTGTTCGCGCTGACCTAAAAACACTGCGGTAAAGTATTTTCTCTCGGAGGAATGTGCGAATGAAAACGGCCCGGCTTCTGGTTGTACCCGCGCTTTTCCTGGCGGGACTCTTGCTTGCGGCTGCGCCCATGCTCACACAGCTTCCGGCCTCCAAGGGGGCGCCGCAGGTTGGCGAGACGGCTCCCGACTTCACTCTCCCGGACACCTCCGGAAAATCCGTCCGGCTCGCGGAATTGCTCGGCGACGCCGGGGCCGCGACCAAACGGCCGTCCCCTACTTCGCCCGCGCTGCTCCTCGTTTTTTACCGCGGCTATTGGTGACCCTACTGCAACTCCGAGTTGCGGAGTCTGCAGCAAAATCTGGACAAATTTGCCGCCCGCGGCGTGAGCGTTGTCGCCGTCAGCGTGGACCCGGTGGACGTCACCCGCAAGCATTGCGAACAACAGGGCTATACCTTCCCATTTCTTTCCGACACCAAGACCGAAGTCATTCGCCGCTACGACCTGCTGCACGCTGCCGGTTTTGGCGGCGCGGACATCTCCCGCCCCGCCGAATTCCTGCTCGACGCGAAGGGCAAAGTCCTTTGGCTCAATCTGACGGAAAGCATCAAGGTGCGCGCCAAAGCAGAAGAAATCCTAAAGGTGATGGACGAACTCGCCTCCGGCTCCCGCAGCAAACCGCGGAAATGAATGGCCTTCTTCGGCGGGCGCGGCGCTATAAGATTTTCAGCACAATCGCCGTCATGTCGTCGTGCGGCGGGTCGTCTCCGGTGAAGTCATCCACCGCCGCGAATAAATTGTCGAGCAGCCCTTCGGCGTCGGTCCCTGTCCACTCTTCGCAGACCGCCAACACTCGTTCCAGCCCGAATTCATCATCGTGGGCGTTGCGCGCCTCCGTAATCCCGTCCGTGCAGAAGAGCACCGCCTCGCCCGGCTCCAGTTGCGCCGAATAGGCATCGTATTGCGCCCCGGCGAACAATCCCGATGGGAGACCGCCCTCGCCCACTTCCCGGCAGCCGTTCGGCGAGATCAAGATTGGCCGTGGCAGCGCCGCATTGGCATAACTGAGCTGCCGTGTCGCCGGGTCGTACACCGCATATTGCAGCGCGCAGTATCGCCCCGGCACGATGCGCATTCGCAATCGATCGTTCAATTGCTCCAGCACCGTGGTCGGCGCAATGTTGGACTTGTGGATTCCCCGCAGCGTGCCCATCGCCAACGCCGCATACATCGCTGCTGCCAGGCCCTTGCCCACGACGTCTCCCAGGTAAAGTCCCAACCGGTGGTCTTCCAAGCGGAAATAGTCGAGGAAGTCTCCGCCCACCTCTACTACGGGGCGGAAACGGCTGGCAATCTCCACCGGCTCGAGCTTCAGCGGTTCCACGCACACCATGGCCCGCTGGATGCTCCGCGCTTCTTCGATTTCGATCGCGCGGAGTCGTTCGAGTTTGTTTGAGTTTCCGCCGTCCTGGCGCAGGCTCATCAGCGTCTCGCGGCTCGGGGCGTACCCCGCCCGTTCCACAGGGATTCAGACGATAACACGACGACCTTTCGCCCACTCGCTGCTGCTGCCAATGATACACTCCCCGCCCTTTCTCGTCTGGATTTGTACTCTGTCGGCCCGTCACGGGAGCGTGTCCCCCGTGCGGCGGAGTTGTGGACTTTCGCGGGCCCTCTGCTTGCGCTATCCTGATTCTTCACCGTTGCTGGGACCGGACAGCACCGCCCCCGGTTGCGGGAGGCACGCACGTTCAAGGAGCAAAGAATGAAAATACGATTGGGCCTGGTCCTTATTGTCCTCTTGCTGGGCGCTGCGGCGCTGCCCACCCAGTCCTTCGGGTTCGCTCAGGACAAGCAGGATTTTTCCAACATCAAAAACTTTCTGCGCATTAACGACAAAATCTGCACTGGCGGCCAGCCCTCCCTCGACGACCTCACCCGCTTGAAAGCCGACGGCGTCAAGGCCGTCATCAACTTTCGCCTGGCCTCCGAAATGAACGTGGAGGAGGAGTCCGCCAAGGCCAAAGAAATCGGCTTGCGCTACTTTCACATTCCCTTCGACAGCGCCAATCCAAAGTCCGAGGCTGTCGATGAATTCCTGAAAGTGATGGGCGACCCCGCGAATCGCCCCGTGTTCATCCACTGCACCACTGCCAACCGCGTCGGCGGTTTCTGGATGATTTATCGTGTCCTGAAAGAGGGCTGGAAACTGGAAGATGCCGAAGAGGAAGCGAAGAAAGTCGGCCTGCGCAATACCGCGACGCGCGACTTCGTTGTCGAGTACATCCGCGCCCACGAAAAGAAGTCCGACAAGAAATAGCGGGGGCTTTTCCGATTTTCGAATTTCGGTTTTCGAGTTTCGCTGCGTCCTTATGGCGTGCGCTTCTGGTCCGCCACCGGCACTCCCGCCTCGGCATAATCCGTCGCTGGCAGGTCGTGAAACGTCACGTGGATGTTCTCCAACTTCGCCCGCCCGTCTTCGACGAGCGCCTGCGTCACACGCTCCGCAATTCTTCTTTTCTGCTCCGCGCTGCGTCCCGCCACCCAGGTAATCTGCACGCTTGGCATTCGAGCCTCCTTGCAAGCCGCCGCACATTCTACCGCAGCCGCGCCATGCGCTCCCCTGTGCTAGAATGTGCGTTCCATGCACCCAAGCGTCCGTCATTTGGTGGAGCTTCAAGCCGTGGACATCCGGCTCCACGAAGTCCGCGCCCGCCTGGCCGTTTTTCCCAAGCGCCTCGCGGAGGTGAACGCTCGCGTCGAAGGCGCGCGCGCGCAGCTCATCCGCGCCAAGGAAGCCCACACCCAGAGCCTGAAGGACCGCAAAACCTTCGAGATGGACGTGGATCAGTGGAAGGAAAAGGTCCGCAAGTACAAGGACCAGACCGGCTCCGTCAAGACCAACGAAGCCTACAAAGCGCTCCTCCACGAAATCGAAATGGCCGAAAAGGAAATCGCTTCCGCCGAAGACCGCTTGCTCGACCGCATGGTCGCCGGCGAAGAATACGTCCGCCAGGTGAAGGCCGCAGAAAAAGCCATTGCCGAAATCGAAGTTTCTGCGAAGACCGAACAGCAGGCCATCTCCGCCGACTACGCCGCCGCGGATAAACAACGCGTGGCTCTCGAAGCCGAGCGCAAGCTCGCCGTTGCCGATGTCCCCGAAGATCTGTTGCAAATCTACCAGCAGCTCGCCAACCGCCACAACGGCGTCGCCCTCGCCGAAGTCCGCGAAGACGAATCCTGCTCCATGTGCCGCGTTCGCGTCCGCCCGCACACCTATCAATTGCTGCGCGACCCGAACAACGAACAAATCTTTAATTGCGAGACGTGCACCCGCATCCTCTATTCCGCCCCGCATCCGCCTGCGCCGCAGCCACAACCCGTCGCGCACTCTTCCGAGTCCAGTGAAACCTAGCGCCCGCTCGAAATCTTCCGCGCACCGCCCGCGTCTCTTCGGTGAACCCGAGCGCCCCGCCAATCTTCACACCGCGCACATTGACGGCGCCGCCCGCGGCAATCCCGGCCCGGCCTCGTACGCGGTTATCGTCCGCCGCCCCGACGGCTCGCTGCTCAAGGAAATCGGAAAATACATCGGTCGCGCCACCAACAATGTCGCCGAATACTACGCGCTCATCGCCGCGCTGGACTTCGCCGTCACTGCCGGCATCGCCCATCTCCGCGTTCTGAGCGACTCCGAGCTTCTTGTCCGCCAGATGCAGGGACTCTACAAAGTGAAGAATGCCGACCTCCGCCCGCTTTTCGAGCGCGCCAAGAAACTTGCCGCTGGCCTCGCTTACTTCGCCGTCGAGCACGTCCGTCGCGAGCTCAACCGCGATGCCGACGCCCTCGCCAACGAAGCACTCGACCGCACCAGCAGCAACAGCAGAATTCAGGGGATTGAACGTTCCGGTACGCCTGCCGCTTCTAGCGAGGCTCGAAAATCGACTCCCAAACCGCGCCGCGCGACTCGCGAAGACGCCATCCGCGTCCGCGCTCGTTACAAGAACGGCGCTCTCCACCCCGCCGAGCCTCTCGACCTTCTCGACGGCGCCGACGTCGACCTCACCATCCGCCGTCGCCGCACGTAGCGGCGGGCTTATCTCGACGCCTCTTTCTGACGCGGCCCATTTTCTCTTTTCTATTTTCGTATTTCCGTCAGGATAAGTTCCTCGACTTGCGCCCACACGCTCGGGTCCTGTTCCATCTTCACGTGCGCATTGCGGAAAATCTTCTGGTACCAGCGGCCATCGGAGAGGTCCACTTTCTTGCCGCGATAATGATATTGGTAGTTGCCGAGGATTTCCGTTCGGGCCCCATCTTCCGCATGAAATTCGCGCTCTCCGCGAATGAAAAAATAATCGTCGCGCTGGAAGAAGTTCACGGCGCGCCGCACATTCGACGGCACGACGTCATCGTCCACGCCCACGCTATCAATCTGCACCGCCAGCAGCACCGGCACGCCCAGCGGCTTCAGTTCTTTGCATAACTTGCTCACCGCCGCGCCGCCGAAACTTTGCCCGAAAATAATCAGCCGCGCCTTGCTGGCTTCCTCTGCGCTCAACTGGCCGTCGCCATCGCGGTCGAATGCTTTCTTCACCAGTTCGATCGCAATTTCTCGGCGATGGTTTTCCACCGTTTCGATGTGCACGCCGGGTAAGTTTTTCGCGCGTAGACGCACCGCAAACTTGCGCACGCCCCGCTTAGGCTCGTTCCACTTTTCCCAGCCGCCAAGGAATCCGATGACGAGCGTGTCGCCTGCCGAGATGGGCGTTGACGTCGTGAAATCGGAAAACTTTTGCGGCGCAATCGCCGTAGGAGCGATCTTCGCTCCCGCAGACACAAGAATCGCCAGCAGGAGAATCCACAGCCAAACCCGCCGTCGCTTGCGATTCTTATCCATGCACGCGCTTCGCTATCGCCTGTTGTCGCAAACGGCCCACTCCGCCAGCGAAAGCGAGAGATCTGCGATTTCCCAGATCAACTCGAGAGCCCAGCTCCAGTCATCCATGGCCTCGCTCCCGCGAGGGCGAAAGCCAACGGCGAACCCGCCCCTCATTCTTATTTACGTTTCGTTCGTCCGAGAACTATCAGATACTCCGAAAGCGGCGGGTAACTGCAGATTTGCTGTTTTCTATTTCGTGTTTCGCCCAGCGGTCTGCTCTTAGCGGGCACCCCTTAACAATCGCAACAGCAACAGAATGAAAATCACAATCACGGCCACAACAACTGCGCGCTGCCAAAATGGGATCATAAGCCACAATGAGCGCAAGTCCCAGCCGACAGCTCCGCGGCCCTCGTTTTGGTGGAGAAAACGCAATGCGGCATTCACGGCACAACCTCTATTTCAGAAAGTACGCGCGGTAGAGCGTATCGCGCTGGGCCGGGATGTATCCGGCGTCGCTGATAATCCGCCGCAGTTCGGCCTCGTTCGTGCGGTTGCGCACGCCCGCCGCGTAGACCACGTTTTCTTCAATCAAAATGCTGCCCACGTCGTCCGCGCCGAACTGCAACCCCACCTGGCAGACTTTCACGCCCGGCGTCAGCCAGCTCGACTGAATATGGTCAATGTTGTCGAGATAAATCCGGCTGATGGCCAGCGTTTTCAGATAGTCCACCGCCGTGGTCTGCGGCACTTTTTTCCCCAGCGGCGTGTTTTCCGGCGCAAAAATCCACGGGATGAACGACGTGAACCCGCCGGTGTCCTCCTGAATCCGCCGGATGCGCTCGAAGTGGTTCACGCGGTGGCGGTGCTCCTCGCCGCAGCCGAACATCATCGTCGCTGTCGTGCGCATCCCCAGCGAATGCGCCGCGCGGTGGACACTTTCCCATTCGTCGCTCGTGCACTTCAGCCGTGCGATGCGCGCGCGGATTTCGTCATCCAGGATTTCCGCCCCGCCCCCGGGAATAGAGTCCAGCCCCGCGTCGCGCAGTTGTGCAATGGTGTCGCGCACGGTTAGCCCGCTGACCTCCGCGATGCACAGGATTTCCGGCGCGGAAAAGCAGTGCAGGTGCACTTGCGGAAATTTTTCTTTAATCGAGCGCAGCAGCGTCTCGTAGTAGTCCATCTTCAGGTCGGGGTTCAGGCCGCCTTGCAGCAGCACGCCCGTCCCGCCCATCTCGATCATCTCTGCAATCTTCTGGTAAATCTCTTCCAGCGAAAGCAGGTAGCCTTCCTTCGACCCCATCGGCCGGTAAAACGCGCAAAACGAGCAGTACTCCGTACAAAAATTTGTGTAATTGATGTTCCGGTCGATCTGGTACGTCACGATCCGTGGATCGGTTTTCGCGTGGCGCACTTCCATCGCCGCCATTCCGATGCCGATCAGGTCGTCAGACCCGAACATCTCCAGCGCCTTCTTTTGTGTAATCCCCATTGTTCTTATCCTGCTACCTCCTACCTGCTACCTGCTACCTTCTTCCCCTCTGCCTCCACAAACTCCACCGCCTTCGCCCTCGGGATCAGCCCCAGCTCCGCGCATTTCCGGAAGTACAACTCCAGCCCTGCAAGATTCTCCTCGTCCAGCGAAAAATCGATGTTGTTCCGCAGATAGCTTTCCAGCGCTTCCGCGGGCATTTTCAATTTTGCTTCCGCGCCCTCGGCGATCTCTCCGATCCGCGCCAGGCCGTATTCCTTGGATGCCAGAAAATCCGCCACCACTTCCGGTGTGGCTGCGCCGCGCCGCGCCACCCAGATGGCCAGCACGCACGGCAGACCCGTCATTTCCCGCCATTCATGCGCCACGTCGTACACGAATAGCGCCTCGTGTCCCGGCACGGGCTGCTCGCTCGGATCACCTCCGCAGCATTTCCCGTCGCTCGCCATGCGCGCCGCCAGTTCGTCCATCTTGACCACGATGCGCAGCGCCGGATCGCCAATCAGAAGCGCCGCGTCGGCCTCGTCGAGCATCGCCGAAGGCTCCGGCATCGCCGGCACGAACTCCGGCTCGATGTGCCAGCACTCGCGGCACAGTATCCGCACCAGTGCCTGCGAGCTGCGCGAACTGGTGTCCAGTGCAATCTTTTTTGCCAGCTCGACGGGCTTCTTGGCAATCACCAGGATGCTCCGCACCGGCCCCTTCGCCGCCACGGACATCCCCGGCAGCACCACCACATGGTCCATGCGCTGGTACTCCACCGCCGGGATGATGGCCACATCCGCCGTGCCCCGCCGCAGCGATTCCGCGCACTGCGACGGCACCGTAAACTCCAGCTCGTATTTCCCGCGGAGCGGACCATCCGTGAAGCCCCACACCAGCGGAGCTGTGTTCAGGTACTCCACAATCGAGATGCGCAGCTTCTGCACTGTTCATTGCCTCACGCGGAAACTCAAAATATAGCACATTCGCGGTTTGTCGTTTTCTTTCCCTTTTCCGCCCGCGCCACAGCATCCGTCAAAACGTCCCGCTATTTCATTAATTCCGAAGAAAACGAATTCTCTGATATAACCCTCTGGCCATTTTCCAATTGGAGGAAACCCATGAAGCGCCTCTGCACCTTTCTTGTCGCCGTGCTGTTGGCCTGCTCCGCAGTGGCCGCGCAGCAGCGCCCCGAGCCCGCCGCGCCCCCGGCCATTTCCGCCAAAACCGCCGGCTTGAAATCTTTTCCCGGCTATTTCAATTTCTACTGGGACGAGAAGGCCGGCAAGATCTGGCTCGAAATTGACACGTGGGGCGACGAATTCCTCTACGTCAATTCCCTCCCTGCCGGCGTCGGCTCCAATGACATTGGCCTCGACCGCGGCCAGCTCGGTGGCGCGCGCGTCGTGCGCTTCGATCGCAGCGGGCCCAAAGTGCTGCTGACGCAGGCGAACTACGATTTCCGCGCCATCACGGACAATCCCGATGAGCGCCGCGCCGTCCGCGACTCCTTCGCTGAATCCGTCCTCTGGGGCTTCGACGTCGCCGCCGAAGAAAGCGGCCGCGTGCTTGTGGACGCCTCCGCCTTTTTCCTCCGCGACGCCCATGATGTCGTAGGCGCCCTGCGCCGCGCGAACCAGGGCCAGTTCCGTCTCGATCCATCGCGCGGTGCCTTCTATCTTCCGCGCACTAAAAATTTTCCCCTGAACTCGGAAGTCGAAGTCACGCTCACTTTCACCGGCGACGATCCCGGCTTCTACCTGCGCAGCGTCGCGCCCACCCCGCAGGCCGTCACCGTCCGTCAGCATCATTCCTTCATTCGGCTTCCCGGCCCCGGCTACACGCAGCGCATTTTCGATCCTCGCGCAGGATTTTTCGGAATTGATTACATGGACTACGCCACGCCCGTCGGTGAGCCCGTCTTCAAGCGTTTCATCTCCCGCCACCGCTTGCAGAAGAAAGATCCGTCAGCCGCCATGAGCGAGCCGGTGAAACCCATCATCTATTATCTCGACCGTGGCGCGCCGGAGCCCATTCGCTCCGCGCTGCTGGAAGGCGCGCGCTGGTGGAACCAGGCCTTCACCGCCGCCGGTTTCAAGGACGCCTTCCGCGTCGAGCTCATGCCCGAAGACGCCGATCCCATGGACGTGCGCTACAACGTCATCCAGTGGGTGCACCGCTCCACGCGCGGCTGGTCGTATGGCGCCAGCGTCACCGATCCGCGCACCGGCGAATTCATCAAGGGCCACGTCACGCTCGGCTCGCTGCGCATCCGCCAGGACTACCTCATCGCCGAAAGTCTTCTCGCCGCGTATGAAAAAGGCCAGCCCGTTTCACCGAAAATGCTGGCGATGTCGCTCGCGCGCATTCGTCAACTGGCCGCGCACGAAGTCGGCCACACCCTCGGTCTTTCGCACAATTACATTGCCAGCACCGCCGGCCGCGCCTCCGTGATGGACTACCCGCACCCCACCGTGAAGCTCGATGCGAATGGCGTGCCCGATCTTTCCGATGCCTACGCTACGGGTATCGGCGAGTGGGACAAAATCGCCATCACCTACGGCTATTCCGATTTTTCTCCCGGCACGAATGAGAATGCTGCGCTCGACAAAATCATTCAGGGCGGCATCGCCCGCAACATTATTTTCCTCTCCGACCAGGACGCGCGCCCGCCTGGCAGCGCCCATCCCACGACGCATCTGTGGGACAACGGCACGAACGCCGTGGATGAACTCTCCAACGTCATGAAAATTCGCGCCGCTGCCTTGCGCCGCTTCGGTGAGAACAACATCCGCGAAGGTTTCCCCATGGCCACACTGGAAGACGTTCTCGTGCCTGTGTACCTCTATCACCGCTATCAGGTCGAAGCCGCGGTGAAAGCCGTCGCCGGCGCCGAATACACGTACGCGCTGCGCGGCGACGGCCAGAAAATTATCGAAATCGTTCCCGCAAAGGAACAACTCCGAGCCCTCGACGCTGTGCTCGCTACGGTCACTCCCGCCGCGCTTACCCTGCCGGATTCCATTCTCAAGCTCATTCCGCCGAAGCCGCTCGGTTACAGCCGCGGACGCGAAAATTTCCGCGGCCGTGAAGGTCTCATCTTCGATGCTCTGGCTCCCGCCGAATCCGCCGCGAACCACACGCTTGGTTTGCTGCTGAATCCCGAGCGCGCTGCGCGACTCGTGGATTACCATTCGCGCGACGCCAAATATCCCGGCTTGAGCGAAGTGATTGACAAACTTCTCGCGCAGACCTGGCGCGCGCAGCCCGCCACGGGCGCCAATGCCGAAGTCCAGCGCACCGTCAACGCCGTCGCGCTGCATCATCTGATGTCGCTCGCCGCCAACGAGCGCGCCGCCGCGCAGGTCCGCGCCATCGCCGCGCACAAACTCAACCAGCTCAAAACGTGGCTTTCTGGACAAATCCGCGCCACCACCGACGAAAGCCAGCGCGCTCACTATTTCTTCGGTCTCGCGCAGATTAAAAAATTTGAAGAGAATCCGAAGGAATTGAATTTCACGCGTCCTGCCGAGCCGCCCGATGGCGCCCCCATCGGCTCCGATTGCGACATCGACAGGCCTTGACTCGGATGGGGCTAGTGGAACAGGCTGCTAGCCTGTTCGCTTTTGTTCTTTGGCTTTCTGTTTTCTGATCTTGACCATGCAACGCCGCCGCTTCGTCGAAATTCTTGCTGCTCTCGCTGCCACGCCGTATTTGCGCGCCGAGAATGCTCCGGAAAAACAAATCGTCGTTGCAGGGGGCGGCATCATCGGCGCTTCGATCGCTTATCATCTCGCGCGCCGTGGCGCTCGCGTCACGCTCCTCGAAAAGCTGCGCCCCGGCGCCGGCGCGACCAGCAATTCCTTCGCCTGGCTCAACGCCACGTACTCGAAGACGCCGCGCAACTATTTTGACCTGAATCTTCTTGGCATTGCCGGCTGGCATCGTTTACAGCACGAGCTGCCCGGTGCGCTCCAAATTCAGTGGGGCGGCTGCATGGAATGGTATCCAGGCGGCGCGGATGCCGATCTGCTTCGCACGGAAGTCCGCAATCACCAGCAATGGGGCTACGAAGCGCATCTTATCTCCCAACCTGAATTCCGCCACCTGTTGCCCAACATTGTCCCCGGCCCGTTCGAAGCAGCCTCGTTCTGCGCACAAGAAGGCACGCTAGACCCTGTCCATGCTGTCCGCGTGCTCATGCAAGCCGGAAAGCAAGCCGGCGTGCGCGCAATTTATCCGTGTGAAGTCAGCGGCCTGGAAATCTCTGCCGGCCATATCCGCGCCGTGGAAACGACGAAAGGCCGCTTTCCCGCCGACGTGGTCGTTCTCGCCTGCGGCTTGGATAGCCCGTTCCTTGCACGCAAGGCTGGTATGGAAATCCCTCTGCGCTCCACGCCCGGCGTGCTCGCTCATACTGCCCCGATGCCGCGCCTGCTCGAGCGCGTGGCCCTGGCCCCCGGCGCACACTTGAAGCAGACCCCCGATGGCCGTGTCGTCACGGGAATGGAATTCGGCGGTGCGCTTTCATCGAACAAATCCCTTGCGCACGGCCAGGAAATGCTGCGCGAAGCCTCCCAGTATTTGCCTGGATTGAAAAACGCTTCGCTCGAACGTGTCACGCTCGGCTGGCGCGTGCTCCCGAAGGACGAATTCCCCATTGTCGGCTTCGACGATCGCTGCCCGAATCTCTATCTAGCCGCCATGCATAGTGGAGTAACGTTGGCTCCCATCATCGGCCAGTTCGCCGCCACGGAAATTCTCGATGGCGCAAGCGTCAAGCTCCTCGAACCGTATCGCCTCTCCCGATTTACAGTTTGACAAACATCTCCTTGACGCCCGCCCATCTCCCCGCTTACGCTCCGCCGCGATGGAGCTCAACCAGTATCTGGGATGGCTGGCTCTGGCTCTCACGCCGGGTCTCGGCGCGCGCCATGCCGGCAAACTCCTTCGCGAGCTCACCAGCCCCGAAGCCATTTTCGCTGCTTCGCTGACCACCCTAGAGTCCTTCCGCTTGCCCGCCGCCGTCGCGCAAGCCATCCGTTCGCAGTCTCCGCTACGCGATGCCGAAAAGGAGCTTGCCGGAATCCGCAAGCTCGGCTGCACGCTGCTCCACTGGGACGAGCCTGCCTACCCGCAGCGTCTGCGCGAAATCTATGACCCGCCGCCGCTGCTCTACGTTCGCGGAAATCCCGAATTGCTCGACCGTTTCTCCATCTCCATTGTCGGCTCGCGCCGCCCCACTCCCTATGGCGTGCAGATGTCCGAGCGTTTGGCCCGCGACCTCGCCGAGCGCGGCCTGGTCATCATCAGCGGCCTGGCCCGCGGCATTGACAGTTGCGCTCACAAAGGTGCGCTCTCTTCCGTGCGCGGCTCTACCGTCGGCGTCCTCGGCGCAGGCATCGACGTCATCTACCCGAAGGAAAACAAGAAACTCTTCGCGCAGATGGAAGAGCGCGGCGCCATCATCAGCGAATTCACTTTGGGGAGTTTCCCCGCGCCGCAAAATTTCCCCATTCGCAACCGCGTCATCGCCGGTATGGCGCTCGGCGTCGTGGTCGTCGAAGGCGCGCAGTATTCCGGCTCGCTGATCACCGCGCGCCTCGCCATGGAGTTCGGCCGCGAAGTCTTCGGTGTTCCCGGCAACGCCACGCAGCCCGCCAGCTTCGGCCCCAATCTGCTCATCAAACAGGGCGCCAAGCTTGCCACCGGATGGGAAGATGTCATCGAAGAGCTGCCCACTGAAATCCGCGCGCAGCTCTTTCCCGTGGAGGCTTCCTCGCAGCAGGAGCGCGCTGCGCTCTTCGAGCAATCGCTTTCGGAAACCGAACGCACCCTCTTCTCCCTGCTTTCCACGGACCAGGCCCGCCACGTGGACGAACTCGTCGAGCAGTCCGGCCTCAACTCCTCCGAAGTCCTCGCCGCGCTCTTCGAGCTGGAAATGAAAAACTTCGTCCGCCAGCTCCCTGGTAAACAATTCGTCAAAGTCCTCCTGTAGCACAGGCTTGTAGCCTGTGCTCTCCATGCCAGAGGGGTTGTCCGAACCAGCGCACGACGCAAGAAAAGCGACGCCGGCCCCCCTTCCTGCATCATTATTCATTGCGGCGTATGATTGCGGCACTTGCGCTCCACCGCCGCTATGCTGTATTTCTGTTAAGTCCGATGCTCAGGAACTGGACTCGCACCTAAGTTCGGTTTTTCGATTTTCGTGTGTAAGGTAGGGAGAGGCTCAATCTAGTCGCCAAACATGGCTCGCTCACTCGTCATCGTCGAATCGCCCGCCAAAGCGAAGACCATCAATAAGTATCTTGGCCGCAATTATTCCGTCAAAGCCTCCTACGGCCACGTGATGGATTTGCCGAAGAAGACGCTCGGCATTGACCTCGACAACGAATTCGAGCCCACCTACGAAGTCATCCCCGGAAAAACCAAAGTGATCGGCGAATTGAAAAAAGCTGCCAAGGAAGCCGACGCCATCTATCTCGCCGGCGACCCCGACCGCGAAGGCGAAGCCATCTGCGCGCATCTCGCCATTCAGCTCGGCCGCAACAAGACCGAGCGCAAGAAAATCTTCCGCGTGATGTTCAACGAGATCACCGCCAAGGCCATCAAGGCCGCCTTCGAAAAGCCCGCTCAGGTGGACACGAATCTCGTGGACGCTCAGCAAGCCCGCCGCGTCCTGGACCGCATCGTCGGCTACAAAATCTCTCCGCTGCTCTGGGACAAGGTCCGCCGCGGCCTGAGTGCCGGGCGCGTGCAGACTGTCGCCCTGCGCCTCATCGTCGAGCGCGAGCGCGAAATCCGCGCCTTCCAGAAGCGCGAATACTGGACCATCCACGTGCAGCTCGCCGCCGCGGAGCCGCCCGTCTTCGAAGCCAAGCTCTGGAAGTACAAGGGCGAAGACCTGGATATCCCCAGCGAGACCGAAGCGCAGCGCGTGCTCACTGAGCTCGCGCCCGCCAAGTGGCTCGTTACCAGCGTCACGCAGAAAGAAAAGCGCCGCTTTCCCTCGCCGCCCTTCACCACCTCCAAGCTCCAGCAGGCCGGCTTCAATAAGCTGCGCTTCACCACCAAGCGCACCATGATGCTCGCGCAGCGCCTCTATGAAGGCGTCGAACTCGGCGATGAAGGCGCGGTCGCGCTCATCACCTACATGCGCACCGATTCCGTGCGCGTCGGTGCGGATGCGCTCGATCAGGTCCGCACTCTTATCGGCGCCGATTACGGCGCCAGCTACCTCCCCGAAAAACCCAATTTCTACAAATCCAAAAAAGACGCGCAGGACGCCCACGAAGCCATTCGTCCCACCGAAGTCGCGCGCACGCCTGAATCCGTCCGCAAGTATCTTGACGACGACATGTACCGGCTCTATCGCCTCATCTGGCAGCGCTTCGTCGCCTCGCAGATGGTCCCCGCTGTTTTCGACCAGACCACCATCGACATCGCCGCCGGCGACTACCAGTTCCGCGCCTCCGGTGCCGTCCTCAAGTTCAACGGCTTCCTCGCCGCCTACGAAATTGACAAGGAAGAGCTCGAGGAAGACGCCGATGAAGAGGGCCGCTCGCTGCCCCGCGTTGCGGATGGTGAAACTCTGCGCAAGGAAAGCATTCGTCCAGACCAGCACTTTACTGAACCGCCTCCGCGCTACACGGAAGCCACGCTGGTCAAGGAGCTCGAGGAGAAAGGCATCGGCCGCCCCTCCACTTACTCCTCGATCATCTCCACCATCGTGGAGCGCGAATACGTTTCAAAGGACCAGGGCCGCCTCGGCCCCACTTTGCTCGGCGAAAAAGTCAGCGAGCTGCTGGTGAAAAGTTTCGAGGATATTTTCGACGTCGGCTTCACCGCCCGCATGGAAGAGGAGCTCGACGAAATTGAAGAAGGCAAGCTGCCCTGGCGCCGCGCCGTCAAAGATTTCTACGATCGCTTCGCGCTCGACCTCGAGCAGGCCAAGGGCGAAATGGAGTCCTACAAGGCCGGCATCAAGACCGGAAAGAAATGCGAGAAGTGCGGGAAAGGCGAAATCCTCGAACGCATCAGCCGCCACGGCTTCTTTCTCGGCTGCGACCGCTATCCCGAATGTGATTTTACCCAGGACATCGCGCCCGAACCCGGAGGCGAAAACGTCGAAAGCGAAGCCGGCCCCGAGTACTGCGACAACTGCGGCAAGGAAATGACCATCAAGCGCGGCCGCTTCGGCGCCTTCCTCGCCTGCACCGGCTATCCCGAATGCAAGACCACGCGCCGCCTGGCACACGGCACACGAAAAGCGCTTCAGCCCGATCAGTTGCTCGACGAAAAGTGTCCTGAGTGCGGTTCGCAACTCGTCCTGAAACACGGCCGCTTCGGCGAGTTCACCGGCTGCACCGCGTATCCCAAGTGCAAATTCATCCGCTCAAAGACGCTGGGCATTCCCTGCCCCAAGTGCGAGACCGGCGAGCTCGTCGAGCGCATGGCCAAAAAAGGGCGCATGCGCCGCTTCTACGGCTGCAACAAATACCCCGCGTGCGACTTCACCACGCCTTTCCGACCCATCCATGAGCCTTGCCCGAAGTGCGGCGCGAAATTCGTCGTCGAAAAACGCTCCAAGAATGGACCTGCCGTCCGCACCTGCATCAAAGACGGCTGCGATTGGGAAATCCCCGCTCCGGAAACAGAATCCGCCCCCGCCGAAGCCGCCGCTTCATGATTCTCGGTGTTCCTGCTGGCCACTAGTCACTCGCCACTAGTCACTGCTTTCGTGGTTCCATCTGTGGTTTAATTCTGTAAATGAAAGACGCTCTGGAAAAATTTCTCAAGCATTTGCAGCACGAGCGCAACGCTTCTCCACATACCATCCGCAATTACGAATCCGACCTCGACCAGTTCTGGCATTACCTCACGCCCACCGCCGGCAAAGACCCCGCGCTCGCCAAAATTGACCACCGCCTGCTCCGCGAGTACATCTCTCATCTCCACGACGCGCGTCTCGAAAAAAGCTCCATCGCGCGCAAGCTCGCCGCCATCCGTTCGTTCTTCAAGTTTTGCGTTCGCGAAGGCATCCTCAAGCAGAATCCCGCGCGTCTCGTCGCCACGCCGAAATTGCCCAAGCGCATTCCCGCAGTCCTCTCCGCCGGGGAGATTAACAGTTTTCTCGACTCTCTCGCCCGCGGCGATCTCACAAAGTCCGCCGACGATTCGGACCAACCGCATCGTCATCGCCCAGGCGCTCCCGATGATGAGACGCGACTTCTCCTGAAGCGTGACCGCGCCATCCTCGAACTGCTCTATGCCTCCGGCCTGCGCGTCAGCGAGCTCACCGGCCTCAATCTCGACGACCTCGACCGCAAGCAGCAGATGCTTCGCGTCCGCGGCAAAGGCCGCAAGGAACGCATCGTTCCTTACGGCGGGAAGGCCCAAACCGCGCTTGACGCCTACTGGCCCGTCCGCGCCGAACTCCTCCGGCGCAACAAATCCGTGGACGCCGAAGCTGTTTTCCTCAACTACGCCGGCCGTCGCCTCACCACGCGCTCCGTCGCACGCCTCGTCAAGAAATACGTCCATGTCTTCAACATCAACTGGGATATTCACCCGCACTCGCTCCGCCATGCTTTTGCCACGCATCTGCTCGCCGACGGCGCCGACCTCCGCGCCATTCAGGAGCTGCTCGGGCACGCCTCGCTTTCCACCACGCAGAAATATACGCACGCCTCCATCCGCCAACTCATGGAGGTCTACGACAAGGCCCACCCCCGCGCATGAGAATGCTTTGTAGAGGCGCCGCTTGCTGCGCACTAATGTAGGAAGGGGTTCAAATGGATGGAAATGATTTGGTGTGCTGTTGTGCAGGCCAATTGCGTCAATCTGCGTTCATCTGCGGTTAGATCTTGCAATTTTTTACGCCACCGCTGCCTGCTTCGGCGCCGCCATCGACAAGTTCACCACCGACGACGCCTTGCCCAGCCCGGCCAGCAGTTTTCGCAGCCGCGCCCGTTCTTCCAGGTCCATCTCCACAAACTCGAACCCGACGTGTTGCGCCCCGGCCTTGCGCATCAGCACGCGTGCCCGCAGCGGCCGCATTCCCGATTGAATCTTCAGCAGGGCCTGCACGCCCGGAGTCAGCCGCGACTCGGCCGCCGCCAGTCCACCGCCTAGGCTCAACAGCTCCGCCGCCATTTTGTATTCTCCGTGCGATGTTTCCGCAACCGCGTTCATTGTGCGCGGCAGCAGCACTCGCGAGTACCGCCGTTGCCGCAGCCACGCGGTGTCTGGAGTCGGATCGAGCGGCCCGAGCCCGATCTCCTCCGTGCTGAGGCCGCTTTTTGGCAGATAACTCGCCGCCCACTCCGGATCGATATTCTGCATGGCCTGCGCCGCCACCACCCGCAATTCGTTCGGCTGCGTCCAGCGGAACAGTTGTCGCGCCTCGAGGAGCTGCCGCAGCGCGGGCCCCGCCTCCGAAGAGCGCAAGCGTCCCAGGGCCTCGATCGCCTTCACCTGAATGTAGCTCCTTGCCGCATCTCGGTGCTCGCTCTGGGCCAGGGGCAGCAGCGCGCGCGCAGTTTCCGCGTCTCCGCTCATTCCGATTTCGTCCACCACTTCGGACCACACCACCGGGTCCAGCCGGTCCATCAGGATCACCAGCAGCCGCCCGCGTTCCGGCGCGCCTGCGGCCGCGATCTGCCGCACCACCGCGTCGTGGAACGCGCGGTCCCAGCCCGGCAGCCGCTCGAGCAGCTCTTCTTCCAGCGCCGGCACGTCCAGTACGCTCAACAGGCCCGTCGCCGTAACTGCCTCCGCCGCCGGACGCTCGTGCAGCATCCGCCGCAGGTGCGTCACCGCTTCTGCCCCGATGTCTTTTACCAATTCGGTCAGCCGCCGGCATTCTTCGCGCTTCTCCGACCGGCTAAACCGCGCCGCCGCCTGCTCCGCTGCCGCGCGCGGCACGCGCCGCAGCACGCCCATTAGCTCCGCCGGACAGCTTCCGCGCAGTGCTTCCTCCACAAACTCGCTCATCCTGCTTTCCACGCCAATCCGCGGCCGCAAGCTCTCCGCCAGCGACTCCCGGCGGGCGTGCACGCGCGCCAGGCTATCCAGCGCCTGCTTCATCCCCGCAAAATTTCGCCGCGCGCTGGCTTCCTGGCTCATCCGCGCAAACGCGGCGCCCAGCAACCCTTGCAATTCCTTGTCTTCCTCCGTCGCCACCTGCTCGCCCACCATCCGCAGCGCCTGGCTCAGCAGGTCCTGCGCGGTCTTGGCATAGAGTTCCGCCAATTCGCTCAACCCGATGGCCGTGCGACGTCGCGCTTCCGCGTCCTTACTCTGCACGCAGCTCGCGTAATTTGTCAGGATGCTCACCGCTTCGCTGAGCCGGCCCTGATCTGCGATCTGCGTCACGTACTGCCGCACGTTGCGCGGCGGCACGCAGAACGCTTCATCCGACATCAGCACTGCCCGTTTTCCGCTCTCCGGCACCGCCGCCCAGAATTCCCGATCCAGGATGTCCGCGTGCGATTCCACCAGGATCCCGGACTTGCCCATCTTCTCTTCATGCGAAACCAGTATCTTCCGCAAGTGATCGATTTCTCCGCCCATGCGGTCCAGCATCTGCCGCACCGCGTTCACTTTCACTTCTCCGCGCTCGAACCGCCGCAGCGCAAACCGGATGGCCATGTGTTCCGCCAGCTTCAAGAGCGCCGTGCCGTCCGTTTTCGCGTCCCCGGCCATCGCGGGCAGACTGGCCAGCGCCTGCCGCAACATTTCCTGTGCGTTCATCGGAAGTTCCGTGAATTCCTGTTGCAGTGCGCTTGGGTCCACGTGGCCCGAGGGTAGCTGGCTTGCATGATGAATGCTGGAAAGCAGCCGCACCAGGTTGGCCACATCTTCTTCCAGCGCCATACTGCCGCCGGACCCGCTTCCAGGCCCCTCACCGCTGCCCGGCATTGCCCCGCTCATTCCGTTTCCCGTGCCGCTTCCGCTGCCCGCAAGTCCAGTTCCGCTCCCAGAGCCGCTGCCGCTCGCGCCCGTGCCGCTTCCGGAGCCCTTGCCTCCGCCTTCGCCGCCTTCTGCCGCGACGATCATTTGCAGCAACTTATGTGGATCGTTCATCCATTCGCGCATGTTTCCGGCTTCGGTGGCCAGAGCCTGTGCGGCGATGTGGCTGGCTAATCCGCTGCGCTCGCTGCCGGCGTCCTCGGCCACAAAACGGATTTCATTCACTCGGATTCCACAGTTCGCGTCGCTGCCCAGCGCTTCCTTCAATTGAGCTGTCAGGCCGCCGGGCTTTGTGCCGGCCAGCGAGAACGCCTTCACAAATTCGGTGAACTCGGAGATGCTCACTTTCGGCGTAAAGGTAATGCTCGCCAGCCCCGCCCGGACCAGCAATTCCGCAAAACTCCGCTCCGCCGGCGTTCCTTCCACGGGGACACCGTCCAACAGCAGTTTCGACCCGGAGACTCCCAGCAGAAATCCCGACCCGCTATCCATCGCCAGTGTGCTTTGCAATTCACTCCACGCCGTCTTGAATTGCGCATCCGCGCGCACGTGAGAAAACCCGTAGAGTCGGGTGAACTTCAATAAAATGTTTAAGCTGCGCAGGAACGACCGTGCCGCTGTAGTCCGCGTGTTGCTCGTTACCGTCATGGTGGAGGCCATTTGCTTTACCCCTCCGAAAACACTATAAGTACTAGCCCTATCTGACGGTGGCAATGGTACCCACGTACCACCTTCACTTTTCGAGCCTTATCCTTATTGCGCTCTCAGCGAACGGCAGGCGAACGCTCTGAAATCCATTGCCTACTCCGTCCTGTCCCAGGACAACTTTGGACCCTTAGAATCTTTGCAATCTGCGCTCACTTCACTCTCTAACCCTTTAACTCATGAGCTCTTTAGGCTCTTTTCGCATTCTTCCCGTTGACGCTTTCGCATTCTCCCCGTATAATTCCTGTTTGGCTTTTGCATTGGGAGGCTGTATGTACGCCGTCATTCGCAGCGGGGGGAAGCAGTATCGCGTGGCCCCCGGAGACACCATTAAGGTCGAGACCCTGTCCGGCAAGGTCGGCGGCAAGGTCACCTTTGCCGAAGTCATCGCCGTCCGCACCGACGACGAGCAGATGCTCGCTGGCAAAGCCCTGAGCGGAGCCACCGTTTCCGGCAAGATTGTCGAGCACGGCCGCCACGCCAAGGAAATGGTCATGAAGTACAAAAAGACCAACCAGTACAAGATTACCCGCGGCCACCGGCAGAATTACACCGCCGTCGAGGTTAACGAGATAAATCTCTAACCTGTCTCTTGCCTGTCGTTACGGTCCCGTATTTCGATTTTCGTTTTTCGAGGTTTCATCCATGGCGCACAAAAAGGGTGGCGGTTCATCCACAAACGGGCGCGACTCCCAGGGTCAGCGTCTCGGCACCAAGCGTTTCGGCGGCCAACTCGTCCACTCCGGCACAATTCTCATCCGCCAGCGCGGCACCAAGCGCAAGCCCGGCCTCAACGTCGGCCGCGGCAAGGACGACACCCTCTTCGCACTCATCACCGGCGTCGTCCACTTCGAAGACAAAGGCCGCATGGGCCGTTACATCAGCGTCCTCCCCGTCCCCGAAGCCGCGAAGGCATAATTGTCATCCTGAGTTCCCCACATGCGGGCGAAGGGTCTCTCTTCGCTTTGAATCTTCCCGGCGCCCCGTATTCAAGGACGCCGATTTTTTTGTAGCGCCCGCCTTCCGCCGGGCATATCCTAGTTCACGATTCAATCGCAATGCACTCTTTGTTCCGCACACCGTCCTGGCAGTCGATTCTCGCCGCGCTGCTTTTGGTTTCTCTCGTCTCTCCGCCTGCACTTTCCCGTGCTCCTGAGAGCCGCGAATATCTCGACGCCGCTCTCGCCGCCGAGCGTTGGATCCGCTCCTCCGTCCAGCCTGGAGGTGGCGGCGCCGTGTGGCCTTCCGACCCGCGCGACCCCCGCTCCGTCAGCTTCAACTTGTACACCGGCACGCCCGGCATCATTCTGTTTTATCTGGAGGCATTCCAAGCCACGGGCAACTCGGCTTTTCTCGACTCCGCACGCTCCGGCGCATATGCGCTCCTCGCGCAGATTGAAACGGAAAAAGATCCCGGCCTGTACACCGGCCTTGCCGGCATCGCCTTCGCCGTCATCGAAACTTACAAGGCCACGAAGGATCCTGCATTCCACCGCGGCGCGCTCCGCTGCCTCGAGTTGTTCCACCAGCGCGTTCGCAAGGCCGGCACCGGCGTCGAGTGGAACGACACCACCGACGTCGTCAGCGGCGCCGCCGGCACGGGCCTCTTCCTTCTTTATGCCGCAAAAGTTCTGAATGACAAATCCGCGAAGGACCTCGCCATCCAGGCCGGCCTGCGCCTTATCGAGCTTGCGCGCCCGGAAAACGGCGGCCTCAAATGGGCCATGGACCCGAAATTTCCACGCCTCATGCCCAACTTTTCACACGGCACCGCTGGCGTCGCCTATTTCCTTGGCACGCTCTATCAGGAAACCCGTCAGAAGAAATTTCTCGACGCCGCTCTGGCCGGCGCGCGCTACTTGCTTTCCATCGCCGTCACCGACGGCGGCATCTGTCTCATCTTCCACAACGAGCCTTTCAACAAAGACATCTACTATCTCAGTTGGTGCCACGGACCTGCCGGCACTGCGCGGCTTTTCTATCGCCTTTTTCAAGTCACCGGCGACCACAAGTGGATGGACTGGGTCAAAAAGGGCGCGCGCGGCATCCTCGCCAGCGGCATCCCCGAAAAACTCACTCCCGGCTATTGGAACAACGTGGGCCAGTGCTGCGGCGGCGCCGGCGTCGTCGAGTTTTTCCTTGCGCTTCACCGCGTCACCCACGACCCGGAGTATCTCGCCTTTGCCCGCCGTGTCGCCGCCGACCTCATCGTCCGTGCCACTCGCGAAGGCAGCGGCGCCTCCGTCGCGCTGAAGTGGATTCAGTCCGAGCATCGTCTCGCACCGCAGCAGCTCGTTGCCCAGACCGGCTTTATGCAGGGCTCTTCCGGCATCGCCATCTCGCTCCTCCACCTCGACGCCTTTGACCACGCCCGCCGCCCCGCCATCACTCTCCCCGACTCCCCGTTCTGAATCTGCGCTGCTTTGTCTTTCTGCTCTCTCCGTCGTATCCTTTCAACGAACAGGCTGCTTTTGTTTTCCGGTTTTCGGTCTTCTATGTTTGTCGACGAAGCCAAAATCATTGTTCACGCCGGCGACGGCGGCAACGGCTGCGTTGCCTTCCGCCGGGAGAAGTACGTCCCGCGCGGCGGCCCCAGCGGCGGAGACGGCGGCGATGGCGGCAGCGTCATCCTCGAAGCCAATCCCAACGACAACACGCTTCTGCGCTTCCGCTATAATCCCGAGTATCGCGCCGAGCTCGGCCGTCCCGGCCAGGGCTCCAACAAGCACGGCCGCGCCGGCAAGGACATGCTCGTCACAGCGCCGGTCGGCACAGTCGTTTACGATCAAGACACCGCTGAACAACTCGTGGATCTCGCCGCACCCGGCCAGCAGTTCGTCATCGCCCGCGGCGGGCGCGGCGGGCGCGGCAACGCTCACTTCGCCAAGCCCTGGCATCAGGCCCCGCGCGAATTCAAGGAAGGCCAGCCCGGCGAGGAGCGACACCTTCGCCTCGAACTGAAACTTCTCGCCGACGTCGGCCTCATCGGATTTCCCAACGCCGGCAAATCCACTCTGATTTCTCGCATCTCCGCTGCGCGCCCGAAAATCGCGGATTATCCTTTCACGACCCTTGAGCCGCAGCTTGGCGTCGTCTCCGCGGACTTCGGACGCAGCTTTGTCGTCGCTGACCTTCCCGGCCTGATCGAAGGCGCGCATGACGGCGCCGGCCTCGGCATCCGCTTTCTGCGCCATGTCGAGCGCACCCGCCTGCTCGCGCACCTCGTGGACACCAGTGATTTCAACGACCGCGACCCCCTGCGCGACTTTGAAATCATTCGCGGCGAGCTCCGCGCCGGTAGTGCCGCCCTTGCCGAAAAACCGTTCCTCGTCGTGGCCACCAAGCTCGACGCCACCACCGATCGCACCCGCCTCGAATCACTGCAAGAATTCTGCTCCGAGAATTCGTTCGACTTTTTTGCCATCTCCGCCGCCACCGGTGAAGGCGTTTCCGTGCTCGTTCGCGCCCTGGCTGATGCGGTTGCTCGCCTGGCCCCCGAACCCGCGGTCGCCGACACCGCGCCCGCACCTACGGAGGACCGTTGACCGCCGCTGCCGCCCGTCCCCGCAGGATCGCCCTGTACGGCGGCTCGTTCGATCCCATTCATGCCGGGCATCTTGCCGTGGCCCGCGCCGCGCAGCGCCGCTTTCATCTCGACGAAATTCATTTCATCGTCGCCGGCCGCCCGCCGCACAAACTCAAACGGAGTGCTGCGCCCTTCCCGCACCGCTTCGCCATGACCGCGCTGGCCTGCTCCGGCCACGCTCGTTTCATCCCTTCGCTCGCCGAGGCGGGGAAAGATTTTTCTGGCCATCGCGTCCATTATTCTCTGGATACCGTCCGCCGCTTCCGCCGCGGCCTCGCGCATTCCAGTGACCGCCTTTTTTTCATCCTCGGCGTGGACTCCTTCCTTGAGCTTCCCACCTGGCGCAGTTTCGAAGCGCTGCTCGTCGCCTGCGATTTCATCGTCGCCAGCCGCCCCGGCAATCGCATGGACGCGCTCCGCAGCGTGATTCCACCGCATTTGCTCCAGCGATCTGCTACAGAGTCCGCGCGCGTCATCCATTTGCGCAAGTCGGTCGTGTATCTGCTGGACACCGTTTCCAGTCCCGTCTCTTCCCGTGAGATTCGCCGCCGCTGCCGGCACGGGTTGTCCATTCGGGGACTTGTGCCCCTCCACGTGGAGGAATACATTCTTAGCCAGGGCCTTTACCGTTGAACGCTCACTTTCTGCGTCCTGAGCTCCACTGCGCCGTCGACGCCGCGCGAAGCAAACACGCCGAGGACATTGCTCTCTTCGATCTCCGCAAGCTCGGTGCCTTCACCGAATATTTCCTCATTTGCACGGGCCTCAGCCATCCGCAAATTCACGCCATCAGCGATGAAATCGAAGAGCGCCTCGAAGAACTGGGCGTGGTGCGTGCCCGCCGCGAAGGCGACCGCCGCACCGCCGACTGGGTTTTGCTCGACTACGGATCCTTCGTCGTCCACGTCTTCGCGGAGCGCGCGCGCCTCTTTTACGACCTCGAACGCCTGTGGCGCGCCGCTCCGCGCGTCCATCTGCCGGAATCCGGAGCCGGAGCCGCCGCCGCGCCATGACCTCGCCGCCCCGCATCGCCTGGCTTGCCAACGACGACGCCTCCCGCCGCGTCCTCGACCTCGCCGCCAAAGTCGCGGTCACCTCCACCACGATTCTCATCACTGGCGAAAGCGGCTGCGGCAAGGACCAGCTCGCCCGCCTCATCCACGAGATGAGCCCCCGCCGCGACGCTCCGTATCTTAAAATCGACTGCGCCAGCCTTCCGCCCGAGCTCCTCGAGTCCGAGCTCTTCGGCCACGAGAAGGGCGCCTTTACCGGCGCGGTCGAGCGCAAGCTCGGCCGCCTCGAGATGGCCCGCGGCGGCACCATTGTCCTCGACGAAGTCACCGCCCTCGCTCTCGCCATCCAGTCCAAGCTCCTTCGCGTGATTGAGGAGCGCACGTTCTCACGTCTCGGCGGCGCGGAGACACTCCGCATTGAAGCGCGCCTCATCGCCCTCACCAACGCCGACCTCGAGCGCCTGGTCGCCGCCGGCCGCTTTCGCGACGACCTCTACTACCGCTTGAAAGTCTTCACCATTGCCGTGCCTCCGCTCCGCCGGCGCCCCGCGGACATTCTTCCGCTCGCCGAAGAATTGCTCGCGCGCCTTGCCGCCGTCCACGGCCGCGTGGCCATCGCCTTTCACGACGACGCTCGCCGCCTCCTGGAAACGTATTCCTGGCCCGGCAATGTCCGCGAGCTGAAAAACTCCATCGAGCGCGCCCTCGTGCTTTCGAGCGACGCGGTCCTGCGCCCGGAACATTTTCCAGACCACATCCGCGCCGCCGCCGCGGCTCCACTCGACGTCGCCGCCCTGCGCTCTCTCGAAGACGTCGAGCGCGAAGCCATCGCCGCCACCCTCGAAGCCACGCATTTCAAGATCACCAAGTCCGCCGAAATCCTCGGCATCTCCCGCAAAACCCTCCTCGACAAACGTAAGAAATACGGTTTGGGATAATCCACAACTTGCGCAAAATTCACATTGGAATTTGTCTTTGTTTGTTTTTCCAATCTGTGTAATCTGTGAAATCTGTGGATTCTTGAATGAAGATTCGTCTCTTGCTTCTCGGCAAAACCCGCCGCCCCGAAATCCGCGTCCTCCTCGACGACTATCTTTTCCGCATCCGCCACTATTGCGCCGTCAACACCACCGAGCTCCGCGACTCTTCTCCCGCCGCCCTTCGCAACCTCAAGCTCGACGCCGCCGCCACGCTGATCCTCCTCGACGCCGCCGGCAAACAACTCACCTCCATGCAATTCGCCCGCTGGCTCGGCGACCTCCGCAACCGCGGCGCGAAGGAAATTGTCTTCCTCTGCGGCGACGCCGATGGTTTCCCGGAAAGTCTCGCCGAGCACGCCCACGCGAAAATTTCGCTTTCTACTCTCACCATGCCTCACGAATTCGCCCGCGTCGTCCTCGCCGAGCAGCTCTACCGCGCCTTCACCATTCTCTCCGGCCATCCCTACTCGAAGTGACTTTACTGCCGCAATTTGCGCCGCCATCCCAATTGCGCCGCTCTCTCCGGCACACTGCAACTCTGCCACTTTGTCCCGACTTGACCTTTACTCCCCCTCCCTTCACTATTCTGGTCTTCGCTAGTCACTAATCACTAGTCACTAGCCACTGTTCCTATGCCCGAAGGCAAAGGTCTTCTCATCATCTACACCGGCCCCGGCAAGGGCAAAACCACTTGCGCGCTCGGCACCGCCTTCCGCGCCGTCGGACAGGGCCTCCGCGTACTCATGGTCCAATTCATCAAAGGCTCCTGGCACTACGGCGAGCTGGACACCGCCAAGATGCTCGGCGACGACAAGTTTGAAATTCGCGTCATGGGCCGCGGCTTCGTCAAGGTGGGCGGCGCGGACACCGACCCCGAAGACATTCGCCTCTCCGAAGAGGCCTGGGAATTCGCCTGGCAGCAAATGTTGAGTGAAAGGTACGACCTCATAATTCTCGACGAGATTAATTACGTCATCAGCTATAAAATGCTGGACGCGGAGAAAGTGGCCGATGCGCTGGCCCGCCGCCCCGAGCGTGTCCACGTCATCTGCACGGGACGTAACGCGCACCCCAAGCTGGTGGAGATCGCCGATCTCGTCACGGAGATGAAAGAGGTCAAGCACCCGTACACGAAGGGCATCCTCGCCCAGCGCGGCATTGATTATTAAGTGGCAAGTTGTAGGTGTTAGGTCGTAGCGGCGCTGCTTGCTGCGCCCGGTTTTCTTATTTTCTATTTTCTGAACTCACATGGCTTGGTTCAAAAGAGAAAAAAAATCCCTCGAATCGGTCCCGCCCGACGAGCGCCGCGTGCGCACCGAGGGCATGTGGATCAAGTGCGACGCCTGCGCCGCCATTCTCTGGAAGAAAGACCTCGAAGCCAACTGGCAGGTCTGCCCCAAGTGTGAGCATCACTTCAAGCTGAACTCCGTCCGCCGCCTCGAATTGCTCCTCGACGACGCCGCATGGACCGAGCACGACGCTGCCCTCGCTTCCAACGACCCGCTCGGCTTCGTGGACACCAAGCCTTACAAGCTCCGCCTCCGCGACGCGCAGAAAAAACTCGGCATGGCCGACGCCATCCTCATCGCCGAAGGAAAGCTCAACGGCCGCGACCTCATCTGCTGCTCCATGGAGTACGCTTTCATCGGCGGCTCGATGGGCGCCGTCGTTGGCGAAAAAGTTACACGCGCCATTGAGCTCTGCCTCGAACGGCGCCTTCCGCTCGTCATCGTTTCCTGTTCCGGCGGCGCGCGCATGATGGAAGGCACCATCAGCCTGATGCAGCTCGCGAAAATCTCCGCCGCGCTCGCTCTCCTCGACGATGCCAAGCTGCCCTACATCTCCATCCTCACCGACCCGACCACCGGCGGCGTCACCGCCAGTTACGCCATGCTCGGCGACCTCAACATTGCCGAGCCCGGCGCGCTCATTGGCTTCGCCGGCCCCCGCGTCATCGAGCAGACCATCCGCCAGAAACTCCCCGACGGCTTCCAGCGCTCCGAATTTCTGCTTCAGCACGGCTTCCTCGACGCCGTCGTCCATCGCCGCGACCTCAAGAACTACCTCTCCAAATCGTTCGACTTCTTCCTGGCCTAGCGCCATTTCTGCAATTTTGGCTTACACTAACCTGTTCCGAGCGGAGCCGAGGGACCACTCGTTACTCACCACTCGCCACTTTGTCATGACTTACGACGAATCAGTTCGCTATCTTCTTTCGCTCGGCCGCGAACTCGCCGCACCGCGCCAGCCGGTTCCGAGCAGTGCTTCCGGGGTTGCCGCGCAAAAACTGAATCTCCAGAACATCACCATCCTCGCCGACCGCCTCAATAACCCCCATCGCGCCTGCCCGTGCGTGCACATTGCCGGCACCAACGGAAAGGGCTCTGTCGCCGCGATGCTCGATTCCATCCTCCGCGTGGGAGGCCTGCGCTCTGGCCTGTACACATCGCCGCATCTTGTGCGCATCAACGAGCGCATCCGCGTCGCCGGCGAGGATATTTCCGACACAGCATTCGCCGCCACGTTTTCCCGCGTCCACGCGTTCATCGAAGTCCTGCTCGCTTCCGGCTCGCTCCCCGCGCACCCTACGTACTTCGAGTGCCTCACCGCCATGGCCTTCGACCATTTTGCGCACGCGCCGGTGTACTTCGCCGTCTTCGAGGTTGGCATGGGCGGCCGCCTGGACTCCACCAACATCGTCACGCCCGAAGTCGCCGTCATCACCCAGATTGATTTCGACCACGAAAGTTATCTCGGCCATTCGATCGAGGAAATCGCCGCAGAAAAAGCCGGCATCATCAAGCCCGGCGCGTGGGTCGTCTCCAGCGCCGAGCGCCCCGAAGCCCGCGCCGTCATCGTCCGCCGTTGCGCCGCGCAAGACGCTCGCCTCTTCGAAGTCGACGAGGCATTCTGCATCGAAGAGGTAGGGGCGTCCCGCAGCCGCGGGACTGCGCCCTCCTCCGGCGGCTGCACCGTCGCCGTCTCTTCAAATAAAGGCGCGCCGCGAATCGAACTCTCTCTCCCGCTTCCCGGCCGCTTTCAAATTCGCAACGCCCTCGCCGCGCTTGCTGCCGCGCGCCTCCTCGCCGAGCGCGGCTTTCCCATCGATGATGCGGCCATCGCTCGCGGCATCGCCGCCACGTACTGGCCCGGCCGCCTCGAACTTGTGCAGCAGAATCCTTGCGTCTATCTCGACGGCACGCACAATCCCGCCGGCGCCCGTGCCCTGCTCGCTTTTTGGGACGAAAACTTTTCCGGTCAGCGCATTCATCTGGTGTACGGCGCCATGCGCGATAAAGCGGTGGACGAAATCACCGGCTTGCTCTTTCCCCGCGCCGCCAGCGTGACGCTCACCGAGCCTGGTCAATCTCGCGCCATCACTGCCGCGGAGCTGGCCCGCATTGCCGGACATTTTGTTTCTTCCGGCCGCCTCGAAGTCGTCCCTGACCCCTCCGCTGCGCTGGAGCACGCCATTGCGCTCGCCGCGCCCGCTGACGCCGTCTTCGCCACTGGCTCGCTCTATCTTGCCGGCGACCTCCGTCGCTACTGGGCCACGCGCTCCCGCGCCGCCGAACCGAGCCACGCTCTCCGGAGCGCCCACTGACGATGCCTCCCCTTCTCCGCGCGCTCAGTTATTTCCGCTCGCTCGCCGTCACCGTGCCGCTGGCGTATCTGTCCACGGTTGCGTGGGGCACGGTTTCTCTTCTGATCTCCGCCTTCGACTCCACCGGCCGCCTTCAGCATCTGTGCGCGAGCTACTGGGCGCGCACGCTTCTTTTCATCGCCGGCGCGCGCGTCACGGTTCGCGGCGCCGAAAATCTCCAGCCCGGCCGCGCGTACGTCTACGCCGCCAATCACCAGAGCTATTTCGATATTCCCGTGGCCTTCGCGTATCTACCCGCAAATTTCCGCATCATGGCCAAGGCTTCGCTCTTTCACATTCCGTTTCTCGGCTGGCACCTGCGCCGCTCCGGACACATGCCTATCGCCCGCCACAATCCGCGCCGCGCCGCGCGCAGCCTGCTCGAAGCCGCCACGCACGTCCGCGAAGGCACCAGCGTTTTCGTTTTTCCCGAAGGCGGCCGCTCTCCTGACGGCGCGCTCAAGGAATTCAAGGCCGGCACCTTTCTCCTGGCCATCAAAGCCGGCGTGCCGGTCATTCCTGTCACGCTGAATGGCACCCGCGCCGTGCTCAGGATGAATTCCTTCCACGTCCATCCCGGCCGCGTCGAATTGATACTTCACCCGCCCGTCTCCACCGACGGCATGCGCTCCCACTCTGCCGACGCCCTCTGCTCCCAGGTCCGCGACATCATCGCGTCTTCCTACGACGAATCTTCCGCCGTCTCCGCGGACTAGTTGAAATCGGGTTTCCGTTGTTCGAGTTTCGATTTTCAGAATTCAGTTCGTGGATTGTTCCGGCTTCAGATTCAGGATCACCTGGAACCACCAATTCGGCTGGTAGGTAATTTGGACCGGCACGCCGCGCAGGCGCCCCGTCGTTTCGAGGAGCAGGCTGAATTCCGATTTCTTTCCCGTTTGGTGGTTTACGACTTGAAATTCCGCAAGCAGGAGATCTTTGTAGGTGTGTTCGGAGATTCTTGGCTCCGTCTTCATCTCGATTTTTACGGTTCGTTCCGGCTCCACCTTCGTTCCGGTCAGCTTGAGGGTATACAGCTCGCCATAGTGGAGGTAGCACACCTCGTCCTTCTTCACGCCGCGATCGAGCGCCCGGTCCGCCAGTTCCGCCACTGACGCTAGGAACCCGCTCACCCGCGCGCACTTCTGCCGCAAGGCCTCGGGCGTCTCGCGGTATTTCCCCGCGCCGCCGTCCATCTCCGCAAACACTTTTTCTTTCATGGGCCCGAATTGGTAGATGTCGAGTTCCTTCTCCGTCGCAATCGGCACCGTCTTGGCGATGCCCTGGCTGCGGTCCAGTCGCGAGAGCACAGCCTGGTATTCGAATTCTTTCGACGATTTTTCCTTCTCCATCCGCGCCTTTGTTTCCTCGGACGTCTCTTCCGCCTTGGCCCGCGTCATGAATCCGAAGAACACGCTCGTTTCCGCCGTCCTGGACTCGTCCTCCGCGTGCCGCACCACTTCCATCGCCGAGCCCCAGCGGTTGATTTTGCGCGCCTTCGCCGGATCCGACCCGATGAGCAGCGAAATCAGCTCGCGTTGCGGGTCTTCGCGCAACGTCCCGCGGCGGATCGTGCCGCCGCCCACGTCGCTCCGTGTCACCCAGAAAAACAAAAGCCGCAGCCGCGCGGTCATGGCGTACTCATAGTTGCCGCGCACTTCCGGCGTGTTGCGCACCCAATCCGTCACTGCGCGCAGCGATTCTTCCGCTTTTGGTGAAATTCCGTCCGACTGCGTGAGCGGCGCGCTATGCGCCAACGCCACGGCCAGCAGCAGCGGCAGCAGCGTCGCCACCCACCGGGCATTCTTTCTTTTCAGCACCTCAGCAAAAAGCATTCCTTTTCTCCGGCCCTCCGAGCCGTCACACTCTCGCTTCACTCTTCCTTGCACCATCTCTCAAGTTCCATTTTACGATGCTTGTTCCAGCTTTCGGGTCTTCTCCTCTTTTTTATTTTTCTATTTTCGCCTTTCTCTGTGTCTCTGCCTGCCCTGAGCGCAGCCGAAGTGTGCCCCTGTGGCTTCTCCGGATCTCATGTTAGGATGGCCATTCTTTTCAGGAGGACCGCATGACTCCCGCCGAGCGCAAGGACAAAATTGAAGCCTATGGCAACGCCGTCGCTCTCCTCGAAGCTGCCCTGCCGCAATTTCCACGCGAGATGTGGCAGTGGAAGTCCGCGCCCAAGCGCTGGAGCATCCACGAAATCCTCGTGCATCTCGCCGACAGCGAAACCAACGCCTATCTCCGCGCACGCCGCTTCCTCGCCGAGCCCGGCCAGCCCGTCATGGCTTACGATCAGGACCTCTGGGCCCAGAAGCTCAACTACCACGCCCAGTCCACCGACGACGCGCTCGCCCTTCTCCGCCTGGTCCGCAAGATGACCTACGCCCTCATCCGCGATTTGCCTAGCGACGTCTGGGCCCGCACTGCCGTCCATCCCGAGCACTCCAATTACACCTTTGACCGCTGGCTCGAAATCTATTCGCATCACATTCACAATCACATCGCCCAAATGAAGAAGAATCACACCGACTGGCTCGCCGATCAAACCCTGTAATCGCCTGCTCTTCAATCACTCATTCACCATTCATTCAATCCTCTCGTTCAGCCACGCTGCAAATCTGTCACTCTTCGCGCTCGGCCGTTGCCGCTCTCTATCCGCATCTGCTACGATGGCCTTTCTATGCCCACCGATTCCCGCCCACTGATTGGTGTCCCTTTCCGCTCGCTCAAGGAAGAGGACGACCCCGCGAAGCGCGAAAAGATCGAGCCGTATCTTCGCGCCGTCGAGGCCGCTGGCGGGCATCCCGCGGAGATTTCTCTTCGCCTTCCTCCCGATAAGCTCATGGCCTGGGCCGCTGCCTTCGACGCCATTCTGCTCACCGGCAGCCCCGCGGACGTGGACCCCGCGTGGTATCACGCCGAGCGCCATGCCGCCTGCGGCGAATCCGACCCCTATCGCGAACAGACCGATTTCGCCTTGCTCGACTGCGCCTTCGCCGCCGCCAAGCCCGTGCTGGCGATTTGTTACGGCGTGCAGTCCCTGAACGTCTTTCTCGGCGGCTCGCTTGTGCAGGACATCCACTCCGTCCTGAAAAGCGACCTCCAGCACGAGTGGAAGGATCGAGCGAGCGGCGCGCCCGAGCCTCATCATGATCTCTCGATTGAGCCCGGCTCACGACTTGCCGCTTTGGCGGGCTCGCCTAACACCCGTGTTAACAGTTCGCATCATCAGTCGCTGGACCGGCTCGGCCGCGGCCTTCGCGTCGCCGCGCGCGCTCCCGACGGCGTCATCGAAGCCGTGGAATACTCCGGCAACGACGCCGCTTCGCCCGCCAGCGGTGCTTCATTCGTTCTCGGCGTCCAATGGCATCCCGAAAGTATGACCGGCGACGTCTTGGGCCAATCCCTGTTTCACGAATTCATCGCCGCCGCCCGCAAGCAGGTCGTCGGTACCCGGTAGCAGGTAGTCGCTTTTCGAATTTCACTTTTTGGGTGAGCAGGGCTTTTCCTGTTTTCTCTTTTCTATTTTCCGGGGGTTAAATGATTTCACTCGCAGGCAAGGCCGCACTCATCACCGGCGGGTCGCGGGGCATCGGCGCCGCCGCCGTGCGCATGTTTGCACAGGCCGGCGCGGACGTGGTCTTCAACTATTTTCGCAGCAAGGACGCCGCCCTCCAGGTCGAGCAAGACGCCCGCAAGCACGGCACGCGCGTTGAATCGCTCAAGGCCGACCTCGGCAAGATGAAAGACGCGAAACGCCTGGTGGACTTCACCGCCGAGCGCTTGGGAAAAATTGACATCCTCGTCGCTAACGCCGGCATCTGGCCCCCCGAGGACCGCCCCATTGAAGAACTCAGTGAAAAAGAATGGGATGAAATGATGCGCGTCAACCTGAAGAGCGTGTACAGCGTCACGCGCTTCGCTGCCGCGCGCATGATTGCGCAGAAGTCCGGAAAAATTATCGCCATCAGCTCCACCGCCGGACAGCGCGGCGAAGCCTTTCATTCCCACTACGCCGCCTCCAAGGGCGCCATCATCAGCTTCGTCAAAGGACTCTCCACCGAACTCGCCCGTCACGGCATTCTCGTCAACTGCGTCGCCCCCGGCTGGGTGGATACAGACATGTCCGCGCCGGTCCTCAAAACGAAAGCCGGCTGGAAATTCGCCACGAAAGTCATTCCACTCGGCCGCCCTGCTACCGCCGATGAAATCGCCGGCCCCATCCTTTTTCTCGCCTCCGACCTGGCAACCTTTGTGACCGGTGAAGTCCTCAATGTAAACGGAGGTGCCGTCCTGTGCGGCTGACCGTTTCCAGGCTGGTTGCAGTGTTCGCTGCTGCCGCGTCTGCTTTTGTAGGGGCGCGGCTTGCCGTGCCCGCTTTCGGCAAAAACATTTCTTCCTCCGCGAATCTCCTCGTCTCTCAAAACGCAGACATCATGCTCCCCGCGCAGTCCGAGGCCAAGGCTCGCGAGCTGCTCAACGCCGCCATTCAAGCTCTCGGCGGCGATGCCTATCTCCACGTTCGCGACATCTCTCGCACCGGCCGTCTCTCGCAGTTTCAAACCAACGGCAGTCTCGGTGGCTTCGTCGAGGTCTTCGACTACACCAAGCTCCCCGACAAGCGCCGCCGCGAATATTCCAAGAAGCGCAACGTCATTGACGTCTTCAACGGCGATGAGGGCTGGTCGCTCGACAGGGAAGGCGTCGAAGAGTCCTCCGCCGAGACGATGGACGCCTTCCAGGAAAACCTCCGCCGTGGCATGGATAATTTTCTGCGCTTCCGCTACAACAAGGAGAAGGGCATCATCCTCCGCTACGGCGGCACGGATTTGATGGACATGAAGGAGATCGACTGGGTCGAGGTTGTTGACCATGAGCATCGCGTGATTCGCATCGCCATCCACCGCTCCACGCAACTGCCCATTCGCGCCGTCAATTTCCAGCGCGATCCGGAAACGCGCAACCCCATCCAGGAAGTGGATTACTTCTCCAACTACCAGCCGGTGCAGGGCGTCACCACTCCGTTCCGCGTCGCTCGCGACCGCGCCGGCCGCCGCATCTCCGAAACCGTGTACACCTCCATCCAGTACAACACCGGCCTCGACGACTCCCTCTTCACACGCGCCTCCCTCGAAGAACGCTGGTCCAAAATCGGCAAAAAAAAGTAGCGCGATATGGAGTGCGGCGGCTTGACGCCGCTTTCTCGCTTATTTGCGCGCGCTCTGCCTTCTCCATCTGCCAATCACTCCTCTATTCCACTGGTGTTTTGCCAGTGAATCACCATTCGCTCACTCACTCAATTCTCCCTGATCCCCAACCCCTGCCCCCTGCTTTTTGTGTTACATTCCGCCCATCTTGATTGCCCCACGGAGGCCGCCATGCTCGCTCGTCGCCAATTCATTCAACGCGCCGCCATCGGCGCCGCCATTCTCGGCATTCCCATCGCTCGCGCCGAGCAGATGTTTTCTCAGGACATTCCGCTCCCCGCGCCTGGCCTGCTTTCTTCCGACCCCGAACGCTACTGGGCCGAGCTGCGCCGCCAGTGGCTGCTGGCCTCCGACCGCGTCAACTTGAATTGCGGCTCGATTGGCTGCACGCCGCTGCCGATTCTCCGCGCGATGATTGACCACATCCTCTCCGCGGAGACTTTTCGCGAGCCCGCCTATCCCTGGTTCGGCTACGAGGAGAACACGCGCCTCCGCGACCTCCGCGATTCCCTCGCCACGTTTCTGCATTGCAAGCGCGACGAGCTCGCTCTCGTACGCAACGCCACCGAAGCCAACAACGTCATCTGCAACGGTCTGGACATGAAGCCCGGCGAGGAAGTGCTCATGACCGACCAGGAGCATCCCGGCGGCCGCTGTTGCTGGGAGCAGAAGGCCGCGCGCTTCGGCACAAAAATCAGCTACGTCGCGCTTCCCAAGCCGCCCGCCTCCAAACAGGAAATTGTGGACCTCTTCGCCCGCGCCATCACTCCGCAGACACGCATCATTTTCTTCAGTCACATCACCACCGTCACCGGCGTGATCTTGCCCGCCAAGGAAATTTGCGCGCTCGCCCGCAGCCGCGGCATTCTCACGCAGCTCGACGGGGCGCACGCCATCGGCCAGATCCCGCTCGACCTCCACGACATCGGCTGCGACTTCTACGGCAGCAGCCCGCACAAGTGGCTGATGTCCCCCAAGGGCACCGGCTTTCTCTATTTGCGCGAAGAAACTCTCGACAAGGTGAAACTGTGGGTGAACATCGCCTCCGGCGAGTGGAAGAATTACGACATGAAGGCCTACCGCTTTTCCAACTTCGGTACCTCAAATCTTTCTGTCTTTGTCGGCCTCAGGGCCGCGCTCGATTTCTTCAACCAGATCGGGCCTGAAAAAATCTACGCCCGTGGCCACCAACTCGCCACGCGCGTCCGCGACTTCATTGCAAAGCAGCCGCAGCTCAAAGTCGTCAACGCCTCCTCCGACGATTTCTTCGGCACGCTTGTCAGCTTTGAGCTCGCGCCCGGTTCCGGCCTGAAGGATCTTTCCTCCATCGCCCGTGAATGCTCCGCGCGGAATATCCGCATCGCCGGCGGCGGTGAGCGCATCCGCATCGCCACGCACATTTTCACCCAGCCCAACGAGCTCCTCGCCTTCTTCGACGCCGTCTCCGCCGCTCTGCGCGCGTAGCGCGGGCTTTCGCGTTTTCTGCGTTCCGACAGTTTTGGTCGGGAACGCCCCCGCCTTGTACTTCCTCTGCCCATTCATCTCTCGCCATTTCGACTTCCGCATCGGCCGCGGAATTTCATGGTGCTGCGCTGGCGGGCATCTGGCACAATTCCGGTCAGGAACGTGGATGGGCAATTCGAAAATTCAAGCGACCGAAGACCGGGGCACGAAACGCCGCATCCTGCTCGGCGCGTTGTCCTTCGGAGATTCCTTCGACGGCGCCGCGCTCAGCTCGTTGCTCGTGGCGCGCATGCTGGAGCACGATTTCGATGTCACGGTGCTCACCGGCGCCAACGGCACATCGCAGCCTCAGGTTCACGAGCTGCACCTCGGTCCCTTGAAGGCCGCCGTGCCCATGATGCTGCGCCTGCCCATGTGGGCCGCGGGCATCACGCGCCAGGTCGAAAAGGTCATTCAGGAAGTCCGGCCCGATCTCATCCACTTGCAAGACGCCAACCTCAGCGACCCCGTCATCCCCGTGGCGCGACGCTTGGGTGTGCCCGTAATCGTCACCCTGCGCGACCAGTGGTTCATCCCCAGCTTTCGCCACGACGGCCGCCACGACCCCAGCTCCCAGCTTCATCATCCGGGGTCGCGCGCGCGCGCTTTTATGGAGCTTTTTCACTGGTGGCGCCCCGTGAGTTGGCCTCTGCCTCTGCTCCTCCCCTGGCTGTATGCCAAGCCAGCGCGCCTTAAAGCCCTCATGGAACAAGCCACCATGCTTTTGCCGCTCAGCAATTATTTGCGCGATGCAGTGATCCGCTGCGGAATCAAGACGCCTTGTGAAATGCTCATGCTCGTGCCCATGCCGGACTGGCCGGTGCGGCCTCTGCGCAACGCGCGCCCTGTGCGGTTTCTTTCCGTCGGCAGGCTCGTCGAGCGCAAAGGCATTCACGTCCTCATTCAGGCCTTTCGCCGCGTCCTGTCGGAGCTTCCCGGCGCTGAATTGACCATTGCCGGAGATGGACCGCAGCGCGCACGGCTCCAGAAACTCGCCGAACGCGAAGGATGCGCCCGGCAGACTCGCTTCCTGGGCCACGTTCCATTTGCAGAGATTCCCCGGCTGTATGAAGATGCCGACATCCTGGTTTTCCCGGCCACCTTTCCCGAAGCGGCGGGTCGCATCGCTCTGGAAGCCGGCATGGTCGGGCGGCCGGTGATTGCCGCGCGCAGCGGAGGGTTGCCGGAAATTATCGGCACGGATTGCGGCGTTTTGGTTTCTCCCGGGGCGGTGGACGACCTCGCCGCTGAAATGGTCGCCCTGGCCCGCGATCCCGAGCGCCAGGAGCGTCTTGCTCGGGCCGCCCGCGAACAAGCGGTTCAGTTCACTTTTGCCAACCTGCGCGGCAAACTCCTGGACGTCTATCGCCGCGTCCTCACGGGGAAGGTTTCAACCGGCTGAGTTCGCGCCCGCAAATCGCCAAATCACCATTCACTCAATCACGCAATCCCGCAAGATGGTTGAGGGAACCGCGTTTCTCTGCTACCATAAGCGTTTGTTTTGACTGTCTTTTTCTTGCAGGAGTGGCTATGGCCCAGATATGCGAACTATGCGGCAAAGGCCCGCATTTCGGAAACATCATCAGTCACGCAAATAACACGCGCCGGCGCCGTTGGAATCCCAACCTTCGCCGCGTGCGCGCCATCGTCAAGGGCGTGCGTATGCACCTGCGCGTTTGCACCGCCTGCATTCGCGCCGGCCGCGTGACGAAGGCCGCCTGACCAACCTTCCACGCTCCCCTGTTTTCCGAGGTGACGTTTTGTTTCAGCGCGCTTTCCTGACCGCCGCCCTTCTCGCCCTCGCCCTCTCTTTCGGCGCTTGCAGGAAGGAGTCCGCCCCGGGCCCCGATGTTTGGGCCTCCGTTAACGGCAAGGAAATCAAGCGCGACGAAGTCGAAAAATATTTCCGCAGCCGCTCCAACCCCGAAGGCCAGGAACCCTCCCAGGAAGAAGGCCTCTCCCTCAAGCTCAACATCATCGACGAGCTCATCAATAACGAAATCCTTCTCGAGCGCGCCAAGAAAATGGGTCTCGAGGCCGGCGATGGTGAGGTCGAGGACAAGTTCACCGAATTCAAGAGCCCTTTCACCGAGGACGAATTCCAGCGCCAGCTCAAAGACCGCGGCGTCACCGTGGACGACCTCAAGCGCGATCTTCGCCGCCAGCTCACCATTCAAAAGCTCATCAACCGCGAAGTCGTCGCCAAGGTCTCCATCACCGATCAGGACGTCACCGACTTTTATAATCAGAATCGCGCGCAGTTCAACGTTGTCGAACCCCAGTATCGCGTCTCGCAAATTGTCATCACGCCCCGCAAGGAGACCCAGGTCCGCAACCGCAAGGGCGATGACGCCACCACCGACGCCGAAGCCCGCCGCAAGGCCGCCGCTCTGCTCGCGCAGATTCACGAAGGCGCTGACTTCGCCACCGTTGCCATGGACTACTCCGAGGACCCCAGCACCTCCGCCAACGGCGGCGACCTCGGCTACATTCCCGAATCCGCTCTCGGCCAGGCGGATCCCGCTCTGAAGAAGGCTCTCACTGCTCTCAAGCCCGGTGAAGTCAGCCCCGTCGTCACGCTGCGTGACGGCTACCGCATCCTCAAGCTCATAGCCCGCGAATCTCCCGGCCAGCGCGCGCTTGCCGACCCCAAAGTCCAAAATTCCATCCGCGACGCCCTGCGCAATCGCAAGGAGCAGTTGCTCCGCTCTGCCTATCTCAGCGTCGCCCGCGACGAAGCTACCGTGCGCAATTATCTCGCCCAGCAGATCCTCGAATCCACCGGCAAACTCCCCCACCCCCCCCCCGCCACCCCCCACCGGCCCCCCCCCGCGAACAAATAATGACACGCGCGGAAACGACGTGCGGCGCTCGGCCGACGGCGTGTCTC